>Ga0208410_1000331_pt1 | contig 28291 bp, 26 predicted proteins | sample ETN02SmetaG_3_FD_185787 | JGI IMG/M metagenome (GOLD analysis project Ga0208410, IMG submission 185787) | Marine microbial and viral communities from oxygen minimum zone, Eastern Pacific Ocean - ETNP2014F10-02SV257 (SPAdes) (version 2) | ecosystem: Environmental > Aquatic > Marine > Oceanic ... | reverse complement strand
TTTTCTTCTAAAGATTTATTCTCCTCTAAAAAGAACAAAGCCTTAAAATTATTGATCAATCTCTTTTTGAGAAAGAATCTTTAAAACTCTTACGTCAATTAAATCTTTTAAATGATTATTCTAATGAATCTATGGATGAAGAAGATGGATCTTCTGAATCTCTAAATGAAGAAAATGAAGAATCAATCAATTCTGAAATAGATATGGATTCTGATGCGAGTTCAGAAAAATTAGAATCCTTGGATGAAATGGATGAAGATCTTCTTCAAGAAGCTTCAATAACTCCAGAAGAGAGCTCAATTCAAGAGGAATTAGATCTTCCAGGTTCATATAAAGAAATCTTAAATAAAGAAAAAAAGGTTCCTTATTCTATCTTTACTACTAAATATGATGAAATCATCGAAGCTAAAGATCTTTCAACCCAAGAAGAGTCTCTTAGACTAAGAAATCAATTAGACAATCTAATAAAACCTCACTTAACCACTATAGGTAAATTAGCAAATAGATTGCAAAGATTGCTTTTATCTAAACAAAATACAAGCTGGAACTTTAATTTAGAAGAGGGTTTGCTGGATACAGCAAGATTATCTAGAGTTGTAATAGAGCCAGGGGCGCCCTTAAGTTTTAAAGAGGAAGCTGATAAAGAATTTAAAAATACTATAGTTAGCCTTCTTATTGATAGCTCAGGATCAATGAGAGGAAGGTCTATTAGTTTAGCTGCTATTTGTGCCGATATTATAGGTAGCACTTTGGAAAGATGCTCCATTAAAACTGAAGTATTAGGCTTTACTACTAAAAATTGGAAAGGTGGTGATTCAAAGAAGCTTTGGTTGAATCAAGGCAGTCCAACTAATCCAGGTAGGTTGAATGATGTAAGACACATTATTTTTAAAAATGCTGATAACTCATGGAGAAGAGCAAGAAAATATTTTGGAGTAATGCTAAGAGAGGGTTTGTTGAAAGAAAATATAGATGGTGAAGCATTATCGTGGAGTTTTCAGCGCCTATTAAAAAGGCCTGAAGAGAGAAAAATTCTTATAGTTATCTCTGATGGAGCTCCGGTTGATGACTCAACACTATCAACTAATCATAGTTTATTTCTAGATGACCATTTAAGAACAATAATTGATTCAATTGAAGAAGATAACAATATTGAATTGCTGGCAATAGGGATTGGACATGACGTTTCTAAGTATTATAAAAGAGCAATTACTATTCATAGAGCCGAAGAATTGGGAGAAGTTTTATTGGAAGAATTAGGAGAACTTTTTAAAAATCAATAATTCCTATAAAATAGATTTAACTTCACTATGGGGTGTCGTAAGAACTAACAAGGATTGATATGAAAATTACACATACTGATGGACCGCCAGATGATCTCTTATATTTTGATGAAGAGCTAGACCTTAATGAAAAGCATGTTGAAGATATTGCTGAAATTTTTAATACGCCTTTAACCGGCGCTTATAATTGGGACTATACGGTTGCAGATAATAGAATTAAAAGACTCTATGAATTAGGTAAAGAGCTTAATTGGAATGGATCTATTGATCTAAATTGGGACTACACCCACCCTGCTGACGAGAGAATAATGGAAGCTGATGATGAGCTTCCACATGAAACTCTAGAAGCATACGAAAATCTTTCCGAAGAAGAGAAAATTGAATTTGATAGGCATGATACTGCGGAACTTTTAAGCCAGTTTTTACACGGCGAACAGGGCGCTTTGCTTGTAGCATCTCAAATAGTTTCATGTGCACCAACATACAATGCTAAGTTATATGCAGCCTCTCAAACCTTCGATGAAGCAAGGCATGTAGAAGTTTTTAATAGATACCTTCAAGAAAAAATAGGTATTCATTATCCAATAAATCCTAATTTAAAAGCTTTAATAGACAAAATCTTAACCGATGAGAGATGGGATCTAAAATTTATTGGCATGCAAATTATTATTGAAGGATTAGCATTAGCGGCTTTCCAGATGGCAAAAGCTCTTACTAAAGATCCTCTTTTGAAACAATTATTGCATTATGTTGTAAGAGATGAGGCGAGACATGTAACCTTTGGTATTAATTATTTAGAAGACTTTATTAAAACTCTTTCTCCTCAAGAGATAGAAGATAGAGCTGAGTTTGCCTATGAGGCATGTGTTATTTCTAGAGAACGTCTTATTAATACAACTGCCCAGGAAAAATACTTAAAGATGACTAGAGAAGAAGCTAGAGAATTTCAATTATCTACTAGCGCTAATGCAGCTTTTAGAAACTTTTTATTCTCAAGAGTAATACCAAACCTTGCAAGAATTGGACTGTTAACTGATTCAGTTAGACCAAAATTTGAAGCTTTAGGGTTGTTAGAATATGAAAATGCGCCCGATGATTTTGAAGTAGATTGGGTTGAACTAGAGAAGCCTCTTGAAGATTTCAACAAAATACCTGAAGCAATCTAAGTTATTTCTTCTTAGCACCCTTCTCAGTTTTAACTGTTTTGGTGCTATATCTATAATAAATCCCTCTGCTGATCCTTATTCTGATATCCAAGAAGCTCTCATTCTAGCTGAGCCAGGTGATATTGTTCGATTAACTGCAGGTTTTTATGAGCTGGAAGACAGTCTATCTATTGATGTAGCCAATATAAGGCTTGAAGGAGAAGGTATAGATAAGACTATTTTATCGTTTAAAAACCAAAAATCTGGCGCTCAAGGCCTTTCTGTAACTTCTGATGGGGTTGTGCTTCAAGATTTTGCTGTTGAAGATGCAAAGGGTGATGCGATTAAAGTTAAGGGTGTTAACGGCATAAGTTTTATTAGAGTAAGAACAGAATGGACTGGTGGAGTATCTTCAGAAAATGGCGCTTATGGGCTTTACCCTGTCGAATCAAAAAATGTATTCATTGATTCATGTGTTGCTATAGGAGCATCTGATGCAGGAATCTATGTAGGCCAATCTGAAAATATCATTGTTAAAAATTCTAGGGCTGAATATAACGTAGCTGGAATTGAAATAGAGAATTCATATTATGCAGATGTTTTTGATAACTATGCTGCCAATAATACAGGGGGCATTCTTGTCTTTGATTTACCAGATATACCTCAACAAGGTGGGCATCATATAAGGGTCTATAGAAACAAGTCAGTCAATAACAACACGGATAATTTTGCTCCTGAAGGTAATATTGTCGGCGAAGTCCCTAGAGGAACTGGAATAATAATCCAAGCTAATTCTAATGTAGAAATATTTGATAATGACATTGGAGATAATGAAACGGTAAATATTGCTGTAGTTACATATGGCTATGACACAGAAGACGAAAATTATTACCCTCACCCTAGAGCTGTTCAGATTCACAGTAATAGATTTGGTAAATCTGGTTATAGGCCTGATCTTGAAACCGGTGATCTAGCAAAAATACTTTTTGAAGTTTCAGGCGGTGATATGCCAGATATTTTTTGGGACGGAATTATGCCTTTGCAACAAATGGTTTTTGGTCAGCCAGACGAAGATAAATTAGTTTTAGGCGATAACGGTGATGCATCATTCCTAGCGTTAAGACCTATTAGGTATATGCTCCCTTTCTTTGATCCTGTTGAAAGAGATTATGATAAATATAGAGGTAAGATTAAACCCTTAGCTCCTGTAAAATTTAGTGAAGAGCTATAAAAACTTCTTTTTAATTTTTTCGCTTAATATATTTATATTAAATAATGTTTTTGCGCAAGTTGATAATTCTGTTGTTCTAAATAATAAAGTAGCTCCAAAACTTTCTGATTATGGTTTTTTTGAAGACCTGAATGCTCAAATTCCTACTAAAGGAGTTCTTCCGTATGAGCTTATTACGCCTTTATTTTCAGATTATGCAGATAAATTAAGATTTATTTATATGCCTGAGGGTGGATTTGCTGAATTTATTCCTAATAAAGTTTTTGATTTTCCGGATGGAACAGTTTTGATTAAAACTTTTGCTTATTTAAATGATCATGAGGAATCTAACCTTGATAAACAATTGTTAGAAACAAGATTATTAATAAAAAAGAAAGGGCAATGGAAAAATGTAAGTTATGTATGGAATCAGGAGCAAAGTGATGCATTTTTAACTATTGCTGGAAAAACTATTCCAACCCAATTTGTAAATCAAGACGGGGATATGCAAGAAGTAAGATATAGAGTGCCAAATATTAACCAGTGCAAAGAATGCCATCAATCAGATAAAAGCATTAAACCTATTGGGCCTAAAGCAAGAAATTTAAATAAAAACCTAGCCTATCAAGAAGGGACAATGAATCAATTGCTGAAATGGCATAAACAAGGATGGATTAATAAAGATTTAGAATTTAAGACTATGCCTAATTGGGAAGATGCTTCGCTTACCCTTGATGATCGAGCTAGATCATATCTAGATATTAATTGTGGTCATTGCCATATTGATGGCGGTTCTGCTGATACTACTGGCTTGTATTTAGATTTTGCTGAAGAAAGAAAAATTCATCTTGGTTATTATAAAAAACCTATTGCTACCGGAAGGGCAAGCAATAATCTTAAGTATTCAATAGTTCCAGGTAAACCTGAAGAATCAATACTGCTTTATAGAATGGAATCTTTAGATCCAGGGATTATGATGCCTGAATCTGGAAGAGCGCTTGAGCATGAAGAGGCTATAAAACTCATTAGTGAGTGGATTAAAAGCTTATAAATAGCCTTTTAATTTGTTTTAAAGCCCATAGATATTTAATATAGAGACTTATATTCACCAAAGGAGACTAATTTTATGTCAAAACATGCAGCTATAAATACATTTGGAAGATCTGGCAACCCTGCCTTTAGGAAACATTTTTCTCAAACAGGAGAATCTGTACCTTTAGCTGAAAGAATGACGCTGGATGGCGCGGTGAATAAAACTGGTGTTTTGCTTGCTCTGTGTTTTGGCGGTGCTTTTATTGGTTGGAATAATCCTGGCTTGATGATACCTGCTTTTATAATTGGTTTTATTTTAGCCATGGTAACAATATTTAGAAGTCCAACTAAGGTTAGTTCTACAGCGCCTCTTTATTCTATTGCTCAAGGTATTGGCTTGGGCGGAATAACAATGTTATTTGAATCGCAATTCCCCGGCATAGCTGTCCAGGCAATAGGACTTACTTTTGGCATCACAGCCTCATTGTTATTTTTATACAAAAGCGGGTTAGTTAAGCCGACTGAAAACTTTAGATTAATGGTTGCATCAGCAACTATGGGTATTATGTTCTTGTATCTTATTAGCTTTGTAATGTCATTTTTTGGATCTCCTATTGGGTTTATCCACTCAAATGGACTATTCGGTATTGGGTTTTCACTATTTGTTGTAGCTATAGCATCGTTTAATCTTGTTTTAGATTTTGATTTCATTGAAGAAGGAGCTGAAGCTGGACTTCCTAAATATATGGAATGGTATGGAGCTTTCTCTTTAATGGTTACTTTAATCTGGTTATATCTAGAAATACTTAGATTGTTAGCTAAATTAAATAGTAGAAGATAAAAAATGAGTTCATTTTTTTGGATTTTAATTTTTCTTGCATCTCTTGTCTTAATTAGTAATTTAGGGAAGGTTAAGGCATCAAAAAATCAACTTAATCGTGATAATAGAATTAATAGGTTTGGTAGACGTCAAAAGCCGCCGCAAGGAAGACCAACAATTATTGAGGGTGAAGCAGAGGAGATAAAAGAAGATGAAGATAGTAAATAAATATAATATACATAAAAATGCTCTTATTTTTTGTGCCCTCTTCTTTTTTATTTTGTTATCTAGTCAGGTATTAGCAGAAAATAAAGATTCTAATCCACCAATAATTCAGCCAGGAGCTCCGGGCGAAGCTTCAAAAGAACTTGATCCAAAGGTAGCATCTAATATTGCTGCAACTTCATATGTTGAGGCCGATGTGAAATTCCTTAAGGGAATGATAGTCCATCATGAGCAAGCTATATTAATGTCAAATCTTGCAGACAAAAGAACCAATAATAAAACAATACTTGATCTTGCTGATCGTATAGATGTTTCGCAAGAAGATGAAATAGACTTTATGGAGAATTGGTTGAAACAGCGTGATATAGAGTTACCAAGTATGTCTAAAAAACATCATATGCATATGCATATGGTTGGCATGGCTACTCCCAAGCAATTAGAGGATCTTAGGAATTCAAAAAGTACTGATTTTGATAGGTTGTTTCTTCAACTCATGATTACCCATCATGACGGTGCTATTGAGATGGTAAGAGAATTAAAGAAATATCCAGGTTCTGCGCATGACCCAATATTTAATGAATTTGTATCAGATTTAATAAATGATCAAAGTGTTGAAATTGAAAGAATGAATTTTATAGCAGTTAGTCTATCAGATGATCCTAGAGCAGGCCTGACAGCAGGCTTATATTTTGCTGATGAGGCTATATTGAATTTAGAATTAATAGCTTCTCTGAAAAAACCTGTAGGTTTTTATGATCCTGATAATCCATCAGCAAAAGGCGTGGAAGATCTTGATGAGGATGAAGATGATGAAGAAAAAACAACCGAGGATAGATCAGACTCACTCCGTTCTCCTATTTTAAGCTTCGCAAATACTGATATGGCCTTTAGAGATAACTTACTAGTTGCTGGAAGTTATCACGGTTTTAACATGTATAAAATTCAAGAGAATGGGATTCCTGATCTTATTTCTTCAATAGTATGTCCTGGCGGCCAAGGAGATGTATCAATAGTTGGAGATATATTAATCATGTCAGTTGAAGAAATTAGAAGTCGAATAGATTGCGGGCTTGATGGTGTTAAAAGAGATGCTAGCCCTGAACGTTTTAGAGGTATAAGAATATTTGATATCTCTAATCTAAGTAATCCAAAACAAGTTGGTGCTGTGCAAACATGTAGAGGCTCTCATACTCATTCAGTTGTATCTACAACGGATGATGGAAAAATCATTGTTTATAACTCTGGTACTGGGGGTGTAAGAGATGAAGAGGAAATGGAGCAATGTATAGGTAATATTCCTGGTGATGATAGAACGGCCCTATTTAGAATAGATGTTATTGAGATACCTATTGCTGATCCCTCTAAATCAAGAATTGTTAGTAGTCCTACTGTTTTTGCTGATCCAGAAACAGGAGCTCTTGGTGGCTTGTGGGTTGGTGGTGACCATGGAGACGAAACTCAAGATACTAGTCGAACTGATCAATGTCATGATATTACCGTATTCCCTTCAGCTAATATAGCTGCTGGTGCCTGTTCAGGTAACGGTATCCTTTTTGATATAACAGACCCTTATAACCCTCAAAGGTTAGATGTTGTTACTGATATAGGTTTTGCATATTGGCACTCTGCTACATTTAATAATGATGGAACTAAGGTTATTTTTACCGATGAATGGGGCGGCGGCGGTCGCGCAAGATGTCGTGCTTGGGATCCACTAGATTGGGGCGCAGATGCAATCTATGACATAGTTGATAATAAACTTGTGTTTAGAAGCCATTATAAAATGCCAGCACCTCAGCTTGAGACAGAAAACTGTGTTGCTCACAATGGCTCTATAATTCCAGTTCCAAATAGAGATATTTTTGTTCAAGCTTGGTATCAGGGTGGAATCTCAGTAATGGATTTTACGGATTCTGCAAACCCGAAGGAAATAGCTTATTTTGATCGCGGTCCTATTATGGAAGACATATTGATTACTGGCGGCTATTGGTCTGCTTACTTTTATAATGGGTATATCTATGGAACTGAAATAACTCGTGGTCTAGATGTATTTAAACTTACCCCAAGTGAATTCTTGAATGAAGATGAAATTCATAAAGCTTCTAGTGCTATACCGGTATTAGGGCCCAAAGTATTTAATCCTCAACAACAAATTCCAATGACTTGGCCTAAGGAAACTATAAAATCGTCGCTTTAAACAATTAATAAAGATATAAAATGATTCTGGCCTTCGATTTTGGTATCACTAATACAGACCTTGTAGTTAAAGGTGATCAAATTCATTATCATACTTTCCCTTCACTATTTAGCATACAAAATAAGGATAAACAGCTAAATGAAGAAGCGGTCTTGGGGTTTATAAAAAAAATTAATCTTGATGTAAAAAAAATTCATTCTATAGGGGTTACTGGGGGTAAATCTGCAGAGCTTCCTGATTCAATAATGGATATTCCTGTTATAAAAATTAATGAGATAGAAGCTATAGGTAAAGGAGCTAAATATATTCATAACATTAAAGATGAATCAGCCCTTATTGTTAGCGCTGGAACTGGTACTGCTTGTGTTTATCTTCATGGCAACGAATCAAGTCATCTTGGTGGTATTGCTGTTGGCGGCGGAATGCTTGAGGGTTTATCAAGTCTGCTTTTTAAAAATATTGATGGAATTGAGATAAACGAGTTTGCTTTGAAAGGTAATAGAAAATATTTAGATATTATGCTTGGAGATGCTGTTAATGAAATAGGTGAATTAAGCCCTGAGATTACTGCTGCTAATTTTGCAAAAGCAAAGAATACCTCTGAAGACACTATAGAAAATGTTTCTGCAGCATTATGTAATATGGTTGGAGAAGTTATTGGAACAGTAACTTACCTTAATGCCCTAATGGTAGGTTTAGACAAAGCTTATTTTATTGGGAGAACTCACATGCTAAGCGAAGTTAAAAAAGGCATAGACGAAAGACTAAAACTAGCTGGAGTTTCAGGTGAATATAATAAAGATGGAGCTTATGCTAATGCGTTAGGTGTTTTATCTATTCTAGAAAATTAAAAGTATTTTAATTTATAATCTTATAAGGGGAATAATAAAAAATGATACTTACCGACAAATCTATAATCATTACTTTAGCTGTACCAGTATTCTTTTTACTGATACTGATTGAATTTTTGTATGGCTTAAAGGTAGGTAAAAATAATTACAAACTTAGCGATACTTTTACCAGCATAGGTCTAGGTTTGATTAGTAGGTTTCCTCCAATGTTAAATATTGGTTTTCAAGGAGCTGTTTTTGTCTATGCCGGGTCTTATTTAAATCTTGAATTATTACCAATTGACAGCCCTGTAACTTGGATAGTTGCTTTTCTTTTATATGATCTTTCTTATTACTGGATGCATCGAATGCATCATGAAATAAAAGTTTTATGGGCTACCCATAGCGTTCATCATCATGGTGAAGAATTTAACCTTTCTACAGCTTTGCGACAAACCAGCACCGGCTGGTTATGGAAGTGGATTTTTTATCTACCAATGATAATGATAGGTGTTCCAGGAGAGGTTTTTGTTACGGTTGCTGGGGTTAATCTTGTATATCAGTTTTGGGTTCATACTAAACATATAGGCCATTTAGGCATCCTAGAAAAGATTTTTATTACGCCCATGAACCATAGTGTTCATCATGCAAAGAATGAAGAATATATAGATGCTAACTATGGAGGTGTATTTATTATCTGGGACAGAATGTTTGGAACCTATATCCCTGAGCGCCCTGACATTGAGCCGGTGTATGGGACAGTAAAACCACTAAATAGCTGGAATCCTATTTGGGCAAATTTCCAAGTATTTTATCAAATGGTTCAAGATACCATTCATACAAAAAAAATAAGTAATAAAATTAAAATATGGTACTCATCTACAAGCTGGCGACCTGAAGATGTAATTGAAAATAACCCAAATCCAGATCCAGCTTTATTTAAACAAAAATATAGCCCGCCTTTAAATAAGCAACAAAAAATATTTGGAATTATTCAAATCTTTTCAACAATAATAATAGCCGGATCTATAACTGTTACATTAGCTAGTCAAACATATCAAGAAACTGCAATTTTTGGTCTAATTTTTATCCTAAGTGTTCTGCTAACCTCTTACATTCTTCAAAATAAAGAAAATAGCTTTAACATTCAGCTTGGTGCCTCTTCTATTCTAATTCTTGCTATATATTTTGGTGGCCTAGTTAATTTAAACTTACTTGCAACTCAACTTATATTAATTCACTCACTTGTAAATATTTTATATATAGGAATAAGTATTCCTATGCAAAAATTTAGCTTTAAAGGTTCTATAAATTAACAAACAAAATAAAGGAAAAATTATGATTAGATTAACTCTTTTTATCGTTCTATTGCTGCCATCAATTCAGCTTAATGCCGACGAAGGAATGTGGGAGCCGCATCAGCTTCCTAATATTGAAAAAGATATAAGGGCTGCTGGATTTAGGGGCAACATAAGAAAATTTAGTAATTTATTTGAGCACCCTCTTAATGCAATAGTAAGTCTGGGTGGCTGCTCTGCTGCTTTTATTTCTGACTCAGGTTTGATAGCAACCAATTACCATTGTGTTGAAGGCTCATATCTTCAGTTTAATACTAGAAGGATGGAAAAAGATTTATTTAAAACAGGTTTTATTGCCAGAAGTATAGAGGAAGAAGCTCCGTCCGCTCCTGGTGCAAGAGTTTATATTACTCAAGAAAGTACTGATGTAACTTCTAAAGTCTTAAAAGGAACAAGTAAATCTTCTTCTGAAAATGAAAGATATCAGATGATTCAAAACAATAGAAAGAATCTAATAAAAAGTTGTGAAACTAGTCAAGAATATCAATGTGAAGTTAGAAGTTTTTATAGTGGTGAAACCTATCAATTGATAAAGAAAATGATTATTAAAGATGTTCGTTTGGTTTATGCGCCGCCTCAATCAATAGGAGAATTTGGTGGAGAAATTGATAATTGGATGTATCCAAGACACACGGGTGATTTTGCCCTATTAAGGGCCTATGTTAGCCCTCAAAATGAAAGCAAGGAATATTCTGAAGATAATGTCCCATATAAATCAAAAAGCTTTCTAAAGATCTCTAAACGCGGAGTGCAAGAAAATGATTTTGTAATGGTTGCAGGATATCCAGGGAGAACAAATAGATTGATAACTTATCCAGAAATAAGGTTTGATGTCCAATTTGGATTTGACTCTTATGTTGAATATCTAAAATCTGGTATTGATCTAATGAGAGACCTTACAAAAGATGACCAAGCCAAAGCTCTAAAATATAGAGGAAGTATTAGTGGCTATGAAAATTATTATAAAAAAATATCTGGTCAAATCGAAGGTGCTAAGAACTTCAATTTACTTAAACAAGAAAGGCAAAATTGGAATAAGTTTCTTGAATTTATAGAAACAGAAGGTACAGATGCTGAACAAAATGCTTTAGATAAATTATTAGAAATAACTAATGAAATTAATAGTGAAAGTTTGAACAATATGTATTACGGGGGTTCTACCCTTCTAAGCACTGCTTCAACAATATACAGATATGCTTATGAGAAAACTAAACCTAATAATGAAAGAGAACCTGGGTATCAAGAAAGAGACCATGAAAGAATAGTTAATAGACTCAGAGGTCTTGATTATAGGTTTGATGCAGATGTTGATAAGGGTATCTTCTTATATAGATTAAATCGTTATAGAGACGTTGAAAGTAAAGTTAGGAGACAGGCTTTTAGCAAAGCTCTTAAATTAGATAGTGCATATGAAGAGACCTTAGCAAAAGTAAATAATATGTATTCATACCAATCTGATATCCTGGATACTCAAAAAAGAATAGCTTTATTGGATTTAACACTTGAAGATCTTAATAATTCTTCAGACCCTTTCTTTACACTAGTAAGAGAAATGTTTGATGAGAATATGGCACGTGAGAAAAAGAATAAAGCTAGATCAAGCCTACAACAAAAAAATAAATCTATTTTTATTAAATCTCTAAGAAAATTCTATAAATCTCAAGGTAAAGATATTTATGCAGATGCAAATGGAACTCTAAGGGTTACCTTTGGAAATGTTATGGGGGTTGAGTTAAAAGATGGTGTTTATTACAAACCTTTCACAACCCTTGAAGGCATTGCTCAAAAAAATACAGGTGTTTCACCTTTTGAAGTTGATACAAAGCAGCTTAAGTTAATTAGCGATAAGGAGTATGGAAGTTATTCATTTAGTGATATTGGGAGTGTTCCCGTGAATTACATTTCTAATTTAGATATAACTAATGGAAATTCAGGTTCATCCACAATTAATACTAGAGGTGAGTTTGTTGGTTTGGCGTTTGATGGAATGTTAGAAACTATTATTTCAGATTATAAATTCATACCTCAAACAAGAACTATTCATGTTGATTCTAGATACTTGCTTTGGGCCTTAGAAGTTTATGAAAAAGATACTAGGCTAATAGATGAAATGATGATTGTTAGATAATTTGATTAAGAGCTCGAAGGTTAATTTTTAGAGAAACTTTGCTCTGACTACTTATAGGAGGTCATCAAAACACACTTTTAAGGCTCTATTTGATAAGGGAAACTCAATACCTTAAACATATAACCTTCGAGTGCGTAAATGATAATCATTCTCATTTAATAAAACAACCCTTTTAGTCAAAAAAAGGGTTATTTTTTAATTATTTTTAAAATAAATCGTTATTCATGACTTTATTCCATGCAGAAATAAAATCTGATGCGAATTTTTCTTTAGCATCATTACTAGCATAAACTTCACAAATAGCGCGAAGTTGAGAATTTGATCCAAAAACTAAATCAACCCTTGAGGCTGTTCTAATCTCTTCGCCTGACGATCTATCAATAGCTTTATAATTATTGCTGCCTTCAGACTCCCATTTAACATTCATATCTAAAAGAGTTTTAAAGAAATCAGAAGAAAGCTTTCCTGGTGAATCAGTAAATGAGCTATAACTTCCACTATTAATGCCTAATGATCTTAATCCGCCAACTAAAAGCGTCATTTCAGTTGCAGTTAAATTTAGTAGTTGTGCTTTGTCTAGCAACATTTCTTCAGGTGAATTACCGGCACTTTCACTATGATAATTCCTAAACCCATCTGAAACAGGCTCTAAAACATCAAAGGATTCAACATCTGTTTGATCTTCAGAGGCATCTCCTCTTCCAGGTGTAAATGGAACATCTAATCCTGAAGCTTCCTCTATACCAACATTTCCACCTAAAACTATTACATCTGCAAGGGATGCATTAGATTGAGAAGAAATATCATTATAAATTCCGAGCACCTTCGCAAGCTGCTGAGGTTTGTTTACCTTCCAATCTTTCTGAGGAGCAAGGTTTATTCTTGCACCATTTGCACCACCCCTCATATCTGAACCTCGAAATGTAGATGCGCTAGCCCATGCTGTCTCAACCATTTCTTGAATACTTAAGCCACTTTCTTTTATTGAAGACTTAACCGCCGCAATATCAAAATCAGCATTGCCCTCTGGGATTGGATCTTGCCAAATTAATTCTTCACTAGGAACTTCAGGACCAAGATATCTAGATTTAGGCCCCATATCTCTATGAAGTAATTTAAACCAAGCGCGTGCAAATGCATCTGCAAATTCGTCAGGGTTCTCATGAAAGCGTTTAGAAATTTTGTTATAAATTGGGTCTTCCTTTAAAGCTAGATCTGCCGTTGTCATCATAGTTGGTACTTTTTTAGATGAATCCTCAGCATCTGGAGCTAAATCTTCTTCTTTTTGATCTATTGCGTGCCATACATAAGCACCTGCAGGTGTTTCTACAAGCTCCCAGTCATAACCGAGTAATAAGTCAAAATAACCGTTATCCCATTGTGTTGGATTAGAAGTCCAAGCTCCTTCAAAGCCACTCGTTATAGTGTCGCTACCTTTCCCAGACTCATAGGAACTTGTCCATCCAAAACCCATCTCTTCTAGAGAGGCGCCCTCTGGCTCAGACCCAACATTGGAATCTGGTCCTGCTCCATGACCTTTTCCAAAGGTATGTCCTCCTGCAACAAGAGCAACAGTTTCTTCATCATTCATTGCCATCCTACTAAATGTCTCACGAACATCAATTGCGCTAGTAAGCGGATTTGGATCTCCATCAGGGCCTTGAGGATTAACATATATTAATCCCATTTGAACTGCTCCAAGTGGATTAGCTAGATCTCTTTCTCCACTATATCTCTCATTAGTTAGCCATTCAGTTTCAGCGCCCCAATCAATATCTTCTTCAGGGGCCCAAATATCTGGCCTACCACCACCAAAACCAAATGTTTTTCCACCCATAGATTCGATAGCAACGTTTCCTGCTAATATAAAAAGATCTGCCCAACTAATTTGTTTGCCATATTTTTGTTTAATGGGCCATAGCAGTCTTCTAGCCTTGTCTAAATTGCCATTATCTGGCCAACTATTTAAAGGTGCAAAACGTTGATTGCCGGTATTTCCTCCACCTCGACCATCCCCGCTTCTATAAGTTCCAGCAGCATGCCATGTCATTCGAATAAATAATGGGCCATAATGACCATAGTCTGCAGGCCACCAATCTTGTGAATCAGTCATCAAATCATGAAGATCTTTTTTTAAAGCTTTAAAATCTAATTTTTTAAATTCTTCACTATAGTCAAAATCATTATCCATTGGATCACTCTTCTTATCGTGCTGATGAAGAATGCTTAGATTTAATTGATTTGGCCACCAATCTTTATTTGATGTCCCGCCAGAACTATTACTAGTTAAGCTTCCATGCATTACTGGGCATTTACCTTCGTTTTTTGTATCTTGAGCCATTGCTAAATTTACCTCCTATAATAAATCAGCATCTAATTAATGATTTTAATAAGATTTTACATTAAAACTAAATGAAGTCTTTATTAATTTTTTAGATAAACCTTATTGATATTAAATATAAACTAAAAGATAATCATTTATAAGTTTAAATTAGGAAAAATTAATGAAAAAACTAACATCCACACTTATTTTAATAATAATTTCAATTGACTTAAGCGCTCATGGTTCAAATGCTTATGAAGCATTTCATCTTCATGCTGATGGTGCTCTTGGATTATTAATGATTTTGTCTGCCTTCATATTGTGGAACTTAAAATCAACAAAGGAGGAAAATTAATATGTTTACTATCGAAAATGTAAAAGCCCATTGTGACATTCCTTGTGGTGTCTATGATCCAGGCGCAGCACAATATTCAGCTTTAAGTGTTATAAGGTTTATGGATTTAATTAATGAAATACCTGATTCAGCTTGTTGTGAAAAAGAAAGTTTAGCTAAATTTACTAGGCTTGTTCAGCAAAAAGAAGAGCATGCTGTAATAGCAAAAAATGAAATCACTATTATCTGGGGAGATTATTTTAAAGACCCTCAAATAGAGAAGCATCCAGGGGTTCATGAGTTAGTTCACTCTATTATGATTGATGGATCTAAATGTAAGCAAGGTCTGCATAGAGAAGATGCTTTAAATCTTCTGGATAAGATTAATCAATTCGCAGAAATGTTTTGGGCTACTAAAGAAATAGAAACTGAAAAGAAGATTTCTTCTTATGCTCCAAATCTTGAAATCGTAGTTCCGGTTTTAAAGTCTGCTTAGGTTATATAAAGTATCTGGCATCAGCATGATGCCTAACTTTAAACCAAATGATTATGTTCTATGTATAAAATATCTTCCTATAAAAGTAAATGATGTTGTTATAGTCAATAGCAAAGATCATGGAAAAATAATAAAAAGAATTAAAAGTATAAAAGAAAATTCTATTAATATATTTGGGGATAATTTATCTTATGAATCAGATACCTATAGCCGTTCTTATGACAAGAAAGATATCTTAGGAAAAGTGATATTTAAACTGCCGCTCTAGTATTTTCTTTAGACATCTTGCTTGCCCAGAATTTATCTAAAACGAAATACCAAACTCCATTTATAAGAGGTTCAACTATTGCATCAGTCATGCCAACAATAAAAGAAGCACCTGTAAAATACATTACGCATGCAGCTGCAATAAAGAAATGGCCAATCGTATAGATAATTGTTCTTATAATAGTTCCCGAATTCTCTTTAAAGAACCTCTCAACGGGCGCATTAATTAACATAACTTTTCTTTTTATTAGTTCAACCATAATAATTTTATTTGTTTAAATATATGGTTATTCTAATATAAATTAAGTGGATTAAGTATCTTTCTTACTAGGAATTAAAAATCCTATTTATCTAATTTCTCGTACTCTATCCAATCTACTAGAAGCCTATGGTTATCAGGATTTTTCATGTTTGAACACTCCTTATCATTACAAAAAGTTCCTTTATCTATCCAGTAATCATCGTAAATTCCACCAGCAGCTACATTTAAAATCATGTAGTAATTTCGGTTAAATGGGTAGCCATATTTTGAAAAGAAATCATCGGTATTTTTTACACTGAAATAAGGTTGTTTTTCATTGTCTAAGTAAAACTTAAGTTCATTCTCCCTCCATTCGAGGGAAATTGAATGAAACTTATCAATAAATCTTACTTTTTTAGGTATAAGGGTCTCTCCAACTAATGTTGATTTGTCATTGTATGCTTCACCAAAATGGAGAGCTGAGCTAGCTATATTAGAAATCCTTCCTCTATGTTCCATAATATCTATTTCACCACCCTGTGGCCATTTGATGTCTTCAACAGGCATTAGCCAAAATGCTGGCCAGAAACCCCCACCCCTTGGCACTTTAAAGCAAATAGTGATTCTTGAAGGGTAAGTAAAACTTTTAAGATATCTTGTGTCTATTCTTGCAGAGGTAAAGTTAAAACCTAAATAACTTTCAGTGCTGTATATTGGCTGTATTTTTAACAAACCATCCTCAATAAAGAGATTATCAGAGGTATGATTTTTTTTATTTTTTCTATTTGGTCTTGTGTAATATTGAAGCTCGTCATTTCCCCAGCCTGAAATATACTTACCATTTTCTGTAAACCCATTGGATACTCTATATCTCCAATAATCTTTAGATAATGATGGCTCTGAGAATTCTTGAGACCATTCCAATAGTTCTAGGTTAGATCTATCTCTACAATATGAGGTCTTATCTTCTTGATAAGCTATTGAATTAATAGTGGTTTGGGAAAGAATTTCGTCTTCTTTGTTTGCAAATAAAAAAGATGAGGTAAATATAATTAAAAAAAGAAATATTTTCATTGGATCATTATTTAAATGGTGGAGCTACGCGGGATCGAACCGCGGACCCCCTGCTTGCAAAGCAGGTGCTCTCCCAGCTGAGCTATAGCCCCACAAATAAGTCGCTAATTGTACTGTATTAAAGAATTATTTTATACCTATTATGTCTTCAAAAAACTTCCAAAAAAAAGAGAGTTATTAAATTTAATAACTCTCTTTTAAAGTTTTGTAGTACTAGAAGCTAAAGGTAAAGCCTACTTTAACTGATCTTGGTTTTTGAGATCTAGCACCATTTTTTGGAGCTCTTGCTACTATATCTTCAGCATTAGTTGCATTCTCCATAACACTATATAGAGTAAATTTGTCGTTTAATTTCTTCCTTAAACTTAAATCAACAAATGTGTATGAATCTATTTTTTCATACATTCCACATGCAGCCGTTGAGCAGGTGCTTCCATATTTAGCAATTCTTATATTTCCACTTAGCCCAGTATCTTTGACAAAACCAACAACAGCTGTCATTTGCTGATCAGGAAGGTAAGGCATATCATCTCCAGCTGCCACCGTTCCCCAATAATCACTATCAAAGCTTTCTTGGAACTCAGCAGAAGTATTAGACAATGTTAGTGCCATTGGATATGAAACTCCATTTCCTTCTAGGATAGTAGAAGCAGAAACCTCTATACCACTAACATCAACCTCTCCACCGTCAAAAGTATCTCCAGCGTCACAATCTCCTCCACTTGAGTTTTTACATACTCCAACTAGATTTTGATAGTCGCTTGTGAAGTACATTACTTCTAGAGCTCGCATATCTTTAGAATATCTAAAACCTAACTCCATATTATCTGCTTGTTCAGCATCGCCGCCAAAAACAGGTGACATACCTTGATGAAAACCAGCAACTAATTTTAGGTCATCGCTCATATCATATGTTGCTCCAACACCAGTGGTTGAATAATCTCCAGATGAATTTTTTGGATAGCTTGAATTTAACTGTGTTCTAGTTGGAACTCCGTCATCCCATCTCCACTCAGTTTTATCAAATTCTTCTGATCTGTGTCCAACAGTAACTGCTAAATCACCCATAGTAATAGTATCTTGAACAAACCAAGCTGTAGCTTGAGTTACTCTTAATCTATTATTACTTCCTGTAAAGCCAGTTGAGCATGAAACCAAAGCTGAAAGATTTCCATTTGAACCTTGATCAGTACATTCATAAGATTGTAATCTGCTTTCAGAATCTTCCATATCTCTATAGCCAAAAGTCAGATCATGATTACCCATCTGTTTAGATAAGCTAAGTTGCATACCTTCGTTTGTATAGAATCTATTATTATGTTTTAACTTGACAGTGACTGCTAATGAACCATCAAGAATAGCTTGAGCATTTGCATCTCCAGCATTTGCTGCTGCTATAACTTCATCTATCCCATCTTCTACTCCATGAGCTTTGGTACTATTAGCTTTATCAACTTTAAACCAATCTCTGTGATAGTCATTACTCCATGAAGTTACTTTAAGAGTAAAGGCATCAAAATCTCCAACATAAGCTAAAGAAGTTTGTTCGCCATCATTATTCATTTGGTCATATTTTGTCATTCCATATCTTCGTCTTGGATCAGCATTAAAACTAGACTGAGTTAAACCGACATATGTTTGGTCAGATGACTCGTCTAATTCAAGATATTTGAAAGTTAATTCATGCATGCCTGATGTATATCTTAATTTAGCTAAAATATCAGACTTATCAAAGCCTGTATCACCATTACCAGAAGTGTTTGCAATACTATCAAATCCATCTGTTGAGTTTTCATGAACTTCAAGTAATGCTCCTAGATTCCCAGAATTTACACCATATGTTACGTGAGTTCTAGAAAGAGCATCGCTTCCAACTTCTTGTGTTATGGAACCAGATGTAACCTCAGGTATTGGGGTACTAATCATATTAATAGCTCCACCAATAGTACTTGGTCCTTGTGTTATTGAAGATGGTCCTTTTAGAACTTCAACAGCATGAATTCTTCCTGTAGTTGGGAAATAATAAGCAGATGCTGATGTATAAGGAGCTGGTGCAATAAGAACACCATCCTCCATTAAAGTTACTTTGCTTGATCTATCAGGTGCTGTACCTCTTATAGAGATATTTGGTCTTAGACCATACCCTTCTTCAGATCTTACAAATACACCTGGTACTGCAGACAATACTTTATGAATGTCAGTGTCGACCATTTTAGTTAAATCTTCGTTTGATAGGACAGTTGCTGATCCAGCTACATCCTCTTGAGATCCAACTATAGTTACAGTTTCAATATCCATTTCAGCATAAGCAGTTACGCTAAATAGCACTAAAAATGCTAATGAATTTAAAACTTTAATATTAATACTCATATTAAATACTCCATATATTTATAAAAATTTTGTAAATGATAATCATTATCATTTCGATTTACAAGTTTTATAAAGAAATATTTTATTTTTAAAGTAGTTTTATGATTTTATTGATTATTTAGGCTTTAGAGTTGCCTCTAATAGCAAAATATAAACCTAGAGTAAAAAGGAAAATCTGCTCAGTTTGAAACAATTTAGTAGTAATAAACCATTCTGAATGAACTAAATAAAAAGCTCCTATCATAATAACGCACACTGCCCCTCCAGATAGCCTGGTTATAAGGTTGCCTATATGATTTGAGAAAAAACCGCCAAGAATAATCCCTATTCCTGCTGCCATTTCACCTATAGATACTGCGGAAGCTAAAATATCAGGTATTGGCATACCTCTGCTCTCAAAAGCTACAACCATCCTTTGGGGTGGAAGAGGTAATTTTCCAAGACCATGAAGAAAGAATGCTACACCTAGTGATAATCTTAATAACCATGGAGTAATTCCTAAAAGAGGTTTTGCAATTGCGTCTAGTTTATTGTTTAGATTTTTCATATAACTAAGTTTATTTAAATAATTACATTGAATCAATTTTTTAACTTAAATAAGCGGCTTATTCTCCCCCACTAGATTTAAGCCATCTATATCCAATAGATTATTTAACTCATTATTTCCAATATTAATATTTAAAAACATTAAACCGGCATCATTTGTATTCTCTTCTAGAATACAACCCATGCTGTAAAGTTTTGATCGAATACTCCCTAACGATGCTTCTAAAGATATCCAGCCCTTATAAATACCTTCAAATAAAATCTTACTGATGGATTCTCTTAATATATCTAGTCCTTGATTTTTTTCTGCAGAAATCCATATTTCTTGAGTATCTTGATTTGATCTTGAAGCTAGATCTTTATAACCCTTTAGATCACTCTTATTATTAATGCGTATCTGGGGTATTTGTGAAATACCTAACTCTTCTAACAAGATATCTACTTGAGAAACCTTAAATCTATAATCAGGATCAGAAATATCCACTACGTGAAGCAATAAATCAGCTGATTTAAGTTCATCCAATGTCCCTTTAAAGGATTCAATTAATTGAGTGGGTAAATCTGAAATAAAACCTACTGTATCAGAGAATAAGATAGAACTTAGTTCAGGGTCTATATTCTTCCTTGTAACTGAATCAAGAGTTGCAAATAATTTATCAGCAGCATATTGCTTATTATCAGTTAATCTATTAAATAAAGTAGTTTTGCCAGCATTGGTATAACCCACCAAAGCAACTAACTTATTTTGACTCTTCATTCGGGAATATTGATTAATCTTTTTTTGTTTGTGGCTCTTATTTAGTCTTGCTTTAATTGTCTTAATTCTATTATTAATTAAACGCTTATCTGTCTCTAATTGCGTCTCCCCTGGACCACGAAGCCCTATTCCCCCTTTTTGCCTTTCCAAATGAGTCCAAGCTCTAATTAATCTGGTAGAAAGGTGTGTTAATTGAGCCAATTCAACCTGAAGCTTTCCAATGTGTGAAGTAGCTCTTGAGGCAAAAATATCTAAAATAAGTCCTGTCCTGTCAACAACCCTAGCATTTAAGGCATTTTCTAGATTTCTTTCTTGAGAGGGTGATAAAGAGTGATTAAAGATAACTATTTCAGCAGAATTTCTTTCTACAGACCTTTTTATTTCTTCTATTTTTCCCTTTTTAAGGAAATTGCTAGATAAAGGTACATCTTGTTTGCCTGATATCTCGTCTAAGATACTAACTCCTGAAGATTTTGATAACTCTTTAAACTCTTTAAAAGCGTTAATGGCAGATTGTTCTTTTTGCAATGAAGCAACTTCTATTTGAACAATAATTGCCTTTTGAGGGGTCGATATAGGAACTTCAATCATAAATTAATTCTATTGTAGGACTATTTAATAAAAAATTTGATATTATATTTGTAAGTAAGCATAAATTTTTTAATGTTTCGGGAGATATTAATTAATAAAGCAGAACGTACAGCCAAATCAGAGCAAGCTAGTAAAAGACGCAGATCTATAAGACAGATTGCTGCAAGTCAAAAAGAAAATCTATTCAGAAAATTAAGAAAAGCCAAAAAAAAGAAAAAGGCCTAGCCTTAATTGCTTTTTAAGCTAGCTCTATACAATCCAAGGCAAAATTGCCTTCCTGGATTCAGGGTAGTCTTTAAATTCTTTTTTGTACCAATGATGATTTGCTATTGCTCTTGGAAAAAGATTTGCAACAGTCCACAAAAAGAAAACAAAGCCTGAAAGACTCCAAGTAAGAATAGTCCATCCAAACCATTCAATCATCTCGCCAAAATAATTAGGTGATGAGATGTATTTATATAAGAATCCATTGGGGATATGATAACCATTACCCTTCTCTTTTCTAAGATTAATTAAAATATAATCCGATTTGATATTGATATAAAAACCTACAATAAATATAGATAGACCTAACAAAAATATAGAAGAAGTAAGCCAATCATTTGAATAACTAGCAAAATAAAATATCCAAAAAGCCTGAAGCGATACATTAACAATATTAAAAAAGAAGGCTGATAAGGCTATAGCTACCGGCATCTTTTTGCCTTCCATATTAACTTTGTAGGGCCATATAAAAGTTCTATGAATATAGTGAGTAAGCCAAATTATTAAAAAAACTATGTGTGCATAATTTAAATATTCAAAAGCTGCAAAAGCTAGAGCTAGCATTAATATCACACAAGGAGATTCCATTAATATCCATCCTGCTCGAGCTGATATTTCAGGACCCCAACCCTGCTTAATATGCCTTCCATAGGGAGCTACTACGAAAAATAAAGAACAAAAAATAATAAATGCTATGACAATCCAAGTAATTGAGAAAATATAGAATGAGCTCATGATAATTTACGAACCAATTATTAAAGGAGAGTATAGAACTAAGAAACCTGAAAGAGTAAGTGTAAAGACCGTTAAAAGTTCTAATATATTCTTCTGCGAAGTCAGCTCATAGAACTCTTCTATGGACCCATAAAAACTGTCTGCATTAAAAAGCAACGTGCCCACTCCAATTAAATGAAAGAGCATTAATATACCTACAACCCAATTTAATGGAGATGAGTTAAAAAGAACAAAAGCTGTTATAAAAACAAAGAATGCTTCTAATCTAATATAGATTTTTTTATTCTTCTGCATAATAAGCCACCCCACCAGGTGGTAATTAAAAGTTAGTAAAGAGAGGATTAAGATGGCATAAAAAAGGTATAGATAGCCCAATAGAATAATCATATGCATAATTTTATAACCTTTAGCGTATATTGTCTTTTGGTATTAAATAATGCCTTATAATTGTCTTACTTTTTAAAGGAATTCTATGAAAGTTTTATGTTTAGGTGGTAGTGGAGGAATGGGTAGATATGCAGCTAAAGCTATTGCTAATTTTCCTGAAATCACCTCTATAACTATTGCAGACTTAAATGATCATGCTGCAAAGAAATTTGCTGACTCTTTGAACGCTAAAGTTAGTGGAATAGGATTAGATGTAACAAATTCAGAAAATTTAAAAGAGGTACTTGATCAACATGATGTGGTTTTAAATACAGTAGGTCCTTTTTTTAAATTTGGCCTTCCTATATTAGAAGCTTCTATTGAATCGGGATGTCATTACTTAGATATATGTGATGACTGGGAGCCAACCGAAGAAATGCTTAGGCTTGATTCACAGGCAAAAGATGCAGAAATTACAGCAATTATTGGCTTGGGTGCAAGTCCTGGTATTACTAATTTGATGGGTTTAATTGCTATGGAAGAATTAGATTCAGTTGATACTGTTATAACAGGATGGGATTTGAGTAGCGTCAATCCTGCAGAAGAATCATCTCAAACAGGTACTAATGCAGCTATGATTCACGGCATTCAACAAATGACTGGCAAAGTGAAAATATTTGAAGATGGGCGCCTTGATATGGTTCAATCACTCAAAGGGATTAAAGTTAACTATCCGGGCAAGGGTATTTATAAAGCAAATATTTTTGGGCATCCAGAGGCAATATCATTTCCTCATCATTTTCCAAAAATAAAAAATGCAATGAATGTTGCTCACGGTAGTAAGGCTATAGATATTTACATAATAAAAATATTCTTATGGCTTACAGAAAAAAATATTATTTCACATGACAAAGCTGCAAATTTTTTTCATTGGTTGGAAACGAAATCAAACAGGCCTAGTTTTAGGGACGAAAAAGCAGGCTTGCCAGCAATTTATGGTCTTGCTTGTGGAATGAAAAATGGAAAAATTGCTTCAGTTGGAGTAACTTTTGGCAAAAATGACTTAGCAAAAGAGACTAGTATGGGAGAAGCAACAGGCCATCCTTTAGCATTAGGATTAAAACTTTTCCTTCAAGGAAAAATTTATAAATCTGGAGTCTTTGCCCCTGAAGGTGGAGCAATAAATGCTAAAGATTTTTTTAGTGCATATGAAGAACTAGAAGAGCTTAATGAAGGTCTAGATATATCTAGATCGTGGGAGTTATGATTTGAATAAAAAGGTAATTAATATTTCTTTAATTGGCATGCCTGGTTCAGGTAAAACTACTATTGGAGAAAAGTTAGCATCAAAATTAAATCTTAATTTTCAAGATAGTGATCATCTCATTGAGAGTGAAAATAAATTAACTATTCAGTCAATCCTAGATAATGAAGGTTACCTTGAGCTGAGAGCTAAAGAAGAAAATATAATTCTTGATTGTGATATTACTAATAGTGTTTTAGCTACTGGTGGAAGTGCAGTTTATAGCGAAAAAGCTATGGAATTTCTCAGTCACAATTCTTTAATTGTATATCTTGATATACCCATTGATGTGGTCATGCAAAGGGTTGGCGACTATTCAAATAGAGGCTTCGCTGAGCCAAATGATAAATCACCAGAAGATGTTTTTTCTCAAAGAACTAAGTTGTATTTAAAATGGTCTCATTTAAAGATTGATGGCTCCGAAGATATTGATTCGGTTGTTGATAATATAATCGCTTCTATTTAGTTTTTTATATTTAAACTACAACCAAGTAGGAAGCCAATATAACTATTAACCATAAAATTAATGATAGCTGTAAAGGCTTCATTGAAATATTGGATAATGCATCTTTATTTATCTGAGTTCCTATACAAAACAAACCAATCAGAAGAAAAGAGTGACTTAGAATTCTTATAGTTGAGATTATTTCATCACTAAAATTAAGATAAGATCCAAATGAGATCGCAATAACAAAAAATAATACAAAGATTGGTAATTTGGCTTTACTTTGATCATTGTTTTTATACTGTAATGATAAAAATATTACTAAGGGAATAAGCCATAGCGTTCTACCAAGCTTAAGTGTTGCTGCAGACTCAGTAGCAGTATCTCCATAAATCATAGCAGCGCCAATAACCGAGCTAGTATCATGAATAGCCATAGCAACCCATGCACCAAATTCATTTTGAGATAAATCTAAAAAACTTCCTATTAAAGGAAAAATAATTATCGCCGTTGCATTTAATAAGAAGATGATCGTTATGGCTGTTAATAAATCTTGAGGTTTTGCTTTTAATATTGGTGCCACTGCTGCCATAGCAGTTGCTCCGCATATTGCAGCTCCAGATGCAATAAGTATAGAAAGTTTTTTATCAACACCAATTATTTTTCCTAATAAGATTCCAATAATAAAAGTAAATAAAACCAAGAAGGATATAGAGGGTAAATAAACACTTGCTACCTCAAATGCTTTAGTTATAGATATTGTAAATCCGAGTAGAACTATTCCGATTTGGAGTAATCTAGACCCAATAGATTTGGTAATAAAATCTTGATGGAGATTCAAACCAATTGAATAACTGATGCCTAAAAATATTGCTACTATCGGAGAGCTAATCCATAGCGTCACTATAATTAATAAGATACCAAAGAATTCCTTCATATTGTTATTTTACTCTAGATAAAAAAAAGCCCTGCATCTGCAGGGCTTTTTAATTTTCTTTCTATGTTAGAAATTATATGAAAGGCGCATACCGTATGTAGCTTGAGGCCTTGCCCAAATAGCTTTACTAAAGCCTAATGGAGCTGTTGCTTCACCTATGTGCATAACATTAATTTCATCAGTAATATTTTGGCCATATATATCTATGCGCCAATTTGAATCTTCATTTACAGGAGTGATTGAAATTTGAGCATTCAATTCAGTCCATGATTCAACTTTATCAAATTCAAGATTAAATAAAGATGTATATCTCTCACCTTGAGTATATGCATCTAGTCTGAAATCTATATTGTAATCAGATGTATTTAATGTGTATTGAACACCAACATTAGCCATTAATTCAGGATGGGTAAGTTGGTTTCCACTAATATCTGATAATAAGCCATCACTAATAACATCAGCCGGATTACATCCTAATAATGCACAAACAGCAGGCACCATATATTGTTCATAATATGATCTTACTGCGAGCGATGGTAAGTGACCTGGGACTAAACCAGTTTGAAGGAAACTAACTGGAGTAGGAAGACCTGATGATCTGTCCCCGTGGAATTCAGCAGGAATAATAATTCCATCTTGTAATCCGTATGGAGCCCATCCGCCTGCTAACCATGTTTGGAAAATTGCAGCAGCTACATCTTTTCTTACGACAAAGACTTCAGAATCAGCTGCGTCTTTCATCATATGCCAGTCACCACATCCAGAAGTTAAACATAAATCTGCATTAACTGGATTTAGTAAGAAAGTTCCGTCAGCTACTTCTGAATTTTCATAACTTATTCCAGCATTGATTTTCCAATTTGGAGCTGAAGGTGGAACCCATAAGAATTCAGCTTCAACACCACTCATTGTTACATCAACACCTTCGTTAACTCTTGTTTTAGCAATAATTTTTGTAACCTGATAATCAGCTGCATCATAAACATATGCAGATGCATTTAATCTCATTCCTTTTTCAGGGAAGTCTGTTTTAATACCAAATTCAAGTGCTTTTAAATCAGTTGAAGGGAATACTTGAGGAGTATCAGGGTATTTAGCAGGATCTAATGGAGGGTTAAATCCACCGCCTTTAAATCCTTGTGAAATACTCGCATAAACCATAGTAGTGTCATTTAATATATGATCAACCACCAATCTTCCAGTGGTATTTTCATAACTAACTTCAGGGTCACCAACAGCACCGGCGCCATACCAAGAATCACCAAATTCAGGTAAAGAAGTACCTGGTAATGGAGTAAAACCTCCACCAGCAGTACCAAAACCAGCCTGACTTAAGAATGGAGACCTTCCATACTGCTCCTTATAATCTTGAGTATGTCTTAAACCAATAGTGTATTTAGTTTTTTCTGAGGCTTGATAATAAAGTTCTCCAAATAATGCGCTACTTCTATTCGCTGAAATAGTACTAGATCTATATAGCGGGGCATATAATTGAACAGCGCCTTGAGGAAAGCCTGTTAACAGTGTAGGAGGAACTAGTGATAAAGCATCTAAACCGTTAGCAGCAATATCATAAACACTTTTGCCTCTACCAACAGTATGAATAGCTCCAAATAAGAAGTTCATATCGCCATCAAAACTAGATTGCATTCTTGCTTCGTATACTTCTCTTTCTGTAGCTGGATTATATTGTCTATCAAATCCATCTGGATAATTCATAACATCGGTAATACATCCACCATAAACACCAAAAGTTCCATCATCAATATTACAATCTGGTCCGTATCCACTCATTGGCACATAACCGCCTGGGAAATATGGGTTATCTTTAAAACGTAACTTATCCATTTCTTCAGAAACGTAAGTACCGGTTCTATCGTAAAGTCGATCTTTTCTCATCATTGAAACAGTAGCATCCCAATTATCATTAACCTTATGGTTAATAATTAATTGAGAAATATCTGAATCAACTATGTAGCGAGGTAACCCTCTAATGTTAGCTTCCCAAAAGCCCTGAGGAGCTCCTGACATATCTGTTACTGGAGTAAAATCTAAGATACCTGTCAAAATAGCTAAGTTTTCAACATAAGTAGCCATTGGATGGGTTAATTCATGGACTAATGCTCCGCCTGGTGTACAACCAAATACTAAAGATGGGTCTCTTTGACAATAGGCATTATTTACATAATGACGCATTGAGTCTTCATCGTATGCATCATGAACAAAAGTAATATCAGTATCGTCATTTACATCCCAAGCAATTGTAAATCTCCATGCTTCATTGTCTCTATTATTAACATGACTAACTGTTGACTTAGAGTAAATATTCTTAATATCTCCGTCACGAGTAGTGCTAGAAGTAGCTAATCTAACTCCAACTTTATCGCCAAGGGGAAAATTGACCATAGTTTTAAGTTTTCTAAGATTGTAGCTACCTGTCTCTACTTTAACGCTTGCTAGAGTTTCTCCAAGTACTGGTCTAGCAGTAATTAAGTTAATAGCTCCACCCACTGAATTCTTTCCATATAAAGTACCTTGAGGTCCTCTTAAGATCTCAATACGCTCCATATCAAAAAATTCACCATCTTGCATGGTGTAAGAACCAACTGGTAAATCATTTATATGCGTTTCAACTCCACTTTCAGCAGTAGCAGAAACAGCTAAGTTTGTTATACCTCTAATATTATAGGATCCGCCTGATGAATCAGAGCCTTGGAAGCTTAAACTTGGAGTAACTAATTGAAGGTCTGAACCATCTTCAATTTGTTGGTCTTCTAGCATTTGTGGCGTTAAAGCTGTAACAGCTATAGGCACATCTTGAAGACTTTGCTCTGTTCTTTGAGATGTAACAACAATCTCTTCTAGAACTGCAGTATCAGATTCTGCTGCGATAATATTAGTACTAAAGCTTGAAGTGATAAGGATTAGAAAAGAAAATCCTAATAATTTTTTATAAATACTTGAACTCATAATATTCCCCCATATATGAATTAATTAAATTATTATTATCTATA
>Ga0208410_1000328_pt1 | contig 28416 bp, 27 predicted proteins | sample ETN02SmetaG_3_FD_185787 | JGI IMG/M metagenome (GOLD analysis project Ga0208410, IMG submission 185787) | Marine microbial and viral communities from oxygen minimum zone, Eastern Pacific Ocean - ETNP2014F10-02SV257 (SPAdes) (version 2) | ecosystem: Environmental > Aquatic > Marine > Oceanic ... | reverse complement strand
ATACATCCAACGACTTAGGCCTATTTCGCCCCAAAGTATGCCTTTCTGAGAAACCAATATGGAAAATACGATTGCACTAATAGCTGAAAAAGCAGTTACCAAATATCCGATGCGCTCTTTCAAGTTTCTGTTAGCCCTTATCAATTTTTATGACGCTTCTGATCCCTGTTGAATTTCTCAAATCAGCTATTCCTGTGTTTATCTCATCCAATGGATAAGTCTGGGTAATCATGCTTTCCAAGTCAAGTAAACCTTTTTGCCAGTAGTCGATTAGAAGTGGGATGTCTTTTTGAGCATTACATGAACCAAGAAGAGATCCCAGTAAACGCTTTTCTGTCATCATTAAATGCAACGCAGATGAGAATTTCAGTTCCTCATCGGCTGCTGGAGCACCCACTATTACAGTGCTTCCACCCTGCTTGCTCAGAGTTAGGCCAAGCGCAATTAGTTCTGAACTTCCCACAGCGTCAAAAGCATAATCAACTCCTTTTCCAAACGTTAACTCCATTACGGCATTAAGCAGATCATCATTATTAGGATCGATAACACTAGTTGCCCCTAATTTAAGAGCCTTTTCTCTTCTTTCTCCAACAGGATCTGAAGCAATTATTTTCTCTGCCTTGGCTATACAAGCCCCCTGAACGACAGAGAGACCTACTCCACCAAGGCCCATAACAAGAACAGTTGAACCGGGAGTAACTTTCGCAGTGTTTAGAACAGAGCCAACACCTGTCTGGACCCCACACCCTATTAAGCAAACCGTTTCCAGAGGAATACCTTTTTCAACTCTGACAACGTTCCTCTCTTCTAAAACTGTGTATTCTGCGAAACCACCGACTCCAAGTCCCTGATAAATAGGAGTGTCACCTCTACTGAAAGGCGTACTTCCATCTGGGAATGTTCCAAAAACGAATGTTTGCCCCCTTTCACAAAGAGTGTGTCTGTTGAGAGCACACATCTCACAGGTGCCGCATGGTCCTATAGGTGTCATTAACACATAGTCCCCCTTAGCCACTGAGGCGACTCCCTTGCCTACTTCTTCAACTACACCAGCAGCTTCGTGACCTAAAATCATTGGAGTCAGATCTAATGAATCCAACACACTTACATCTGAATGACATATTCCACAGTATTCAGTTTTAATTAAAACTTGACCTTCTTTAGGTTCAGCAACTTCAACGTCGTTTGCGATAGATAACTCTTTTCCTATTTCAGTATGCAAAGCAGCTTTCATTCGACTATTTCCATCCCGATGTAGCCCCGCGTGTCATTCCGAAAGGTCCAGATGGCCAACGAAAACAATCAGTCATTAGTTGATCAATTTGGTCACGATCAGCTATGCCCTCATTTAGAACCGTAGATGCTTCTCTCACCATCGCAAAATAAATACGGTTAGTTACATAACCCCAACTTGTATCAGAGTCATTAACAACTATTGGATTTTTACCCGCAGATTTAGCAAGAGCAGAAACAGTATCCACTGTTTCTTTTGATGTTTTTTTTCCTTTTACGATCTCGGCCAATTTCATAACCGGTGCCGGCGAAGCCCAATGCCAGCCAATGAACCTATCAGGCCTTTCAGTTGCCGCAGCTAACGCAGAAATAGGAAACCCACTTGAATTTGAAGCAAAAATTGTTCCACTGGCTGCCGTTTTGTCTAGTTCCTTCCAGAATGAAACCTTCAGATCGAATCGTTCTGGAATGGCTTCGATAATAAGATCTACTTCATTCAAAGCTTCTAGATCTGTTGTGAAGTGAATTCTCTCAAGGGCACTTTTTGCCTCTTCTTCAGTAAGTTTTCCTATTTCAACAGCGCTTCTTACACCGAAACGACCTGAATCTACATTTTTTGAAGCCTCTTTCAAAACATCTTGATCTATATCTCGACACGTAACTTCACAACCGGAAACCGCCATCACCTGAGCTATTCCTGACCCCATTACTCCAGCTCCGGCTACACCAATTTTATAATTTTTGTTGCTCATTTCTTCCTTTAGTTTTTAGGTAAAACAATCATCGGATCTTTAGCTTCTCCACCCGTGCGTACTTCAAAATGAAGATGATTGCCTGTTGAGCGGCCAGTTGTTCCGCACTTTCCAATTAAATCACCTGTTGAAACTTGCATATCATTAGAAACCAAAATTTCATTTAAATGAGCGTAAAGCGTCAGCACCGGGCCTTCATGTTCGAGGATCACTGTTTTACCGTAATAACCCCTAGTTCCTGCAAAGACAACTTTTGCAGATTTAGCAGCCCATATTGGTTGATCTCTCACGCAGCCAAAATCAACTCCGTTGTGCATTCGTTTAACACCTAAAATAGGGTGTGTTCTCATTCCATATGGAGAGGTAATTTTGCTGCTTTTGTCAATAGGTAAAATGAATCCTTGACCAGACTCTTTCGTTAAATCCGGAGCCGATTTTCGTAATTCTTCTGCTATCAAATTGTCAATTAGAATAGCCATCAAATACTGTTCACGTTTCCATTCAGCTATCTCAGCTTCTGCTAGTTCAATACGCTCTTGAACTTCATCACGTGCGGTTTCTCTTTCTGCGATACGACTATCGAGCACCAATAAGCCAGCCTCAATCTCGAGTTGATTTCTTTCGGCATCGCGAATTGCCTGGTCAGCAGAGCGTGCTATTTCTTCTTTATCTGCTTCTAAAGCTCGCAATTGATCGACTAAATCGCCTTGATCGCCAGAAACTGCACTAAGAATAGCCGATTTCCTAACAGCGCTAGACATGTCATCAGACGCAAAGAACGTGCCTGGATTCATGCTAGAGACATACACATCAACAGCTAAATCCCGTAAACGTTCTCTAAGGTCTTCGATACCTTTTACCACCTGATCAGTTTCAACCCAGCGAAGAGTAGCTTCTGCTTCTGCGGCCTCTATAGCCTGTCGCGCCGCTTCAATCTTTGACTGCTCCATTGCAACTGCTGCATCGAGATCATTTAGAGCCTGCACGACCGCCTGATCATCAGCTTCAGCTAATTTCAATACTGCTGCGGCATCAGCTTTTCGATTAGACGCATCCTGCTTCTTTTCACGAGCTTCACGAATGGATTCTGTTTCTCCTATAGCTCTTTCACCTGTTGAAAAAAGAAGAAATAAAATCGCGAGTAAAAAAAAGGAGTAGCGAATTCGTTTCTTCACTCTCGCACTTTAGCTCGAATAGAGCCTTCTATATAGTCAGAAAGCAGACAGATCCACATCGACATAAACTGAAAAAACAATTACTATCTATCTGATGGATGATATTCATGGTGAAGAATTTTCTCCTTTAGAAGGTTTGCGCGTTCTTGACCTATCTGATGAGAAGGGCGAGTTGTGTGGTCGCTTGCTTGGTGATTTAGGTGCTGACGTTTTAAAAATCGAATCGCCGAATGGTTCAGTATCACGCAGTTTGGAGCCTTTTGCCCCAGACGGAACTTCACTATATTTCGCTTACAGGAACATAAATAAACGTGCATCTGTGATCGACTTCAACGATGAAAATGGTATTGCTGTTTTATTACGTTTAATAAAACAAAGCGATGTTTTAATTGAAACTTTCTTACCTGGAACTCTCGCTGAACTCGGAATCTCACCCGAATTACTACTATCTGAAAATCCTTCTCTCATAATCGTTTCTCTTACCGATTTCGGCCAAACAGGACCGGATTCTTCTTACGTAAGTACTGACGAAATTGTTTTTGCACGTTCAGGCTGGTTATCAGTTTCTGGTGTAATCGAAAAACCTCCACTATTAGCACCCGGGGCAATTTCTTACGACACTCTTGGCGTGGTAGGTGCTTACGCTGCTCTTTTAGGAATTTTACATAGAGACCGAAACGGAATAGGCCAACACATCGATGTTTCCGCTCTTGAAGCTCTATCGCAAATGAATACGTGGGGAATTCCAAATGCTTCTGCAAGTCAGGTCTCCGGTGGGCCTGCCACGCTTATACGGTCCGGTGACAGCCCTCTCTATCCGCATATACCTTGCGTTGATGGTTTCGTCAGGCAGGTAATTCTTGCCCCTAGGCAATGGAAGGCACTGTGGGAATGGATGGGCTCTCCTGAAAGTTTTGCAGACGAATACTGGGAAAGTACTATAAATCGTTACTTGAATCTTGATGTGATAAACCCACTTTTCTGGGAGCACTGGAAAGATCTTCCTATGATCGAAGGGTGCATTGAAGCGCAAAAACGCGGTGTCATAGCAACCCCGATGCTTAAACCCTCTGACGTTTTGACGAATTCTCACTATAAATCTCGTGGAACTTTTCAAAATCTTGAAATTGCTAAAGGTCTGACTGCCCCCATGATGTCAGGTTTTGCTGAAGTTGATGGTAAACGTATTGGATACAGATTTCCGTCACCTTCCGTCAATCAAGACGAGCCAGAATTTAACCAGGATCCTTTCCCTGAACCCACCAGATCACTCACCCCTGCCGACCTCCCTCTCGAAGGGTTGCGAGTAATTGATTTTGGACACGGTGGAGTCGGAGTTGAATGCGGACGCATGCTCGCCGAATATGGTGCTGACGTAATAAAAATCGAAAGCTGGGAGTATCCCGACTTTATTCGTATTGTCCTAGGGGGCACCATGACTGCTTCCTTTGCATCATCTAACAGAACTAAACGAGCCTTTGGAGCAAATCTAAAAAATGACAAGGCCCGCGAAGTGGTACTTGAACTAATCAAAAACTCTCACGTAGTGATCGAAAACAACTCAACTGGAACCATGGATGCATTAGGACTCGGTTATGAGTCGATAAATCAAATTAACCCTAATGCAATAATGATTAGCAGTCAGCTAATGGGAAGCAAGGGTGATTTTGCAAACTGGAACGGTTACGGACCCACTATTCAAACTGTTAGTGGTTTGTCTTGGCTTTGGGCCTTTAAGGACGGTGAACCCCCACCAGGGACAACTGCAATTCACCCTGACCACCTAGCCGGGAGACTTTCTGCCCTCTTCGCACTTGCTTCAATTATCAACATCAACCGAGGAGCGACTGGCAGTCATGTAGAAGTCGCACAGGTTGAAGCGCTCCTCGGCACTCTCGGTGACATCTTCTGTAAAGAAGCCATAGATCCTGGTTCTGTAAAGCCTCAGGGTAACGATTCAGCAAGAGGGGCTCCTTGGGGACCTTTCCCGTGTGAGGGTGAAGAAGAATGGTGTGTCATATGCGTTATAGATGATAATCAGTGGGAAGAACTTTCAAATTTAATGCAAATTGATTCCGAAGTAAGACATAAATATTCAACTAATGCCGTAAGAATTGAAAATAGAGAGGCTATAAATTCTATAGTTTCCTCCTGGACCACTTCATTACCTTCCTTAGAAGTAGAAAAACTCTGCCAAAATGTCGGAATTCCTGCCGGTCGCGTTTTGAATGCAGCAGAGCAACTAAACGATGAACATTTACTTTCACGCAACTTCTTACCAAAAGTTGAACAGTTGGGCGGAGTAGGTGAAATTATTCTCGACGGGGCTTGTATAACAGGATCAATCATGGCGCCCCCAGTAATAACCCGCGCTCCTCTTATAGGGGAACACACTGAGGAAATCTGTATTGAGGAACTTTTGATGGAAAGAGAAAACTTCGATTCTCTTATTGAAAGTGGAGCATTGGAAATAATAAGAGAAGATTCCTGAGAATTACTCCATCCCTAGCTCTGAACGCATCGCCAGAAAAGACTCTTCAAGTGTGTTGCCCCTCTCTGGTAAATGAACCGCTACTTGATTAATTTCTCCTTCAAACGGGAAAGGGGCATTGTATTCTTCTGAGACAGGTGAAAGTGAATCTTTTCCGATATCCATACCCGTACTACCCAAAAGTCTAATTACAAAAGGAATTTCCATTTTCCCCACTTGCTCACCATCTATTAGGAGAGTTGCTTCACCTCCAGGATCATCTCGCTCGAAGTAGATGCCTACTTTTGATTTCCCCTCAGGAACGGTTATTTTACTTTCAACTATTTTGTGATCATAAAAAATGTTGTAATCAAACATAAGGCGAGCATCTTTAATAAAAAGTGACAACCCCACGTTTGCCCCACCAATCGCAAGAAGAACTCCGTTTTCATTTTTCTTTCGCTCAATGTCAGCTTCAATGACAAAAGATCTATTTCCCATATTTGCAGCAACTCCTGCAGGCATATGAGAAATTGGGTGACGATAAATATAAGTCCGATTGGCGTGAGGTGAACCCTTTCCTACCGATGAACGAAATAATTCGAGAGTTCTGTCGTCTAAAGGTAATACACCATATTTCTCTGCTTCGTCCCACCACATACGAATCATTTCTTTCAAACGTTCTGGTTCGGCTTCAGCAAGATTATTTGTTTCTGAGACGTCTTTATCTAAGTGAAACAGTTCCCATACTTCTTTGTCATAATCTTCTCGGAATTCGTGGCGTGACACAGCTTTCCATCCGTCACTCCAGATTGCACGATGTCCAAACATCTCAAAATACTGAACTTTTTTACGTGTTGGTTCATTTTCAGCGTTGAGCAAGTACGCGAAACTCGTCCCTGCAACCTCAAGTTGTTCAATTCCATTGAAAACTTTAGGAGGTTCTAAATCTAATAATTCAAGAATCGAAGGCATAACGTCAGTTATGTGATGAAACTGATCGCGTTTACCTCCTTTGTCTTTTATTACCTTCGGCCACCTAATAATAAAGGGATCTCTAACTCCGCCGCCATGAGTGGTCTGTTTGTACCATCGCATAGGACAGTTACCTGCCTGCGCCCATCCCCATGGGTAATTTGTGTGTGACTTTGGCCCCCCGATGTCATCCAACTTCTCAACTGCTTTATCCACGTCTTCTGGAACCATATTGAAATATTTCATTTCATCCATCAAGCCTGTGGGACCACCCTCTTGGCTTGCACCATTATCGGAAAGAAGCATGACGATCGTATTTTCGGTTAGGTCCATACGATCCAAATAATCCATAAAACTACCGATTTGTGCATCAGTGTGGTCCAACATTGCAGCAAAGGCTTCTTGTAATCTACAAGCGAAAGATTTTTGATTTGAGCTTAAGGTGTCCCACTCCTCCACTCCGGGGTTACGGTCAGCTAAAACAGTATCTGAGGGAATTACTCCTAATTCCTTCTGTTTGGTGAACCAGGCCTTACGTATCTCATCCCAGCCTGCATCAAATTTCCCTCGGTATTTATCAAGAAATTCTTGGGGCGCTTGGTGTGGTGCGTGTGTGGCTCCGAAAGTTAGATAGAGAAAGAATGGCTGTTCAGGGTAAATAGACTTTGAGTCGTTTATAAACTTGCACGCGTTTTCAACAAGATCTTCACTCAGGTGGTAATTCTCCTCATCTTTTGGTCTTTCAATATGGTGATTATCGCGTGTCAGTTCGGGGTGAAATTGATCTGTTTCCCCCTGAAGGAAACCATAAAAACGGTCAAAGCCACTCTGCGTTGGCCAGTGATCAAAAGGACCTGCTCCCGAAGTGTCTTCCATCGGTGTTAAATGCCACTTACCCACACAATAAGTTCCATAACCCTCCTCATGCAGGACTTCAGCTATGTTTGCAGCGTGCTTTGTTACTCTTCCACGTAAATGAGGAAATCCGCTTCTCATGTTCGAAACAGCCCGCATACCTACCGTATGGTGATTTCTACCTGTTAACAGACAAGCTCGTGTAGGGGAACATAAAGCAGTTGTATGAAAATTAGTAAACTGCAAACCCTCTTTTGCTAATTTATCCATGTTTGGTGTGTCAATCGACGAGCCATAACAGCCAAGATGAGCGAATCCAGTATCATCTAGAAGTATCACTACAATGTTCGGACTCCCAGCAGGCGGTTGTTTGCGTTCTGGCCACCATGGGGTTGATTCTTCATAAGTTTTACCTATTACACCTTCAAATTTTTCCATATCTTCCTTATTGAATTAAAATGGCATAGGAAGCAGTGCGTTTCTATGCCGATAGTACAATGGAGCTTCGTGAATAGTAAAAAACCTACCATTTCAACCATCTTCGATGAAGATGAGTGGTCAGAAAATAAGGATTTTAATTTTTCTGATATCACATATCACCGTGCAAAGAAATATGGCACTGTCCGAATTGCCATTAACCGACCAGAAGTTAGAAATGCCTTTCGTCCGAAAACAGTGGATGAACTTTATTCCGCTCTTGATCATGCCCGAATGACAACCGACGTTGGTTCGGTACTTCTTACTGGTAATGGACCATCACCGAAAGACAATGAATGGTCTTTTTGTTCTGGCGGCGATCAACGAATTCGCGGGAAGAACGGCTACGAGTATGACGACGATACTCCCCCTTCAACAACCGGCAGGCTTCACATACTCGAAGTTCAAAGACTGATCCGATTTATGCCCAAGGTAGTTATTGCAGTAGTCCCAGGCTGGGCCGCTGGAGGAGGTCATAGTCTGCACGTAGTTTCAGACTTGACGATCGCTAGTCGAGAGCACGCAAAATTTAAGCAAACTGATGCAGATGTAGCAAGCTTCGACGGTGGGTACGGGTCTGCTTACTTAGCTAGACAAGTCGGTCAAAAATTCGCTAGGGAAGTTTTCTTTTTAGGTCGAACTTACGATGCCGAAGAGGCATTCCAGATGGGAATGGTAAATAAAGTAGTTCCTCACAATGATCTTGAATCCGAAGCATTGGAGTGGGCCAAAGAGATCAATTCTAAAAGCCCGACCGCAATTCGAATGCTCAAATTTGCTTTCAATTTGATCGACGATGGACTGGTCGGACAACAACTTTTTGCAGGCGAAGCAACAAGACTTGCTTACTCAACTGATGAAGCTACTGAAGGCAGGGAGGCTTTTCTAGAGAAACGCGAGCGAGATTTCTCATCCTTTCCTTACCACTTTTAAAAATTACCTTGTGAACCCTGTTTCTTGCTCCGCCCTCTCCACACAGCTTTTAACTCCGTTCATTATTTGATCTGTTGCCTCACGAGGGGTCGCCTGATCAATGACTCCTAAATACTCGCAACGTAAAACAACCTTCTGTCTATTCCACGGTTTCATATAGGGAAGATATTTACCTCTGGGCCAAAGAAGTTCACTACCACTAGCCCCTGAAGCAACAACAGGAAGCCCTGTCTCTAAAGCGAGTTTTCCCACACCAACGTGACCTTTAGCCACACCTTGTTCAATCCATTCGGATTTAGGAACAACCCTTCCCTCTGGCATTATCGCCGCTGACCAACCCTTGCTTAGCGAATCCGCAGCTTGTTCAATAGCTTCCGTTCCCTGCACGGGAATGCATTTCAAATAACGTAAAAGCGGCCCAATAAGTGGGTGTTCAAAATATGAGGCCGCAACCAAAGCTCTTATAGGTTGAGCCCAGTGTAAAAATGTGGGACCCGCTATTAATAAGTCAGAAAGGCTTCTGTGGTTACATGCGTATATAGCTGGTCCGGAAACTTCAGTCGGTAGGTCTTCTATTTCCACGTTTGCTAATTTCGATGTGAAGACGGTTAGATTACGAAACGATTTTTGTAAACCCTCTCGCTCATTATCAGTTATATGCATTATGGCACCCTATAAAACTGTTATACCGCAAAGAACCTTCATTCTTTAACCATAAACATACTGGCCTATCTATTTCAAAATTAGGTATTTCAAACTCAAAGTCATGTTTAGAGTCAGTGACAATTGAAACAGGGTATAGATCATTTGGCTCCTCAATTAAAACTTGGAGGCCACCATTTGGTAGATCTGGATCGTAAGCCCAACCGCTAAAGAAATAACCCTCTCCCACTTTTTTTACTTGTTCAACTTTTCCGATTGGGACGTCTCCTTTACTTCGGATAACGGAGCGTGAATTTTTTTCATTGTCATTTCGACAATCCGGGAGTGTCTCATAACTCCATTCCTCAGTAGGGAAAGTTTTGAAAATTTCTCTCACTATTGGAAGTGCTAAAAATCTGCGATCGTGTAGTAAAACAATTGCTTTATCTTCGACACGCTTAACAATATGATTCATGGAATTTTCTACCGAAGTATCACTCCACTCCTGTGGGTCTACCGTCCAGCCGACATGTTTCATGCCTAATGAATCGGCACTATCTAAAACACTTTGATTCAAAGCTCCAAACGGTGCTCTAAAGCAACTGGGCTGAAAACCTGCCAGTTTTTCAGTAATAAGTGAACTTTGAGTAAGTTGAAAGATTGTTCCGTTGTTATTTTCTTTACTTAGATCTCGATGGCTCCATGAGTGATTTCCGATTGCATGGCCACGATTTAAAAGGTCTTGCAGATCATCTTCTTCCCAACGTTCTTCAAGACGATTTCCTATCGGAAAAAAAGTTGCCTTAGCACCATTTTCATCAAGGAGAGACAATATAAAAGGAGTAAAAATTGGATGTGGACCATCATCAAATGTTAAATAAATAGTTTTTTTATCTTCTAAACCAGAAGCAGTATCTCCAAAGGAGGAATAGAAAACTGAAAGCGAAAGGATGAGCAACACAAAAAGCCCAATTGCTCCTTTATTTCGCTTATGTAGTCCCATAGATCCGGTCACCAGCGTCACCCAATCCAGGCATTATGTAACCCTTCTCGTTCAATCTTTCATCTAGTGAAGCTGTCCAAATCTCAACATCTGGATGCGCCTCCTGTAATGCTTCAACGCCCTCCGGGGCGGCTAAAAGGCATAGGAATCTAATTGACGCTGGCTCTTCTTCTTTCACTCTTGACAAGGCCGCACTAGCAGAGTTACCTGTCGCTAACATTGGGTCGACAACTATAGTCATTCCTCCTTGGAGAGGTGGAAACTTACAGTAGTACTCAACTGCTTCTAATGTGTCATGGTCTCGGTACAAACCGACGTGTCCAACTCTTGCGTCTGGTATCACCTGAAGCACCCCTTCGAGAAGTCCATTTCCGGCCCTTAGAATTGATACAACAGATGGAACTTCATTCAGTTGGGGCATCTTTGTTTTCATTAGCGGGGTTTCAATTTCAACTTCTTGAATTGGAAGTTCTCGAGTGACTTCATAAGCAAGCAACAGGCTTATCTCATTCAGTAAAGTTCTAAAACTTTGACTCGTTGTGGTCTTCCTACGCATTTCCGTAAGCTTGTGTTGAACTAACGGGTGCTCCACTACGTGCAGTCCTTTTATTGCATCTTTATCCATGCCACAACAATAGGCGATACCACCTATCCCTGCTTCAAGAAGCGCTGAGATTTAAATTTATTTCTATTGATCTGTTTCTAATATGGGTCTAGATTGCTCCGGTTGCATTAGTTTCTTTTTATCATTGGACAGCCATGAGTGAAAAACCTTTAGCCATCTGGAAGACGATAATTCCAGAAAACTGGATTGATTACAACTCTCATATGACTGAAGGTTATTACGGAGTTGCCTTTGCTAATGCCTCAGATGAGTTTCTTATCCATATGGGATTCGATTCGAACTACAGAACAACTCATGGAACCTTTTATACGGTTGAAGCCCAAATTCGTTTTCTAGAGGAACTAAAAGAAGGTTCAGCGATTCATACTGAAACAATCCTAATTGCCTGCGATTCTAAGAGAATTCATCTACATCATGCACTTTACGAAAGCAACAACTTAACTCTTGCAGCCACGCAAGAAGCAATGTTGCTTCACGTGACGTTAATAAACGACATCCCGAGTGTCTCTGAAATTCAGGAACCAATTAAACAAAATCTGACGGAAACTGAGCTTCGACATTCAAAAATTAAACGCCCGGAATATTTGGGTAACGGAATAAGACAGATCAAATGACGACTGCTTCTTCTAGCACGCCCACTATCAAAACACTGTTGGGAATTTGGGCTTTGTTTCTGTCTTTTACTTTTGTCCAGTTAGGTAACGGCATTCAGAGAGTTTTGTTACCAGTCAGAGGAGAAAGCGAAGGTTTTACTCCTTCAACCATGGGGCTTGTCATGGCATTTCACTTCGCCGGTTACTTAATAGGAGCAAAATTTGCACCTCTCAGTTTACGTTCAGTAGGCCATATAAGAGTTTTCTCAGCTATGGCTTCTCTGGCATCAATTGGTGTACTGATCAATTCAGCTTTCATAACTCCCATTACCTGGTGTGGAATTTATTTCATTGGAGGCATATGCAACGCAACTATTTTTGTTGTTCTTGAAAGTTGGCTAAATGACAGGGCAACTAATGAAAATCGTGGCCAAATACTAGGCAGTTACATGGTGGTGATGCTTGGTGGCACTGCAGGCGGTCAACTTCTCGCCAATTTGGGTGATGCAGATGGATTTAAGATGTTTATATTTTCTTCTGTCCTGCTTTCCCTAGCAATCGTACCTATGACCCTTTCTGCTTCTTCTAATCCCCCTACTCCGACGAGTTCGTCGATGCCTTTTCGAGAACTCTACAAACTGGTTCCATCGGCTATTATCGGAACAACTTTTGCCTCTTTCGTGCAAGCCGGCATGTCCAGTATGGCCATCGTTTTTGCCATAGAAGCCGGGATGTCTACAAGTAAGGCAACGATTTTTGTTGGAGCTGGCCTAACGGGGGCGATTATTCTCCAAATACCTCTCGGACGTCTTTCAGATAGATTCCCTCGCAGAATAATCATTCTGTCCTGCATCTTTACCTCTACCGTTATTGCTGTAATGCAAGCACTGGTATCTAATTCGAGCAACCTTCACATTATTTTAAACCTTCTATTCGGAGCGTTTGTATTTCCTCTGTATGGGCTGTTTGCCGCTCTAGCAAATGACTGGGTCCCACCGGATAAGCGTGTTTCTGCTTCATCTACACTGGTGTTAGCTAGCAGTGGTGGTTCAGTCATAGCGCCAGTTGTTATTGGATTTCTATTAGGAAGTTTTGGACCTTCTTCTTATTTTCTTGCTAATGCGAGCGTTCTTGCATTTATAGGTCTCTACATTTCTTACCGAACCCGTGTCAGGGAGGCAGTACCTGTAGAGGAACAGTCCCCTTTCATTCCTTTAACCGCACGCTCTGGGCAAATCGCTCACTCTTTGGGTCGTTGGATAAGAAACCCTCTCGCTATATGGCCAAGAGGAAAATCAGACTCGTAAGTGGAACTAATGGTTCAATTGCTCGATTAATGCTGTAAAACCGACGTCACTTTCAAGATCGGATTGCGAAACAGTTTGCCCTATTAGAGTTCTTCTCCTAAGTAGATCATCTGAATCACATATGGACTCATATCTTTTCATGACTGATATTTCAGCTGGGGTGTAGTTAATTTTCTCACTTAATCTTTCACCCGACGCAGGCTCTTTAGACATTATTTCCAGAATCTCAAAAGAGCGTGAGCCATGACGTCTCCAAAGTTCATTGGCTTCATCATGATCTATACCGTTATTATTTGCAGCATGAAGAAAAATTGACCTTTCTGCATCAGATGGTTCTCCGTACCAACGTCTTGTTGGTTTCGAAGTCTTGTAGCCAAGACTCTCTAACGAGTTGACCACCTCCTCGCCAACGTTTAAACAGTCCGACAGTTTCCCTCCTAATACAGAAATCATTCGATACCGCCTATTCGTTTCAACTTCGTGTCGTCGCGACAACTCGGTCCAATCCTTATCTTGATCAACGCCTCCTTTTGGAATCACAAGCGGTCTAACTCCAACTCTTTCAGCAATCACATCCCCTGCAACAAGTGGTTTCGAAAGGGAAAGTTTCGTATTTGCTTCTTTAAGTAAAAAATCGATGTCGTTACTGTTAACTTTCACTTCGTGCTCTTTAACACGTTCATCAGTTGTACCTATAACAGAGCAATCTCCCATTGGTATTACATAAAAAAGGCGTTGTGTCTCATCGAAAAAAGCCAATATTCTTCCGGAATCAGTCACTCTAGGTACGACCAAATGGACACCTTTTGAAAAAACGAGTTGACTCTCTGTTTCTGTCTTCGTCATATTGCAAATTTCTTTCACCTCAGGTCCTGAAGTGTTTATAAGAATGTCAGAAGTCGTTTCGAACTCTTGATCTAATATTTCGTCTCTTACTTTTAAATTCCACATTTTCTTGGAGTAGTCAGCCTCCAGGACAGTCATATAGTTGCCAACTGACGCCCCTCTATTTTTTGCATCTACGATCATTTGAATAACAAATCTTGAGTCATTGTCAACAATTAAGTGGTCGGAATATTCAATCCCTCCTATCAAAGTCTCAGCGTTAATTGAAGGCTCAAGCCTTTTAATGGTTCGCGGCGACCGGTAACGCGGTCTTTTTGTGGCAAATTGTCCAATACCCCAGTAAGCATTTGCTCCAAGTGAAGCAAACCAGGGAGCAAAAGGCGAAGTGGAGTCGAGAGCTGCAAGAAACCTCTTCTCAACTAATCTTGATGGATAAGCGCGAGCAAGCCGATTCCTTGAGTGGCATAGTTCCATAACCAGTTTCAATTCATAGCTTTCTAAATATTTGAATCCGCCCCAAACCAAATTTGATGACTCTTGGCTGACCCCTGAAGCAAAATCATTTTTTTCAAATAATCCCACGTTCACACCATGGGATCGCAAAGCTAGAGCTGAAACTGCACCATTAATGCCGCCTCCGATAATAAGAGCATCAAAATGAGTCTTCGATACTGATTCAATGTTCGCAGAACGTTCTTTTTCTAGCTCTGATGAAATGATCTTCATGCAGAATCAGTTTCGTCTCTCGGAAAGGCCCTCACAAAACGTTTAATTTCGACATTTTTAAATAGACCTGCAACTGCATAAGGGTCATTCGCTGCAAAATCTTTAACCTGGGAAATATCGTCCATTTCGAGGATAATTAAAGAACCGCACATTTTTTCATCGTCATCTAAAAGAGGGCCAGCAAAAACCAATGGCGAGTTAGCTAAATATTTGAGATGATTTTCTCGGTTGTTCATTCTGAGTTGAAAAGAATTTTCTTTGTCTAACGCATAAATAGCAAAAAGCATTCATACCTCCCATCAGATCGTACCCTTTGGATTCTAAAGTAAAGTTACTTCACGCTTCTAGTAGGTATATTCTTTTCATAAAGGAGAAGTATGTCTTCTGTAGAATTATTAATTGATGGTTTAGATTTTGGTGAAGGGCCTCGATGGCATGATGGTCTGCTTTGGTATTCTGACTTTTTTCAACATTGTGTATATACGGTTTCACTCGATGGTAAACGTGAAGTCGTTTTAGAGTTGGGCGATGAGCAGCCGTCTGGTCTCGGATGGCTACCCGACGGAGATCTTCTTGTCGTTGGAATGTTGGAACGAAAAATACTTCGATACAACGGAAACAAAACAATCGTTCACGCCGAGTTGGATGACATCGCTACTTGGCATTGTAACGACATGGTTGTGTCAACAAATGGAACGGCTTATGTAGGCAATTTTGGTTATGACTATGGAGCAGGAACTCCTGCCGTTATGGCGAATCTGGCAGCCGTCTTTGAAGACGGAAGTAAAACGATTGCTGCAAAAGGACTCCACTTTCCTAACGGATCTGTAATAACGAAAGATGAAGAAACTTTGATTGTTGGAGAAACTTTTTCTTGTAAATATTCTGCTTTTTCAATTAATTCTGATGGAACTTTGAGTGAAAGTAGATTGTGGGCGGAGACCCCAGGACGTTTACCCGATGGCTGCACCATGGATAGTGAGAATGGCATATGGTTTGCCGACGCTTTTTCCTCACAAGTTGTGAGAGTCCTCGAAGGTGGTGAGATAACGGACATAATAGACCTCCCGCAGCGAACTTTTGCATGCATGCTAGGTGGTGACGATGGTAAAACTCTATTTATTCTTACCGCAACCAGTGACCCTGAAACTGGAGTCGAGCCTGGTAAAGGTGCTATCTATACCACTAGAGTGGAAATCCCCCATTCAGGAATGCCATAACAATTACTCTGGAAATCTAATTAGTGGAATTACTCTTTCAGTTCGATCTTGATAATCGTTATACCATGCCCTGTCATCGCAAAGCTGATTCCAAAGTCGGTCGCGCTCTTCTCCTTCTAAAATTTCAGGAACTGAGAGATACTCAGAGTTCTGTGTTCTGATTTTTACTTCACCGTTAGCTTTTTCATCTCTCAGATTAGCTAACCAATCTGGTTCTTTATCGGCACCAGCAAAAGATCCAACGACCACTCGATGCCCGTCGAGATCGCGCCAAACTGGAAGTGCGCACTTATGTTCATTGCCGGAACGTCTCCCCGTTGTCGTAAGGATTATGTGATGCATGCCAACTTGTTGCCACACACTGTCGTCATTGCTCGCTTCTAACGCATCAACATGTGCGTGAGAAATTTCAACTATTTGTGTGTGTGTCGGCGTTTCCCAGAATTGTTCAATTTTTTGACTTTCCTCGTTCATATTAAATCCGCCTATCTTCTTCTTTCCAATATGGTTCCCTTAATGGCTGTTTTTGAATCTTTCCAGTTCCAGTTCTTGGCAACTCAGATAAAAAATCTATTGATTTAGGGGATTTATAACCCGCCAAATTTTCCCTACAGTAGATAATCAGGTCCTTAGCTAAAGAATCTCGATCCTCTTCACTTGATGCAGGAACGACGATTGCCTTCACCTGCTCACCAAATTCTTCATCTGGCACACCTATGACAGCGACATCTTTAACTTGAGGGTGACCGCCTAGAACGCCTTCGATTTCTGCAGGATAGATATTAACGCCTCCAGAAATTATCATGTCTATCTTTCTATCGCTTAACCATAAATAGCCATCCTCATCCATGAAGCCGATGTCTCCAAACGTGAAAACACCAGGTTCGAGATGTGCTGCTTCTGTTTTTTCTGGAGCATTATGGTATTCGAAATCTGTTCCCATTAGGTTTCGGAAATAAAGAGTTCCCTCTTCCCCGCTTCCGCAACGCTTGCCAGATTCATCAACAACTATCACTTCTATGGTTTCAAGTGGTTTCCCTAAGCTTCCACCTCTCTCTAACCATTCTTCGGAACTGATGAGCGAAATTATTCCGCCTTCGGTAGCTCCGTAGTATTCAGTTATCTTTTCACCCAACCAGTCGATCATTTGAGTTTTGACTTTTGGTGGACATGGTGCTGCACCATGTAGAACCGTTTTAAGAGAATCACCTTTAAAACTTTTCTTTTCCTCATCTGATAGATCTAATAATCTCTTAAATTGAGTGGGTACCAGATGCACATTTGTTGCTTTGTGTTCGTCCATCAGTGACAATAATCCTGAAGGGTCAAATTTGTGCTGCATGACAACTGAGGAGCCAGCAATCATTGGCAACCAGGAAAATGCCCATTGAGCAGAATGGTAGACCGGTCCACAAAGAGCTGTTACGCCCGGCACTGGCAACATGGCTGCAAAGCCTGCGGCCACCAGTTGCATGACATCAGGCGTCACACCAGGTCCGGATTCTGTTAGGCCACTTCGGACCCCTTTTGGTCTCCCAGTTGTTCCGGAGGTGTAGAACATTGGACCTCCGAGTAGTTGATTATCTGGCTCTGCCTCTGACTGGGCTGTTAAAAACTCCTCATAATTGACAAAATTTGAATCAGGATTACCGCCTGTCTGCAAAACTAAGGAAACATTTTTAGAACGTGAATCATTTAGACTTTTTTTCACTTCATCTTGAAATCTTTCATCAACCATTACTGCTTTACAGGCAGAATCTTCAAAAACGTAAGCAAGTTCATCAGCAACCCAGTGCCAATTAACCGGTACGTATATAAGGCCGGCATGAGCGCAAGCAAAAGATGTTTCAAACCATTCCATTCTGTTGCCTGCGATGATTGCCACGGAATCACCTTGCTTCAAACCCGACTCTCGAAATCCATTGACTAAAGAGTTCACTCGCCTATCAAAATCTTTCCAAGTTATCGAACCGTTATCATCAACTAAAGCCACTTCTTGACCTTTAGTTTCTGCAAAGTCCTTCATTAAGATTGACATATAATTACCTTCCGTCTCTAAATGAAACTATCCTCATTTGATCGACTTAATATGTATCGGAGTTTTAACCATAAATGTTTTTTTCGTGGCAGGCTTAGGGTATGAGTCTCGATATTACTAAAGATACTGAGTTGGAATCAGCCAGTAAGACCTTTTCCACTTCTATGGTCATCTCCGGTATTAGGTGCACACTAACCTACGTCGTATTTCCCTGGCTTTTACCACTACTAGGTGTTGCTGGAGGAATTACCGCGGGTTTAGGCCTACCTATTGGACTCGTTGCAATATTCTTTAACGTTTTGAGTATTCGTAGATTCTGGAAAAGTGACCACAACTTGAAGTGGGTGGTAGCAGCCGTGAATATAGGTGTGATTATTCTCTTGTCTATTCTCGTTGTAATTGATATTTCTGAACTGTTGTCTTAAGCACGGAAATAAAGTTCACATGAAAAAAAATCTCTTAACTCAAGCAAAAAAAGCCACTTTAACGCTTCTAGGATTCCTCTGTGTCGCTATAGGAATTGTAGGAATAGTGGTTCCTGGCCTACCGACAACGGTTTTCATGATTGTAGCGGCCTGGTTGTTTTCAATTTCAAATCCGCGCTTCGAAAAATGGTTGCTTGGACTTCCAAAAATTGGACCTGCAATTCAGAACTTCCGCGACGGGTTAGGCATGCCGTTTAAGGCAAAATTTTTCGCTGTTACTTCAATTATCGTATTCACTGCATTAGCGACAATTCTGTTGGTTCAAAACATGTTACTGAATGCTTTGATAATTGTTGTTGCTGTTATCGGCATCTGGTATATAACTTTACATGTCCCAACGCGTGAGAAAGTTGCAGACGTTAATTAAAAGTCGGCTTGTTTAAATATCAAAAAATTCTGAATAATCAGGTCCTGATCGCAAAGAGTGTCCTCCATCAATAGTGAATGTTTGACCAGTGATCCAATTTGATTCCGAACCAATTAAAAACTTCACAAGCGAAGCAACGTCTTCTGGCTGACCGACTTCACCTAAAGGTATGTTCCTCACATAACTATCGAAAATCTCGCTATCACGTGGAATCACATCCATCATTTCGGTTGCGATAAAACCCGGTCTGACAGAATTAAATCTAATTTTTTGACTTCCGTATTCATCAGCTGCATTCTTCATCATTGCTTCTATACCTGCTTTTGAAACCGTGTACGCCCCAAAAAAACGGTGAGTCAAGGTAGAGGCTATTGAAGACATTCCGATGAAGGACCCCCCACCGTTGTTAGCAAGATATGGAATCGAATGTTTAACGCAGTGCATTGTTCCTAAAACATTAAGTTTCAAAGTGTCTAAATATTGCTCAGCGTTCAATTCTTGATATCTGCCAAGCCCAATTGCTCCACCAGCATTAGCGACTACTCCTGCTAGTTCTTCGGAAGCCCCAGCAGCTTTGGCGAAACACTCTTCAACGGCTTCTTCATGTGTTACATCACAAATTAGATGATCAATTTTGACACCATGCTTCGAATATATTTCTTCTTTTGTTTTTTCCAATGTTTCCAAAGTTCTGCCACAAATTATGACTGTCGCACCTTGTGTTGCTAATGCCTCTGCACACGCTCGTCCAATCCCAGTCCCACCACCAGTAATTAAAACGCGCATCGAATCAAAATTCATTTTTCTCCTAGTTAGAACGATTTACACTAATACACCCATATGGGATATTATATGAACTGAAATACGGGGAGCTCGGACCGTCCGAGCTGAGAGGACTGAATCCGAATTCGGAGGGCAGTTGACCCGAGAACCTGATCTGGATAATGCCAGCGGAGGAATATGAAAAAGTATCTCAAGATTCCATCAGTAATAATAATTTTTGCTCTTTTTGCCTGCGGGAGTTCTGAATCACCTACTAAAGAAACCGACGAATCAACTGTCACTCTCATTACACATGATTCCTTTGCTGTCTCTGAGAACCTATTTGACAAATTTACTTCCGATACTGGCATCAGTGTTGAACAATTATCGTTAGGTGACACGGGGCAATTAGTGTCCACTGCAATTTTGACTAAAAAAAATCCCGTTGGTGACGTCATTTTTGGAATCGATAATACATTTCTCAGCAGGGCTTTAAATGCTGGAATTATAGAGTCTTACACCTCTCAACTTGAATCAAACATGATTGGAGATTTGAATTCTCCAGATTCCCAATATTTGATTCCAATTGATTATGGTCATGTTTGTCTTAACTATTGGAAGGATTCGTTTACAGAATCTTTTCCGCCACCTGAAAGTATCGACGATCTGATTAACCCCTCATACTCAGATTTGCTAGTTGTTCAAAATCCTGAAACATCTTCACCAGGTTTGGCTTTTTTATTAATGACCATTTCTCGCTTTGGGAACGACTGGGTCAATTATTGGCAGGCTCTAACTCAAAATGGTGTTCATGTAACAAACGATTGGGAAAGTTCATATTACGGAGATTTCATAGCTGGAGGGGGTAATAAATCAATAGTGGTTTCATACGCGTCTAGCCCAATAGCTGAACTTATCTATTCAGATCCTCCTGTTGAAACACCCCCTACTGGAATAATTGAAGATAGTTGTTTTCGACAGATCGAATATGCAGGAATTTTAAAAAATACTGATAATAGGTCAGGAGCGGAGGCATTAATTGACTTTTTGTTGTCGAAAGATTTTCAAGAAGATATTCCTTTAAATATGTTCATGTTGCCAGTTAAATCTGACGCGAACTTACCTAACTCTTTTTCAACTTACCCAATACTTCCCGCTGACCTAAACGTTCTGTCTCCTGCGAAAATCGAATCAAATCGTAACGATTGGACTGAAATATGGACGCGAACGGTGCTCCGCTGAAGCCTTTTATCGGTTTTAAGAACTGGGCAATAGCGTTACTGCCGACTTCATTTTTCGCAGTTCTATTCTTTCTACCGGTTTCTTATATTTTAAGAGAGACCGCAAGTCATTCCTTTAACCCGCTTCGCGAGATTATTTTCACTGCCACATTTTGGTCTATTGCCTGGTTCACTCTTTGGCAAGCCTTAGTATCGACTGTTTTTTCGATACTGTTTGCGTTTCCTGGTATTTATCTTTTTACAAAATATCAATTTAGAGGACGGGGGTTTCTTAGATCGCTAGTCACAATTCCTTTTGTGTTGCCCACTGTTGTAGTGGGCAGTTCTTTTACTGCTGTATTTTCGAAGTTTAATTTCGATAGTGGTGTTATTGACTTACGGCATAGCGTTTGGGCGATCTTAATTGCACATATCTTTCTGAATTCATCGATAGCAATGCGAATAGTTTCAACTTTTTGGGAGGGTTTAAGCGAGACTCCTGAAAGCCAATCACGGATTCTTGGATCTGGAGCTATGGGCACCTTTTTCAAAATTACTCTCCCGCGATTACGTCCAGCATTATTTTCGGCTGGAACTACAATATTTCTATTTTGCATTACTTCATTTGGAATAATTCTCATTCTCGGAGGTCCAAAAAATTCAACAATAGAAACAGAAATTTGGAGACAAGCTGTATGGCGCAGCGATATAGGCACAGCAAGTACTTTTGCTTTGATTCAATTGACTTTCGTAATTTTATTGTCCTCGCTCCTTATAAAAGGTGAGAAAAAAACCTCTTTGAAGGAGAACCTATCCACGAAGAAAAAAAGGAAACCAAGAAATAGCATCTTAGCTTTGCACTTGATTTATCTATTTCTCCTCTTCGGTTTACCCGTTTACATACTTGTGGAACGCTCACTTAACTTTGGCAACTCCGATATTTTTTCCTTTTTTAATGGTTTAACAAAACGAACAAATATTGTCCCAATAGCTCCAATTTCTTCCTTGTGGAACTCACTGTATTTTGCTCTTCTGGCGACACTTATAGCTGTTTTTATTGGAATGCTAACTTCCGTAATTATTGTTAAAGGAAGTAAAAATCTTTCTACTTTCTTAAATATTTCATCTTCCATTCCTCTAGGGGTCTCAGCAGTAACAATAGGATTCGGCATTTTTCTATCTTTCAATGGTTTCTTAGCTGATTTAAGAACCTCTCATTTGCTTATCCCTATGCTGCATGCACTTTTAGGGATCCCTTTTGTTGTGCGGAGTGTTGTGCCATCTCTACGCCGTATCCCCATAGCGTTGCATGAAAACTCCCAGCTTCTTGGAAGTAATCCTTTAAGAAGGTGGTTTGATATTGATTTCAAACTCTCTTACCGCTCGCTTCTAGTCGGAGGTGGATTCTCCTTTGCCATTTCTTTAGGAGAATTTGGAGCAACTTCTTTCCTCCCACGAAATCCAGAAACACTTACCGCTCCCCTGGTAATTTTCAGACTATTAGGAACCCCAGGAGAAGAACTACGCGGTCAGGCAATGGCACTTTCCGTGATATTGGCACTCATCACGTCATTCTGCATCTTCCTAATAGAGGCAATACGAAAAGTGGATCAAAATTAACCCTTTGAATCGCTCCTAATTAAAGCGAGTTGTCTACTTTGTGCTACAAGAGAACCTTCGCTGTCCCAAAGAGACCCAGTCTCGACCATGGTGCCATTTTGTAAGTCGTCAGTAAAGAAATGGCCCATAATCCAACCTTCCACAGGCGTACTTCGCACTTGGACAGTCAACTCGACTGTCGGAACCCATCCCACTCTTCCAAGTTTTGAAAATATTGACGGTGGAAAAGCATCGGAGAAAAGTGCTAGAGCGAGAGAATCAACTGGGGAGGAATCACAAAATTTAATCCATCCATATAGTTCCGCCCGTTCTGAATCCGTCTCCAACTCTGCGATTCGCACATCCACTCTTTGCTGAATTGGTAGTTGTATTCCCTGGCTTTCAGATGATCTCTTACGACATGCATCTGGTGGTGGCAATACGGGCGCTTCTCTCTTGATTTGTGGGATCTGATCATCAACATTTTCTAATTCTCCAAAAGCTGCCAAGACTTGCAATGAAAGCTTTCCATTTTGTGTGAGTGATCCTGTGCAAGTAGAAATATTATTCCCCTCTCGAAGAACATCTAAATCAACTCTTGCTTCATTATTCGCTGACCCCGGTCGTAGATAGTGTGCATTTGCAGAAAGTAAATTTTCAGAACCAACTTCTTCTTTCATGGCCCTTAAAACAACTGCCAGTAGATAACCACCATTTGGAACATCTCCTATGTTCCAATTGTCATTTAATACACCCGTCCAGGAATTCTTACTCTCTCTTTTTAAACTCGTTTCATTTACAAACTGTGACATCATTATTAAGCATTCGTATGTTTACTAGACAACTACTCTCAGTGCTTCTTTTTCAATACGAAGTGAGAGGTTTTCGAATGTACCAAAATTTTGTCCATCGATTTCAACTTTCATTTTTTTACTAAAAGAAAATTGTTTCGACTCAAGTCTTTCATACTTGATCCCAGGGTGAGGTATATGAGTTCCGGCTGAAAGTCGTTTAAACGCCTTAAGTGTTTCAATCATTGACAGTTCAATTTTCAGCATGTCAAATTTTCCATCACCGGGATGCGCTTTAGGAGTTGGGTTGCTTTTCCCGTAATGTGCAGCATTTGAAATAAAGACCTTACGGCCATAAAACTTATTACCAATTAACATATGTGCACAGAACCAGTAGATTTTTCCGTCAAGTAGGACACAACCCAGATCCACATCGACGGTAGTGGCATCTTGACCATATAGTCGAGCTGATTCACGTCTCCCACCAAGAGTCCTCCACAAATCACCCCCCAATAAGCCGAAAACTGGCAAGCTCGTTCCATTTCTTTTAAAGGCAGTGACCTTCTCGATTAATTCTTTGTTGCTAGCAACAACTACGCCATCGCTTGGCAGTGGAGCTGAGTATCCCCAATTTTGTCCTTTATTAAGGCTCATCTACGAACTTTCTTCTTGTGGGGTTTCTGATTCAAATTCTCCATTAAGAGAAACTACACCGCGCTCCATCAACCCGATTGTCTGTCTTGCGAGTATTGATGTTTCAGTGCTTGAAACGTTAGAGATTTGTTGCAGTAGATCAATCGAGAGTCGTACATTTCTTACAAATTCCCCTCCAGTAAAATCCTTTGTTAAAACTTCACTTAAAGTCTGGCCGGCTACCCAGTCAAAAATAATTTTAGCGAACCCAGAATTCGGAAGTGTTATTGGTTCAATACCAAGTTCTGCTTCAATTTTTTCAATTTCAAAACTCAACGACATTAAATCTTTAATCTGGTCATTCACAAAAGTTTCTCTATCTCTCTTTTTCTTAATGCGGGAATCTTTTCCTCTATCCCTGAAAGTGAAACATGAAACCAAAGCAGCCAACTCTTTAGGTTGCAGTCCTTCAAAAATTCCATCAGAAATTGAAAGTGCGACTAATAGGTCTGATTCATTAAATATCTTTGTTAATGGCATACCTTTTTTGGTCAAACTCCAACCATCAGCCAACCCAGTGAGTTCTAATACTTTCCTACGTAGCATGACCTCTTCAATGAGTCCAGAATTCGAACCGCTTTTATTTCTGACCCACTGAAACTGTGCAAAAGAATTTGCTAATAAAACTGCAGCTTCTGTTTCACTTCGAGTCGCAAGCAGATTTGCCAACATATTGTATGTCGGGGTAAAAGCAGAAGTGAGAGCGAATTCTTCACTTGCAGCTAAATCAGTAACTTCATTAAAGGAAACAAAGGGTGACCAACAAGTAAAACTGTGCCCTTCGTTATCGATTCCGCGCCTTCCTGCTCTTCCGGTTAATTGCGTGAATTGACTTGGTTTGAGCAAGTCGTGACTTTCACCATTGAATTTGGTTAGCTTTTCTATAACTACAGACCTCGCAGGCAGGTTTACTCCGACAGCTAGAGTTTCTGTAGCAAATACCAATTTAAGTAATCCCAACGAAAACAGTTCTTCAATTGTTTGCTTGAAGACTGGTAAAAGTCCAGCATGGTGAGAAGCAAAGCCTTTTTCGATAGCGTCCAAAAGTAAATTGACATCTAAGATTCTCTTTTCTTCTGGAGTGAGTAATCGGAACCTCTCCGCAGCATAATTTCTTGCTAGCTTTCCCTCATCCTTAGTGTTAAGTGACCCTCCATAACGAAGCATCAAATCTCTCGCTTCATCACAACCTTTTCTACTAAAAATAAAGTAGATCGCTGGAAGCATTTCCAACTTCTTCAACTCATCCACAATCTCGCTTCGGCGCGGTGTCGTCCAGCGTTCGGAATTGCGTCTTCCATTTCCTTTTCGCCTAGTGTTGAATATTTCACCTTTTGGGTTAGGTTTCCCATTCTTTAATATTTCAATCTTTACTAAGTGAAATTTCGCCTCTTCTCAGAAGCTAAAAAATGCCCCCTTAAGGGCACTGGACGAGTATTGCGAGATATTTGCTTAATATTCCCACGCACCGAGTGAATCCAATCCGTCAATTCAGCTGAGTTGGAGACCGTGGCCGATAGAGCAACGAGTAGAACTCTTTTAGGCAATGTAAGAATGATTTCTTCCCAGACAGCACCTCGGTATGGATCTTCCAGAAAATGAATCTCATCTAGGACCACGCAATAAAGATTCTCAGGGACTCCTTTCGATGTGTAAAGCATGTTGCGTAAAACTTCAGTAGTCATTACAAGAATTTTTGAATCACTTCTTATCGAATGATCTCCCGTTACAAGACCGACGTTGTCTTCGCCAAATTGCTTTGAAAAATCGCGAAATTTTTGGTTGCATAAAGCTTTTATTGGTGCCGTGTAGTAAAGGTAACTGGATTTTTCAAGGGCTTTACTGATCGCATACTCTGCGACCAGAGTTTTACCACTGGAAGTTGGAGCTGTTACTAGAACTGAACTTTTAGCATCTAAAGTTTCAAAAGCCTTTTTTTGAAATTGATCAAGTTCGTAGAGCGAATTTATACTCACGCCTTTGTCGTCATTCTGCGAATCCGAATCGAACCTACAAGTATTGCTATCTCATAAAAGAGAATCATGGGAACTGAAAGTATTAATAATGTAAATGGATCTCCACTCGGGGTTAAAACAGCCACCAAAGCAACTATCCCCACTATTGCATATCGCCGACTTTTTCTTAAAGCAGTCGGCGTTAACACACCAAGTAACTGTAAAAATATTAGAAATAACGGAAACTCGAATCCAATCCCGAAAGCAACGATCATCTTTATTACGAATCCGATGTATTTAGCGGGTGAAAAAACACTGACAAGATCAGGTCCTCCGATTTCTACTAAGAAGTCAAGAGCCCGTGGAATGCTCCAATAAGCAAGAAGCGACCCAGATAAAAACAAAATTAAGCCTGAGAAAACAAAAGGTACCGCCCATTTTTTTTCTTTTGCAAGTAGACCAGGTGCAATAAAACGCCATGCCTGCCAAAGAAGCATTGGAATCGAAAGAATTACCCCGCCATATCCAGCGATTGTCAGTCTCACACCAAAGGGCTCGAGAGGGTCCGTTACTAATAGTTCGCAACCACTTCCGAAGATACGTTCAGGGGCTGAATCATCTCGTAGTTGACAATATGGCTCCAATAACAGTTCAAGAATCGTGTCGTAAAAGAACCAACACACAACCCCGCCAACACAAACTGAAAGAAAAGATACCAGTACCCGCTTTCTCAGCTCTTGTAAATGACCCAGTAACGGCATTCGATCTTTTTCAATAGCGACCATTAAGTACTCGGGTTCTCTGGATCATTTGTTTTTTCAGTCTGTTGAGACAATAAAGCACCCTGGGCTCTTGCTTTCATTTCAATATCGGGATCCTCTACAGCATTTCGTAGCTCTTCCTGAAAACTCCGGCTCATTCTTTTTGCTTCTTTTATAAAATTACCCATTTTTCTTGCAAACTCTGGGAGTCGTTCAGGACCCAAAACTAAAAGTCCAAGAAGTAAAATTACCAGAACTTCTCCACTCCCAATATTTCCCATATTGTGATCCTACATAATAAGAATGAAATGAATGACATAGATAATCCTTTAAGGCATGCTTGTTACATGGAAACTCAGGACAGACTCGAAAAAAATCCAATACTTTTTGCCCACCGCGGTGGTAAAGCCATGGCTCCCGAAAATACTCTTGAAGCATTCCAAAAGGCTCTTGCCTATGGTTCAAATGCATTGGAAAGTGACGCATGGGTAACAAAATGTGGTCACGTTGTCCTCCACCATGATCCTCGCTTTGGTCCAATTTTCAAACGTAGGAGAATCAATAAATGCGAACTATCTTCTCTTCCAACATCGATACCGACACTAGAATCTTTCTATTCAAAAATCGTTGGGACGTTTAATTTTTCCATTGATATAAAGGAAGAAAAAGCGGCAAAAAAAATACTGGAGATTTCAAATGAATACTCCTTTCCTCTTGAAAAATTATGGATGTGTCATCCAAGCATTGAAAAGTTGACCTTATGGCGAGATTTAGACCCAACGGTGAGACTCGTAAATTCGACAAAACTCGACAGTGTTAAAGAAGGACCTGAAAGAAGAATAGCCACTCTAAGTCAAGTTGGTATCGACGCTTTTAACATGCATTTTTCAGAGTGGAACGAAGCACTAGTAGCACTTTGTCATCGGTTTGGAATTAGAAGTTTTGCGTGGGATGCGCAAGAAGAAAGGCAGATCAAATGGCTTTTAAGAATTGGAATCGACGGTATTTTCAGTGACCATGTCGAGCGGATGAACAACGCTTTGTTTAACTTTAGGGGCAGAAACTAAAGTCTTCTAATATCACCTAGGGGCCAAATTCGGATAAATGCTCTTCCTTCAATATCTTCTATCGGAACAGGTCCAAAAAATCTACTGTCACGCGAGTTGTTTCTGTTATCACCCATTACGAAAACATGGTCGCTGGGGACCCTGCATCCAGAAATTTCATCAGGACGGTTAACGCAATTAACAGGTTCGGTGAATGGATTAACCGTAGTCTGCAAAGGAAGATACGGTTCCAATAGCAAACCGCCGTCTATTTGCATTTTTCCATCTTGAGCTGTGACGAATTCTCCTGGCAAGGCAATAACTCTCTTTATTAAATCGTCCTCTCCCCCACTTTTTTCTTGTGCAGAAAAGACAACCAAGTCACCTCTATTGACAGAATGGAGATTGTAACTCAACTTATTTACCAATATGCGATCACCCTCAAGGAGCGTCGGGGCCATGGAAGGCGATGGAATGTAATACGCCTGAAAAAGAAAGGCTTTTATTATAAGAGCAAGACCAATTGCTCCTACCAGAACTACCGTCCACTCGACTACTGACTTCCGAGTTCTCTTAACGACAGATGGAAAAAATTCATTCTCATCGGAGGTTTTTAAATCTTTCTTAGAAGGAAACGGTTCTACTGACTCTTCACCTTCGAGATCTTCTAAAGTCACAATTGAACCACGGAAGGAATCGTTTTCGTTTTCTTCTTTGTGAATTTTTTCGATTTCTATTTCATCGTAAGTAATGACTTCTGGAGGTTGAGGCTCCTCAGCAGGAAGCATCTCTGTTTCAAAAGTTTGGTCAGAACGATTTTTTGCGCGCTCTAAAATTTCTTGAGCCCATTTTTCAGTTTCAGTGAAA
>Ga0208410_1000327_pt1 | contig 28453 bp, 21 predicted proteins | sample ETN02SmetaG_3_FD_185787 | JGI IMG/M metagenome (GOLD analysis project Ga0208410, IMG submission 185787) | Marine microbial and viral communities from oxygen minimum zone, Eastern Pacific Ocean - ETNP2014F10-02SV257 (SPAdes) (version 2) | ecosystem: Environmental > Aquatic > Marine > Oceanic ... | reverse complement strand
CGGCCAATCATCAACAAAAACAACATATCGTGGAATTTTAAAATTAGAGATTTTTCCTTTTGCAGATTCTATGAGTTCCTCAGCAGTTATATTTGCTCCCTCTTTTTTTTCAATAAAAAGAGCTGGCACTTCACCTAACCTTTCATCATCAACACCGATAACTTGGCTAATCATTACTCCTTCGTAATTATTATAAAAAGACTCAATTTCTAAAGCAGCAACATTTTCGCCACCAACTTTTAACATATCCTTCAATCTTCCGTGATAACTAATAAATCCATCTTCACTCAATGATCCGAAATCTCCTGTTGATAACCATCCATCAGAAGATATAGTTTCTTTAGTTTTATTTGGATCATTTAAATAACCTTTAAATACTGTTGGTCCACTTATTTCAATTAGACCTTTTTCCCCTGAAGGCATTTCTTCACCTGTTTCAGGGTGAATAATTCTTATTTTAACGCCATTAAATGGTCTTCCACTAGTTGTAATTCTTTTTTCAAGAGGATCATCTGGTGAGCCATATGAACAAACACCACTAGCTTCCGTTAAACCATATGCTGAAACTTGTTTTGCATCAGGTAGTGCTTCTTGGAATGATCTTAATGTATCAACTGGCGCAACATTATTAATAATTCTTAGTTTTGATAATTTTGAAGAGTTAAATTCAGGGTGATTAACAAGAGCTAACATAACAGCTGGAAATGCAGGAAAGGCAATTGAAACTTCAGCCTCTTCAAGAACTTTTAATGATTTATCAGGATCAAAATGTACTGTAGAAATAAACTCTGATCTAGCCATTAAACATGCTGAAAAAGGAAGTATTGAAGACATATGAAACATTGGTAAAGGATCCCAAAAAACATCACTACTAGATATATTCCATCTTTCCATCATTGCCTTTGTTGCATGCATCATATTATTGTGGCTCAAAGGACATCCCTTCGGATTTGATGTGGTGCCGGATGTATACATAATGAATGCGGTATCCTCTCCTTCACTTTTAGGTTCATCGAGATTTTCTGATGATATATCTAAGTTTAAAAAATCATCAAAGTTCAGCAGTCTGTCATCTTGAGAGCCGCCTAAGACATAGGTGTTTGTAAGTGAGTCAATTTTCTGATCATTTGCATCTAAAACTGATAATATAAGATCAGAGAAATTAGTTATTTCATCCGACTCTGAGGAGATGAATAAATATTTGCATCCACTGTCTTTTAAAACATAATCTAATTCATGTGTTTTGTATCTAGCGTTTATACATACAGGTGATAACCCCGCATACATTGCACCATACATTAATTCTAAATATTCAATTGAATTGAAAAGTAGTATTCCTATTTTATCCCCTTTGTTTAAACCAAGAGTTGTAAATCTTTTTGCATGAAGCAAAATATTTTTAGAAAATTCAAAATTACTTCTTTTAATATCGTCAACGGTTAGACAGTTATTGTCTTTGTTATCATCATTGTAGTTTGTTGCCAGTGCAGCAATATTTCTAATTTCTTTTGAAACCACTCCATTTCCTCCCTAAACCAAAATCATATTGGAAATATACTGTTAATATGCAAATATTAATAAAGAAAAACAACTAATAAATGAGGATAATGATGGCTTTCACTTTTATAGCTAGGATGAAAATTTTACCTGAAAAAAAAGATCAGTTTATTGAGGCTTGCGAAAAACTTGAAGAAGCAGTGGAAAAGAATGAAAAGGGTTGTTTGTATTATAAATTTTATAAATTAAGAGAAGAAAATGCATATGCAGTCATTGAATCATTTGAAACCGAGGAGATGGATGAAGAGCATCAACAAACTCAACATTTTAAAGATATAGTGCCTGATCTTTTAGAATGTCTTGATGGCACATACACGCGTGAATTTTTAGATCCTTTGAGATAGATTAATGATTAATATAGGTTTAATAACTTCAAAACAGGCTAAAAGACAGCCAAACGCATGGGCTGTTTATGATAATACATCTCAAAGAAGAGTAACATTTAAAGAGCTTGATGATTTAGTAAAAAAAATTGCTAATGGACTTTTATCACTTGGCTTAGAAAAAGGAGATAGAGTATCTATTCTTTCACAGAACTCTATTGAATATTTAGCTTTATTTTTTGCTTGTGGGCAGGCCGGTTTAGTTGCTCATGCATTGAATTGGCGCTTGGCAAAGACTGAGATTTCTAAAATTATTGAAAATGGTGAACCTAAAGTATTCATCTGTGAAGCGCAATTTAAAGACATAAAGTCTGAACTTCAAAAGGAAATTGATTTTGTGGACCACTGGATAGAATATGGAGATGGAGGCGACGATACATTCGAAAAGTTAATCGATTCTTCCTCGAGTGAAGAGGTTAAACAAGCTCAAACTGTGGGTGATGAGGATCCGTTTTTTATTCTTTATACGGGCGGAACCACAGGAGAGTCTAAAGGAGCCTTACATACACACAAATCTGCTTATTTCGGAATGCTCAACCAAACAGTTGCCGAGAGAATAGTGCCCTCTGACGTTTATATGTTAACAGGTCAGATGTTTCATATCCCAGTTTTACTAGCTATGAATTATACGGCACATGGTTGCCCAATAGTTCTGATGAATTTTGATGCAAAGTTAGCTCTTGATTTAATTCAACAAGAAAAAGTCTCAGGGTTTTTAGGCATAACAACAATGTTAAATTGGATGATGGCAGTAGAAAATTTTAATAAATATGATCTTAGTAGCCTTAGATGTGTTCAATATGGTGGAGGTCCAATGCCTTCAACAGTCATAAGAGAGGTTCTCAGTAAATTACCATGTCAAATCATTCAAGGTTATGGACAAACTGAAGGTACAACAATGACGTTCTTATCTCAAGAAGATCATATAAAGGCAGCTATTGAGGGCATTAATGAAGAGAGGTTGAAATCCTGTGGAAGAGAGGGATTTGTTACATCGGTTCAAGTTGTTGATAAAGATGGTAAACCAGTTCCAAATGATGGTGAAACACCTGGAGAAATTATTGTTCGATCTGACGCTAACATGGTTGGATATTTTAGAAGGCCTGATTTAACAGAAAAAACTATTCGTAATGGCTGGATGTGGACAGGGGATATAGCTACTTGGGATCAAGATAATTATATTTTTATTAAAGATAGAGCAAAAGATATGATCATTTCAGGTGGAGAAAATATATATTCTGTTCAAGTTGAAGAAGCTATTTGTAAACATGAGGCAGTATTAGAAACTGCTGTTTTTGGAATTCCTGATGATGAATGGGGTGAATCAGTAAAAGCATATGTAGTTTTAAAACCCGATATGCATGCAAGTGAAGATGACATTATTAATACTGCAAAAGAACATCTTGCATCATACCAAAAACCAAAATCTATTAAATTTATAGATGAATTACCAAAGGCACCAACTGGAAAAATTCTTAAAAGAAATTTAAGAGACCCTTATTGGGAAGATTCAGATAAAGAAATTTAGATATCTGCTTTAGCTACTATATCTGATAGTGTTTGGAGGAATCTTGCTCCAACAGCTCCATCAATTCCTCTGTGATCACAAGACATTGTTACAGAAATTTTATCATCCTCAAGCTTTCCAACAGCAAGTATTCCACATTGTGGAGGATTAATAACTGCAGTGAAGGATTTAATACCAAGCATACCAAGATTAGATATTGAAAAGGTACCACCTTGATAGTCTTCAGGCATTAACTTATTAGAATGAGCCAAGTCAGATAATCTTTTCACATCAGAAGAAATTTCCTCGACACTTTTTTCATTAGCTTTTTTTACAATTGGTGTAATTAGTCCTGCATCTGTTGCAACGGCAACAGAAATATCAGCATTTTTAAATTGTAAAATTCCATCATCGGTCCAATTAATATTAACTTCAGGATGTTTACTAAGTGCAGATGCAACACATTTAATAATAAGGTCATTTACGGAAACTTTTTCTTTTTTATCTTTTCCTTTGTTTAGTTCCTCTCGTTTAGCTGATAACTTTTTAGCGTCTAAATCCACATTAAGATAAAAATGTGGTGCAGTATTTTTAGAAGTTGTAGTTCTTTCTGCAATTACTTTTCGCATTCCGCTATGAGCAATTAATTCTGATGGATTATCCGAAGGTTGTGTTAGGTTTGATTCACCTTCTTCACCTTTATAAGCTGCAAGCTTTGCTGGATCTGCAATTTGTTCAACATCTTGAACAGAAATTCTACCGCGTCTTCCTGATGGTGTTATTGATGTAACATCAACTTCCAGTTCAAGAGCGACCTCCCAAGCTTTTGGAGAAATATTAATATTTTCTGGAGGAGATGATGGTAAATCACCGCTTGCTTTAGGCTTTTCTTTTTTAACAGGAGCAGCTTTTTCTTCAGATTTTTTTTCAGATACAGCACTTTCAGGACTAAAAGAAGAGTCAACCGGAACAAAATCGTTTATAAATGTATCAATTTCATCATCAGAAATTTCTTCAGCAGCAAAAACGGCAAGTAAAGCGCCAACTGGATATGTTCCATCTGCTTCAACAATCCTCTTTCTACATAGACCATCGAATTCAGCTTCAATCTCATTTGATATTTTGTCAGTTTCTACAACAAGTAGCGGATCACCTTTTGAAAAACTTTTACCTTCTTCTACAAGCCATTCAATAAGTTTTCCTTCCTCCATTTCGATACCCCATTTAGGCATCGTGAGAGCTTCAATTTTCTTGCTCATGATAAAACCCTATTTATAATTAACTACTTCAGATACCAAATCTTTAATTTTGTTTGGAGATGGAAGAAATGCCCCTTCTAATTCTTTAGCAAAAGGAACAGGTGAATGAGGGCCTGTTAATTGTTTAACTGGGGCTTTTAGAGAAGAAAATACTTCACTTGCTGCTAGAGCAGCAATATCAGAAGCAAAAGAACATCTTGGAGGTGTTTCATCAACAACAACAAGTCTTCCAGTTTTTTCAACACTATCAAGAATTGCATCTTCATCTAATGGGCTAGTTGTTCTTGGATCAATGATATCACAAGTTATTCCATCATCTGCTAATGCTTGTGCAGCATTTTCACAGAAAGATATCATTCTACCAGTTGCCACGAGCGTACAGTCGTCTCCCTCTGAGACTATTCTTGCTTTCCCGAAAGGCACAAGATGTTCTCCATCTGGAACATCACCAGAAAGAGCATACAATGTTTTATGCTCAAAAAATATAACTGGATCCTCATCTCTGATAGCTGTTGTTAAAAGCCCCTTAGCGTCTGCAGGTGTTGATGGCATTGCAACTTTTAATCCAGGAATTGCAGTAATCATAGGATGTAAAGATTGACTATGTTGCGATGCAGCGTTCATTCCTGCGCCATAACAAGTTCTTAAGACCATAGGACAAGTGGCTTTTCCACCAAACATATAGCGGAATTTTGCAGCTTGATTCATTAACTGATCCAAACATAATCCCATAAAGTCACAAAACATAATTTCTGCTACCGGCCTTTTTCCTGCTAAAGCAGCTCCTGCAGCAGTACCTGCTATGCCAGCTTCAGATATAGGCATATCAATACATCTTTCAATACCAAATTTTTCGTATAATCCTGAAGTGACACCAAATACTCCACCAACAAAACCAGGCTCAGCATGAGGGCTTCCGGATCCGCCAACAACATCTTCACCCATCACAATAACATTTTCATCACGAGCCATTTCTTGATGCAGTGCATCAGTTAAAGCCTCTCTATAAGTTTTCTCTGTCATATTTTTATCTCCTTAATATGAAACATAAACATCAGTTGTTACATCTTCAGCGCTAGGCAATGGCGATGCCTTGGCTTGCTCAACTGATTCTTCAATAAGTGAATTAACTTCATCATCTAGTTTACCTATATCTTCTTCAGACAATAAACCTGCTTCCGTGACTTTAGTTTTGAAAATTTTCAGACAATCATTATTTTCCCTATCATCATCAAGTTCTCCTGGCGCACGGTAATCTTGAGGATCGCCTTCAAAATGACCATAAAATCTTGTTGTATCAAACTCAACGGCAACTGGTCCATTTCCTTCTCTTGCTTTAGTGATTAATTCATTCATAACTTCATGAACCTCAAAAAAATCTAAACCATTAGCTTTGACTGTATGAATACCAAAACCTTCTACACGACTAGCGATACTTTCAGACGCAATAACATAAGAACAATGTGTATGTTCTGAATATCTGTTGTTTTCATATACATATACACTTGGTAATTTAAGTATAGCTGCAATATTCATAGCTTCAAATACTGGCCCTTGATTACAAGATCCATCACCACTGAAAGAAACTGCAACTCCGCCTTTTCCATCTAATTTAGCAGCAAGTGCAGCACCAGTAGCTAGAGGAGGTCCTCCACCTACGATACCATTTGCACCTAACATTCCTACATCCATGTCAGCTACATGCATTGATCCGCCTTTACCTTTACACACACCATCTGCTTTACCATAAAGTTCTTTCATCATACCAATTACATCGACACCTTTAGCAATACAATGGCCATGACCTCTATGGGTTGAAGTTATATAATCTTTATTAGTTAAATTTTCACACACACCAACTGCTACTGCCTCTTGACCAGCGTATAAGTGTGTAAAACCAGGAATTGCCCCAGTCATTATTTCTCTATGAAGGTGTTCCTCGAATTCCCTAATCGTTTTCATTTGCTTATAGGCTTGTTCAAGTTCTTCTCTAGCTAATTGCATTATATCCTCCTCATAATATATATGGATGCACAAATAGGATTAAAAGTTTTAATCGTAATATTCAATAAAAATTTCATTACGATATTAAATATTTTTACCTATTAATCAACCTGTCTCTTTTATAACCCAATTAATGGATTGTTTAATAAGCTTTCTAAAGTTTTCATTCTTGTATGATGATGGTCCGTCACCGAATTGTAAATACGCTATTGAGCTATTTTCATATTTTTTTGTCCATCCTACAATATCACTTCCCTCTTGATGAGACCAATCTCTATTAGAAAACATTTCTCCTTCAAGAGCGCGAGCAGCGGAATAAAAATTTTTATCTGTAAATTTATAATTACTCCTTAAAATTGGATTAATATCATCCTCAAAAAACTCTGCCAGATATAATTCATCTGTAATCTCAAAGTCTTCAATACCATCAGTAATGGGATGTTTTCCATCTTTTATGACTTTATATTTAATATCGTGACGATATCCTGAATCTGGCTTCTTAATTCCATTAACTATTCCTTCTTGATACAAAAATCTTCCACCAATAATATTTCCGTATTCCTCCCAATTTGGCCAACCAGCAATTGCATGATGAATAAATACACATCCAATACCTCTTTTTAATAAATTTAGGAAACCTTCCTTAAATTCTTTACTTGGATCAATGAATGTTGGTTTTGGAGGAGCTGTTTCGAAATTAATTCCTGGCATATCATAAAAAACTATAGCTTTATAATTTTTTATAGATTCAGAACTTATATATTCCTGAGCTGCAGGGTGTTCAATATGTGCCCATGGGTAACCAGTTGAATCGATCATTTCAAAAAATGGATCTCGTTCAAATGGATGACCGCGTGTTATAACAATAATATTATCTTTTTGTTGATCAAGAAATGTTCTATTTTGCATTTCAACTTCAACAGTATTTGTTTCCTCACTGTTCATTACATTATAGAAGATTAAGTTTTTCTTATGGTCAATCGATAAATGACTAAAAAACTGGTTATTATTTTTACTGGACACAAAGAGTTATCACATAATATTATAAAGCGATTTTGTTAGGAGATTGCAATGGCGTTAATAAGATATGCTCAACCAGGTTTGCATGGCGATAAAGAGCCAGAACCAAATTTATCTTATGAATATATACCTAAAGAAAGATATACTTCTGAAGAGTTTATGAAGTTAGAATGGGAACATATATGGACAAAAATATGGCTGAGAGGTGGTTTATCCCAAGATATTAAGGAGCCAAATGATTATATCACTACAGAAATTGGGAATTATTCAATTCTGATTACTCGTGGTCAAGATATGAAAGCCAGAGCTTTTTATAATGTGTGTAAGCATAGAGGAAATACACTTGCACAGCAAAAAATGGGTAAGATTGATAAAACATTTAAATGCTCATATCATCGATGGCAATATGATGCCGAAGGTCAACTTGTAGATGCTCCAGATCCTCATACATTTCCTCAGGGCGTTTGCGATCCTTCATTACATTTAACTGAACTTCCATGTGAAGAATGGAATGGTTGGATTATGTACTCATTAAACCCAGATGTCAGACCATTAGATGAGTGGCTTGGTCCGGTCAAGCAACATCTTGAGGCATATAAATTTGATCAAATGAATTTAGTTATGGATATGACTGTTGAATGGAATTGTAATTGGAAAGCATCTGTTGACGCTTTTAATGAGACTTATCATGTCTGGGGCACGCATCCTCAATTAATGGATTGGCTTGACGATCAAAATGTACAAATTGATCTTTATGATATTCATAATAGATACCTAGTGCCTTTTGGAGTACCTAGTCCAAGACCTCATATTGATCAGGAAGTTATTGGTCCAAATCTTGAAGTTTATATGGAACAGAATGGTGTGGACCCAAAAAACTTTAAAGGAAGTGCTCAAGAAGCTAGAAGAGCTATTCAATTAACTCAAAGAGAGCGCGCTGATGAAATGGGTTGGGATTTCTCAAATTTAAATGATGATCAATTGTCAGATGATTACCATTACTGCGTATTTCCAAATATTACTTTGAATACTCATGCGACAAATTACATGATGTTCACTCAAAGACCACATGCTGAAGATCCAAACAAATGTTTATACGATTTACAAATGTTTTCTCTTCCTTCAGACACAAATAATAAGAGAACTAAGCAAGCTAATGAAGCCACAGAATCAAGTGTATCATCTGAAGATGATGAAGCGCCAAGAGTAAACCCAGGGATGGATGAAGCAGTTCAAGGTGAAGAAGACTCAAATGGCCGTCCGGAACATATTTATATTAAAGATGGTGAAGAGCATACTCTTGGAGAAGTCCTTGATCAAGATGCTCATAATCTTCCCTTTGTTCAAAAGGGTATGAATAGCCCAGGGTACAGAGGATTATGGTGCGGTGAGCAGGAAAGAAGAATTATTCATTTTCATCAGGTAGTCGATAGATTAATTATGGAAGGTGGCGGTCAAGTCCCTAGCTATAAAGAATAATCATTTAATTTTTTTGGTAATATTATGACCGAGCAAGAAACCTATGTTTTTGTCTGTGATTCAACTAGTGTTGAAAGTGGGTCTGAGGCAGTTTTTGAGATAAATGATAGAGAGGTTTTAGTTGTGCGTTCTGCTGAGGGAGAGTTATTTGCAATCGAAGATAATTGCCCGCATGCAAATGAATGTATTTCTGGTGGAAGAGTTAGGAATGGATTTTATGCATGTCCTCATCACGGAGCAAGGTTCGAGTTATCAACAGGAAAATCAATGACAAATCTATCCACAAAGCCATTAATATGCTTTGATGTAAGGGAAGTAGATGGAAAAATTGAGGCTATAGTACCTCAGAAGGAAAAAAAGAAATTTATTCCTGGTGGAGCACCCCCAGGATTTGGTCCAATGTAATTTTATAAAAGGAGGAAGTTATGGATTTAGGTTTAAAAGGAAAGAAAGCAATTATTACAGGTGGAAGTAAAGGTATAGGCTTAGCCTCTGCCCACGCATTAGCTGATGAAGGAGCTGATGTTGCAATTTGCTCTCGAAATATTGATGATGTAAATTCAGCTTTAGATGCATTAAAGGGTAAAGGTGTTAATGCTATCGGTGGAGCTGTTGATGTAGCTGATGGCGATGCATTAAAAACATGGATAGCTTCAGCTATAAGTGACTTAGGTGGTTTAGATATCCTTGTTCCTCAAGTAAGTGCTGGCGGAGGCAATCCAAGTGAAGATGGATGGGCAGCTAATTTCCAAACAGATATTATGGGAACAGTTAGATCTGTAGAAGCTTCATTAGAAGCTTTAAGAGAATCAAATGGTTCAATTGTAATAATTTCTACTACAACAGCTATTGAGCAAGGACCAGGAAGCGGACCTTATGGAGCAGTTAAAGCAGGATTATTGAATTATTCAAATCATATTGCTCAAACTGAAGGACCAAACGGAGTTAGATCCAATGTAATATGTCCTGGCCCTATTTATATCGAAGGCGGTCCATGGAATTACATTAAAGATAATATGGAAGATTTCTATAATGCTACATTAAAAGGAATTCCTCTAGGCAAGTATGGTTCCGGAGAAGATATTGCTAAAACAGTAGCATTTCTTGCGAGCCCGGCCAGCGGTCATACAACAGGAACAAATGTTGTCATTGATGGCGGATTTACTAAAGGCGTACAATTTTAATATAAAATCTGGTCAATAATTACTGGAGAAATAAATAATGACAGATGACATTAAAAAAAGATTAGATGTCGTTCTTATAGCGGGCGGAAAATATCATGATATTGACTTTGCCCGCTTAGAGCTTCTAAAGCTTCTTGCTGAAGATGAAAGAATCCGTACAAGAGTATATGAGGATTATTCTAATCTGCATGCGATTTCAAATGCTGATTTTCTGATAACATACACATGTGATGTTAGGCCAACTCTTGAGCAACAAAAGGTATTAAGGGATTTTGTGGCAAATGGTAAGAGATGGTTAGCATTACATGGAACAAATTCGATACTTCAGTTTCTTTCAGATGGTAGAGTTGATTGCCCTAGGGTCGCGCCAATATTTATGGAAACCCTAGGCTCTCAATTTTTATCTCATCCACCAATAGAACCTTATACAGTTACTGTTGCAGATGGTGATCATCATCTTGTTGAGGGCGTAGAACCTTTTCAAACCAATGATGAGTTATATTTGATGGAAACACACGGGGAATTGCATGTCTTATTAGAGACAGAATTTGAAGGTAATACACCTGGTTTTGTTGAAGAAAATTGGGAAAAAACTAAAGTTCCAGTTTTCTATTTACATCCTGTGGACAAGGGTGAGGTTTTATATTTAACTCTTGGTCATTGTCGCGGACATTATGATATGATTGATCTGCCTGAACCAATGGCATATTACCCTGAAGTTGAGAGATGTGCATGGGATCTTCCTGTTTTTTATGATTTACTCAGAAGAGGGATTGATTGGGCAAAAGAGCTTTCCCTAAAAGATTAATATGCCCAAAAAAATTGCTCTGATTACAGGAGTTGGACCGGGAACAGGTTCATCTATAGCTCGCCGCTTCTCGGATGGCGGTTATAAAGTAGCTATGATTGCTCGTGATGAAGAGAGACTAAGGTCACTTGAGAATGAATTAGAAGGTAGCAAAGCTTACTCTTGTGAGCTTAGGAATCCAGAATACCTTAATAATACTATTGATAGCATTATAAAAGATTTTGGTTATCCTGATGTTTTTATTCACAATGCCGTTAGAGGAACTAGAGGTAATTTTTTGGAATTCACCTCTGAAGAATTACAATCGAATTTTGATATAAATGTTATAGCGCTTCATAGGATAGCTCAAAAAGTTGCTCCCGAAATGATAAAGAAGAAAAGTGGAGCGATTATAGTTACAGGAAACACCTCAGCTCATAGAGGAAAAGCAAATTTTGGTGGAACAGCATCAACAAAGGCGGCACAGAAAATATTAACAGAATCTTTCGCTCGTTATCTCAATCCTAAAGGAATACATGTTGCATATATAACTATCGATGCAGCAATTGATTTAGAGTGGACAAGAAAAGCTTGGCCAGATAAACCCGATGACTTTTTTATCCAGCCAAATGATATAGCTTCTGAGGTTTGGCATATCACTCACCAATCAAAATCTGCTTGGACGTTTGATCACTGGTTAAGACCTTATGGCGAAAACTGGTAAATTATAATAAAAAAAGGTAATAATGTTGTAATTATACAACATATTAGTATAATAATATATTAAATTATTTTTTTATTATATTTTAGTTGGTGTTTTTCTCTAAATTGTTATATCTAACTCTTCTTACTATTTATTAAGGAGATTTTCATGAAATTAATGAAATTTTTTGTAATGTTTGCGCTTACTTTTTCTTTTTTAACTCTAGAAAAAATAAATGCTCAAACAGAGAACTCATCAGGATATACTGTTGAGGAAATAATTGTGACAGCTCGTAAGAGATCTGAATCAATTCAAGATGTTCCTGTTGCTGTATCAGCCCTAAGTGTTGAGCAAGTTGAAAGAGGAAATATCCAAAGAGTTCAAGATTTAGAAAAACTTGCGCCAAATGTTGAAATGTATGATATGGCTTTTGGTGGCGGCGGTATGAGTGCCGCTATTCGTGGTTTATCATTTGATGATTTGGAAAAAACATTTGAGCCAACTGTTGGTACAGTTATAGATGGTGTTTTCGCTGCATCGAATTCTGGTACTGATTTAGATCTTTTTGATCTTGAATCAGTTGAAATTCTCCGTGGCCCACAAGGCACAATTTTTGGAAGAAACACTATTGGTGGTGTTATATCTATTAACAGAACAAAGCCAACAAGAGAATTTGGGGTTAAATTTAAAACTGATCTTGAGGAAGATAATACAAGTGATGTTAAGTTAGTTGTAAATATGCCTCTTGGAGATAATGGCGGTATTAAAGTTACTGGAAGAAGACTTCAAAGTGACAATTTTGCTTTTAATGTTACTCGTAACGAAAGAGAGAAATTACGCGATCTAACTGCTGCATCAGTTGTGTTAGATTTTGATCTTTCTGAAAAAATTAATGTTAATTTCACTTTCGATAATTATAATGATAATTCTCAGCATAACCTTCTTAATATTACAGAATTTTATATAAATAAATTAGGAGCACCTCAGGGTGTCTTTGCTCTATTAGGCCAAGGAAATGCTACATCTGGAGCGCTGTCAAAAGAAAATGATTATATGACAGTATATTCTGCAGAAGGTTTCTACAGTGGTATTCAAGGAAATAATATGTCACTTCGAATGGAGTGGGAACTTGAAGATCATGTTCTTAAACTAATTTCTGGTAATAATGATTTTGCAGAACTTATGGATGTATGTTCATGGGGTTCAGCTGGAGCAGTTGTAACTCCAAATTGCGTATTCCCAGTTGTAAGAGATCAAACATATGAGCAAACTTCTCATGAGATTCAGTTGGTGTCTGATAAAGACGGCCCTCTGAACTATGTTTTAGGTTTTTACACAATTGAAACTGAAGCTAATATGGATTCTGGACCTGTTCAAAACTTTAGATCTGTTCAAGATGCTGAAGCCTGGGCTATTTTTGGTGATATGAGTTATGATCTTTCTGATCTTTGGACTCTTTCATTAGGTATAAGATACACAGAAGAAGAAAAAGATTTCAATATTAAGACATTTGCATCATATGATAATAAAGTTGCTAGAACTCCTACTGTTCTTGATTTAACAAGAGACTTCCAAGATGAAAATGTTCAGCATAAAGTTGTAATTCAAAGAAATACAGATTTTGGAATGGTTTATTTGTCTCATTCAACCGGTTTCCGTTCGGGTGGATTTAATGCAAGAGGAACAACACCTGAATCAGTTGGTCCATTTGGATCAGAAGAGGTTGAGACTATTGAATTAGGCCTTAGAAGTGAATTACTTGATAATCGTTTAATCTTAAATCTAACTGCCTTTACAAATGATTATACAGACAAGCAAGAAACAATCGTGACACCAGGTGATGGTACAATAGTTGTTGATGGGGTACCTCAGACTTGTGGTACTACATGTACTTTTGTTCGTAATGCCGGTGAGGTATCAATTGATGGATTAGAAATTGAGGGTACTTATTTAGCTACTGAAAGATTAACTTTTAGAACTGCGATTGGTATTTTGGATGCGTCTTATGATGAGTTTATCAATAATGGAGTAGATGTTTCTGCATATGCAAAACTAAAAATGGCACCGGATTATACTGCAAGTTTAAGTTGGGAATATATAGCGCCAACTAGCAGAGGTGAGATTATTTTTGCCGGAACATTTTCTTCAAAAGATGATTACTATGGTACTTACGATCCTGAAGTTTATATATTTGGGCCTGGAGCAGACATTATTACTGATGGAGAGAGTAAATTAGATCTATCATTAACATACAATACTACAACTGCTGGTGGTACAGATTTAACATTTACTGTATTCGGAAATGATGTTCTTGAAGATGGTGCATATATTGTGCGTCCATTTGATGCTGGTGCTTTTGCTTTTGCAACACCACAAAAGAGACAACATTTTGGAATATCTTTAGGAGTTGAGTTTTAATTCTCTTAATTAATTAAAAAATAATTAAAGGGCGCTTTATATGCGCCCTTTTTTTTGTTCAAAAAAATAATTTGGTTTTATTAATATGATAGGTTAAAAATATAAATTAATAAAAAAATCAATTATTTAAACTAATTGTAAGGACATATTTATGAAAATTAAAAAATTTACTATTTTATCAATAGCTATCTCATTTTTTATGAGTTTGGTTGTTTTTGATTATGCTTATGCGCAAAGAGAAATCACATCTTCAATTGAAGAGATTGTTGTAACCGCTCAAAAGAGAGAAGAAAATCTTCAAGATGTACCTTCTTCTGTAAGTGCGATGGATGCAGCAACATTAGAAAAAACATTTGCTCGTGATCTATTAGATGTAGCAGGTGTTTCACCAAATCTAATTATTGATCCAATTTTAGGTAACGGAACGGCCGCAATATCTATTCGTGGTGTTCAAATGAATGATGTTGAGAAAAGTTTTGACCCAGCTGTCGCAGTTTATCAAGACGGAATTTATCTTGCCACAGCAACAGGAGCTCTATTAAATACTTGGGATGCTGAGAGGATTGAAGTTCTTCGTGGTCCACAAGGAACAATGTTTGGACGAAACACAATAGGTGGGTTGGTTCATGTTATTCGATCTAAACCAACTGGAGAGCTTGGAGGAAAAATTAATATTACCGCTGCTGAAGACTCTCAAACTGATATAAAGGCAGTTTTAAACCTACCAGCTTTATTAAATGGAACATTAGCCACTAAATTAACTGCCATGAGATTAGATGGCGGTGAATATTTCTACAATCCTACAAGACAAACGGATGAGGGTGGCGTAGATGTTGAAGCATACAGCTTTTCCGCATTATGGAATCCAACAGATAATCTTCAAATTCAATTAACTTATGATGATATTGATGATCAAACAGATGTTCGCCCAGTATCCTGCTTTACTCAACCTGGAGAATTATTCGGTGTCGTTGGACAACCATTGGCTTCAGAGTGTAACGGTGGTTCAGATTTAGGTTTTCATAGAACAGTTTTTCAAAATACAGAACAATCTGCGAGTGTTGAGGTTGAAGCTGTAACTTTAAATGTTGAATATGATATTAATGAAAATAATAAATTAGTATTTGTTTATGGTTCAAGAGAAATGGAAGAAACTTCATTACAAGAATTTGATGCGAGTGCTTTAGAGTTATTCAGAGTTTCAAGACCTCAATTTGAAGAGCAAGAAAGCATTGAAGTTAGATGGGAATCTAAATTTACTAATGGTCAACTTACACTTGGAGGATATCTCTGGGATAGTGAATATGATGCATGGCAAACTACCTACTTCTTTGGGGGTTTTAATGATTCTCCAAGAACCCTTCATTCAACAGAAAATACCGCTTTCTTTGGACAACTAGATTACGATGTTAACGATAAAATAACATTAACTGTTGGCGGTAGATGGATTGATGAAGAAAAGGAATTCTGCCAAATGTTTACAACTAAGGCAGGGGATGAGACACCGATATTTAATTGGTTTGGCTCATCTGATCCAGATCCAAGAATTATTCAAAAATCTTGGGGACAATGCCCTGGATATGTACCTACTGCTACAGCGCAGAATGATTATACTGATCCAGTCACAGGAGAAAATGCTACATTTACAGGAACTGAAAGTTGGGATGATTTTACTCCAAAAATTGGTTTCACTTATGAATTAGAAAACGGTATTGCATATGCCACCTATTCTGAAGGTTTTAGATCTGGTGGTTTTAACGGAAGAGCAACTGGTGCAAATAATGCTGGTCCTTATGATCCAGAAAGTGTTGAAAGTATTGAACTTGGTATAAAAACAATTTGGGCTAATAATACATTCCAATTTAATGCATCTGCGTTCACTGTTGATTATACCGATAAGCAAGAGGATGTTGTTTTACCAGGAACAGATGGTGCAGTGACTTTGACTATTGTACAAAATGCTGCTGCAGTAAGTATAGATGGTTTAGAAATTGAAACTCTTTGGATTCCTACCGAAGGTCTTACTCTAACGGCTAACTTAGGTATCTTGGATGCTAATTATGATAATTATATGGTTCAAGATGGCGCTGGCAATATGGTGGATAAAAGCGGTTTTGATTTGAGAAGAGCTCCTGAAATGACATTAGCTCTTGGAGCTTTACATGAATACGCCCTTACTAATGGTAATTTCATAGTTTCAAGTTTAAATTATAGATGGAAAGATGATTACTGTGTTCAAGGTAATAACTTTAAAGCTATTGAAGCTCATTATGGCGCAAACCCAGCATGTAATAAAGCACATGGTATTATTGATGCCTCTATAAGTTATGAGACTGAAAATTGGAGATTATCTCTATTCGGTAAAAATCTTGGTGATGAAGATTATCTTCTTCATTTTCTTGATGTGGCTTCAAGTGTTAATGCTACAAGCGCTTCAGATTCTTCACCTGTTTATGTTCCAGGATTATGGAGTTTTGGTACCGTGAATAGACCAAGATACTTTGGCGTAGAATTTGAAGCTAAATTCTAAAAGAAGAATAATGTATGATAGTAAAAGGGCGCTATTTGCGCCCTTTTTTTATTGATAATAGATTATATTTATTTAGTATTATAACTCTTTGGAGGGGAACCAAATTATGTTTTTAAGAAGTTTTTTTATATTTTTTGTATATTTGTTATTTATTTCTAACTTGCAAGCGAACGAGTACTCTCCAGCAGTTGGAAAAGACTATCCTGATAAACTTTTATGGGGTGATACACATTTGCATTCAAATCAATCTGCAGATGCATGGTCACTTGGTAATTCAAACCTTACTCCAAGCGATGCCTTTCGTTTTGCGAGAGGAGAAGAGGTTGTTTCTGAAAGTGGCGTAAAAGCAAAATTAAGAGTGCCGCTTGACTTTTTTATGGTATCTGATCACGCAACATATTTAGGTGTTTTTAAAAGAATAGAAAATAGTGAACCTGAAATCTTAAAAACACCTTTAGGTAAAAGGTGGAGACATTACATGGATACAAATGATCCAAGACTTTTTACGGAATTTGTTGAAGGACTTAATGGAAATCAAGAACAAAGCTTTGAAAAAGAAACCTATACACCAATTTGGAAAGAGATAACTGAAAATGTAGATCGCTTTAATAATCCTGGAGTCTTCACTGCATTTATAGGTTATGAGTGGACCCCTGCTCCAACTGGCGACAACCTTCATCGTGTAGTGGTTTTTAAAGACGGCTCTGAGAAAGCACAAAAAATTATTCCCTTTTCAGCAATTGATAGTGATAAACCAGAGGATTTATGGTCATTTCTTGAAAATTACAATAAAACAACTGGTGGAGAAGCTATCTCTATTTCTCATAACAGTAATATTAGTGGAGGAAGAATGTTCCCTCTTGAAAACTCATATGGTGAACCAATTGATCAGGCATATGCAAATATGAGAAATAGGTGGGAGCCGTTAGTTGAGGCTACACAGGTTAAGGGAGATAGTGAAACACATCCTGTAGTATCTCCAGACGATCCATTTGCTGATTATGAAACCTGGGAAGGAAATATCGGAAGAAGCGAAGTAAATCGTATTGAAAAAATAAACACTGAAGGGGATTGTGCCAATGACGAGAATTATAAATGCTATCGTTACAAAAAAAGTGAAGAGCATAGATATAAAGGGAGCTATGTAAGGCCTGCTCTCAGACGAGGTTTAGAAATAGAAAAAAAGATAGGGGTTAATCCATATAAATTTGGAGTAATAGGAAGTACAGATAATCATACTGCTCTTGCAGCTTCAGCGGAAGACAATTTTTTTGGTAAATTTGTCGATTCTGAACCTGGACCTGGGAGAATGAGTAATTGTATGGCTGGATGCGAAAGACCTGATGCTGAGGGTCAAGGAGATTTATGGAGAAACTGGCTTATTACAGCTTCTGGTTATGCTGCTGTTTGGGCTAGAGAAAATACACGTGAAGAAATTTTTGATGCTTTTAAGAGAAAAGAAACATATGCAACCACTGGACCAAGAATTGCTGTAAGGTTTTTCGGCGGATGGGATTTTTCTGAAGAAGATGCTCTCAAACCCAATTTTGTTGATACAGGATATTCTAAGGGAGTTCCAATGGGTTCAGATTTTGGTGAGAGAGGTAAAAATAAAAGACCAAACTTCTTAATTATGGCATCAAAGGATCCAAATGGAGCAAATATTGAGCGTGTCCAAATAATTAAAGGTTGGATTGACTCATACGGAAGATCATTGGAAAAGGTATATGATGTTGTAGTTTCTGATGATGCTGGACAAAGTACAGTAGATGTTGATAAAGCATCATATGACAATTCTATTGGACAACCATATATAACTACATTCTGGGAAGATCCAGACTTTAACCCAAATCAATCAGCTTTTTATTATGTGAGGGTTTTAGAAATACCTACACCGAGATGGACAACATATGATAGCGCAGTTTTTGGGATAGATATTCCTGCATATGTGCCTAAAGTACATCAGGAAAGAGCTTATACATCCTCAATTTGGTATAATCCATAGTGAAGAAAAAAATCTTTGTAATTTTTGGTTTGATACTAGGGTTATCAATTATCGCGCTCAGTACTCTTCAGAAGACTTCTAGCATTGATGATAAAACCATTATAATTACAGATAATAATTTAAAGATTTTTTATTTTAATAATTTAGATCCTGAAAATCCTTACAATAAGGATTATAAATCATTAACTTCAGACCAAATTAATCAATTAAAGAAGGATTATATTCAGCGAGAGGTATTAACAAGAGAAGCAAAAAACCTTGGTTTAGATAAAATGGACTCTATAATTTCTGCTAGATTAGCTCAATTAGGACAACAAGCCTTAGTCGGTTTTGATTTAAATGCTGATGATGTAGATATTGAAGTATTAAATAATTATTTTACCAATAATAAATCACTTTACATTGAACCTGAAACAATATCGTTCTCACATGTGTTCTTCCCATCTTATGAATTAGCTGAATCTTTTTTAATTGATATGAAATCTGAGACTGATGAAAGAAAAATAGATGACCTTATTAAAAGTGGGGGTATAGTTTTTCCTTATCAAAAGAATTACTCGAAAAAAACCTATTCTTTTATATTAGGGCATTTTGGTGAAAAAGGAACTTCGAATATATTTTCACTTGATAAAGAAACAAAAGAATGGCAAGGACCAATTCAATCTTCACTGGGCTATCATTTAATTAGAATTTTTAATTACACAAAATCAAAACAGTTAGATCTAGATCAAGTCTTAACTATTGTAAGAAGAGACTACTTTGAAGATTTAAGAAAATCAGAAACTAACACTATTATCAATAATAAGGTTAATGAATATAATATTAGCGATAGAATTAATAATTAAATTTATTTAGGTATCAAATTCAATATAAAGGTTGTCTAACCCTCTTAACAAAACATTAGGGCTATAAATAAAATTATTTCCTTCTGAGAATCTCATATTTTTTAGTCTATCCAATATTATTGGGAAAGCTGTATACATTTCTTTTCTGGCTAAATTCATACCTAAGCAAACATGAATACCTTGTCCAAATGCTATGTGTCTTCGAGCATTCTTTCTAGTAACATCAAATTTATCAGGATTTTCAAATAGTTCTTCATCTCTATTTCCTGATCCGTAACGAATTAAAATTACTGATCCTTTAGGTATTTCAACGCCACCTAGCTCTGTATCCTCAGTGGCAATTCTCCACATATTATTTGTAGGCGTTAACAGTCTTAGAGCTTCTTCAATCATATTAGGGATTAAACTATGATCATTTACAACTAATTCCATTTGATCAGGATTTGAAATTAGTAAATAGAAAGCCTCAGTAATTGTATGCGCTGTTGTAGCATTACCAGCAACCAATAATTGTTGTAGGATAGATAATTGTTCGGCTGTTTCTAATTTTCTATTTTCACCATTCTCATCTTCGAAATCAAGATTTGCTAGGTCTGAAATTATATCATCAGTTGCATTATTTTCTTTCTCTTTTAATTTATTTGCAAAATATTGCTGGAATTGAACTAATTGTTTTGCAATCTCAATATGCTCTTCTGGAGAACTTGTTCCAGAGAGTTGTTGAACAAATGCATCTGACCATCCGCAAAAATTATCATAATCTTCTAAAGGAACACCCATTTGTTCAGCTATTACTCTAACAGGTAGTTGTTGTGCTATATCCCTGCTAACATCGCACTTGCCTTGGTCATAGAATTGATCGATTATAAAATTTATTTTATCTTCAATTTCAGGTCCCATATCTGAAACTCTTGCCGGTGAAAAAGCTTTATCAACTAACCTTCTGTAACTTGTATGTCTTGGTGGATCGGCAGTAAGCATTGTATCGACAGGAGGATATCCATCTGTAGCCATAATATCAGCAGCTTCCTGAGGATAATCACCGCCTCCGCTTCTTTGAATTACTCCAAATTGATTGGAAAAAAGTTTAGCATCTCTTGCAACTTTACAAATCAATTCATGTTTTGAAACTTGAAAAATTCCAGTATTTGGATCTTGAAATACGGGAGCTTCATCACGAAGTTTTTTAAAAAAAGCATGTGGACAGGCCATAAGCTCAGGGTCAAATATATTAACCTTTTCAAGATCTTCATCGATTGGCTTTATTGTCTCACTCATAAATTTCTCCAAAGAGTACTTTTATTTAATATATAAATCTTTTCATTATTTAATTTCAATAGTTTATTATTATACTAGATTTCTAATAAAATGTTGTAAAATAAAGTAAGATATATAGCGTTTAACTTCTTTTTTTTGTATATATATAAACTCAAACCATGACTAGTCTAAAAAATAAAACAATTATAATTACGGGCGGAGGTAGAGGAATAGGCGCTTCAGCATGTAAGTTATTAGCTGATGAAGGCGCAAATGTTGTTATTACATGTAGAACAACCGAAGAAGGTCTTTCCATAGAGAAAGATATATTATCAAAAAATAGATCAGCAAAATTTATTCCTCATGATGTAACTAAAGAAGAGAGCTGGCAGAGAATTATTGAAGAAACTTTGAAAATTTTTCCTCAAATAGACGCTGTTGTGAATAATGCTGGAAGTTATAATTATCAATCTATTCTAGATTGCTCTCATGAAAGTTTTAAATCACTTATTAATACTAGTCTTGATGGATGTTTTTTAGGCTTAAAATATGGAACTGAAGCTATTCGTAAACACGGTAAAGGTGGTTCCATCGTAATGATGTCCTCTGTTCTAGCAAAAATAGGAGCAACAAATATGTCAGCATTAAGCGCTGCACATGGTGGCGTTAAATTATTAGCTAAAGCCGGAGCCTGTGAGCTAGGGCCAGAAAAAATAAGGGTTAATTCAATACATCCTGGTTTGGTTGATACATATACAGAAGAGGATTTCAAAAAAAATTATCCTGAATCTATAGACTCTCTTAAGTACGAAAAAGATAGTATTGCTATGATCCCATTTGAAAGAAAAGGATCATCTGATGAAATAGCTGAGGCTATTAGATTTCTAGTTTCAGACGAGTCTGTCTTTATGACTGGCGCAGAAATAACAATCGATGGAGGACTGATTGCTCAGTAAAAGCTTCAATGAATAGATTAAAGAATAAAGTAGCTATTATAACTGGTGCTACCTCCGTAGGTATAGGTAGAGAAACAGCTTTGAAATTATCTTCTGAAGGCGCTCTCCTAACAATAACTGGAAGAAATGAAGAAGAAGGACAAAAAACTGCTGACATGGTTATAAATGAAGGTGGTAAATGTATATATATTAAACATGATGTTTCAAGTGAAGAAAATTGGAAAGAGGTTATTCAAGAAACTATAAATGTATATGGATCAATTGATTATTTAGTTAATAATGCTGGGCAATTCTGGATCAAACCTATTGCCGAAACTTCTTTAGAAGATTTTAAACAAATATGTTCAGTAAATATAGACGGTACATGGTTGGGTATGAAACATTGTTTAAACAGAATGAATGATGGTGGTGCAATTGTTAATGTTTCCTCTTTGATGGGCCAAATGGGGTTACCACAAGGAGCGGGTTATTGTGCTTCAAAAGGGGCCGTAACATCAATGACAAAATCAGTTGCTTTAGAAGCCGCTAAAAGAAAAATAAGAGTCAATGCTCTTCATCCCGGTGTTATTTGGACAACTATGGTTGGCGGAGGAGAAGGCGGAGATGAGAACCTCAAAAATTTCTTCATTCAAGAAACTCCAATAAGAATGGTTGGTTTACCAGAGCATATGGCAGATGCAATTCTATTTCTTTGCGCTAGTAATTATATTACTGGGGCAGATATAAATGTTGATGGCGGAAGATTTGCTGATGGGTCAATGGGAAGCCACGCTGGATAATTAGTTTATTGATCTTTGCTGCAACAGCATATAAACACACAGAATGTCCACTTCAATTAGTACGACGCCTAAGGAAAGAAAATTTGGCTTTAGAGTTCTATTTCTTGGTATGTTCGCAATTGGTACAGGCCAGACTCTATTCATAGCTGTTTTACCACCTTACGCTAGAGGCCTAGGTTTAAGCACTACTGAAATAGGATTAATTTTTTCATTATCAGCTTTAGGCTGGATGTTTATGAGTCCTTATTGGGGTAGAAAAAGTGACTATGTAGGCAGGAAATCAATCATTCTTTTAGGTCTCTTTATTTATTCTGTTACAACAATTTTAATGGGAATAGAATTTAAATTATTTAATGATGGCTTATTCAACCTTAGCTCTCTTTTTATATTGTTGATAGTTACAAGAGGTTTTTTTGGTTTCTTAGGTTCGGGCTCACATTCAGCTTCAATGGCTTATGTTGCAGATAGGACAACGGAAAAAGAAAGATCAGGAGTTATGGCACTAATGGGCTCAGCTTTTGCTGTTAGTGGAATTATTGGACCAGCTTTAGCATCTCAGGCAATACTATTAGGACCGCTAGTTCCTTATTTTCTTTTTGGCTCTATTACAGGCTTAATAGCAATTTTAATTTGGATATTTCTTCCTGAAAAAACAAAACCCTTAATTCCTGCAAAGGTACATGAAGTTCGTTTAACAGCATTTGATCCAAGAATTCTAACTTTTATTGCTATGGGTTTTTTTATAAGCCAAACCCAAGCAATTATTATGCAGTTACTTGCTATGTATCTTCAGGATAAATTTAGTTATACAATAATGGAAGCAACTTTTTATACCGGCAGAGTGCTAATTTTAATGGGAGTTGCTACTTTCATTGTGCAATTCTTTATTATAAGAAGAATATCGCCAACACCTGGTTCTTTACTACGAACTGGAAGTATTTTTTCTATCTTAGCATTAATAGCATTTATTTTTTCTAATAATCTTTATTATATGAGTTTTGCGTTAGCTATTTATGGAATAGGAGGCGCTTTAATGGGCCCTGGTTTGTTCACAGGTGTATCATTAGGGGTTGATAAGGATGAACAAGGAGCAGCGGCAGGTATTTTAGTTAGCGCTTATGCTGCTGGTTTTGTTATCAATCCATTAACTGGAATGAAGTTATTTGATATAAGTCCTGATTATCCTTACTTTTTAGGAATTTTATTAATGCTTCTTTGTCTAATTATCTCAATCATGGATAAAAGATTAAACAAAGAAGTTAAATATGATGATGATATAGATCACTCAAGTCACGCTGTTTAAATTAAAAAGTACCCTCAAGTTCGATTCTATAAAAAGTATGGTCATTAACATCAAAGTTTTCTTTTATAAGGATATCGTTTTTAGATTTAAAGCCATCATAAATAATTTTACGACCAAAACCGTTATTGTTACCCAAAACATTCTTAATCATAAAATTTAAATTTAATCTTGGGTTAATTTTTGCGGTAAAACCAAATCCCATTGTAGGATCTGGAGCAAATCTTCCCCATAGATAGGGGTCATAAATATTAAATTGTGACTCAGATCTATATGTAATACCCCAGCTATATTTTCCACCAGGAACATCTTGTCTTATACCTAACATTGTCTGCCACCTTTTAAGCCATGATAAGTCTCTTTTACGATTTGTAACTGGATCTGTTACTTCAGAGCTTTGAAGGTATCCCATGAATCTCAAAACTCCTCCTTTAAGGATTTTATCTATTCTAACGCTTCCATCTATTCTTGCTCGAGTTAATTCGCCAGTACCAAGGTTACCTATTGCAGCAAAACCCCCAATTGGAACACGTTCAACAGGTCCATCTATTTCTGTAGCAAAACCCTTTAAAGTAATAACCCCTCCATCATTTGGAATTCTCCACTCATGCTCTAGTCTAATTTCCCAAGCAGTTGCAGGTTGCAGATCAGGGTTACCAGCTCTTATTCTTTCTTCAAATTGATCATAACTTGATATGAAGTCATCAAAGTTTATTTGTCCGACATTTCTTTCGATATTAAATCTAATTTGTCTATTTTTTTTATAATCCCATTTGATATCTATGCGCGGTTTCCAATATTGAAATTCTCTTGAAAGTGTTACATCTCCAGATTGACTAATTTCTGACCATTCATAATTTAAGGCTAACTCTGATCTAATATTATTAGAAATTGGAAAATTGTAAGAGAAAAAACCTTCGTATCTATCTTCTTCTACTTTACCTGCGGTATTGATTAAGCCAGAATCAGTCTCTTTAGAATCACTATCAAAGTATATTAGATTAAAAGTTCTATCCAATTTATTATAAGCACTTTCAAACCCATACTCTAAAGATTTTCCTTTTCCTATAGCGCTATTAAAGCTTAATCGAATTATCCTTTCATTCTCACTTCTATCATTTGTTTCAAGACTGCTTTGATAATAGTTAACAGTATCATTTAAAAATGAGATATCTTTTTGATCCTCATTTTCTTCTGTTAAGACTGCCCTTAATTTAAGAGAATGATTTTTATTAAAATCGTATTCCCAATCTCCTCCAAATTCCCATCCATCATTACCTTCTTGCCTATCCCAATCTACTTTTTCATAAAAAGATGTTTTTAAGTCATCTGTTGGTAAAAAATATTCTTGATTTTGTGGTTCATTTTCTTTTCCATCAAACCATAGTAATGCATTGATTCTAATAGTATTTTTTTCATTTATTTTTGAATTTATATCAAGATTAACTCTATTTTTAGCTTCATACTCAATAGTTTCACGTACTCTGTAAAAAGCTATTTTGTCATTCTGATCTTGATGAAATTCGTCGTATTTTCTGCTATTAATTTTTCCAGTTCTTTCAAGACCTAATACAAAATCAACATTTCCTATTCTATTAGCCCAGGAACCACTACCACTCCAAATGCTATCACCTGAAGATAAGGACCTAAATGATGTACTCCATGTCCCAGAACCTTTTGATGAGTTAGCATCAACAATAATGTTAACTATTATTCCTTCTGAACGTACATCTAGACCTGCCTCTGAACCTCTAATAACTTCAATTCTAATTAAGGATTCAGCTTGAATTCTTTCTAAGGTCTTTATAATGCTATTACTTTTGGATGATTGTCTTTCACCATTTATTAATATTTGTGTGCCTGAGGAACCAAAACCCCGTTTTTTATTATTAGCCGTGGGATCATAACTTTCGGCCGTATTCCCCATTGTAAGATTTTCTACACCGGGAATCCTATTAAGGGCATCAACGGCATTAGTAATATTGAATTGTTGAAAGTAATCTTTTTCATAAATTATTTTATTATCTTCAGAGCCTTGAGCTTGGTCATAAACCAATACAAGCAATAATAGCTTTAATGAAAAGGATAAGAATTTATTAAGCATTTTTATTATGCTCTATTTTCAAACCACCCATGAAAACCATAAGGAACTCTATGAGGTAATTGTGCGACCGCAACTGGACCATCAGCAACATTCATAGCATCCAGGATAATAAGGTTTGATCTATTCTCGGTAGCATTATATTCGGTAGCAACTAACCAACCTTCACCATCATTACCATTATTAGATTTAGGTATAAAAACCGGTTCACCAACTGCTCCACCGTCTTTTGTTGTGTAATGTTCTCTTTCTTCAGTTAAGAAATTATAGTGAACAATTGTATTTAAAGACATACCTTTAGGATGTTTGCCAATATTTCCAGCGTAATAACCATGAGAGTGCTTTTGTAATGCAAATCTATCATCTATTCTTGGAAATTCACCCGTAAGATCATCCATCACTGTCTTTTCGATTTTTCCTTTATTAAGATCTATTTGCCATCTTACATGTCTTGCTTCAGCATCTTTTTGTTCAGGCATGCTTCCATCAGCATATGGAAATAGAGGAGGAACACCAAATTCCATCAAATCGCAATTAATTGAACCATTTTCATCATATGCATTCATATAATGAAAAACAAATGATGGGTCACATTCTATCCATTTAGCATCTTCAGCTGAACCATCTCTAGGTAAAATACATACATGAGTTCCCTTTTCAGGTTCCCAAGCAAAAGGTGGTTTACCATTTAACGCTCTTTCAAAATCACCAGTTAATGGAAACACAGGAAAGATAATATATTTTTGTGTAGCAAAAAAATCATGAACCATTGAAGGGAATGGAGCTTTAATTAATTCAGATTTTGTAATTTTTCCTTCTTTAGAAACAGCAGTATATCTAATTGTATCTGTAAAAAAACCATCCGCCATATAGCCAAAAAACAATAATTCTCCAGTTATAGGATCAACTTTAGGATGGGCAGTAACAGGACCTTGAAGTTTATTATCAAAAGTATGAGAACCTTTTGACTCCAATGTTATTTCATCAAATTCAAATGGAGCATGAGCTTCCTCTAAAGCAAAAATTTTACCAGCATGAGAAACAATAGCTGTATTTGCTAATCCATCTGTTTCAATATTAGATACCGAAGGATCATTATTCATTACATCCATGCCGCTAGACCAAAGAGCTTTTTGTTCTTCATGTTCTTTTTTCCACTTTACAGTTTTCATCCATCTGTTCAGATAAGATACTTTTCCATCATTAATATGAAAGGCGTGAATCATTCCATCTCCACCAAACCAATGTGAGCTATCACCTCTCGGAGGAAATTTTGGATCTGGACCATTTCTATAGTATGTTCCGTTAATTTCTTTTGGAATTTCACCCTCTACAATAACATCGTCTATACTGCTTTCCATTCTTATTGGAGCAAAATTGCCAATCAAATGATCTTCTTTTGGATATGGTTTAGCCATTATTTTTCCTCAATTATTATTTTAGCAGACTATAAATAATTATTAAATATTTGTAAAAGAGATTGTTCGTAAATTCTAATTATGCTGTAATATATTCAAGTTTTTTTCAGGAGGACAAAATGAAAGAATGTCTAAAATTTTATATTAATGGGGAATGGGTTGATCCCGTAAATCCTCAGCATTTTGATGTTATTAATCCAGCTACAGAGGAGTCAATTGGTAAAATTGCTCTTGGTAATGAGGAGGATTTAAATAATGCTGTTTCAGCAGCTAAAAATGCATTTGATAGTTTCTCTCAAACAAGTAAGGAAGAAAGAATAGATCTAATAGGTAAAATTCTAGAAGTTTACCAATCACGCTATGATGAAATTGCTGAAACTATTTCTTCTGAGATGGGAGCCCCTCTTTGGTTATCCAAAGCTGCTCAAGCAGCAACTGGTGCAGGTCATTTAGGTACATTTCTTGAAATACTTAAGAATTATGAATTCGAAGAAGATAGAGGTAATACAAGAATCAGAAAAGAGGCTGTAGGTGTTTGCGGTTTTATTACTCCTTGGAATTGGCCTATTAATCAAATTACTTGTAAGGTTGCACCAGCTTTAGCTGCTGGTTGTACAATGGTTTTAAAACCATCTGAAATTGCGCCATTGAACGCAATATTATTTGCAGAAATCCTAGATGAGGCAGGCGTTCCAGCAGGAGTCTTTAATTTAGTTAATGGTGATGGACCAACTGTTGGCGAAGCAATGTCTTCTCATAAAGACATTGATATGATGAGTTTTACAGGTTCGACTAGAGCAGGTATTGCTGTTGCAAAAGCATCTGCTGATACTGTTAAGCGAGTTGCACAGGAATTAGGTGGTAAATCAGCTAATATTATTCTTGATGATGCAGATTTTGGTTCTGCTATTGCAGGAGGTGTCACTAGCTGCTTTATGAATTCTGGTCAATCATGTAATGC
>Ga0208410_1000322_pt1 | contig 28696 bp, 24 predicted proteins | sample ETN02SmetaG_3_FD_185787 | JGI IMG/M metagenome (GOLD analysis project Ga0208410, IMG submission 185787) | Marine microbial and viral communities from oxygen minimum zone, Eastern Pacific Ocean - ETNP2014F10-02SV257 (SPAdes) (version 2) | ecosystem: Environmental > Aquatic > Marine > Oceanic ... | reverse complement strand
TCTAAATCCCAGGATTCACTGGCATCGAGAATAACTGAAGAACCACTTGGGAATTCTTCCTCATCCTCGGGTGTAGGCCAAATTATGAATGGCGGTTGATTGGCTAATTCAAGTCTACAATATACCAACAAATCATCATTCAAGGTTATCGATGAAGAGTCATTGTGTACTCCGTCATAATCACATCCAAGATAGGCTGTATTGTCGACAGACCACCCCTGAGATGGAACCCATCGAGTTCCAACATAGGGCCCTAGTGTCTTGAAGCCATGATAGGGAAGAGTATCTGTTTCATCCGATTCCCAAGATGAAAATGATAGGTTAACCTCAGCATATGGGATATGCCTCAATAACTGATTTACTGCGTGCACTTCAATCAACCACATTATGTCCAGAATGCTGTCCGTGGCGGTATTTGTTGGGTCTGAAATAGAACTGGAGGAAATCCAACGAACATGGCTTGAAGATTCTAGATGGAAGGTAGTCTCATGCCCACTTCCTGGAATAAAACCTGAATCTGTGAAGTTGACAAAACTGGATTCGACTGTGGGTTTGGAACCTGTTGCACAAGCTAATCCTAAGTTATTGACGATAAGTTCAGAATGGTCGACAATATCGAAACATGAACCACCATTCCCTGAAATTATACTGGAAGATAGGTAGGAGGTTATTGCATCCCCGGCCCTCCAAAATACACCGCGATTATCTCCTGAAAGATCAACACCGTGAATTTCCGCATTTACATCTTGTAACTGAATTGCATAATTGCTTTGATTCAAATTTATTCTCATATCATCGATAATTACGATGCCATCTCGGGCAAGACCGGTATTATCGATATCCAATGCAGGGCCGCTTAATGGATCATGAACCTCTACAGCAATCAATTGTAGGTCAATACTATCTCTAGCGACTATGCCATGTTGATCTCCATTCGATATACATGTGAAACAGGTGACATTCTTTCCTCCACTCATAACATCATTTGCTTCATCAAAAAATAGCCCCGCTCCAGATTCTGGAAGACTAGAACCAATACCGTTTCCTGATGTCAGAACATGAGATAGTTCGACATTACTAGAATCTCTAACCGATACTCCATGGCCGGCATTATCTAGGCTTCTGAGAATCGTTACCTGTGGATGAAATTCTCTGAAGTCAACACCACTGGCTCCGTTATCTGAGGTCCACCAATCTTGACCCATTGCACCTCCTTTCCATAATAGAATACCTGGCCCTGAGGAGTTGGTTACAACTAGATCATTGATTACCGGAGCCCAGTTAACGCTACGCAAAAATAATCCCGCTCTATCATTAATAGGAGTGTTTGCAAGTGGTTTTCCATTATTGTGTAAATCTAGCCCATTGATAATAGTGGAAGAGCCGATTAGGTATGCCTTGAAGCCGACAACTGGGTTATCTTCGATTATGGCATTGTCTACAATGACCCCGCTTGTATTGACTTCAAATGCTGAAAAACCCAATCCTGAGGTTTTGGCATTCAAACCTCCAGTGCCACGTATCTCCAAATCATCGAAAACTGCATGGGCTGGTATATTGCTGAATTGACTGTGATTATATTGTTCAACCATCACTCCACGGTACATGCTGTCCTCAATCACAACCCTTTGGAATGTTGGCCTAGTCACCCAACTATCTGTGATATGTCGAACAAAAATACCATTGTCGGACCGCTGGATATCTACGTCGGTGATCAATGGTCTTGAGTCTTCAATCCAGATACCTGTTCCAACGGCAAGCGTAGCCCCTGAGATATTGCTAATTTCTAGGTTTGAAAGTAAACCACCTGAATTACCCCAATAATTCACACCACGGGTGATTAAACCATCAGCGCTTAGCCCGTTGAGAATTGGAGCTGAGTTCGCTCCCACAGAGAGTCCTATTCCATATCTCCAACTACTAGAAAAGCCGTGGATATCTTGGCCGCCGCCATTAATTTCTAGATTATTTATTATCGGAGTTGCTCCTTCAAATAAGTCAACTGCGACCCTGTCGGCATTCTCGACAATAATATCGGTCAACTGAGGATTAGAACCATAGATTGTGATTCCAAATTCGGCATCTGTAATCGTAAGATTTTCTATACTTGAACCAAGACCTTGACTTGATTGGTTGAAGATAATCCCATCATGCTTACCAAGTATTGATTCTAAGATTACAGGGTCATCTTCAGTACCCTCAACCATGATTCGGCCATCCACTGAAATATCCTCGTCAGAACCCAAACGAATTGTTGTTCCTTCCTGTACAATTAAGACATCCTGAGCACCTACAATATAGCCATCAGGAAGAAGGACAGTTCCTGACCAAACAGTGGTACTTTTGCTGTTTGCAGCAGTGGCGACAATGGGGAGGCTGTAAGAAATTAGTAACAATGCAATTACGAACATTGCGAAGCCGGCTGTGCTACCGTCCCTCGCGCGCATGGTTGAATCGGCTCGCCTCATTCGTTGTATTGTTTCCCCCCTGATGGAATCGCCGAAAATAGGACTCTAATCGGTGCAGAGATATAGATGATTGAATTTACTCTCTCAAAGTGAGCGAGTTAATTTCAACAATAATTCAGAAGCAGCGGATGGGCACTCAGCAGATTTGAAACGGCTGATTGCTTCTCTCCAATGAGACAATCGCATATTTGGTTCAAGCACTCCTCTCCAATACCAACGCTGAGCCATTATTCTTCTGTGAGATGGAATTTCAGGCCTCAGTTCAATTGCGATTGCATTGTTATGGGCAGAAACTAGCCAATCTGGATGTGAAGGGGAGGTTGCCTCAAGTGACATATGAATTGCAATAATTTTGTCAATATTCTCTCCTTCAGAATTGATATATTTCCTGGCCGTATCCAATGACCCCTCTGCCTTAGAAGTGACTAGAGCGCGTAGGTCAATCAAAGCCAAGCGTGGATGATTTTCGCCCATTTGGGCTACCAAAGATGAACGAACATTGGCTAGGGTTTCGACGCTTCCGGATTCTACAGCAACCGCGTGTCTAAGCAAATCGAGTGCTAGGCTAGCAGAGGCGAGATCAGTGTTCGGAAGTCTAGACAAATCTACATCATCAATGTGTGAATTTTGGACTTTTGTTGATTGACCAGGTAACCTGTCGTCGTGAGCTCGAACCAAGGAAGCAACTTTTGCCCTAACCGCCTCAGCCGGAGATAACGATTCAAGCGCATTTTGTTGTAATTTTTCGGCTTCTTCAATATTACCTTGTAGCCGAGCAAGCCTTGCTTTTCTGATTAATTTTTGTGGGCTATCGGAGACTGAATCTATGTGTTCAGAGGCGATCTCTGATTCGCCTCTCTCAAAGGCGATATCGATTGCAGTATAACGTAGGTTATCATCATCGGTAACTTGTATCGCATCATCAATCAGCACGGCTGCTGCCGCACTATCTTCACGAGAAATTGTTACCACATTTTCCGCCAACCATCTTGTATCGAGTTTCTCTCCAGAATTCAATCGGTGATGAGCCTCAATTCTTCTAGCCCTCGTACCCACTCTTGTCGACCAAATCTCGGCCGCTTTAGTATGCAAACCTCGGGCGATTTCTTCTTCCACAGTTGCACGACGAACGTTGCGAATTAGGTGATGAGGTTCGACTAAACTTTCCATCCATCGGAGAACTGCTGAATCATCCAATTCTGCGATTCCATCTGCAACAAATAATTCCTCTACTGATAGCGGTAATGGTGAGAGGCTTAGTTCATCCAAGGTACCAAGGCCTTCATTGGTTAACCTTCTCAAAACAGTGCTTTGGACGTATTCTTGTACTGCCAGACCTTCCTCCGGAATATCTTCATCGGGAGACCATAGATGTAGCGCCAAAGGATGGCCGCCCAATGCTTTTGCAACCTTTTCTGCCGTTTCACCAGCGATTGAATTTGGCAATAATTCGACAGCATCAGAAGTCTCCAATCCCTGTATTCTAATTTCTTCAAAGCCGGACAACGTTCCGAACGGGCTTGGTGCACGAACTGCTGCGAGAACTCCTGTAGAATTTTCGACGCAGGCCGAAAGTAGTGATTTGACAGAACTCAAGTGCCGAGGATGTAATTCCTGCACCTCATCAATAATTAGAGCTGTTTTATTGCCACTTGCAGCAGATGCAATTGCTGTAGGATCTCTAGGGGAATCTCTACCTAGCCACATTGAACCGATTGCAAAAGCATCACTGTCTGAGTCACATGTTGCCCAGCGAATTTTGAATCCTCGCTCCATCAATAAATCTGCAACAGAGCGTGTAAGGCTGGTTTTGCCAATTCCAGGCAGACCGGTTAATTGCAAATTTTCCCCGGCTAATAATTTCGTCAATAAATTATCCAATTCTTCTCCTCTACCACGAATTTGTATTGGATTTGGGAGTGGGCCAGTAGCGAGGCTTTGTGATTTATCGGGTAATTCTTCCTCGGATAGATTCTCTGCTCGCTCCCTTCCAGAATCCGTCAAATGTACAACGGTTCGACGACGAGCACCTCCGCCGATAACGTGAGCCGAACGAGTAGAAATCAAACCCGAGGATTCCAACTCTTTCAGAGGTGTATGAATTGCCGAGCGAACTAGCCCAAGATGCTCCGCAAGGCCAGGGAGTGATAGTGCTCTAGGGACGTCCCAAGCACCCTCAATCTCCGCTCCAAAGTCAGCCAAACGAAGCAATAGGCGCCGCTGTGTCTCGCTCAGCATGTATCTTCAGCGAGGCCATCAGTTCATGGGCGTTGACCTTTACCGAGTCATGCCCATGGCAGTCAATCCGGACTCTCTCGACCTTCCGCGCAAGCCCGGAGTCTATCTGTTTAAGGGAGGCGATGGGCGAGTTAATTACGTAGGAAAGGCAACAAACTTGCGAAGTCGAGTTGGTTCCTATTTCGGATCTAGTGATAAGAGAGAAATGGTACCAAAATTAATCTCAAAATCTGATGATATTGAAATCATTGTAACACAGAATCCTTCCGAAGCTCTGATTTTGGAAAGGCAGCTAATCAAGAAATACAAACCAAAATACAATTCCTTACTGAAAGACGATAAATCATTTCCGTATATTTGCATAACAGATGAAAAATATCCTAGAATCGAATATACTCGCCACCCAAGAAAAAATAGTCGAATATGGGGGCCTTTTCCAGACGCTGGATCTGCAAAAAAAGTAATCCATATTCTAAGGACTCAGTTTGGAATTAGAGACAAAGATTGTAGAGGTAAAGATGGCTGTATGGCGAGTCATATTGGACTTTGTAAAGGACCATGTGTTAACCCGGAAGGTTACGATGATCTAGTTAATACAGTTATCAGTGTTTTAGATGGAAATGCAGGTGTGCTAATTGAAGCATTACAGCAAGAAATGGATGCTGCATCTGCTAAGTTTGATTACGAAAATGCAGCTCAAAAGAGAGACTTGATTGTGGCAGTAAACACAACCCTTTCTCAACAGATTATTCATTCTAGGTTCTACCAAGAATGTGATGCTGTCGGCTTCTCCTCAGATGGTGAGGTTGCAGTGGTATTGATTCTTCATACACAGGATGGAGTAATTCAGGGCCAAGTTAGCTATCCTGTAATTCATCGTGGAGATATTTTGGCTTCAGTTTCTCTCGTTCTATCGGAACATTATCTAAATCATAGACCACCAAAGACATTGTTGGTTCCAATACCATTGACAGATTCAATGAATGTGTGGCTTAGTGAAAGAAGGGGGAAGAAAGTAAGCATTCGTAACCCGCAAAGGGGAGAACTAGCAAAGTTACGTCGAATGGCGGATTCAAATGCTGAAATTCAGGCTACAAGGCAGGTTATCAATCGTTCAGGGTCCTTAGGACAGGCAGCAGCAGATCAGGCAGCAAAGATACATGGATTGGAATCTCTAGATCATATTGTCTGCTTTGATATGGCACAAATTCAGGGTAAAGAAAAGGTTGGTGCATCAGTAGTTTTCAGAAATGGTAGGCCTTCAAAAAAAGAGTATCGAACTTACCAAATCAAGACCGAGGTTGATGATGATTTACGGATGATGCAAGAGGTTGTTGAGCGCTGGATGAAGAATCAAAAAGAATGGCCTGATTTATTGCTTCTGGACGGTGGAGAGACACATTTGAAACACATTCATTCGATGCTAAAAACCCATGGTTTGGGCGATCGGTTTTCAATCGCAGCATTGGCGAAGAAAGAGGAAACTCTTTGGCGACCGGAAGTAGATTCTGTAAAATTAGACCGGAAATCTAGAGTCTTGGTTTATGCTCGTGACGAAGCGCATAGAGTTGTCAACACCTACCATAGAAAACGTCGTTCGAAGGGTGGGTTGAAGAGTCCACTCGAAGAAGTCGAAGGTCTTGGAGCAAAGAAGATTCAATCACTATTGCGCCATTTCGGTGGAATGAAGGGTATTGAACATGCCACAGAAGCGCAGATTGCTGCTACTCCTGGGATTGGTAGAGCATTGGCACAGCGAATATTCACTTATCTGCACGGATGATTATACCGGGTCTTCTTGGTTCCACCAATTGGAGGATTCTGTTCCGGTATCTTCAGGTGTTTCAATTGCTAAATTTTCTTCTAATTCGCCCATTTGTGCAGCTATTTCCAATTCCAACATTTTCTCTTCCATCGCTTCTTTTGCACTCTTGGAAGCGGCCTTTCTAGCGTCTCTTCGACGTTTCAACCGACTAATGGCAAGACCTAGGAATACCAGAACCACCAATATGTATTGAACAACTTCGCCAAGAATGAACATATAACTCACTTCAACACTCCAAGAAATAGTATCATGTTCACGATAACATTGCGGCCAATTTTCCGCCTCAGGGCAAACAGGTGTTCGGTAACTTAGAACCTGTTTGCCATCAATTAAATCTACAGAACCTAATCCCTTCTCACTTTCAAAATGATTTATTCTAATGGAATCCGGCATTGTGATTTCTAGCCGAGCGGAACTTTTGATTAATCCCCAAAGTGTATGTTCCATTATCGGCGGGACTACCGAATAAAATATCGCGCTTTCAGAACTTACACCATAATCGGAGAATTCTAATCCTAGGTCGGTAAGAGCAGATGCCAATGGATTTGCCTCAATTGTAGCCGGTGCTAAACTAATCTTTACTTCATCATCTAAACCATAGGAAAGAGCGATTGTTAACGATGAGCTCGAAACTCTGACGCCTATCTCGATAGGGTTAGTATCACTAGTTTCCATATTCAATGGCATTTCCATTGGTGGTATTTCTAATATAATCGGAAGTGGTTCAATATCCAAGTTTGATTTGAGTGTTTCTGAGCCTAAAATGATGTCCTGAGAGCCTATTTTTTCTAACTCGCCAAATGCTACCTCGACCTCATCCATTAGTGCATTAGACAAACCAATTAGCCCTGAATTTGAAACCTCAAAATTGTAATCTCCGCCGGATAATGGAATTGTTGCTTGTTGTTCTGAACCCGATAATAAACCTCCAGGTTTTCTATCTCCAATTGCAATTATTCTACGAATTATGTCTGCAGGAACAGGACTAATCTCCATGTTTTCCTCGTCTACTAAATTTATTCCTAGTCGGTATATTTCAAGGGTGACATCTGCTGTAAATTCGAATTCGACGGCAGCCTGCGTCTCTCTAACTGCCAGTCTCTCAATTTCCATATCTACATCCATGGAAACACAGGTTTCCTGTGTCGAACTACAAATCAAATCTTCACTATCATCGGTACACTCAGTAGGGTCTCCCACCCCTCCTCGGCCACTCTCTAGACAAATTGCCTGCTTCCAATCATAGGGTCTAGAGCCACCTAGGGCAAAGTTCTGTGTAGATGGTCCTTCTGAATGGAATACTATACTGTTGGATTCAGAATTTGCCAAATCTAGCCATTCGGGTAACTGAACTGTCATTGAGATATCAGCGCTTGGAAATTCCTCAGGTAGTATATCTTGTAAGAAATCCAAATCAACCTCAATATCTAATTCTAATACACTCATCAGTGCAGCCAAATCCTCATCTGTTAATATCGATAAATCAAGACTAGAGATGTCTCCCTTTGCATGTTGAGTTAACTTGCTAACGATGCTTGAAGCCTGCATCTGAGATGGCATTGAATTGGTCTGTAGAATAATAGGATAGGTACTAGCCATGGCTCCAGAATCGCCCAAACAGTATCTAAATGCTAGATTCTCATCACAGGTCGTACTAGGGTCATGAATGAACATCAACCCACCAGAATCTTGTGCTGGAGCAAAGGTAGGTGTTTGAAACAATACATCTACACCAAGTGCCTCAGAAAATGTATCTGAAAGTGTATCGATAGGTATAGCATTCAACATCCCATCTACATCTACATCCAATTCGGAATCAAACATTCTGATCCCATCAGAAGTTACAGAATCTAAACTAATTGTATCAGTTTCAAGATTTAGACCCCATTCGGCTAGAGTTTCAGCACTTAGATGATGAACGTAGATTTCCATGTCGATTCGACTATTCATTCGGTCCCTAAGATCGACATCCACTACCAATCGTAAAGACGGTCCGGCTTCACTTTGCCAGTCGGGAGGGGAAATTCCACTATCGAGAGTTGCGACCAAGTTGACCAAAGCCGGTTCAGAAAAAGTTGAACCCGCAAGATTGTCGATTGAAACCCTTGCTCCTGTCTTCACCTGTTCGCTTTGGTCTAGTTGAAAAATTTCTGCTGGAGAATTAACTGAAGAAACTGTAGCAAATGCAGGAGGAATCATCAAGTATTCGAGATATTGTCCTGAAGACGCGATGGTTGTAAAATTCGAAATTACCTCTCCTCCCATTACCATTAATCCCTCCATCAACCTATCCACATCTCCGGTATTCGGATCCATTCCTATATTTGCTGGGTCAATGATTAGCGATAACGCAGAACGCAAACAAATGGGAGGATAGAATGGGTCGTTTACTCTATCTAATTCCTCATCGATTGAGTCGATATCAGGATTCATTGTACAAACTGCTTCTTCACGCGAGAAGAATGTAATCTCAGATGTTGGTTGAATTACGCCAATAGTAGCACCTGGGAAATTTTCATCAACAATTTCTTGGATTAATTGTTCTACATAATCTATCATTTTATCTTCTACAGACGAGCCATCTCTTGCTAAATCGCGGTAGTTTCTGATGTAATCTGCTGGAATCCCATCAGAAGGATTACTATCTCCTTCTAGGTCAATATCAAGAAGCCCCAATTCATCTCTCGGTAGCTCATGGATTCCAAATTCAATGCTCATCTCGATACTAGAAGCAGTTTCCATAACCATTCGAACCTGTCCTTCAATCCATTCTTCAGTAAATGTTGCATCTAAATTAGAATCGTAGTCGTCACATATTCCGTTTTGGCTGTTCCACGTTGAACAGATATCGTTGACCACCTCAGAGTCTCCAGGTGGTGGAGCGGCGGCTACAGTTTGCATCATCAACAGGATGACCAACATGACTGCCGCGCGGCTCATGCCGCGCGTATGGGCGGCCATATACCATAAGTCTGAATCCGGCATGCATCGTCAGAGAAGCGATGCATGGACAGGACCCGCACGACCGACTACGTCAAATCGTCGGCCAATTGATTCAGCAGAACGGATCTGATTCTTCTTTGTTGGAGTCCCTTCCAAAACGATGGGAAAAATTTGCAGATGTTGTATTATTACCCCGTAAAGCTTTCACAGAGGAAGGTTGGAATCAGATATATGGCCCCGAATTATGGTCTGCGATTGCATCTGCATTGAAGGTAAAACGCGTTGGAAAAATTGGTGAAATCATAGGAGATAAACGAGAATCCAGCGTCGAACTACTTTACGGTGAAGATGATTGGGTCGTTCGAAGAGAAAATGGAATCGATTATGGATACAATTTCACTCAGTGTATGTTCTCCGCAGGTAACGTCAATGAGCGTCGTAGAATGGGAGAGGTTGGAAGGAACGGAGAAAACGTTGTCGACCTTTTCTCGGGTATTGGATATTACACACTTCCAATGCTAGTAAAATCCCAAGTAAACCATGTTCATTGTTGCGAGTGGAACCCAAATGCGATAAAGGCACTAAAGTGGTCATTAGAACAAAATAATGTGGTTGATAGATGTACTATCTATGAAGGTGATAATCGTACGACTGCGCCACATTTATCAGGCCAAGCAGATAGAGTAATTCTAGGATTATTACCAACTGCGGAAGGTGGATTTGAGTTGGCAATTAACTGTCTTAAGAACGATGGTGGTTTTCTTCACATCCATGGTGTGGCACCTGCCTCAGATCATCAGTCTTGGATCGATGAAATTATCACAAAATTATCAAACATAACACACGATTTTTCAATTTCAGAAACTTCTAGAGTTCGGGTAAAATCCTATGCCCCCCATTGGGATCATTTGGTGCTGGATTTGCATTTCAATCCTCGCGCGTGATGCTTCGTAGAAGCATCAGTCTCATTTGCTAGACCCAAGTCGGTAACCTGATGGGCGAGGAGTGCTGTGGCCATGATCACTCCAGTGAGGATGTCTTGGAGGCCACTATAATCGAAGACTTCAGGGGAAATGGCTTCAGCATTTCAAACAAATTTGAGGGGTTAGATTCACGTTATCTTCTGGGAGGGGGGGTTGCTGTTGTCGCTATCGTTTTGATGCTGATTTTGTCCACTCTTTGGACTGCAGCAGGACCTTCTATCGCCGGTGAAGGAGACGAGGAATGGTGGAATACACCCGTCAATCAACGCCACAAAATGGACCTCAATATGACTGGCTTGCGCAGCCAATTGCCAGAAGCAGGCCCCTATACTTGGAGTGGCCCTACTGAACACTTTGTCGAAGTCGATTTACCACCCAGTGAGCAAGATGTAGGGTATCCTGGACCTGCTCTAATGCACATCGCATTGTGGATGCCAGATGTAGAACCTGGAACTAAAGTCCCAGTAATTGCGACTATCCATCCGTACTACGACTTTGGAGGAGAAGGTGTAGCAGGTGACGACTCGAACCCGAATACAATTCCTGACGCAGGAGTCGGTGCTTGGGTGTTAGACCAATTCGTACCTCATGGCTACGCCTTAGCTCAAGTCTCAACTTTCGGAACTGGGAAATCGACACATTGCCAAGACGTCAAAGGATTGGGTGAACAAATAGGAATTCAAGCAGCAGTTCATTGGCTAGGCGAACAGAATTGGTCAAATGGAAATGTCGGATTGATGGGCAAGTCCTATGCAGGAACCACTAATTGGGAAGCCGCTCAAAACCCATCTCCACATCTCAAGACTATCGTTCCAATATCTGGCTCGATTGGAGTTCAGCAGATGTTCTATCGCAATGGTTCCTCTGAAGCTCGAGCCATGTTGTATGATGTCCTTTACGAAGGTGCAACAGCAGACGCGACGGAGGACGATATGCGCATGTGCAGTGACGACGCGATTGGACCAATTAGTCCCTTCACAACATGGCTAGGAGCAGGTTTTGGCGGTGACCAGTGGAATGATTATTGGGATGAAAGATATCATTTGCAGGATGTTCTTGATAATTACAATGGTAGCGTCTACATCGTTTGGGGAATGCAGGATTGGAACGTCGATCCGTACCATGCTTTCCCAACCCATGAATTGCTTCGTCAACAGGGAATCAACGTCCGCACCATAGCAGGTCAGTGGGCACACAATTACCCCGACCAGCCGGATAGACATTCAGAAGTGACGAGTGGATACGGCGCAGAGGCTTATCCAAATATGACTCGCTTTGATTGGGCTGTTGAGTTATTTCCATGGTTTGAATACTATCTCAAAGGAATCGGGGAAGAACCGCCTTCCTATGTTCAAATGCAAAGAAATGATGGAAGATGGCATCTCGAAGAAACTTGGCCGCCTGAAGATGTCTCTATACTGGAAATATCTGCCGATGGAGGAAACCAAAGAGTGTCCTCTACTTCAGGAGGATTCGAAATAACCCTAGAGATTTCTGATGGGCCAATACACATCTCTGGTCTCCCAACTCTTCACACGGATGTTACCACTGGATTGTGTAATGGAGGTCAACTATTCGTTACTATGAAAGATGGAGAAAGTGGCCTTAGACTTGGGCATGCAACAATGGATGTTAGATATCGTGATGGTGGTTATGAATCAAAGGCAACCTCGTCACTTTCGAGTTATAGAATGCTAATGGAATTTAATCCGATGGATGTCATAGTACCTTCAGGGGTTATAGCTCTAGAATTTACAGAAAGTGGCGAGGACTACATTCCATCTCCTTGTGCTGTCAGTGGGATGTTAGTCGACTCATTTGACCTCGGAGTCCCCCTAATTGATAGAGGTGAGAATCATGATTCATGGTTCGAGGTGCCTCCTTGGTGGGAACATCAGGAGATGTAAATATGCGAGTACTCGCATTCGAGGACTCCTATGACATAGAGAAGATTCTCGTAGAGGGTGGAGTAGATCTGAGTGATTGGGAAATATTACAATATTGGAATACTATGGATTGCTTTGAAAGGATTGAAAACTTTCAACCAGACTTACTTCTTCTTGACCACTACATCCCTCCGGTAAAGGGTCTAGAAGTTCTCCGAGGCCTACTAGAATTAGTCGCTGCTGATCAAATACAAAGGCCGAGAATGATTCTAGGAATCAGTAGTTCAAGTGCGGCAAATGAAGCAATGGAATATGCAGGCGCTGATGGTTCAATAGGCAAGTTTCAACTCGCAAATCATGAGGTGTGGAAGAATTGATTCCTATTTGGTTGCACGAAGCGGCTAGTCAATACAATAGCCAATCATTAGCAAACCGAGACTCATACGCTGCAGTATTATTGATGCCTATCCAAAACTTAGCAACAATTCTTGATTGGGCATTCCAATCCTTACCTGATGAGATTCTAGTAGGAATGGACCCCGATAACAATCAGGCAAATCCGAAGGAAGTAGTAGAAGCGTACTCTGGAGCAGATCAGGAGACCGGATTATTCGCCGGACAGGGATATCTACTTGGAGAACCTCACTTAGTAAACCGAGGTGATTCATATGAAGTTCACCATGTTCCTGAAGAATGGATGGATGGACTATTCTCAAGAGACCGAGGATCACGTGGAAGTAGATTCACCCATTGGTTGCACACCCATCCAAATGCACCTGCGATCCCTAGTGGTGCAGATGCAGATGCGGCTCAATGGACTGAAGGGACAGACATGATTCTTGGAATCCGATTCTCACCTGAAGGTCATCTGCCTTGGTTTGATGATGTAGATGGAGTCAGACGGCCTCTAAGTGATTTGGAAGATAGTGGAGCCTTAGGTAGAGCCAGAACTGGACATCTTATTCATGGGCTAGATTTGATTTGCTTCCACCGCACAGGGCTAGGAGTAAATCTAGTAATTACCGACGCTAGAGGGAATGCTATTGAGTAATCTAATCAATCACGAAACAATTTATCACGATAGTAGGATAATTCCTCTATACTTCCTCTGATATCGTCAAGAGCCCTATGTCCTGAATTCTTTCGCCACTTACCTACCTCTGGGTACCATGACCTGGCAAGAATCTTGATACTGGTGACATCAACACTTCGATAGTGGAAAAAATCGTGTAACTCCGGCATATATCTGCGCAAAAATCGGCGATCCTGTCCGATAGTGTTCCCGCATAATGGAGACTGACCTGGAGAACAATATTCTTTCAAAAATTCTAGAGTCTGTTTCTCCGCATTTTCCATTGAAACGCCATCTGATTGAATCCTATCTAACAAGCCATTCTCGGTGTGATGTTTTACATTCCAATTATCCATCTTTGCCAATTCTTCTTTTCCAACATCTATAGCAAAGCTGGGCCCTTCAGCAACAATGGATAGATCAGATTCAGTCACAATCGTTGCAATTTCGATAATCGTATTTTCATCGGGGTCGAGACCGGTCATCTCAAGGTCAATCCAAACTAATCTACTCTCCGCCATACTATCCCCTCAGCCATCACAGATTTAACCGTTCAAAAATCTCTTTTCTTTTGGGCTAGAAAATAATAACCATATCAATCCTACAGAAATCTGTATTAGTCCGGTTAGTAGCAATGTTTCACGTAAAGAAAGAATATTCTCTTCGATAATATATCCAGCAGAGATTGTAGATATACCCATGACTAAGGTAATGACGAGATTATCTGTTCCAGCAACCCTCCCCATCCAATCATTGTCTGTTCTACGTTGAAGAAGGGTTGTGCTAAAGACCCAAGAAATCCCGCTGCAGGCATGGCTGAAGAAAACCAAAACAAGTGTAATAATTCCCCATTCTAGGTATGATACTCCTGTGTAGAAAATACCAGCACCGCCCAAGGAAATACCGATGATGTAAGGGGTGTAGCGTTGAACTGTCATAAGCGGCCTAGTAACTAATGGGCCAAATCCACTTCCAAAGCCTCGAGCCATGTAAAGAACGCCGATTCCAGCTGCACCTGTGGATATCTCTCCCAAAGTTGAGTTCATTCCGATCAAAATTAGTAAGAATATCTGTGCGCCACCTCCAGTCGCCCACATCCCCTTTGCCAACACAATTCTACTGATTTCTGGCCTTTTGAGAATAAATTCCCAACCAGAAAATATTTCTCTGAACATCGAGAAAAGACCTCCGGTTTTCCTCTCATCGGGATCAGGTCCCCCGTGAGGTAGGGTCGATATCACAATCGCAGCAATTATGAAAGTCACCGAATCAAGAATTAGTCCTGTTTCCCAACCATATTCCGAAATAACAAATCCAGCAAGTCCAGCCCCGATTCCCATTGATGCAGACCAACCTCCAGATATCAGGGCATTAGCAGTGAGAAGTTCTTCTTCGTTGCAAATTGTTGGTAGATATGCAGTTCCTGCTGGATCATAAATGGCTCTACCGACTACCAATAAGATAGTTAATGCATAAACTGAGAATAGATTATCTAAAATGCCGGTTAAGATGAATGATATTAGTATGACAAAAGAAAACAAATTTGCGATTATCATCAAGTATTTTCTGGGATATCTGTCAGCCAACATTCCAGTTATTGGCTCCAAAGGAGCAAAAGTGAAACTTCGTACGGCTAGAACACCAGCTATTGCTAAAGGAGAATTATCAGTTGCATCCCCTGCTAACAAGAACATTGCAAGTACGGTAAACCAATCTCCAATATAGAGAATCATATTCGAGCCCCAAAGGCGAGCAAACGTCTTGTTACTGCGGAGTAACTCAAGATAACCTGGACTAGTCAAAATAATTCCACCCATTGATTAAATTCACACTATCTCGGGAAGAACTTTCAGGACAATTAATGGGAATAAGGAAAACATCACATTGCTAAACATCGAATCTCGAGTGGCCTGCATATGATTGTCAAGGATTGCCTGCATACGGGTTTCTATTTGATCTGCTAATCCTTCTGCTGGAGTTTTTGCAACTCCAAGTCCATAGTCGATTAGATCCGCTGCCTTGTTCAAAATTAGCACTCCTAAACTTGTGATTTTACTCGGTTTATCAAGAGCCATTTCCTCTCCCTCGATAGTATCTGAAATTTCAATCGTGGACCATGGGCGAGGGATTCGGAACTCCTCAATATTACGAAGGAAATCGCGACCGGCAAGAACTTTCTCAACCCTTCTTTTAACCCTCTCTAGATTCATCTTAGCCATTTTCTTGACCGAACGGCGAGTACGCATGACTCTTCTAAAGTCCCATAGTATCCAATAAGCAAAGGCTACAATCAGAAGCTTTTCTCCTAAATCAGGAACACTATCCCAATCTTTCCAACCTATTTCTCCTATCCCTATCCTAGTTATTCCTGCGGCAATACTAGGTAGCAAAAATGCGATGACTTCTTGTTTCAATAATCCATCAAAGCCGGTTATCGGTAACCTGCTGTAATTTTGCTTAAGCCAACGCCAATGACGGGTTCTCTCCTCTTTAGGTGCAAAAACCGATATTAGGTCAAGTAACGGCCTTCTCAATAACCAAAATCGAAGAATAAATGGGATAAGTAAGGCGAAAATATAGCATTCCCAAGGAGTTTCAGGTGGCCAACTCGGGAGGGCGTAGGCACCTGCCATGTGGACTCGTAGCATAGGTAAGCAATCAATCTCACTCCGCGAAGTAAGTTATCTTGCAGGAACTGAAAGTGCTGATCTTGCCATGATGATAACAAGAATTGCGGAACCAATCAAAGTTGCAGCAAGGACGTTTGAGGTTCTAACTAACATGAGGCAAAATCCTGTGATTCCACAAGCGTAACTAACAAGCTCACAACGAGATGCTAACAATAAAACGGAGGATGGAACCAATACTGGATTTGGATATTCACGAATCATTCTGCTGAGAAGAATGTAGAGGCCTTGGAATGGAATAGCGATACAAAATAGAGCCATGGCTACCAACAGGAGAGTTTCTGGATTGTCATCGGCGTTCAATTCTCCACCCTTCCAGAAAAGGTTACTCAGACCAACACTCAGTAATCCAGTGTGGATGAGGGCAGAGGTGGTTGAGACTGAAGTCGCTTCCACCGAATCGGGTACCATAGGGTGAATCCGATTCGAGGTGCTCTTGAGAATTGCGCTCGATTATTGTGGTTACCTACTGGTTATCTGGGAGTCTACTGGCCATCGCCCGCTTCCATATCGGCGGTACTAAGCATGGCCACCATGATGCGTAGTAACCCCATCTTAACTCTGGTGTGCCTTCGTAAGGCCTTAGCTTCCAGAAGGGGACACTTGCTCTAAGATGGTGGTCGGAATGTCGGGTCAACTCTAGCAGACTCCACCTAGACCACCTAGCTTCTGTATTCCAGGAGTGTTCCTTTGCAAACCTCTCGTCCTCAGATCTTCTGAGTCCCCAATGGCGAATGTAATTCACGTATTCCAGAGTTAGAATCGCGATTCCAGACATTACAAGCCATCCTACAGCAACTGGAATACCATCAAAATACCCAAGCATACCGGGGAGAAATGCTATTGCAAACAGCGTAACCATTTGTAGCAATAGGCCGCGATAAGTGGGATTGCTTAGACCCGTCTTACCCTTCTTGTTGTGTACACTAGCAGATGAGAAAAACTGACCTGGTATAGTACTCATCCAGAACGACCACAACCCCTGATGAGCCTCTGCACTGGCGGAGTCCTTGGCTGTGCTTACCCACTTATGATGAACATGATTATGCTCGTAGGTAAAGTGAGTGTAGTGGACAGAAAAAAGCAGAACTCTAGCGAGTCTCCATCCAGGACTCCCTCGTTTCTTGTGGCCAAGTTCGTGAGCGGTGACTATGGCTGAGGCAGCGGCGCTTAGGCCTGAGGATAGAGCACCCACAACAAGCCACCATGTCATACCCTCTTCGGCAGCAAAGACGAAAAATGTAGCAACGACTACTATCTGTAAAATTCCATGAACCCATAGAAGTACCTCGAAGGGGGTTCCAGATTCTCTCGGAGGGCGTGCAACCTTCGATTCCCCCATCACGATGTCAAGTATAGGTGCAACTCCCCAGACAAAGACTACGCCCATGGCTACGTACGCTTGGTTCTCAACCACACCCAAGATGTTGCCAGAAATGGCGAGAATTGGGGTAATCAAGCCTAGTAGATGGAACGCCCAAGGCTCAGGTGAAAGGGTCTCATCGTAGTTCTGAGTGACTAATGCCGCCTCACTCATACAAATGGGCGTGCTTGGCCCTAGTCTTAGCGATTTTTGGTGATACGACTGCTTGACAATACGGGTTTTGTGGGTTATTTGCGAAGTAGTCATGATGGTAATTTTCTGCAATCCAAAACTTACCTAATGGACTTACTTCCGTTACTATGTCATCAACATAATTTTGTTGTACATATTCCATTACATGTTCAACGTCCATACGCTGTTCTTCGTTCGAATAAAATATACAACTACGATAATGTGGACCTATGTCATTGCCTTGACGATTCAATTGAGTGGGGTCATGTACAGTAAAGAAAACCTCGAGAAGTATTCTTTGAGGTATAATTTCTGGGTCGAATGTAACTCTGACTACCTCAGCATGCCCTGTACGTTTTCCGCAAACTTGCTCATAGGTTGGGTTATCGATGTGGCCACCTGAATATCCAGGGACTACTTCACTAACTCCTCGAAGACCTAGCATGGCACCTTCCACACACCAAAAGCAACCTCCGCCGAGGACAATCTGCTCAGTCATGATGAAGGGGGATGGGCTCGCGGTTTTCAGGACTCTGCTGACTCAAGGTAAAATTCCGAGGGAACCCAATCCGATTAGAAGCATGAATAGAAAAGTGACTAATTCGATGGTTGTCCACAATCCAAAGAGAATCTTCTCTACCAGGGTTCTCCCCCCCCACCACTGCCAAAATTCACCTTTTCTCGGCATCGAGGTTAAACGCGCCAGAGCTGACTTCATACTAGTTGGCTATCAAACGTCATGAATAAGTTATCTCCATCATCAAGAATTAATCTTCCCTAGGTTAAGATAATCTGTAATCGCAAGAGCCGAGTCCTTATGCGCAGCAAGGCTGGCTTGCTAGTTCTGCTAATGATTGGTGCGTCACTCTCGGGTTGCATCTTCGGTAGCGAGCCTACTTTGGATCCTGAACCTGAACCTGAAGGTGAGGTCAGATTTTGGGTTACTGGACCTGATGGCCAGAATATCGACCTCCCACCATTACCGCTAAATTTCACTTTCTCCAACGTAGGTGAACAGGGTGCTGAACCAAGTATTGGGATTACCTCTAGTGGCTGCATGTTCTTCATAGCCTTCGAGAAAGTAATGCGTTCATGTGATCATGGAGGTTCTTGGGAAATTGTAGATGATATTGCATCCCATCCATCGACTTCTGACCCTTGGGGATGGGTCGACCCAATCACCGACAGAGTCTACAATGTGCAAATGGTTGGGCTTTTGACAACTTGGATTGCGTGGTCGGATGATGACGGAGAATCATGGATTGGAAATCCTCATGATTCTGGTCCAATTCCTCTCAATGACCACATCAAACTAGGAACTGGTCCTTGGACTAGTGATGGATATGGGGCAGTTGCAAATGGTAATCCAGCAGCTTGGGAAACTGCTACTTATTTCTGCTACAATAAAATTGCAGGAATATTCTGCTACACCTCATTCAATGGAGGTGCAACATTCGAAGTTGGAGGACAGATTTTCGGAATGGCAACCAGTAACGGAGGTCTACACGGAGCAATAACCTCAGCACCAGATGGTACTGTCTATGTCCCTCCTAGAGTCGAAACACCGACAATCATTTTGTCGAAAGACAACGGACTAACCTGGTCTGAGAGAACAATGGGCTTGGATGTAGGGACACCTTATCCAAGAAAGAACTCGGAAGTTGGTACAGATAGCGAATCTAATGCCTATCATATTTGGACTGGAGCGGATCAAGGAGTATACATGTCTCGAAGCACAGATTCTGGTAATTCATGGGAGGAAAATAGTATCAGAATTAGCCCAGCGGGTGTAATATCGTCAGTATTCCCTCATATCGATGCTGGCGATCCTGGAAGAATCGCTATCACTTATCTTGGAAGCGAGGATGTTGGCCTATTGAACACTTCAAACATTGACGGTAATCCATGGGATGGAAATGCGCATTACGCCCCTCACAACACAACCTACCACCTCTACATTACCTACTCATTGAATGCGCTGGATGATGAACCGGTCTTCCATACTATGCGGGTTACTGATGACCCTGTGCAAATGGGCTCAATCTGTCTGAATAGCGGAGATTGCAGGGACTTTGGTGGCTCTAACCGCAACCTCTTGGACTTCAATGATTTACACATCGATCTAGAAGGAAGAGTGTATGTTGCTTTCGCAGATGGTTGCACAGGAGCATGTGCTGATGGAAATAATTCCACATCTGAGGATTCACGAGATAGATTGGGGTCGGTTTACTTCCTAACTTCAGGCCCTAGCCTATACGAATCAGTTGGAGATCTTGCTGAATTCATGTGATTGATTACCAATCAGGATTCTTGTATTTTTCAAGACCAGGATTATATCTGCCTTGACCATTCACACCAGTCGGCATTCTGGGTTTCCATGGAACCCGAAGTGCTGAAGCCAACTCTCTGGAGTCAATTTTTCCTGCAGTGAACAACCACGAAACATCTAGGTTTGACTTTCGAGATTTGTAGGGGTCTTTACAAATAACCACATTGATTACGGGCGGTCCATCATCACGATCAAAACCCCAAGTTCGAACACATTTGGCGTCGGAGAGCTTCATTTTTCCTTTTTCAACATCATAAAATGGAATATTCCATAGGTCTTCTGTCGAAGTAATTATGTTATTTTTGCCATCGATGACCAATCTGTGCCTAACCAATTGTCCGGCGATGAATCCACCTGCAAGGAAGAACCAGCAGCCACCTGTTAAAGGGAGCAAAACAATCAATCCCATGAGTGCCTCTACATTTCCAGATAATAAATCGATTAACATAACAAGAGTACCACCCCCTGTAATCAAGAGTAGGGGGGAACAGATTATGGTCGTGAAAAATGCCCCTAAGTATGATCGCTTCTTTGTAAATACAATTGGTTCTTCTTGCTCTGACCACCATTCTTTAGTTGGAATCTCCGCGCTTCCATCATTTAGGAATGGCATCAAATCTATTGCCTTACCAGTATCATATCTTTGGTCAGGAAGGTACATGTCATTAATTTCGTAAGTGTTTTCATAAAGTACTGTTCGTAATTCGTCAAATTCCAATTTATTTGCTTCTTTCATTATTTTCTGAGCTTTCTCTTCTGCTCTTGGGCGATTCCGGTCTACTCTCCAATTTTGAGATCCGAAGTTGGCAATTTCTTGGAGACCTACGGTGATTTCTTCCTTCGAGAATTGCTGGCTTTCTGAATATTCAATTAATCCCGAAATTATTCCTCTAATCAGCATTTCATCTTCGGGTGGAAGTCTGAAAAATCCCCTACCGGTATCTTCTTCAGCTTCTTGTGAAAATTGTGGTATTTTGAAAAAATCATTCAAAAATTCTGAAACGGGGGATGAAGAAGATTCTTCCTGGTGTTCTTCAAATCCAAATCTATCCTGGAAATCAGAATAGTTTTCATTGGCCCAAGTTCTTCTTTTCGACTCTATTAATTCTCTTAGAAAGTAATCAGAGATATTTTCATTGCGCCATTCATTGAAGTGTTTGAATTCCCATTTTCCTTTGGCATTCTTGTATTTGACAAAATCACATCTCATAAACAGATCAGTAACTGCTTTGGGTGCGTCAGAGTTCTTCAGCTCAGCTCTGTAATACAGAGTATTATATTCCTTTGAAGGGACCTTGACGACGGCCAAATCCATCTCTTTAGAAATGAAAGAAAAGGAATATCTAGGCGGAGGAAAACCAAAACCTGCTATTGGTTCAGTTTCATATTCTTCTGGAATAAAATCAGAATATGATAGATCACTAAATTGAAAATAATCTAGCAACTCTTCGTATCGTTCCTCTGGATACGCTATCCACACAACTCTATGAAGAGACTGAATGTCTTGAGGCTTATGGCGGCTTTCTCAAACAGATTCTATGCGAGCCGATAGATGACGTTCGAATCAACGACGGTAGTTTGGTGCCTCACGAGTAATCTCCACATCGTGAACATGAGATTCCGAAAGTCCAGCGTTAGTGATCTTGACGAATTGGCAATTCTCACGCATTGCGTTGATGTCTCCATTTCCTGTGTAACCCATCGAAGATCGTAGCCCGCCAATCAATTGGTGGAGGACATGCTCTACTGGACCTCGAGCAGGAACCCTGCCTTCGATTCCTTCTGGAACATATTTGCGTGTATCTCCCTGTTCTGATTGGAAGTAACGCTCGTGAGCGCCCTTGCTCATTGCTCCAACACTTCCCATCCCTCTGTAGACCTTGTAGGAGCGCCCTTGGTAGAGGATTACTTCACCCGGCGCTTCATCAGTTCCAGCAAGAACGCTACCGACCATTACACAGTCGGCGCCGGCAGCAATTGCCTTTGCGATATCACCGCTGAACTTGATTCCACCATCGGCAATTACCGGAATGTTGGCTTTCTTACAAACCGCGACTACCGATTGAACGGCGGTTAGTTGGGGGACTCCTACTCCGGAGACGATTCTTGTGGTGCAGATAGAACCAGGGCCTATTCCAACTTTGACGGCATTTGCGCCTGCTGCAATCAGCGCATCGGCAGCAGCTCCAGTTGCGACATTACCGGCGATGATTTGCGCTTCAGGTCCTGCTGCTTCTCGAATTTGGTGAACCGTATGTAGAACTCCATGAGAGTGCCCATGGGCCGTGTCGACGACTACAGCATCAGCACCAGCCTCGAACAGAGCCAAGGCCCTCTCGATACCTTTCTCTCCTGTTCCGGTTGCAGCAGCGACTCGAAGACGACCGTGTTTATCTTTGCAGGAATATGGATTATCGCGACTGCGCTGGATATCACGGACTGTCATCATTCCAGCGCACTTTCCTTCTTCATCGACAACCAAGAGTTTCTCGATTCTATGCTGGTGAAGTAGTTTCTTTGCAACCTCTGGGTCAACATGCTCTGGTACAGTCACCAAGTCAGTTGTCATCATTTCAGAGACTAGGATACTATCATCGGATACAAATCGAATATCACGATTGGTGATTATTCCAACAAGGTTCTCTTCTTCATCGACAACCGGTAGTCCAGAGAATCCATGCTTATCCTTCAAAGAACGCATTTCACCAATCGTTGTATCTGGACTAATCATTACTGGATCGAGGACCAAACCAGACTCAAAACGCTTGACTGAATTAACCTTGGCGGCTTGCTCCTCGATAGTCATATTTCGATGTATTACACCGATTCCTCCGGCTTGGGCCATAGCAATAGCCATTCGCGATTCAGTAACGGTATCCATGGCTGCGGAGATTACTGGAACGTGAAGAGAAATCGACGAAGTTAGCCTCGTTTTTAGGTCAACTTCAGCCGGTAGAACTGCTGATTCGGCGGGCAAGAGTAGAACATCATCGAAGGTCAGGGCTTCAGGTATGGTGTCGCTCGCCATTAGGGATACCCGAGAGCGGCTGTATATCAACGATTCGTGAGGAAATAATCTGTTGTGAATTTGAGATTAGCAATCGCCTCTTTCTTTCAGTTAGGCGTCGGGTTCAAGAAGGGTTGGTTGTCGCCGGCGGCAGTGGTGATAGTATGTCAAAGCGAACCGTCCTAGGCTGGCGTGAATGGATTGGTCTTCCTGAATTGGAAAAAAAACCAACTCTTGCCAAGATGGATACCGGTGCTTGGTCAAACACACTTCATGCTGAAGAAATCACATTAAGCAATAACGGCATGGAACAAATCGTCAGATTCCGCCTAAGCAAGAATGGGAATTGGATTGAACGACCTCTATTCGATTGGCGCAGAGTTCGAAACACGGGTGGGCACGATACACTTCGTCCGGTAATTCGAACCACACTGGAAATTGCAGGGCAAGATCACGATATTCAACTATGTCTACAAGACCGTTCAAGGATGAAACATCGAATTATTCTAGGCCGCAGATTTCTTCGCCAATTCATAATTGACCCCTCAATAGATTGTCTTCATCCTAAGGAAAAGACTACCCCGAGGATAAGCGAATGTTGATGCCCCGCCAGTCGGACCGGTATAATATGAGTGAGCAGGAAGCCATCAATATCATTATGGTAAACACCGAAGAAGTACCTGGAAAAAACATAACCAAAACTCTCGGAGTAGTTAGTGGTTCAACCGTGAGGGCAAAGCATGTCGGTAAGGACATTTTCGCAGGTTTGAAAAATATCGTTGGTGGGGAATTAGGAGCCTATACAGAACTACTTGGGGAATCTCGTGATGAGGCCATACAACGAATGTTACAGGAAGCTGTTGGAAGAGGCGCGAATGCCGTTGTAAATGTACGAATGGCTACCAGTGCAATTACTCCCGGAGCAAGTGAAATACTAGCTTATGGAACTGCGGTTGTAGTAGAATAGGTGATTGCATGGAACTTTTCTGGCAGATTTTCCTGTCTCTATCACTTCTATTGGCTGCTTTTGGAATTGCTTGGCTATTATTTTCCCCATTAGCTTTCATTTATTCCGCGTTTTTCAGCCGTAGAAAGCATAGCAAGATGTTGGATGAATTAAGGGAAAGAATTGGTCTCACTGTTGAGAAATTCGGAAGAGACCCTCTTACAAATAAAAAGAGCCCTACGTTTGGGGAAGAAATCTCAGAAGCGATGTATATCCAATCGAATTATGTTCTTGGTCCCGGATGGTTCAACCAATTCATAGCGGGTTTTCATTCCCTTATCGGTGGGCAAATAAACTCCTTCGATGACATTCTTACACTCGCACGTCAGAATTGTCTACAATCACTGCGAGAACAAGCATCCGAAGGAGGATATGACGAAGTAATAAACGTCAGATTGGAAACATCCCGAATTTCCGCACTTACTGGAGGAAAGTCTCAGAATAAATTCATCGAGATTTTCGCTTATGGAACGGCGGTCAAATACTCGTAATCAACCGGATCCTTGTTTACCTTTAGTTGCTCATTCATTGGGTATTTGATGGATTGTTTGTAGTTCGCTGGTGCTAATTGTCGGATTCATCTTCGATTTCGATGATTTGCTCCAATGTTTCTTTCTCCTTCCTAAACCACCGGAGGCGTTCCTTTGAGGGTTTAGGAACATAGTCGTGGGAACGTAGCGCCTTCGGTAACATGGAATCTGGAATGACGCGGAAAGGCATGACAAATGCTGCAACACCAAGGAACATTTCTGCTCCAGGTAAACTGAAGATTCGGAGTGGTGGCATGATTGTGCCGGCCAAGGCAAACTTCTCGACTGCATTTTTGCGTTCCTCTTTCGTTGTTCTGCGGCCCAACTGAATTTTATACAGTGTGAGTAATGAATCCTTGAGGTCGATTGATTCGGATTTGACTTCGTCCCAACCAGTTGAAAGTGAGTCGCCCCAACTCTCTGGATCTTTGACCATAGATTTGGCGGTCTCCGCCTGCTCTGTGCTCATTGGTATCACTCAAAATTAGGCTCTGCTGTCTCACGAATAAACGATTTGCCGTCGAAGATAATTAAGAATTGAATTATTGAAATCGGAATCATTCAAGAGAAAGACCGAACACGCCTAATCCCTGACGCGACCCCATTGTGGTGTTCGAAGTCGGAGTTGATTGCATGCAGGGCGCGCCAATTACGAAGATTGAGCCAAAGATTGCTGCACGTTTGGCAAAACAGCGTTACCATCTGGTCGGCGATCACGGTGGAGTGAAAGTTTGTCACTGGACAAAACAGAGTCTGATTGCCGATCGTTCTTGCTACAAGGGTACATTCTACGGAATCGAAAGCCATGGCTGCATGCAGATGGCTCCTAATGTTGACACCTGTAATCTTGCTTGCACATACTGTTGGAGAGAGCCGCACTCTGATACGCTTACCAAAATTGATGATGACCCTTACGAGTTATTCCTTGAATCCGTCAGGGCTCATAGACGCCTTCTAACCGGATACGGGGGTAATCCGAAGGCTGACAGAGAAAAGTGGCTGGATGCACAAAACCCTAAGCATGTAGCGATTTCACTGAATGGTGAGCCTACACTATACTCAAGATTGGGCGAATTCCTAGAAATCTGTCACCAACATGGAGTCTCAACTTTCCTAGTTACCAATGGTTCTCTACCCAAGGTTATCGAGGAACTAGACCCGCTTCCTACACAACTCTATGTCAGCGTAGATGCTCCAAATAAGGAAATATTCAATCGACTTTGCAAGCCGAAATTTGATACTGCAGCGTTTGAGAAATTAGAAGAAACATTACAATTACTTCCAAGTTTAGACACTAGAACCGTTTGTCGTCATACTCTAATCAAAGGAGAATCGCTGGGTCATTATGATGATTATTCTCGTCTAGACAATATCGCGGATCCGGATTTTATTGAGGCAAAGGGGTACGTATATGTTGGAAATTCACGTTCCAATCATACTATCGAAAATATGCCAAGCCATGATGAGATTATGGAATTCAGCAGAACCCTTGCACCGATGGTGGGTCGCGAGGTCCTTTCCGATAGAAGAGAAAGTCGAGTCGCATTGATTGGAAAAGAAATGATTCCAGTTGTTCTTCCAGAAAAGGTACGAGAATTACCTGCAGACCTTGGAATTGCAAAGCCGCAAAATTTCTCTCTTCCTATTGCCTAATTGGAATTATTTTTCTCTGGAAGAATTATTTCAGATGGACCGATTCTGTTGGCTCCAAATTCGTTCACATCACTCTCACTTGGGTATCCTACACAGATCCCACAGAGAAGTGAGTAATTTTTGCTAATCTCGAATTCTTTTCTTACGGCATCTTCCCAAACTGCAACCGATCCTTGGGCACAAGTTCCCAATCCTTTGGAATGAGCAGAGAGCATTAGGTTCTGCATGAATAATCCTGCATCGGAAGCGGCAAATTTGCCTAGACTTTTGTGTGTGAACAAGAACAACTCAACCGGAGCTCCAAAGAATTCGTAATTTCTGGCCCAAAATCCGTCTCTTGCCTCTTTGTCACCTCGGGGTATTCCCATGTGTGTGAACATCTCCTTACCTACTCTTTGCGATCTTGGGAGCAAATCTTTGTGATATGACTTCACGACTAGCCAATTGCTAGTTGGTAGGCCCTTCCATCTCAGTAGAGCTTTTATTTTCCCAAACAAACCCTCTCCTCTTGCGGTTTTTACCGCCTCAAACCTACTCAGAAATTCCTCGGAAAGACGGTCTCTGACGTCTCCTTTAGCAACTGCGACAACGAATGGTCGAGTATTACTCCAACTTGGAGAAGTCAGTCCTGCAGCAATTATTTCCTCGATTAATTCGTCTGGAACAGGTGTTGGAAGAAAGTCCCTAGTGGATCTTCGAGAAGCGGCGAAAGAGCCGAAATCGTTAGCATCAAACTCTCCCTTCATATCCTTACTAGAGAGCGATTGTTATTTCATATGTGGTATTGACTAAGACCTATGTTCGATTGGAAAAAATGACTATAATGGCGCAACTTGATGAATGGTCCTCAGAAGTAATCTCAGTAATGGCTGAGATACCTGAAATATCCCATCTAAAAATTGCAGATTTACATCAAATACCGCTTGGTCTCTTGAGAAAAAATGCTACTCGATTACATGCAATCTGTAGATACAATAAGGGCGTAAAAAAGACGGGATTAGTTGAGCCGTCTGATGTTCGATGTATCGATATCCACCCTGAAAGTCTAACTACAGATTGGGAAAGGTATGCCAAATTCTTGCTTTATCACGAATATTTGCATGCTTTGGGATATTCAAACCATGGTAAAGAATTCCGACGTGTCGAGGCTCTGTGGCCCGATTATTCTGCAAATGAATTGGGTAAATCGTTCTCAAAAATGCTACTTGAAAAAAGAGCGAAGTGGTTCTGGTTATGCCCATCATGTGAAAGAAGGCATCTCAGGTCGAGAAGAGGAAATGGGAGATATCGATGTAGGGAATGTCGGGTTGTACTGAAGGATATTCCTAATTTTTGAAAAGAAATCTCCTCGCTCAAAATAAAATACTGAATTTTAGGGGAGAAAACATGGGAAAAATTTCGGCTGTTGATTTGTTCAGCTCTTGGGCAGAGATGGGAAAAGACGAGGGGATGGAAACTGGTCACGCGCCCAGTGTTGAATTTATGATAACAAAATCAATACCGAAACTAAATGGTGATTTTTCTGCAATCGATATTGGATGTGGAAATGGATGGTTGGTCAGAAAATTGAATAAATTCGATAACTGTCTTCAGTGTACAGGAATCGATGGTTCAGAATCAATGATTGCTAAGGCAAAAAACATTGATGCAGACGGAGATTATTTTTGTCAGAAACTACCAGGTTGGGCGCCCAATGAAAAGGTCGATTTCGTAATTAGCATGGAATTCCTCTATTACCTAAAGAATCCATTGAAATTCCTATCTGAATTAAACAAAAACTGGTTAAATGAAAATGGAATACTAGCGATTGGAATTGACCATTATCTTGAAAATACGAGTAGCTTATCTTGGTCAGAATCCCTCGGAGTTTCCATGACTACTCTATCAATTAAAGAGTGGACGAAAGGATTCGAGGATGCAGGATTTTCTAATATTGAATTCTACCAATACGGTGCCAAAGAAAATTGGGCTGGAACTTTGATTATTGTGGGTCGGAAATTAATGCCGTAGAAAGTGATAAGTTACAATGACGTATACATCATAGAGGGGGGCCCTTAGTGACGAACATGAAAGAGGGGAAAGACGATGATGGTGGAGAAAGCGAGGCTCAGATGAACCCTCGTCGATTACTGATAAGCATATTCTGGAACCCGATTGGAATACAATTTGCTATAGCAATCATAGCCGTAAGCATCGGATTCATACTCAAGCAATTATCGATTATCTGACAGATCCATTGTAATCCGTATCGATGTTTGAGTATACATCAATAAGCGATAACAATTTATGTTATAATATTAAGAGAAATGAACCCTTCCTAATTGTCATGAGTTCACCTGAGTTCCATCTTGCCAAGGTCAAGGAGATGCATAACGGGGTCGTGAGAGTCAAGGGGAATGCGAATTCGATAAACCTGTTTAGAATGGAAGGCGGGTTCGTAGGAGTAGTTCTAGTAGGGTTTTGCGTAATTATGGGACTATTCTTTTCTGTGATGGAATATCGAGAGAATGGTTT
>Ga0208410_1000319_pt1 | contig 28841 bp, 27 predicted proteins | sample ETN02SmetaG_3_FD_185787 | JGI IMG/M metagenome (GOLD analysis project Ga0208410, IMG submission 185787) | Marine microbial and viral communities from oxygen minimum zone, Eastern Pacific Ocean - ETNP2014F10-02SV257 (SPAdes) (version 2) | ecosystem: Environmental > Aquatic > Marine > Oceanic ... | reverse complement strand
ATTGGCGACTTGCATGCATACTCGAAGGGGTTTACACAAGGTATGCCGCTGGGGTGATGGGAAGTGAAGCTGATACTGCTGCTATTGAAATTTTCGGTGAGCGTGTTCTTCTTCTAGTTGATTTAGCTGATTCAACATTTCAAGACTTTTTAAAGGAACAAAATTAGATGGAAAATAATCAAGAGCGTCTTTTTGAATTCATTGAACTTAAAGACTTGGAAAAACCTGTTTTAATTTTGGCGCTTGATGGATGGATAGATTCATCGGGAATCGCCAGCAGTGTAAAAGACTCTCTATTATCAAAAGCTCAAAGTGAAACAATGGTTAAATTCGATACAGATAAACTTCTCGATCATCGCGCTCGGCGACCTATTCTCAGCTTAAATAATGGCGTTGTAGAAAATTTGGAATGGCCTTCAATAGAACTTTTACATATAGATGGACTGGAAGGACCCGATGCTTGTTTACTGCATGGCCCTGAGCCAGACCATGAATGGAAAAACTTTGCTCAAAGCATAACGAATATCTGTGATGATCTTGATGTCTCCTTAGTGGTCGGTCTCGGTGCATATCCAGCAGCGGTGCCTCATACGAGGCCCACGAGACTTTCTTGCACTGCTGGCTCCGCTGAGATGGCTGAGAAATTGGATTTTGTTACAGCTTCAGTCAAAGTTCCTGCAGGACTTCAAGCTGTGATTGAAAATGAAACTGCCATTATGGGAATCCCATCTATAGGTCTCTGGGCTCAAGTTCCTCACTATCTATCAACTGGTCCTTATCCGCCTGCCGCAGTTGAGTTGTTGGAAGGTCTAAGAACCCTTTCCGGTGTATACAGCCCAGATCTGCAACTCGATCGAAAAGCTTTGAACACCAGAAGTCATTTAGATCAACTAATTGGCGGCAATGAAGAACATTTAGCAATGATAGAAAAGCTAGAGATTGCCTACGACCAACTAAATAACTCTGATATTAGCCTGCCGTCTGGTGATGATCTTGCTGAAGAATTACAAAGCTTTCTACGCTCACAGGAAGAAAACTGAGTAAAAGGTTAGATTACGATGTTGATTAAGGCAGGAGGTCTGACAATTATACGTTTAGGTTCCTGATCATTTAATAATTCTTTTATACGTTCTGAACCTAAAGCCAACTCTTCAATTTCCTGATCAGTCAGATCAGATGCTACCTCAATACGATCTTTAAGTTTTCCGTTTATCTGTACTACAAGCGTTACTGTGTCAGATTGAATTTTAGATTTATCTGCCTTTGGCCAAGACTCTTTATGTATATGAGATGAGTTTCTAATTTCCCAAAGTTCAGCAGAGAAATGAGGTGTAGCTGGTGCCATAACTAGCAATAGGGTGTCTACAGCTGATTTAAGAACCTCTACGTGCGATCCATCTTCACTCTGGATCCAACGGTACAAAGTATTTGTGAACTCCATAAAAGCCGCAACAGCTGTGTTGTATGACCAACGATCGTAATCACTAGTAATTCGCTCTATTAAAAGATTAGTTTGACGAACAATTTCTAAGTCTTCTTGGTTTAGGTCGCCTTCTCTAAGTTGTTCCGTCATGGGATTGTCAGGCTGCGCTATTCGCCAAACGCGATTTAAAAATTTCGCACAACCATCAATACCAAAATCTTCCCAATCGACATCTTCTTGAGGCGGTTTGACTTGGAGGTGTGCTAGACGTAAAGCATCTGCCCCTTGATCATCCAAGATTGCTTCTGGAGCTACCAGATTTCCTTTAGACTTCGACATTTTTGATCCGCCAAGTCGAATCATTCCTTGAGTAAAGAGTCTTTTAAATGGTTCCCTTAACTCTTTTGGAGCTACTCCTAAATCTGAAAGAGCTTTGGTGAAAAATCTTGCATACATGAGATGGAGAATTGCGTGTTCAACTCCACCTATGTACTGATCAACAGGCAACCAGTGATTAATAGCTTCTTCACCAAACGGTTTTTCTTTATTCCACGGGTCGGTAAATCTTAGAAAGTACCAAGAGGAGTCAACAAAAGTGTCCATAGTGTCAGTCTCACGCTTAGCACTTCCACCGCATTTTGGACATTCGACTTTAAGGAAATCGTCGTGTGTTGTCAGGGGTGATCTTCCTGTTGGCATGAACTTCACATCATCAGGCAAACCGACAGGCAAGTCTTCGTCAGGAACTGGTTGTTCTCCACATTCGTCACAGAAAATGATCGGAATTGGACATCCCCAATATCTCTGCCTTGAAACTAACCAATCTCTAAGCCGATAGTTGATTCGGTGAGATCCTATATTTTGCTCTTCAAGCCACTGAATGGCAGAGTCTTTCGCTTCCTTTATTTTCATTCCGTTAAGAAAATCACTATTTATAGAGTCTCCATCACCTGTGTAGGCCTCCCCATCAAAATCTTTTGGTGGTTCAACCGTTCTAACAATTTCGCATCCATGTGCAACTGCGAAATCCCAATCTCGTTGATCTTCACCCGGAACTGCCATAATCGCACCGGTTCCATAGGTCATAAGAACATAGTCAGCCAAAAACAGAGGGACGGGTAAGTTCGTAAATGGATTTATTACTGAAGATCCTGTAGGCACACCCCTTTTTTCAATATTTCCTTCAGAAGAAAGTCGATCCATTTCGGAGCGATTCGATACTTCTTCTCTGAAGGCATCTACCGCTGATCTTTTTTCTTCGCTTGTTAATTCATCTACTCTTGGATGCTCGGGAGACATCACGGCAAAGGTCATTCCAAATCCAGTGTCTGGTCGCGTCGTGTAGACATCTAGAGGAGGAACATCTTCTCGTTTTTTACCATCACTGTCGGCTATCGGTAATCCAAACTGAGCCCCTTCTGAACGGCCAATCCAGTTTTGTTGCATGAGTTTTACCTTCTCAGGCCATTCGACAGTGTCTAGATCGTCAAGCAATTGCTGTGCATATTCGGTTATACGGTAAAACCACTGTTCCATTTCTCTATTTTCAACAAGATCTCCTGATCTTTCACAAGTACCATCAGGAAGTACCTGTTCATTTGCTAGAACAGTTTGGCACCCAGGACACCAGTTAACCGCTGCTCTGTCACGATAAGCGAGATTCGCTTTATAAAGTTGGAGAAAAATCCACTGTGTCCATTTCATGTATTCACTATCGTGACTACTAAAAGACCTTCTTAAATCGTAAGCTGCACCTATCCTTCGAAGAGAAGCAGATAATTTTTCAATATTTTCTTTCGTGTGGATTCGAGGATGAGTCCCTGTTTTTATTGCAGCATTCTCTGCAGGTAGACCAAAGGAATCGAAGCCTATGGGTGACAGCACTCCGTCACCCCTCATAGTCCGATATCTGACAAGCAAGTCCCCCATTGTGTAATTACGGACGTGACCCATGTGGGCGGGCCCACTCGGATATGGGTACATAGACAACACGTAATATGGAGGACGAGGATCGTCGTTATCTACTTCGTAAGTACCGTCGTCAATCCATCTCTGTTGCCAACGCGACTCTATTTCTTGAGGATTATAGATTTCAGTCACGTATTTGAGGCTACCTACGCTTTTAAAGACCTTTGTAAAAAGAGTTGTATTACTTGGAGTAAGTACCTATTCGCTTATGGTACGATTTGCTTCTTCAGGGGCTATAGCTCAGTTGGCTAGAGCGCCTCCATGGCATGGAGGAGGTCGGGGGTTCAATTCCCCCTAGCTCCACGTTGTGACCTCCTATTTTGTGGTTAAACGTTTCTGCTTGGAGTTTCCTAGTAGCCATTCTGGTAGCCAAACCGTGTTTTCAATGTTCATTTCTCCGCGGCAGACTATTCGGATGGATAATCGTGTTGTTTGGCGCTTGATGTCTCGTCCAGAAGGAACAGATTTTGAATCTGCTTTCAAATTAGAAAGCGAAGAGATTCCTGATCTTAAATCGGGTGAAATTCTTATACGCAATCATTACATCGGCATGGATGCGGGAACACGCAACTGGTTGAAATCTCGTGAGGATGGATTCACTCCACCACTTGAACTTGGAAGCCCAATGGTAGGCATACTGGTTGGCACTATTAAGGCAACCATGAATCAGGGATATGCAGTAGGACAGTTGGTGAGAGCCTGGGGACAGTGGTCAAACTACTCGGTTGTTAACCCCTTGGAAAGTACTGTGCACCCGTTGGATAGCGAAATCGACGATATAAGACACTACTTAGGACTATTGGGACCCACAGGATGGACCGCATATTTTGGTGTTTTAGATGTTGGTGCTGCGAAACCAGGAGAAACCTTTGTTGTTTCTGCAGCAGCGGGAGCAACGGGTTCTGTTGCGGGTCAGATTGCAAGAATCAGAGGTTGTAAAACAATCGGCATTGCAGGGTCAGATGAAAAACTTGATTGGCTTGTTTCAGACCTTGGATTTGATGCAGGAGTTAACTACAAGGAAAGTGACATTGAAAGCGAACTGAGGAAAGTTTGCCCAAAAGGAATCGATGTGTATTTCGATAATGTCGCTGGAAGTGTTCTTGATGCAGTTTTGCCCAATATGGCTATACACGGCAGAGTAGCTCTTTGCGGAATGATGGAAAATTACAATATAGATGAGCCTGTTCCAGGTCCTTATAAATTCGACATGCTACTTATGCGACGACTTACTATCACAGGGTTTTTGTCAAGAGATTTTTTTGACCGCGCAGAAGAATCTGATATGCGTGTCCGTCAGTGGATGCAAGAAGGGCTGATCACTTTAAGATTTGATGAGATTGAAGGTATTGAAAATGCTCTTACGGCTTATGGGAGTCTCTTTAAAGGCAGCAATACTGGAAAATCAATAATAAAAGTGTGACGTATCTATACGTAGCAGTATCCAACGGGCACCACTCCCCACACGGGTAGGGTTAGACGACTGCTCCACATTCAGAGCAGAACTTCGCTCCTTCGGTCAAGCTGACTGTTTTCTGTATCTAACAGGTTCTGTTACACCATCCCAGTTTTCCTGCGCTGCTAACCAAGGAGCGAAAACACCTCTAATTTCATCATTGTCTCCATGTAACTCCACAAAACATCCGATCAGCTCACGGGTATCGATATATGCCACATCAGCATGAGACCACAACTCCGATGCAACTGGATACCCCGCCTTAGCGAAACGTTCTGCTTCTGTCTTCACATCTGCATCTGGAACCAGCATCGCTATATGATGGAAGCCTTCTTCGCCTTTTTTGTACATATCTCGATAGATGGAAGGTGCTTCTTCATCCTGTTGTATGAATTGAACCTGAGTTTCGCCATGGTAGCCAAACGCATAATGCAAAGGTGTTAAAAAAGTCTCACCTCGATATGTCTGAGTTTCAGTCACATGATTTTTCGTTATAAAGAAAGGTCCAGCCCCTACTGCCCTATGCCAAGCGAGACAAGTTTTTTCAAGATCATTAACAAACCAAGCGTGTTGAAATATTGGATATCTGATTAACGGTTCCAATTCATCTCTCCTAGGGCATGTGACGTCCGCCATTTAACATGACGGTCATACCGGTAATGTAATCAGATCCTGGCCCTGCAAGAAAGACAAAAAGAGGTCCACCATCTTCTATCGGATTACCCAATCGACCTAAAGGCATTTTATCTTTAAGCCCTTGGACGAATTCCGGGTTTGCCGCTTCCCATGATTCCCACGCATCGGTCCGAAGAGAAGGATTGATTGTATTTACACAGATAGCGTATTTTCCCCACTCGTTAGCCGCAGTACGCGTAAGCGCTCTTATAGCTTCTTTCGTTGCGTTGTAACAAGTATTTCCAGGAAAACCCTGCATTCCTGAACCAGAAGCAAGGTTTATAATTTTACCCCCCTCTTCTTTCATGTGAGGAAAAACTGCCTGCATCCCCCAAAGAGTCGCGGATGCTCCCGTTCTGAATGTGTAATCCCATTCATCATCGTCGGTGTCTTCGATTGGTGTAGGGATCGTTGATGTCCTGGGGTTAGCTTCCGTTCCAAAGCCCTGCGCATTGTTAACCAAAATGTCGACTGTTCCAAATTCTTCAACTGTTTTGTCAACCATCGAAAATATTTGATCCTTCTTGCCAACATCACAAGGAATGCCAACTGCAACACCCCCCTCTCCCCTAATTTCTTCTGCCACTTCATCAACACGCGAAGGAGTGCGAGACGCCACAACCACTTTTGCGCCTTCACGCGCATAAACCATTGCTATACCCTTGCCGATACCTCGGCTGGATCCCGTAACAATCGCAACCTTGCCTTCTAATTGACCCATCTATAACCTCCAATAAATATCTCGCTTAGCATCTCACGATTTCTGTTAAGAGAACCACATGGCGTACGGTCTTTCTTTAGAAAATGAAAGAGCAAAAAATGAATAATAAATTTAGATTTGGACTTCAATACTTTATGCCGGAGTCCCCTTCTCAGTGGCGAGAAACAGCTCGTAAAGCAGAAGATTCGGGTTATTCCACATTTTTTTTGGCCGACCATTACATAGGACCTGGAAGCGCTCTTGAAGCTGCTAACCATCCAATCCAAACGGTTGCAGCGATCCCTGCCATGATGGCCGCAGCGGATGCAACATCTTCAATAATGATTGGTTGCAAAGTTATTTGCGTTGATTATCATCACCCAACTGTTCTAGCTAAAGAACTGGCAACAATTGACTTTCTTTCAGAGGGACGTTTAGAGGTAGGTTTCGGCGCTGGATGGGTTTCCAGTGAATACGAAGCAATGGGCATGGAAATGGATAAGCCAAGTATTCGAATCAAACGTATGGGAGAAACAGTCGAGCTGTGTCGAGAATTCTTTAAAGGGTCTGATTTGAACTTTGACGGTGAATACGTTTATGCGAAAGAGTTTGCCGCTGTTCCAGCCTCACCACAAAAAAATGGGCCCAAAATTATGATAGGAGGAGGAGCACAGAAGATACTGACAACAGCAGGCCGACTCGCCGACATCGTTTCTCTCAACTTCAATAATTCTGACGGAAAAATAGGAGCAATGGGAATAGGAAGTAGTACAGCAGCGAAAACACGAGAGAAAATTTCCTGGATAAAAGATGGAGCAGGTTCTCGTTTTGATCAAATCGAACTTGAACTTCCTGCTTATTTCACCACTGTCACAAACGAAGCTGCTTCTGTCCGCGAAGAAATGGCTTCGAATTTTGGATTTTCCGTTGAAGAATTCAGTGAATACCCACATGCATTAATCGGTTCTGTTGCCGAAATATGTGAAACTCTAGAACGGCGACGTGAAGAATACGGATTTAGCTATATTTCAGTTAATGAAAGACACTTAGAGGAGTTTGCCCCTGTCGTAGCTGAACTTTCTGGCAAGTAATCGCCTATTGATTTTCTCCCAGCCCCCAACGAATACCTCTTTTTAACAATTCGTAATACTGAGGAATCTCCCAAGAGCATCTCTCAACCTTTGGATAATAATCAGTCACGGGACGCATATCGTAATGTCCTCGGCAGTGTCCGAGAGTATTGTAAAGAACACAACCTTCACCTAAAGGCCTCAGGTACATCACGAGTCGACGTTCGTCATCGTTATTCCAATCGCTTTCAACAAATCCTCGAGCATCACCATTCCAATCAGTGTGCAATAAGGTTTGCAAGTTTTCAATGTCGTGATATTCACAAAGATAGAGTTCGTCATCAGTCTCAAAAGGTTCCAAATCGGCTACCAGCCAGTTTGATGGGTCACTAATCTCCACAGGGTAAGGAGCTATAGGAGGGTGAGCCACGAATTGGCTACCTAATGTTTCCGCCCAAATTGGAAAACAACGAGGTGAGTCAACCCCATTCTCTCCTCCCATATCTAATGCCGAGTTGGTTCCATGGAGCGCCATCCAACGCCCACCACTTTCAACCCATTTTCTTATAGAAGTCTGTGCTTCTTGCGATGGACGCACGTCACAGGTGTAACTAACCATAAAACTACACTTTTCGATTTCTTCAACGTTCTCATAATCAGAAGCTACGGTCACCCGAATTTGTTCATGTTCAGCTAGAAGTTTGAGCAACTCGAAACGTGCAAAATCAATATCGTGGTATTTGCCGGCTGCTACCAGATATGCATCAACTATTTCAGACATCTTTTCTCCGACTTGTTGAATTAGTAATCAACCCTCTTGGAAAAACCTCCGTCAACAGTGATATTCACACCATTTATGTGGCTTGCTTTGTCACTAGCTAGAAAAGTAACAACATTCGCAACATCAGAAACAACTCCCATCGCTCCACCAGGGTGAGCTGCTTCTGTTGATTCAAAAAATTCTGGCATTCTCTCCTTAATCGAATCCCAGTCACCTCCATCAACAAAAATAGGTCCTGGCGATACCACATTTGACCTAATTCCAAGCTTCCCAAGAACCTGAGCTTGACCCAAAGTCCAGTTAGTCACAGCAGCTTTAAAAGCTGAGTAACTTCCCGCACCAGGTCCAAAATGCTCAGCCGCGGCTGTCGTTCCGATGCTTATTAACGCACCACCACCATCCGACAGTTGGTCTTTGGCGGTTTCCACTGCATGAAGGAGAGACATTAAGTCAACATTGAAATTGTTTTCCCAAGCTTCTAAAGACTTAGCGCCTTTGGCTGACGTGTTGTGCACGTAAGCATCGATACCACCTAGCTCTTCAATAGAAGAAGTGACCCATGCAGTGAGCGAAGCGCTGTCTCCGGCGTCAACTGAAGATCCTATGATTCTGCCTTTTCCGGAAAGGTCTTCAATCGCTTTCTCTACCTCCTCGGCATTTCGCGCGCATATTGCTACTTCCACTCCTTCACTCATGAGGGATTCGACGATCGCTCTACCGATACCCTTTGTTGATCCGGTTACAAGTGCTTTTTTTCCCGAAAGTCCCAATTCCATGTTCCACTTCTCCTAACAGATTAAAGATTAAAGATTAACTCGTAACAGTTCACCATAACTAACTGCCCAACGAGTACTTAGGAAACTACCAACGATACGGTTTAAGCGTGGAAGATTTTAATGAAAAAGATATAAATGAGATAATCGCTTTAACAGTTAAATACTGTTGGGCTTTAGACGAGAGAGACTGGGAGTCTTTATCTGAAGTTTTCTCTCCGGATGCCTATGCGAAATACGGTGTTACAGAACACCAAGGCGTCGACTCGATTATCGAACGTTGCAAGACGGCGCTTACTCCTCTCGACTTCAGTCATCATATGGTCAGCAATCACATGGTTGAGATCGATCAAAATAAAGCTAAATGTAAATGCTATTTTCAAGCCCAACACGTGAGAACTTCCGCAGATGAAGGGGTTAACTTTATAATCGCCGGGAAATACGAAGATGAACTCATTCGAATAGACAAGGACTGGAAAATCGCCAGTCGAGTCTTGACAAAAATATGGACTGAAGGTAATGAAAAAGTGGTCAATCCCTAATTTGGGCCCCATAGTTCAAGTCGCTTATGCAGTTGAAAACCTCGAAGAGGCAACCAAATCGTGGAGCGAAAGTATCGGTGTTGGACCTTTTTTCATCAAGGAAAACATACCTTTGAAAAATGTTCGTGTAGACGGAGAAAGTTCCACTTTTGATCATTCATCGGCATATGCCCAATGGGGTCCCCTCATGCTTGAATTAATCTGCGAGCATACTCAGAGCCTCTTTGATTATTCAAGTAAAAAAGAAGGGGCTTTCCCTTCCATTCATCATTGTGCAGTATTTGTTAATGACTTTGAAGAAGGTTCTAAAAATCTAGAAGAGATGGGTTTTAACGAAATTTTGTATGCCGAGACATCCTCTGGGTTTCCTTTTGCTATGCATGATGCAAGAAAGATTTTCGGACATTTTGTTGAGATTTATGAACCCAACAAAGAACTAACAAGTTTTTATCGTATGGTTGAGGAATCTTCTTAAATATAAACAAGTAATAACGAAAGTTTTCGAAGGAGTTTAATTGGATCCAATAAAAGATCTTCTCCATCTTTACTCTGATGCTGTCTGCAGGCAAGATGCTGATCAATGGACAAACACATGGTGCGATTCGGGTATTTGGGACCTGGGTCACGGAGATCCTGTTTCTGGAAGAGAGTCTCTGAAATCTTTTTGGATTTCTTCAATGTCTAGGTTCGAAAAGGTAGTTCACACATACAGCAACAGTATCTCTGAGCTGAATACCGATTCAGGGTTGGGTTCTGGTCGCGCTTATGTCACAGAATGGTTAAAACCAAAAGAAGGAGAGCCTCTTGTTCTTCACGGTTTTTACGATGACGAATATATTTTTGAAAATGACAAATGGCTCTTCAGTAAACGGACACTTAACCGCATTTACATGGGCAAACCAGACTTATCGACCTGAATCATCCATTTACAACTTGGGTTATAGCACCTATAGCTGAGTCAATGTCAGTGTCATCAATGTCCAAATGTGTTACAGCCCGTATCTGATTTCCTATCTCACTCATCTGCACATCTTTTTCGGATAATTCTTGCACGACTTCATAGTTGCTCTTCCCACATGAAGTCATATCGAAGAAAACAATATTGGTTTCAGGTTCTATGACTTCTGCTCCTAATTTTTTAAGTGCTTCTGCTAAACGCTTTGCTCTTCCATGATCTTCTCTCAACCTTTCAATATTTTCGTCCAAAGCGTAAATAGCTGCGGCTGCCATAAGACCCGACTGACGCATAGCACCACCAAGGCGATGCTTCCAAAGCCATGCTTTGTCTATCAATTCTGCACTTCCCGCTATGCAAGCCCCCATTGGTGCCCCTAAACCTTTTGAAAAATCAATCCAGATCGTGTCAGTTTGATTGGCCCAAGTTTCCGCGGACACACCAGATGCCACAACAGCGTTAAGTAGTCGTGCCCCATCAACATGAATTCTCATTTCTTTACTCTTAGCGAAAGAACATACGTCTGTCCAAAGTTCTAGAGGCCAAACAGTTCCACCGGCAAAATTGTGGGTTTGCTCTAAACACACCAACGAAGTAGGTGGTCTGTAACGGCTTGTTTGATCTAATCTTTCTTCAATCTGAGAAACTGTGAAATGACCTTTTTCTCCATCTACAGGATCTGTTAAAACATTGGATACGATCGCAGGTCCACCTGTTTCAGATCTGAGAATATGACCACTGCTTTCAAGCATGATTACATCGCCAGGTGCTGTGTTTATAGCAACGCCAATTAAATTGCACATTGTCCCGCTGGGTAGAAAAACTGCCTCTTCTTTCCCTAAGAGTTCAGCAACCTTCTTTTCCAGGTGCAGAGTCGTCGGATCTGACCGTGAGTGCTCATCACCAACTTCTGCATTAGCAATTGCTTTTCTCATACTTTCTGTCGGCACAGTCTGCGTATCGCTATATAAGTTAATCATCATTTTCCCAATCTAATATTGGTTGATCCAGCCAAAGACGTTCTAAGTTATAAAAAGAACGCCATTCTCTGTCGAAAATATGAACAACAAAGATTCCGTAGTCGATAAGCAGCCACTGTTCGCTCTCTTTTCCTTCTACACGAACCGGCTTCAAGTCGCACTCCTTAGCCATGTTCATCTCTATTTCCTCACGAATGCTCTGCATGTGACGATGGTTATTAGAGGTAGTTATAACAAAAAAATCGGTTATACCTATGACATCACCAACATCGATTACCAGAGTTTCAACGCCTAACTTTTCAGCGGCACTTCTTGCAGCACAAGTCGCTAAAAGATTTGATTCGAGTTGCGGGATTCTTTTCACAAGAAATGAATACTACGACTCATCGCAAGAAATCACGACCAATTAATACTGTTAGGTCAGCTACTGGACTAACAAGCTCATCTTTGATGACATGCGCCCCAATTGCCGCTGCCAGTCTTTCTGCTTCACCCTGTTTTTCTACATCTTTATAGATCACTCGTGTTTGTATGACATTAAAAGAGCGAAAATTGCCTATTACCGTAACATTTGCACCGTTGTCTCTTAATAATTCCTGCATCCCAGTACTTCGTGAAAAATCGTCGGTCCCGTTTAGAAGTCTGACCGTCGGTCTTTGATCATTTTCCGTAGTAGCTGGAAATGGAAACATGTCATGTATTACACCTGACAATAAATCTGGATTTACTTCTGGGTTATTTCCAAAATCACTCCAAAGATTGTCCAATACAATAAAAGAAGATTTTGCTAAAGCGGAAATCAATTCAACAACTGGTATTCGCATCAACGGTAATGAAGCATCTACGTCGCCACTTTCTTTCAAAGTGCTTATCCAACTTCTCCAAAAGTCGCCTTGTGTCTTCTGCCTAGAAAGGAAACTTTCACCTTCTTTTCGAGATATGAATCTGAATATTTCCGATTCAGTTAATGTTTTTACTTCACCTGTGTCTTGAATTCTTATTGACAGTTCTCCGATAGGTTCGATCAAAGTCTCCCAACGTTGCGGCGTCAGAGTAGTGCTATCTGAAAACTCTGTTTCAAGGAGACCAGAAACAGACCTGCGCAATTCTTCTAAACCTGCCTCTAAATACTGAGCACTCAAAGTGCAATCCCCTAGGCATTTACCCACTTTCAACTCGGGCGGCAAAAGGAGAACTGTTCCACCCCCGCTTTGTCGGTCTGATATTGAAACAACTGCAACCTGAACTAAATCACCAGATTCATCTTCTGTAATTATTAGTTCAGCCCATGTTTGCTCAACAAAAGCTTCAAATCCTTCTTTGAGAGGGTCGGTAATAGCTTCTCGTGTCGCTCCTTCCTCACTTTTCAGAACTGAACTAAAACCATCAAAAAGGAGAAATGAAGACCAAATCACAACTATTGCTAATAGAGCAGGGAAACCAAACTTCCATAAGAAGGTAATGTCTTTAATTTTTCTTATAGCCAACTCTAAAAAATAAGCTTTTCTTTCTTTTAGTCTTCTGACGGAAGACGCATCAGCTAATAAATCTTCCGAATTTTGGTCATTCATACTTAATCCCGATATAACCCAGCAGAAAGAATGTACTCTTCAACTGAGTCAGACACCATCCCCTCTATCGATTCTCCCATAGAGACTCGTAGACGAATCTCGTTTGCGGATATATCAATTGGTGGAATATCTAGAAATGAAAAGTTCCACTCTTCGTCTATCTCACTTCGATCCACGCCTGGACGTGTTAAAACCACTACATTCACCTTTTTTAAAATTTCTTGTGGTTCATGCCATGAATCAAAATCTTTTGCCACATCAGCGCCTATTATTAGAAAAAATTCACTTTCCGGATACCTGTTACTCAATTCAGATACCGTGTCGATCGTGTAAGTTCTACCACCTCTTATGATTTCCATATCATCAGCAATCAGATCATCATGCCCATCTAGAGCCCTTTTGAGCATTTCAAACCTTTCAACAGGTGTTGAAACGATGGAGACACCAATTCTCGATGAGTCATTATTTTTATCTGTTTTTTGCCAAGGGTCATTTGCTGCCAGCATAAGTACCGAATCGAGCTCGAGTTCGCTCATGGCTGCTAAAGCAGCCGTTGTATGGCCTATATGTGGGGGGTCAAACGTTCCGCCAAATAAACCAATTCGACGACGAAAGTCATTAAACACATCTAAATAGTAATACTTACTAAAAAATTTCCCTGTTTTAGAGCCTTTAAAGTAGTAAATATAAGAAATTTATTTATTCGTAAACCTTATAAATAAAGGAAAATATAGCGATATGACGAAAGTCATAAACGCCGACTCTTCCACAGAGTCACAAAATGTGTCAAAATAGTAAGGAGGGCATTAACAGACTGACCAAAAGATGCAGTGTTTAATCGTCTTCCCAGCAAATTTTCTTAGTAGGAAAAATGATTCCGGAAAAGAAACAGAGGCGCGACTAAAGCGCGATTAAAAAAAAGAGAAAAAATGAGTGATTCAGTAGGACAATATTTAAACGAAATTGGAATGGTTCCGCTTCTTAATGCACAAGAAGAAAGGCAACTATCCCAAACAATTGAGGCAGGGACAGAAGCTCGTGCTCGCAAAGAGGCTGGTGAAACAGGACGCGATATTGTCAGAGCAATCCGAGCCGCAGAACAGGCAAAAGATAGATTTATTAGATCAAACCTTCGACTTGTAGTCAGTGTAGCTAGACGTTACCCACTACCTCCAGGGATGGAGCTTCTTGATCTGATACAAGAAGGCAACTTAGGGCTTGAACATGCTGTGGATAAATTCGACTGGAGAAAAGGTTTTAAATTTTCTACGTATGCTACTTTCTGGATCAGACAAGCAATCGGAAGAGCTTTAGACCAGAAGGCAAGTCTCGTCAGACTTCCCGGTGACCGCTCAGCTAGTTTGCGTGCAGCACTAAGAGCAGTATCTGGAAATGGGGATGAGCTGGATGAAGAACATGCAAGACTGCATCGTTTAACCACCCCAACTTCTCTAGATAGAACAATAGGAGACGATGACAGTAACGAATTGGTAGATTTGCTTCCAGACGCTAATCCAGGGCCTGAACAAGAAGTAATGGACCGTTCTGAAAGCGAGATGGCAACACGACTTTTAGACGTGTTAGACAAAAGAGCTCGCTACGCCGTTGAACAAAGATTTGGGCTTGTTGACGGAAGAAAGCGAAGCTACAGAGAAGTCGGAGAAGAACTCGGTGTTACAGCAGAAGCAGCTCGCCGTTTGGTTAAAAGAGCTGTAAACACTGTTCGAGACCGCGCCGGTGAAAGCATAAGCGTAGCTTAAAAACGTAATTAAATAATTCGTTTTATTATCCGCCGCTTATTTCGTAAACTCTACACATGAGTAAAAGTTCGACTAGAAATAAGAGCCTGGAATGGAAACCAGATTCTTGGAAAAACTTCGAAGCTAGTCAACAGCCTGTGTGGCCTGATAACGGATCCTTACAGAAAGTCTTAGACGAACTTTCTGCATTACCACCACTAGTTTTTGCAGGTGAGGCAAGAAATCTAACGGGGCAACTAGCAGCAGTCTCTCGCGGTGAAGCCTTCCTTCTTCAAGCAGGTGACTGTGCAGAGTCTTTCGATACATCCGCTGACTCAATAAGAGACCGACTGCGCGTCATCTTGCAAATGGCAGTAATTCTTACTTATTACACTGGAGTCCCAGTTGTTAAAGTAGGACGCATTGCTGGACAATTTGCTAAACCTCGATCCAGTGATACTGAAACTGTAGATGGTTTAGAACTACCTTCTTTTCGTGGACATATGGTGAATGACATAAATTTCAACGAAGATTCACGTGCGGCCAACCCTAAACGTCTCTTAACCGCCTACAACCGAGCCGCCGCAACACTTAATCTACTAAGAGCATTCACCAAAGGAGGTTTTGCTGCTCTCTCCAGAGTCCATCAATGGAATCGTGAGTTTGTTGCCGAAAGTCCCGCTGGTCAACGCTATGAAATACTTGCAAATGAAATAGACCGTGCCGTCTCATTCATGCAGGCATGCGGAATTGATGGCGACAAATTATCCGAATTAAGCGAAGTCGACTTTCACACAAGCCACGAAGCCCTTATTCTAGGTTACGAAGAGGCTTTGACCAGACAAGATTCCTTGACAGGAGAATGGTATGACTGTTCAGCACACATGCTCTGGATCGGAGAACGAACCAGAGAGTTAGACGGTGCCCACATTGAATTCCTACGAGGAGTGAATAATCCGATTGGCTGCAAACTAGGCCCTAATGCTAATGCTAAAGATGTTTTAACTCTTTGTGAAACCTTAAATCCCGAAAAGATTGCTGGCAGATTAACTTTAATTTCACGAATGGGAGCTGAAGTAGTTTCGGAAAAACTACCCCCTATTCTCCAAGCAGTCAAAGAAGCCGGACACCCTGTTGTTTGGGTTTGCGACCCTATGCATGGGAATACCTTTTCCACTGAAAACGGACACAAGACTAGAGATTTCGATGACATCCTTAAAGAAATAACTGGTTTCTTTGAGGCACATAAAAAAGTCGGAACATACCCAGGGGGTGTTCATTTAGAGCTTACTGGAGATGATGTAACGGAGTGTTTGGGTGGAGGTGCTCAACTCGGTGCTAAAGACCTTTCAAAACGTTATGACACACTATGTGACCCCAGATTAAATGGTTCTCAGAGTATCGATATTGCATTTCGAATTGCTGAATTATTGCACAGCAGTCAGCTTTAATGATCCCTAGACCAATTTTTCTATAAAAGCTTCCAACTGTCTAAGATTTCTAACTTCGTAGGCACCGTCGCAATAAGCTGCATACTCGCCGAGAATTGAATCACCTGTATCCCAATATGCTCTCGGTTCAGGATTCAACCAATAAAGTTTTCTAGCCTTCTGCTTTGCCTCTTTCAAAATCCAAGATTGTGACGCATGATAATTGTTTCGCGCATCCCCCAGAATGAGAACAGTTGTTTTAGGTCCAATGTCTTTGCCGTACTTTTCCCAAAAAACACCAAAAGCATGACCGTAATCGGAATGGCCGTCAACCCATACCACGTCAGCTTCTGTGTTAACCCGATGAACAGCCTCTCCTATATCTTCAACACCTTCTAAAAAACGCGTAACTTCATCTAGGCCATCAATAAAAACAAAAGAACGCACTTTCGAAAATTGACTAGAGATCGCATAAAGCAAATGAAGGGTGAAGCGAGCGAAAGCTGCAACTGATCCTGAAATATCTGCAACTACCATTATTTCTGGTTTTGATGGCCGTGGATATTTAAATTTGGGTTCAGCAGGGACTCCTCCATAGCTTAAGGAATGTCTAATCGTTTTACGAAAATCCAAAGGACCTCTTCGACCATACTTTCTTCGTCTTGCTAGACGTGCAGCAAGTTTTCTCGTAAGTGGATACAGAGAACGTTTCAAATTGGCCATCTCTTCTCGAGAGGCATGCATGAAATCTACATCTTCTGGAAGTGGTTTTCGAAGAGTACGCGCCATAGCTTCAACGCCACGATCTGCCACTAAGCTGCGTCTAATCTCTGATTCAATCTGTTTTTTAAGTTCTTCAATTCGACTTTTATACTCATCCTGTTCAAGTCTTTCCTCAAGTTGTGTTAGATCATTTAAAGCCTTTTCCCTACTTTCATCCATCAAACGATCAAGCATTGAGTCAAGATCAAGATTCCTTAAGGTCCGATAAAGATAGTAAGTTCCACCCACCGGCCTTCCTGGTTCCATACCGGCATATCTAATTACAGATTGACGGGCCAAAAGCCTCAGCATCGCTTGATCGCCATTCAACAATGCACGAAATAGCATCTCTTGGAGTTCTTCTGGAGAAAGACCGGACATAGCCCCTCCACCAGATGGTGCATCCCCTTGTTTTAATTCAGACTCACTCAGCTCATCATCTGTTAAATTTTCTAATTGATTTTCTTGAATTTCATATTCAGAACCGCGAACAGAAAAATACACTTCGAAAACAATCTCAAAAGACTTCCAGTGGGAATGATTTTTTACAAGAGTCGCACCTAACGCATATTTAAACGCATCGCGATCTTCAATTGGTATATGACTTACCGCCTCCATTGCATCAAGGCTCTCCGTCAAACTAACTGGTAATCCAGCCAAACGAAGTTCAACTATGAATCCATTTAATAGTCCAAGAAGTGGGGATTCATCGACCTCTGTATGTGTTGATTCATTCAACTCGCTCGTTGATGACATTACTAACCGTTGTCTGCAGCTTAGGCTGCACCCTCTTCTTCTGTTTCCTGCATTGAGTCAGGATTGTCAGCAAATTCCTTGATCGCTTTTTCTATATCTGACCTGTACTTCAATAAAACATTTACCGTCTCAGTTGCAACATCTGCATCAATTTTCTCAACCCCTAGCAAAAGGAGCGTCTTTGCCCAGTCAAGAGTTTCCGAAACGGAAGGATGCTTTTTTAGATCAAGCTGTCTGATTGAACGGACTATCCGAGCTATTTGATCAGCTAAGTTTTCATCCATCCCTGGGATCTTTGCGTTGATAATCTCGCGTTCTCTTTCCAAATCGGGATAATCAATGTAAAGATACAAGCACCTTCTTTTTAGAGCCTCGGAAAGCTCACGAGTGCCGTTGGAAGTTAAAAAAACCAACGGAACCTGGTTACCTTCAACAGTTCCCAATTCCGGTATCGACACTTGGTACTCAGAAAGTATTTCTAAAAGTAAAGCTTCAGTTTCAATTTCCACACGATCAACTTCGTCGATTAAAAGAACTACTGGATCTTCAGCTCTGATTGCTTCTAGAAGTGGGCGACTAAGAAGGAAATCCTCTGAGAAAAGATCTTCTTCTATCTCGCCCCAATCACGAGTTTCATTTTCAGCTTGAATTCGCAAAAGTTGTTTTTTGTAATTCCACTCGTAAAGAGCCTTTGACTCATCAAGCCCCTCATAACATTGCAGACGGATTAAACGCGCAGCGCTCATTTCTGCAACACTTTTAGCTAGCTGAGTTTTTCCTGTACCTGCTGGCCCTTCAATAAGAACAGGTTTCGCCAGACGATCAGCCAAATAAACAATTCCGGCTATCCCATCATCGGCTAAATAACTTACGTCACTTAGACCTGAACGAACACCAGTTACATCTTCAAATCTGTGATCCACTTGAATGAGCGTATCTTTCAACAATGCCTCATCCTCAATGAAAGAAATAACTAATAACAAATAGTTATTTATAGAAAATATTTACCCTAATCACACTCTAATAAACCCGCGGCTAACCTTCTATTAGAAAAGAGGTAAGAGAATTGGAATCCTCTACTGTTTCGGGAAATAGCGGAGCAAAAAAAATTGGTTTTGGAATACTACTCTCACGCTTGTCAGGCTTGCTAAGGGAGTCTTTACTTCGTTCTGTTCTTGGTCTTGGCCCCGCTGCTGATGCATTCACTGCCGCTTTACGGATACCTAACCTACTGCAAAATCTTTTGGGAGAGGGATCCTTGTCAAGCTCATTTATACCTGTGTACAGCAAACTGCTTTCTGAAGGTAAAGAGAAGGAGGCCGGCAAGGCCGCTGGTGCCGTTGCAAGCCTTCTAATTACCTTTACAGGTGGATTAACCCTTATTGGGATAATAATGGCCAGGCCAATAGCAAGAATTTTGACTCCAGGTTTTACCTCGGAAAAGCTTGATTTAACAGTTGACTTAATCAAAATAACTACAGCCGGAATTGGTTTTTTAGTACTTGCAGCTTGGTGTCTAGGTGTTTTGAATAGTCATAGAAAATTCTTTCTCTCATACGTTGCCCCTGTTCTTTGGAATGCCGCACAGATTGTCATTTTGCTCATTGCAATTAGTAAAGATTGGGATCCAATGAAAGCAGCGAAAGCTGCTGCTTGGGGCTTATTTATAGGTGGCATCATCCAGCTTCTATTCCAACTTTTTGGAGTTGGTAAATTGCGAACCAAAATACAGTTTTCTCTTTCTTGGAGAAATGAACACGTACGAGAAATAATTAAGCGCTTCAATCCCACCATTTTAGGTAGAGGTGTAGTTCAACTTTCAGGTTACTTCGATTTGGTTTTGGCTTCTTTACTAGTGACTGGCGCAGTTTCTGCACTTATGTCAGCGCAAGTTCTCTACATGCTTCCAATAAGTCTTTTTGCTATGAGTATCGCTGCGGCTGAACTTCCAGAAATGTCAAGAAATACGAATATTCAAGATCTCACACATCGTTTAAACCAAGGCATAAAGCAAACTTCTTTCTTCATGTTTTTAACTTCAGTGATCTATATAACAATCGGCGATCAAATCATCGGTGTCATTTTTCAATGGGGGTCATTTGACAGAGATGACAGCATTGTTGTAGCCGCAACTTTGGCAGCATACTCTCTTGGAATCCCTGCAATAGGCATTTCGCGTATCTACCAAAGTGCTTTTTACGCGACTGGAGACACTAAAACTCCTGCATTCTCTGCAACCCTGAGAGTAGTCATTTCTCTAATTCTCGGCCTGTTGCTCATGTTTCCTCTAGACAGATTCTTTATTTCAAATTCAACTTTAGAAAAAGTGCCAGGATCAATCACTGGGGACTGGGGACCACTAAGTGAAAGCTTAAGAGCATTGCCAGCGAACCCTCATTTGGGTGCTGCAGGCTTAGCAGTTGGATCAGCAGCAGCAGCTTGGATAGAAATGCTATTTTTATCCAGAAAGATTAATAAAAAAATAACACCAAACCCTTCGCCTCTCTCAGCGATCATGAAACTTTTACCAGCTGCCTTATCATCAGTGATTATTTCAATTATTGCTCGATGGCTCCTATCGAATACTAATGAATTAATAAACTGTCTGGTCTGCGTGCCTGTAGCCGTATTTATTTACATAGTCATCTCAAGTAAAAGTGGTGTAAAAGAATCTTCGCTTTTACTGGAAGGACTGAGAAGAAATCTACAAAAGCTTAAGTTCCGCTAAGGAAGAATAACCAAGTCATCCGTGTGAATAACTTCATGAGAAATACCTTCTGGTAATTCCGAAGTCTTTAATCCCAGGTTCAACACGACATCTTCTGAATTTTGTCTGACTATTCCTTTTGCGAAGATCTTTGAATTCTCATCTGTTATTTCAACCGCATCACCGATTTCAAAGTCTCCTTCGCTTTTAAGCACTCCTGTTGGGAGTAGAGATGCACTTCCTTCTAAGGCTTTACGTGCACCGTTATCAACCATAATTTGCCCTCTGGAACCTACAGCAAATGCAATCCACAGTTTTCGCGCATTCAGTCGTGTGTCTCTTGGGTGGACGACAGTTCCAATTCCATTCACTTCATTACAAGCGTCTTTTAGAATATCGACTCTTGAGGCATCAGCTATTACAGTTCTTACTCCTGACCAGCTTGCTATCTTTGCAGCTGCTAATTTAGATGCCATTCCTCCACTTCCTAGATCTGAGCTACTACCCCCCGCATACCTCTCCATCTCCTGATCAATCTCAATTATTTCTTCTATTAAAGAGGCTTCGGAATCCATTCTTGGATCAGCTGTAAACAAACCTGAAGTGTCAGTAAGCAATACCAGCATGTCTGCTTCAACCAAATGAGCAACTAAAGCAGCTATACGATCATTGTCACCGAAACGGATTTCGTCATCGGCTATTGCATCATTTTCATTGACCACAGGAACAACACCTAGCTCTATAAGTCTCATCAAAGTATTTCGCGCATGCAAATACTGGGAACGGACAAAAAAGTCTAGAGGAGCCAGTAAAACCTGTCCTGCAAGTAGTGAGTGCTTAGACAGCTCTTCTCGATAGGTGCCTATTAAGGAACCTTGACCTATCGCAGAGATTGCTTGCAGGGTTGAAGGGTCCTGTGGCCTACCGTCACCCGTTAAACCCAGAAAAGGAAGTCCGGCAGCTATCGCTCCAGAAGTTACTATTACAACTTTATTTCTAGAGCTTTTTAGTTCGGCAACTTCGGAGCAAATCTTCGCAACAGACTCTTGTGATATCTCACCATCCATATTCGTTATAGATGAGGTCCCCACTTTAACGACTACTGTTTTACTCATCTTCGTCATACTCGAATTCTAGTTTTCCTATCTTAACTATTTCGCCTTTTTTTACCCTTGCCCTATTTAATGCTCTGTCTACACCCATATTTTTAAAACGATCTTGCAAATAAGCCAGTGCATCTGGATTACTCAAATCATTTAAATTAGCCACTCTTATCAACTCTCTGTCTCTAATCTCCCAATGAGTATCGTCAACCCTTTCGACCTTTATCCCTTCGGGTTCAGGCTGATGCAAAATACGCGTAGGATTAACCGGTTTATTTGACCTAACTTCTTCTATAAGACCGGCGATTTGATACAAAGTTTCTTTTATCCCAGAACCAGTTACAGAAGAAACTTTCTGGCCATCAAATTCAACACCTTCTATCGCCATGTCAGCACGAGAGCCAACAACAAGTCGTGGTCTAGATAACAGCTCTGGACGATATGAACTTAACTCATTTTCTAATACTTCTTTTTGCCTCTCAGGTGAAAATTCTGAAGTTGGAGAAAGGTCCAAGAGTATTAATAAAATGCTAGCTCTTTCAATATGTTTTAAAAATTGGTGCCCTAACCCTTTACCTTCGCTTGCTCCCTCTATCAAACCCGGTATATCTGCAACGGTAAATTCCGGCACACCAGGGGTTTGAACTACTCCCAAATTGGGCTCAAGGGTTGTAAATGGATAATCCGCAATTCTGGGTTTTGCTGCTGAGATTTTTGATATAAAAGTACTTTTACCTGAATTTGGAAAACCTACTAAAGCAACATCCGCCAGTAGACGCAATTCCATCCTCAACCACTTTTCTTCACCTTCTTCGCCTTGCTCTGCAAAAGTCGGAGCTCTTCTTTTATTACTCAAAAAGCGTGCATTGCCTCTTCCACCTCTTCCACCTCGCGCTGCTAACCAGCGGTCTCCATCTTGTGCAAGATCTGCCAGAACCTGCTCCCCTTCTAACTCATAAATAGTAGTTCCCTCTGGTACTTTGACTATTAATTCTTCAGATGCCTTACCATGACGCTTACCGCCTGAACCATGCGTGCCATTTTTAGCTCGTCGGTGTGGGTGATCACGAAAAGCTAAGAGAGACGCGACATTGTGATCAGCTTCAAACCATATATTTCCGCCATCGCCACCGTCTCCCCCATCTGGACCGCCGCGCGAAACGTGAGCCTCACGCCTGAATGAAACGACTCCCGCGCCACCATCACCAGCGCAAACATTAATACCGCACTCATCGACAAAACTTGACATTTGTATCTCCAAGAAGAGAGTAATGAAAACTTAAGGTCTGTTCAAAAAATCAAAAAATAGTACTAACTATTCTGAGTTGTTAGTAGTAAAACTAGTCGCCTAGAACGTCAACAAGCTTGCGACCTCTGCGAAAACCGAACTTGACAACACCATCTGCTGTGGCGAAAAGAGTATCATCAGCGCCTTTTCCTACGTTATGTCCTGGGTGAAACTTTGTTCCCCGTTGGCGAATAAGAATACTTCCTGCTTGCACCTTCCCGCCATCAAAAACCTTTACTCCTAGTCTTTGAGCGTTCGAATCCCGGCCATTTCGAGTTGACCCACCACCTTTGGTTTTCGACATTGAACTAGCCTTTCTTTATTCCAGTTATTTCTATTTCTGCAAGCTTTTGTCTATGACCCCAACGTCGTCGCTGGTTGCTTTTATTCTTGTATGTAAAAGCTTTGATCTTTGGACCTTTAGCATCTGAAATTATTCGAGCTGTAACTTTTGACCCAGTTAGAGACTCTGGGGTCGCCAAAACACTGTCTCCATCGACAAGCATCACGGGTGTCAATTCGACGTCAGAATTTATCTCACCGAGTCGCTCCACTAAGAGGCGTTGACCTTGCTCCACGCGGTACTGTTTTCCGCCGGTACTAATTACTGCATACATCGTATTAAGGCTAGCCGAATAGAGGCTCGTAAACACCGAATATGCGTAATTGCTAACGGTGTTTGCCTCCATCTGAAACTGAAATAAGTTTTTCATCTAATACAAAACCACGACCTGAGCAGTCTTCACACTCGTCAGCAAAAGACTCAATCAATCCCTCACCTATCCGTTTTCTGGTCATCTCCACTAAGCCCAATTCAGAGATATCGAATACTTGAGTTCGGGTTTTGTCACGCAATAAAGCTTCTCTGAGTGAATTCGCAACTATTTCCCGATTCTTTTCTAGCTCCATATCGATGAAATCTATTACAATGATCCCTCCGATATCTCTCAACCTCAATTGATGCGCTATTTCTTCAGCTGCCTCAAGGTTATTTGCCAACACTGTCTCTTCAAGACTAGAAGAACCGACGTTCTTGCCGGTATTCACGTCAACTACCGTTAAGGCTTCTGTGCTTTCAATTATTAGTGAGCCTCCAGAAGGAAGCCAGACTTTTCTATCAAGACTTTTCATCAGTTGTTCGTGAATGTGGTGTCTTTCAAATAATGTAAGTTTTTCTTGGCCCTTGTCGTAGAAAGAAACCCTGTCTGCTATTGCTGGAGCGACACTTTCAGCATAACTTTTAACTTTTTCAAACAATTCTGCATCGTCAATTAAAACGCCTCGAAAGTCTTTGTTGAATTCTTCACGGATGTACCGGAAAACTAATTCAGGTTCACGATAAAGAAGAGCAGGAACTTTTGCTTTTTTAGCAAATGAATTAATACTCTCCCACTGTTCCAGAAGACGCGTTAGGTCTAAAGTGATCTCTTCTTCAGTCACACCTTGTGATGCAGTCCTGACAATAATCCCATGTTCAGCCGGTTTGATTTTATCGAGAATGGAACGCAAACGACGTCGTTCTGAATCAGGCAAACGTTTCGATATTCCAAAAGTCTTACTCTCAGGTATCAACACCACGAATCTACCCGCAAGGGAGACCTCTTGACTAAGACGGGCGCCTTTATGGGCGATCGGATTTTTTGTCACTTGTGCGATGATTTTCTGATTCACTTTTAGCGCTTCTTCTATTTTGATAGAAGAAGATTGCTCCAACTCCTGCTCATCGAATAAGAGGTCCCCTCGATACAGAACAGCATTTTTTGGTGTTCCAATATCAACAAAAGCTGCCTCCATGCCTGGTAAGACATTTTGAACTTTTCCTAAGTAAACATTGCCGTGAATCTCACTCCAGTCATTCGCTGGATGCGAAACATAGTGCTCTATTAATGATCTTCCTTCTAATACCGCTATTTGTGTAACCCCTTCTGAGGCGCTAACGCACATCAAATATCGCCCAATTGGCTTTCCACGTCTTTCTCTTCCACGACGGTGACGCAAGGATCCTTCATCTAGGTCTACTGGAGAGTGTCCCCCGATACCCTCAACATGCTCACGCTTAGCGGACCCTGAAGATCGTGTATTTTTGCGTTTGCGTTTTTGATTTTTCTGTTGCTGCTTGTTATCGGAAGAAGTTTTCCTGTCTGCCGATACCGGTGCAGGTTTACTATCTCCTATTTGTGGCTTTTTATCTTCTTTATTTTTCGAAGAAGGTTTGCCTTCCTTTTCCTTCTTTACATTCGACATTAATTTGTTCCCTTCTAATCACGCCAAAACCTCAGTAGGCGCGGCAGGGTGAAGTTCGATTGATAATGGTTCAATTCGTTGATTTCCCTGCAAAGTTAATTGTTCTTTTCTTAGAACACGTACTGTTCTTAATTCTGAGTTAATTCTTTTCAATAGATCTGTTGGCCGTAGCACACGTGGCTTGGTGCCTAATTCTGTAAGTATTGTAACTCCATCTCCATGCTCTTCAGTGATATCCATAGAGTGCACTTGCCCTCTTACGTCTTCGACTAGTAATTTACCTTTTCTTTCACGTTCAATATTTAAAGAATCGCTGGAAAACATCTCATCTCTAATCTTTTTAAATTCTTCAATACTCACCCCAGAAACTCTCACTTCCCAAATACAAGCATCAACAGCCTCTTGTAATGAATCTTCCGAAGTTGAAACTATTCCTATACCTAAAGCATCCATACCAACCGGCAACGCCCTATCAATATCTTGCTGGATGGATTTCGAATCAAAATCATTCATGAAAAACTCTTCACCTAGATATATGTCAACATACTCGGCTTCAGATTCAAATCCGGTTGGCAGAGCTAAGCCAAATGAAATTCGTGGATGGGGTGAGAAACCCTGAGAATACAGCACTGGAATATTTGCCTTCCGTAAGGTTCTCTCCCATATTCTCGCAACATCTCGGTGACCGATAAAACGGATCTTTCCTCGTTTTGTATAACGAATCCGTAAACACCTCATTCATTTACCCCTAAAAATTCCAAACTCTCTGTTGTTTCACTTTTAGAAATTGAGACCATAATTCCATTATCTTGTATAGAAGCGATACCCGTTCCCTGACTACCTCCAGCAGGTGGAACTGCTGACGCTACGACATGTTCTATTCCATAGCCGGTACATGCACCACAGTCATAACAAGGAGTCCAACGGCAGTCTTCCAACCCTTGATTGTTTAATGCGTCTCGCCAATCCTGCCAGAGAAAATCCTTATGCAAACCAGCTGACAAATGATCCCAAGGTAAAACCTCATCTTCTTCTCTATGACGGTAAGCGAAATCTTCTATAGATAAACCTTCTTCTTCCATCGCATTTCTCCATAAATCAATGTTGAAATGCTCACTCCACTCTTGAAAAACACCGCCTTCTTTCCACACTTTTTCCAAGACAGGTGCCAAACGTCTATCCCCACGAGACAAAATCCCTTCCACAACAGTTGCTCTACTGTCATGCCATTTAAGTTTTAAACCTCTTATTTTCTTAGCGGCGTCTCTAAGGAGATAAATCTTTCGTAAAAGTTCCTTCTCAGTGTTTTGCCCAAACCATTGAAACGGGGTTCCAGGTTTAGGAACAAACCCACCAACCGAAACAGTTACTGAAGGGTTTTTATGATATTTCCTTCCTATCTCAAGAGTTTTTTCTGACAAATCGACTATTCCTAAAGTGTCTTGATCTGTTTCTGTTGGTAGTCCGATCAAAAAATATAGCTTGACTCTTCGCCATCCTTGTGAATAAGCAGATTCAACTGCTGCGAATAAATCATCATCGCTTATTAACTTGTTTATAACTTGCCTCAATCGCCATGTACCTGCTTCTGGGGCGAAAGTTAATCCGGTCCTACGGGCCTGTTGCATTTGTGATGCTGTATCTACTGTAAATGCGTCCACACGAAGGCTTGGCAATGACAACGACACAGGACTACATGAATCTTGAGTCATGACTTCTGAAATAACATTTTCTATTCCACTAAAATCTGCGCTACTTAGAGAAGTCAAAGAAACTTCGTCGTATCCCGTTCTCTTCAGTCCTTTTTCCACCATTGAAACAATTTGCTCTCGTGGCCTTTCTCTTACAGGTCTAGTAATCATGCCGGCTTGGCAGAATCTGCATCCGCGTGTGCATCCACGGAATATCTCTACGTTCAAACGATCGTGCACAACTTCTGTAAGAGGAACTAATTGATTTTTAGGGTAAGGCCAAGCTGCCAAATCTGAAATAGTTCGCTTCTCTATTAAATCATTTGTATTTTTGCCCAACTTCGGCGATATGGAGATAAGCCTTCCATCTGAAAAAGTAGTTTCATACAATGACGGAACATAAACACCCGGTAATCCTGCTAGCTCCTCCAATAAGCCACTCCTATCCATCTCGTTTTCTGATTTTGATTTCCAATTAGAAACGATTTCACTTATCTCACCTACTACTTCTTCCCCGTCCCCGAGCACAGCGACATCTATAAAGTCAGCAAAAGGTTCCGGATTATAGGTGCAGTGACCGCCCGCAATCACAATAGGATCTTGTGTATTTCGATCCTTTGAATAAAAAGGAACATCAGACAGATCCAAACACTCCAAAAGGTTTGTGTAAACCAGCTCAGCAGAAAGATTAAAAGCCAAAATGTCAAACTCTGCAGCAACACGGTGTGTGTCAACCGAAAAAAGTGGAATTTTACGCTTTCTCATCTCGCGTGACATGTCAACCCAAGGCGCATAAGAACGTTCCGCAACCGAATCAGAACGCTCGTTTAATATTTCATAAAGTATTTGTAAACCTTGATTAGGTAAGCCGATCTCGTATGTGTCTGGATAGATAAGAAGCCACGAAGCTTTTTCCGGCGAATGTTCAGGCAGGATCATCCCGTCTTCTCCGCCTATATACCTTGCGGGTTTCTCTACGTCATCTAGAAACTGTTCGAGCTCATGCCATATCGAACTCATGAGGTTAATGGTAGCGCCATGTTTTAAGTTTGATTAAACGCCAGTTAATTTGATCGCTCGTGACGTCGCATATGAACACTTTCAACTAATCCCAACCCAAGGAAAGTAGAGACGATTGAAGAACCACCGTAACTAATCAAAGGTAAAGGAATACCAGTAATTGGCATAATCCCAGTTGACATTCCGACACTCTGGAAAGTTTGAAAAAGAATCATGCTAAATATCCCGACGGAAATCAGTAAGCCAAAGGTGTCTTCAGCCAACCTTCCAATCCTCCAAATCCTCAATAACAAAAGTCCTATTAGCGTTAAAACAAAAACACTTCCCAAAAAACCGGTTTCTTCAGCAATAACTGTGAATATGAAGTCTGTTTGCTGTTCAGGAACTAAGTCTGATTTGTTTTGTGTCCCTTCAAACAAACCGCTTCCAGTAATTCCACCATTACCTATTGCTATTTGCGCCTGCTCAAGGTTGTAGCTTGCAGCTGTGGATTCATCATTATTAACGAAAACCAATAATCTACTAACTTGATAGTCTTCAAGAGTTTCTGATTCAAATACAGCTATTACTCCTGTTAAGAGGATCAGAAATAAGATGAATAAATAACGCCCTTGAATGCCAGCTACTACTACCATTCCAGCTGTTATCGCTCCATAGACCAGAATCGTTCCCAAGTCAGGCTGTGCAAGAATAGCTACGATAGGTAAACCTGCCGCAATAAGTGTCACTACTAGTCTTTTCTTGCTTATTGTTTCATCTCCGCTTAGTAAGAATGCAAGTACTACCACGATCCCAATTTTGCAGTATTCCGAAGGCTGGAACTGATAAATTCCTAATTCATACCAACCTTTAGTTCCTTTTTTCTCAACACCCAAAAATAAAACAGAAAAAAGTAGCCCCAAGATGAGCAAATAAATTAATGGGACAAGTCTCTGGAGTCTTCTATGACCAATTGCTGTAACAACCAGCATGCCAATAACTCCTAATAGAAGGAAAACCGCCTGTTTTTGAACATATAATGTTTCACTTTTCGCTACGACCTCAAAAGGTTTTTTAGTCGCTGAATAAATCATCAACAATCCGATTCCACTTAAAAGTAAAGCAATTACAGGAATCGAAAAATCAATATGACGTAAAAGTTTATTTTTTCCAAAATTTGGAGTTCTAATATCTACCATTCCAACTACTCCATATTCGAAAAAATACT
>Ga0208410_1000317_pt1 | contig 29106 bp, 30 predicted proteins | sample ETN02SmetaG_3_FD_185787 | JGI IMG/M metagenome (GOLD analysis project Ga0208410, IMG submission 185787) | Marine microbial and viral communities from oxygen minimum zone, Eastern Pacific Ocean - ETNP2014F10-02SV257 (SPAdes) (version 2) | ecosystem: Environmental > Aquatic > Marine > Oceanic ... | reverse complement strand
GCTGTTTTTATTTCTCATACTGAGCACTTTGACTCCATTCTCTTGCAAAGAACCAAAAGCATCATTCACCCCTTGTTCTTGAGTCACAGTGATTTCTATTTCTTGAGGAGACCTTAAGTTGGTTAAGTACCCTTCAATATTTGGAGCTTCATCAAGCGGTTTCTCTGTATTGAGTACAAAAACTTCAGTTTTAAGCTTCTTTAGAACATTCTGCATAGAATCATTTTCTATGATTTTGCCCTCATCAATAATTGCAACCTTGTTGCATAACTGTTCTGCTTCTTCCAAATAGTGAGTGGTTAGGATTATTGTCGTTCCTTTTTTATTCAAATCTCTGAGAAAATCCCACATCATCCTTCTTGTTTCAATATCAACACCAGCAGTTGGCTCATCCAAAAGCAGAAGTTTTGGACGATTGACGAGAGCCCTAGCAACCATCAGTCTTCTTTTCATTCCGCCTGATAAACTTCTTGCATCGGTCTTCCTTTTTTCCCAGAGCTGCATCTTTTTCAGATACTGTTCGGCTCTTTTTTTTCCTTCGCTTCTTGGAATGCCATAAAAACCAGCTTGATTGACCAAAATATTGAAATTGAAATCAAAAAGATTCAGATTCACCTCTTGCGGCACGACACCAATGCAAGATTTTGCTTTTGCCAATTCTTTGTCTATATCATGACCAAAAACCTCTATGGATCCTGAGGACTTGTTCACAAGAGATGTGATGATGCCAATAGCGGTTGTCTTGCCTGCTCCATTCGGGCCAAGTAATGCAAAGAAATCTCCTTGCTGGACATCGAAACTCACAGATTTTAATGCTTCAACGCCGCTCTTGTATTTTTTTGAGAGATTTTTTATTGATAAAGCATGCATACCAAATGCATTTTGCACCTTAATAAAAATAAAGCAATAATGTTGCCTTAAATTAATTCTTCTAGAAAAATCAATGGCTCAAATTTGGTATAAAACAGAAATTGATCGGCAATCGATTATTGATAAGGCGCATGAAAACACGCTTGTTGAAACGCTGGATATAAAAATTACAGAAATTGGGGATGATTTCATTAAAGGAACCATGCCTGTAGACTCCAGAACAAAACAGCCGGCTGGTTTGCTTCATGGCGGCGCTTCAATGGCTCTGGCAGAAACACTTGCGAGCACTGGCGCATATCTTTGTGTGGATCCAGAAAAATACAGAGTGGTTGGGCAAGAGATCAATGCCAATCATGTCAGGTCTGCAACATCGGGGCATGTAACAGGAATTGCTAAACCAGTTTTTTTGGGGAAAAGAACCCAAGTCTGGGAAATAAAAATATATAAATCTGAGCATGATTTTTCGGATAAAACACTTTGCTGTATTTCAAGAATGACCGCTCAAAGGATTGATGGAGGCCAACAATAACTGTTTTTTTATTCTTTATAGCTGCACTGTTCTATGCATCCGTAGGTTTTGGTGGTGGCTCTACCTATAATGCATTACTGATACTCGCAGAGTATGACTTTAGACTTATTCCCATTATTGCGCTTTCTTGCAATGTAGCGGTTGTCCTAGGCAATTGCCTCAGATATCAGATGAATGACTTAATCCCTTGGCGATTTTCGATTCCGCTGATTACCATTTCAGTGCCAGCATCTTTCTTTGGTGGATCAATTCAAATCAGTGAAATAATCTTTATGGCATTGCTCGGTATTGCACTCATATCCTCGGGTATCTTTATGTGGGTCAAGCCAAGTGAATATAAACCGGAGCAGAAAAATCGGAAACATCAAATATACTTAAACATGGCTATGAGTCTTTTGCTTGGTTTCTTGGCTGGAATCATTGGGATTGGAGGCGGTATCTTCTTTGCGCCAATCTTGCATCTCCAAAATGTCCTTCCTTCAAAAGGAATCTCGGCTTTCTCAAGTGTATTCATACTTGTGAATTCTCTTGCTGGAATCTTAGGTCAACTTTATAAAAATAAACACACGGTGTTTGATTTTGCTCTTAATGAATACTCTTTGCTGGTCATTGCTGTGATTCTGGGTGGGCAAATTGGAAATTACTTTGGTGTAAGGATCTTTTCTGGTGCAATTGTTCGAAGATTGACATCTCTATTGGTAATATATGTTGGCATACGCTTAATCATAAATATTTAAGCTAAAAAATCATGGAAAACACATTACAAATCCGAGTCATTTACTTTGCAAAACTAAGAGACCTTATAGGGTTGGACGAGGAGATTTTCTCAATGGAAAAAGGGGATGATCCAACCGATGTTTTGGCATCAATAAATAAAAAACACAAGATCGATGTTGGAGCCAATTTTAAAATTGCAGTGAACGATGAATTCTCACAATGGGATGTCAAACTGAGTAATGGAGACAGGTTGGTTTTCATACCGCCTGTGACTGGGGGATGAAAGAATTCAAAATCACGTCCAATCTGATTCATTCCCAAACAATAGGTGAGAATTCTGGTATTGGTGCTCGATCAGTTTTTGAAGGAACCGTGAGAGATACCAATGATGGACATGATGTTACAAAACTTGAGTACGAGTGTTACGAGTCTTTGGCAATCAAGGAAGGCAATAAGATCTTAGGTGAAGCCATTGAAAAGTTTGGCCTTATTGATGCCTTTTGCATCCATAGAATTGGAACATTAGAGATTGGTGAGACGGCTGTGATTGTTGTCGCTACGAGCGGCCACAGAGATGAAGCCTTTAAGGGCTGCAGATACATTATCGATGAAGTCAAATGCAGAGTGCCCATTTGGAAAAAAGAGCATTATCAAGATGGTGAAACTGAGTGGCTAAAGGGTGCTGGTTAGTTGCTGTTTTGATTAGAAGTTCGGTATTCCATTTCAGCCAAATGCTTGCTCACAGCAATCATATCCTCAAAAGTCCTTGTGGCAGGACCATTGGCAATATACTTACCGTTTATAATCATGCTGGGCGTTGACCGTATCTTGTATTTCCTGGTCAATCGCTGTGCCCGATTTATTTTGCTCTCAACTGTGAATGATCGAAAACGACTTTGAAACTCTTCTTTTGTAACACCATGCTTTTCAAACAATGTAAAAATCTCATCTTCATCCATTAACATTTTACGATCAAGATGAATCGCTCGATAAAATTCAGTATGCATTACATCTAAGTTGCCCAATGATTCTGCTGTGTAATAGATTCTCGCGTGCATTTTGTATGCGTCATTGAAAATGACGGGCATTTTCACAACATCAATATAATCTGCTTTTGAACCATCAAACTGGTCAAGATACGGCTCAAAATTGAAACAGTGATTGCAAGAGTATGCGAACACTTCTAAGACCTCTACCCTGTTGTCTTCAGCGACTATTCTTTCAGCAAGCCCGAGCGTCTTGTAATGTCTTCCTTCTTCAATAATCAAATGGTCATCTGCATAACCAATGGTTAAAAAAAGAGATGAAGCCAGAAAAAGATGTCTCTTTGTTTTTTTTAAGTATTCGATCACTGATTTACCTTCCCAATGCTTGGATGTATTCCGCAACAGCAGTCATTTCCTTGTCTGTCATCCTCGGTGCTATCGATTGCATCATGTTATTGATTCCAGCCTCACGATTTCCGTTTGCATATTCTTTGAGAGCAATGATTGTATATGATGCATGCTGACCAGCGAGTACTGGGTATCCTGCCCCAGGATTGCCCTTACCATTGGGGCCATGGCATGCGATGCATGCAGCAACACCGTTTTTAGTGCCCCCTCTGTAGATGCTTTCCCCTTCTTTGGCTAACTCTTCATCATAGGTGAGTGAAAGAGCCTTTTGAGTATGGTAATACGCTGCCAGATCTTCAATGTCTTGATCACTGAGACTCATTGCTAGTGGGAACATGATTGCATTTTTTCTGGTCTGATTCTTGTATGCGGTGATTGATTGAATGAGATATTTCTCATGCTGACCGGCAAGGCTTGGCCAATCAGGATTAATACTGTTTCCATCCTGTCCATGGCACGCAGAACAGACTAAGGATTTTTCTTTGCCGGCATCTGGATCCCCTTTTGCCATCAATGAAGAAGAACTCAATAAGATGATTATTGCAAAACAGAAAATTGATGAAAATTTAGCCATGCTTTCTTTCATTTCCCTCTCTAAAACTCTAGTATTCATAACTGATCGCTATTATCCCTTTTAAATCTTGTAATTGAAAGTTTGAATTATATAGATAATGTGAATTTATTCGAAATGTATTTTAATAAAACAAAATTTATGAAGAGCGCTTCAAATATCATTGAATGCCCAGATGATATTGGGGCTGAGATTGCCTTTGTTGGACGCTCTAATTCAGGTAAATCCTCTGCAATCAATGTCATTACAAATCAGAAAAATTTAGCCCGGATCAGTAAAACACCGGGTAGAACTCAACTCATTAATTTCTTTGAAATCGATGAAAGGCGACGACTGGTTGACCTTCCGGGATATGGATATGCAAAAACGTCAAAAGCTCAACAGAAAGAATGGGGGCTTATGATTGGGGAGTACCTAAAATGTCGACAAACTTTAAAAGGAATCATACTCATCGTTGATATCAGGCGCGGCTTGATGGAGCTGGATCATGACTTTCTCGATTTTTATCTCCCGATGAGCAAGCCGCTCCATATCCTTTTAACCAAATCAGATAAACTCAAGAAACAAGCATGTAGGAAATCTTTGGATTCGGTTGAATCTATTGTTGGAGAGGTTTCCAGCATCCAGTTGTTTTCATCCTTGAAGAAATCGGGTGCAGATGAAGCGAGAGAGAGGCTTTTGAAATTACTCAGCTCTTGAATCAGTGTGCTTCATCCCAATTGCTTCCAAGATCAGCATCGACCTTTAAATCGACATCAAGCTTTGAGATATTCGACATGGTTTCTAATGTAATGCCTGACAATTCATCCGCTTGACTTCCATGAACCTCGATCACTAACTCATCGTGGACCTGCATAATGATTTTTGCATCGAACGACTGAGCAATGATTTTTTGATGCAAATCAGTCATGGCCATTTTTATTAAGTCCGCTGCAGTGCCCTGCATTGGAGCATTGATCGCACTCCTTTCAGCATATTGTCGTCTTTGGTAATTAGAAGAGTCGATATCAGCCAAATAAAGTCTCCGGCCGAAGACTGTCTCCACATAACCCATCTGCTTAGCGCTTAATTTTGTTTTTTCCATGTAGTCTTTAACTTTGGGATATCGCTCAAAATATTGCTCTATATAACTTTGTGCTTCTGCACGTGTGATCTGTAATTGCTTTGAAAGACCAAATGCTGACATCCCATATATTAGGCCAAAGTTTATCGCTTTTGCTGAGCGTCTTTGGTTGGGTGTCACATCGTCAATTGCTGAAGAGAATATTTCTGCTGCTGTGGCTTTATGAATGTCCTGGCCTTTTGTAAAAGCATCCAATAAACCATCGTCTTTTGATAGATGAGCCATGATCCGAAGCTCAATCTGTGAATAATCTGCAGCCAATATCTTATAGTCATCAGGTGCAATAAATGCCTCTCTGATTCTTCTGCCTTCCTCTGATCTGATTGGGATGTTTTGGAGGTTGGGATCCGAGGATGACAATCTTCCGGTTGCAGTCACTGCCTGATGGTATGAGGTATGGACTCGGCCAGTATCGGGATTGACCATTTTTGGCAACTTATCGGTATACGTGGATTTTAACTTTGATATCGCTCTGTAGCTCAAAATATCCTTCACAATTGGAAAATCCATGGAGAGTTCTTGAAGCACTGTTTCTGAAGTTGAAGGTTGCCCTTTTGGTGTTTTTTTGATGACTGGGAGTCCAAGCTTTCCATAGAGAATTTCTTGAAGCTGTTTGGGTGAACCCAAATTAAAATCCTCGCCTGCGTTCTTCTGAACCTTGCTCTCAAGTTTTAAAATCTTGGCTTCCAACTCCTTGCTTTGTTGGTTGAGCTTTTGTGAATCAATCAAAACCCCGTTTCTCTCAACATCGCCTAAAGTATAGATGAGAGGGCCTTCAATCTCAGCGTAAAGCTTTGCTAGTCTTTTTTCTTTTTTGACCAATGGTTCAATATGGAGATAAAGCTGCAAAGCAATGTCAGAATCTTCGGATGCATACTCTGAGGCCACATCGATGGACACCTCTGAAAAAGATATTTGCTTGACCCCTTTGCCAGCGACTTCTTCATAAGAGGTTGGATTAATATTCAAGTATCGCTTGGAAACAGCATCCAAATTATGGCGAGTGATGGTGCTGTTATTCACATACGAATAGAGCATGGTGTCCAACAGCTTGCCTTTTAATTCGATCCCCACGTTATGAAGGATGTGTCTGTCGTATTTTAGATTGTGTCCGATCTTAGGAATTTTCTCTGATTCAAGAAAAGGTCTTAATGCATCAAGCACAAGATCTTCATCAAGTTGCTTTTCAACGCCTTCATAATTGTGGTTTATCGGAATATAAAAAGCCTCATTTGGCTCCAAAGCAATTGAAATCCCTACCAATTCCGCCTGCATATAGTCCAAGCTTGTTGTTTCTGTATCGAATGAGACATAAGGACTTTTTCTAATTGCTTCTATGAGCTGATCCAATTCTTTTTTTGTGGCGATGGTCTTATAATCAGTATCAATAACTGTCTTTTCTTCAGAGGCTTGGATATCAAACTGCTTAATCAGCCCATGCAATCCCAAATCATTGAACTGTTCATGTAAAAGAATATCCTTCGATTCTCCTATGATCATATCGGAGAACTTGGTATCCATCTGAACATCGCATTTGATGGTGACCAACGTCTTAAATAAATCCAACTGACCCAAAGCTGAGACGAGATTCTCACCTACCTTCCCTTTAATCTGATCCGCATTTTCAATCACGCCATCCAGAGATCCATATTCACTGATCCATTTGATGGCAGTCTTAGGGCCAACTTTTTCTACGCCCGGTATATTGTCAGAAGTATCTCCGGCCAACGTGAGATAATCAATGAATCGATCAGGCGGTATTCCAAATTTTTCCTCTACTTCTTTTGGCCCCATTCTATGATCTTTCATGGTATCTATGAGATGAATATTCTCTGTCACCAGCTGGGCCATGTCCTTGTCGCCCGTAGCAATCAATGTTTTGATCTTTCTCCTATCTGCCTCCACCGCAAGTGTTCCAATTACATCATCGGCTTCGACTCCATCAACAGCAAGGAGCGGTAAACCAAGGTTTATGATGGCTTGGTGTAAAGGCTCAATCTGAGCGATCAAATCATCAGGGGTTTTCTGCCTGTTTGCTTTATATTCTGGAAATATCTCATGCCTAAAAGTTTTAACTGGGGTGTCAAAAATCACCGATAAATAATCCGGTCTTTCAGATTTAATAAGCTTTTGAAGCATATTCAGTACGCCAAAAATCGCACCTGTGGGCCTCCCATCTGATGATCTCAAATCGGGCAGCGCATGAAATGCTCTATATAGATAGGAAGAGCCATCGACCAATAATAATTTTTCTTCACTCATTGGAGTTAAGCGAATTTTCTGCTGCATTAATCCCGAGGTCTTCGTTTTGATCTGGCAAGTAAAGTTCGCCTGTTTGTCCGCATGAAATGAGCGAGATAAACAATGTGAAAATAAAAATTTTGGAAAGTAAATTCTTCCTTTGCATATTCATCAATCATACAGTCTAATTGATCTGATAGAAAGGCACTAAAATGATGATGAAAGAATTCACCTGGGAAAACTCAAAAGAGGAATTTGGGTCAAAAAATCTAATCGGTTTAGATCTAGAGACCACCGGTCTTAATCGCAATATTGAATACGAAAGACCCACTTCTGCAGCCATCCTAGAAACAAATCTAGACTTTGAGTCGCCCGATGTCATCGTCGATGATAAATGTCGACTTCCGTATCATGTTCTTCCAGATGCGGGCGCTTTAAATGTTACAAACATTAACCCCCTTGAACTGATGGATGAGCCCTTGTCCTTGTTTGATCTAATCCAAAAAATCGCTCGCTATCTAGAGAGAAGCCATGAAAAAGCTTTGGTGACCTATAATGGTGCAGCCTATGATCTAATCATTCTAAGACATTCTTTCTTCGCACATCTTTATGATCCATATTTATTGGTTAAAGGGGCAGAAGATCGATTGCATATTGACCTCTACTCTCTTGCTCAAACCATTTACTGTTTCTTTCCTAATCGAATTTCTTTCCATAAGAACCAAGATGGGAAGGTGGTTCTAAAGCAAGAATTGATGGCAACCACCAATGGAATAGATCCCGGTGATGCTCATGCTGCAGTCGATGATGTGAAAACACTTTTGAAGCTCGCCAAACTGATGGAAGAAAAAGTACCTGAAGTGTTTTACTCAGCGTTGGCATCGGGTAATAAAAAAAGGGTCATTGAATTGCTGTCAAAAAATCTCTTTTTGAATTATGGAGAAGTGAAATATAAAGAACGTATTGCAGTAAAAAGAACGCCAACATTCATTTGCCAAGATCCCTCTTATGCCAATAACCTTGTCCTGTTTGATCTGTCGTTTGAACCAGAAGATTATCTTTATATGACGCCAGAGGAAATTGCTTCAATTTTGAATAAAAAAGGATCCCCATTTTTCAATATCAAAGCAAACAGGAGTCCGGTTTTATTGCCAGGGAATTTATGCGAACTCAATGGGTTGTCATTTGAAGAGGCAAGCTTAAGGGCCAACAAGATTCAAGAAAACATTGGCTTTAAAGAATCCGTGGTTGTTGCGTGCGATATCAATTCAAAGAAAAGATCGCCTTGGGAAAGCCCCGATTATCCTGAATCTCAAATTTATTCGAAATTCATTGATTCACATGACAAACTTCTGAGTAAAGCATTCTTGGAATCAGAGTCGACCGAAGACAAGATCAATATTATTCATCAAATGAATGATGGACGATTGATTGACTTTGCAAAGCGTTTATTGGCCTCTGAAAATGAGAACTGCGATCCAGTCATACAGATGAATTATCAAGAATTTGAAGCAAAAAGGCTTTTAAGCGAAGATGATGTTCCGTGGAGAACGCTCAATGGTGCTAGAAAATCTATCGAAAATGTTGCGAAACGGATGACTGTGAATGAAGCCATAATGAGTGCAACAAAAACATACTACGATATAGTGGAGAAAGAACTAAGGAAATAAATATGAACTTTGATTATTCAGAAAAGGTTTTAGGCCTCATAAGTAAATTAACAGAATTCATGGATGAAAATATTTATCCGAATGAAGCAGCCTATGCTGAACACTTCAAGACAACCGATGAAAAATGGAAATCTGCACCCATCATGTCGGAACTTAAATCAAAAGCCAGAGAGGCAGGTCTGTGGAATCTTTTTCTGCCCGATTCAGAAAGAGGTGCCGGCCTAAATAACCTGGAATATGCTCCCCTTGCAGAAATCATGGGGCATGCACCGTGGTGCTCAGAAGCTTTTAACTGCAGTGCGCCAGATACTGGAAACATGGAGGTGCTTGATCGATATGGAACGGATGCACAGAAAGATGAGTGGTTAACGCCCCTTCTTAACGGTGACATTAGATCTGTTTTCTGTATGACTGAACCGGCTGTGGCCTCATCAGATGCCACAAATATTGAATCTCCAATTGTTAGAGACGGAGACCATTATGTAATCAATGGACGAAAATGGTGGAGTTCGGGCGCTATGAATGAAGATTGCAAGCTGATCATATTCATGGGTAAAACCGATCCTGATAACCCAAGCAGACACAAACAACAATCCATGATTCTTGTTCCAATGGATGCTCCAGGTGTGGACGTCATAAGGCCTCTTTCTGTATTTGGAGGATACGACTATCCGCATGGACATGCTGAAGTTGAATTCAAAGATGTCAGGGTTCCTGTTGAGAATATGCTACTGGGAGAAGGAAGGGGTTTCGAGATCGCACAAGGCAGACTAGGACCGGGAAGAATTCATCACTGCATGAGGTTGATTGGAATGGCCAGCAGGGCCCTTGAGATGATGTGTGATCGAGCTGAAAAAAGGGTCGCCTTTGGCAGGCCATTAAGTGCACAAGGGTCTGTTAGAGAGTCGATTGCAATCTCTGCGAGTGAAATTGAGCAGGCCAGATTGCTCACTCTTAAAACGGCCGATAAGATGGATAAATATGGCAACAAAGATGCGAGTGACCTCATCAGTATGATCAAAGTTGTAGGGCCAAGAATGGCCTGTAATGTAATAGATAGAGCGATCCAGATTCACGGTGGTGGCGGAGTATCGGATGACTTCTTCTTGGCTGAAGCTTACGCCCATGCGAGAACACTCAGATTAGCAGATGGTCCGGATGAGGTTCACTTGGCATCCCTGGCAAAAAAAGTACTCAAACAAGGGGCCATAATTGATGCAGGAAGGGTTTAATCATCTTGGATAAAAACTCTGTTCATTCACTTAATCATCAAAAGCTTTCTGTATTCCTTGAAAGCAATCTTCCTGAAACCGGTGAGCTGAAAGAAATCAGTAAATTCGGTACCGGGCAGTCAAATCCAACCTATCTTTTGATCACGACCAATGGGAAATATGTTTTAAGAAAAAAGCCTCCCGGAAAATTATTGCCATCGGCTCATGCGGTAGATAGAGAGTACCGAATTATAAAAGCGCTAGAAGCAACATCTGTTCCTGTTCCCAGAACACTGATGCTCTGTGAAGATACCGATGTGATCGGCACCATTTTTTATATCATGGATCATGTGGATGGCAAAATCCATTGGGATCCAACATTGCCCGACTCAAATTCAAATGATCGAAAGGAGATCTATGAACAAACTGTGGATGTATTGGCGGCACTTCACAGTATTGATGTTGAAAAAGAAGGATTGATGGATTTTGGAAAGCCTGGAAACTATTTTGAGCGGCAAGTTGGTCGATGGATCAAGCAGTACCGAGCAGCAGAAACTGAAGCATACCCTGAGATTGAGTCACTGATATCTTGGCTTGAAAAGAATATGCCAGATGATGATGGCATGATTTCCATAGTTCATGGTGATTACCGACTATACAACATGATCTTCAGCCATTCTGAGAATAAGATTCTGGCTGTTCTGGACTGGGAACTTTCAACAATCGGCCATCCTTATGCTGATCTAGCCTATCAATGCATGAATTGGTATATCCCGAAAATAGGCATCACGCCTGGTTTGTATGGGCTCAATTTAGAGGGCACCGGCATTCCAACTGAAGAAGAATACATTGAATCCTATTGCCATAAAATGGGGATTGATCATATTCCAAACTGGGCATTTTATCTCGCTTTTGGCTTCTTTCGATTGGCTGGAATCGCTCAAGGGGTCTATAAGCGATCTATCATGGGCAATGCTTCAGCAAAAAATGCAGGTGAACTGGGTGCTGCAGTCCCAATCCTTGGAAAAATTGCAAACGGTATAATTCAAACAAAATGAGCACAGAAAAATACTCCCGAAAAGAAGCGTCAAGAATTAGAAAAGCGCTGAAGGCAATCTCCGGCCTCAATTCATTTATTTATAAGATTAGCAACGGTAAGATTTGGGGCAAAATGGGCAAATATCCGATCATGCTCTTGTCTGTTTTTGGTTCAAAAACAGGAAAGGTCAGAAATGTCCCTCTTATCAAAGTCATGAATGAAAATAAGCCAGTCCTTGTTGCATCAATGGCTGGGATGCCGATGCATCCAAGCTGGTACTTCAATGTCATGGCTAATCCAAGGATTTCTGTTCAAATCGGTTCAGAAAAAAAATATTACCTTGCCAAAAAATTAACGGATGAAGAAAAAGATAAAATCTGGCCAACTGTCTGCTCTTACTATCCCGACTATGATCAATACAAAAAGAATACTCAGAGAAACATCGGTGTTTTCTCCTGTGAAGAAAAAACACTTTCGAAAGAATGGAAAAAGTGGCTCTCTGAAAACATGGATCGAGGTTGCGACAAAAATGAACTCTACTCAATACTCTATCACAATGGCTTTCATCCTGAGCTTATAGCGACAGAAATGAATGCAAGTATTGGCAGCTTTCAACTGCAGCCACAAAAGCAGCAATCCACGAAGGAAGAAGGCATACAAAAAATGGTTCATGCCTTTAAAGAAGCCCATAAAGAAATTCCAGTCTATACCGATGTTGGCTTCAAGAAAGATAATCTGAATGAAGACCTTCATAAAAAAGTACTCGATTTCTATAATGAGAACAGTGCTTCGCTGCAAGTTGAGAACGTTGCTGGTGGATATATTGAAACAGATGGAAAAGGTTCGGCAAGCCACACCATTGAAATGCCAAATGATCTCAGAGACGAAATTCATGCGTCATTATTGGATAAGGCAGAGGATTGGTCTGGAATCAGATTGCTTCCTACCTATGTTTACGGAGTGAGAATCTATAATCGAGGAGCAATATTAAAGCCGCATCGTGACAGGGAGGAAACCCATATCATTGGCGTCATAGTTAATATTGATCAAAAGGTCGATAGCCCATGGGCTCTAGAAATTGAGGATCATCAAAAAAATGTTCATGAAATCTTCCTATCGCCAGGAGAGGTCATCTTTTATGAAAGTGCCACACTAGACCATGGAAGGCCCGCACCACTGGATGGAGATAAATTTGTAAATGTTTTTTGTCACTATATGCCATATATGAAAAAGGGCTTAAGAGATGAAGTTTGATGGAGCAGTAATTATAAGTGGGGGCTTTGATCCTATACACATTGGGCACCTGAGAATGATTCAGGATGCTGCAAAGCTTGGCACAAAATTAATTGTAATAGCCAACTGTGATCGCTTTTTAATGGATAAAAAAGGCTATGCATTTATGTCAATTAAAGAGCGACTAGAAATTCTTGAAGGCTTTGATGGCGTTGATAGAGCGGTGGAGTCTATTGATGAAGACATGACAGTTTGTAAGACAATAGAATGGCTCGCGCAAGAGGAAAATATTGCTTGTTTTGCAAATGGTGGTGATCGTAAGAATGAATCAGATATACCTGAATCTGTTGCTTGCGAAAAATACGGCATAGAGATGGTTTTTAATGTTGGAGGCGGGAAAATACAGTCAAGCTCAAGCCTGGTAGGGGGAGAAGTTGAAAAGCCATGGGGTGCTTACAAGACATTCGAAAAAGGCGATGGCTATTTATTGAAAAGAATGACTGTCAACCCAGGAGAAATACTTTCACTTCAGTCACATGAGCATCGTTCAGAATTCTGGTATGTCGCAGAAGGAGTCGCAACAGTGGAGTGTGACGGTAATGTTTTTGATCTAAAAAAACATGAATCAACTCACATCCCTTTGAAGTCAAAACACAGACTCAGCAATAACTCGAATGAAGTTTTAAAAGTGATTGAGGTTCAAATTGGCGATGTTCTGAGTGAAGAAGATATCAGTCGTTATGAAGATCGTTATGAACGCGATTGAACTTTGGAAATTTGACTGAAAAAATACTCAATTGAATCCTCTGGCCTTTCAAATGTCTTTCTCTTGATGCCGCTATCAGGCGGGGTTTCACAACCCTCTTCCAAGCTAAAAGTATTGGTCTGCCACGAGATCACTTCAAAGGGTTCTGGGTTGATGCATTCGCCAGAGACTGGGTGTTCGCTCACATTTGCTGAAATGTTCATTCTAAAACCATCTAAACTGATTTCGGCTGCCTCGGGTTTCTCTAGTAAAGGATTTATTCTGAATGATATTTTTATGGATTCATCTAAAAATACATTGGATTCATTAAGCGTTTCATGAATGCCTTCAAAAGAAAGACACTTATTTTCTGCTGCCTTTATTAAAGGGTCCACTAAAGCTTTATATGTACTGCTGAGAAATGAATCTTAAGATTTTGTGCATTGCCATAGAGTGCCTTCTTCTCATGCTCCTTGTATGTGGAAACGATTGTCAGAAGCAAGCAAATGATCAGAATAAAGAGCGGGACTTTTTTATTAAATTTCATATCAATTTCGATATTCTAAATCATTTGATCAAAGTTATGCATTTTTTGATCACACGAACATCAATCGGGGTGCATCCTTGATTTTCGCCATCAATATTTAGATCATCGCCTTTGCTCTCTATTGAAAAACTCTCTACCTGTTTATATGTCACTCTTGAATCAAAAATATGCTTCCCAGAGAATAGTTTTAAGAAAATATTAACCACTTGTAACTTTGTCGCACTCTTAAACATAATGATATCAATCAGTCCGTCACTGAAATCAGCATCGGGCGCCATTTTCATGCCCTTCCCTGTGTAAACAGTATTGAGAGCAAGAAAAAAGAGGGCATCTTCTTTGATCACCTCATCATTCATTCTCAATATCAACTTCTTCTTTTTCATGGTGGCAATTCCAATCAATGATGCAATGTTGTATCTGATACCGCCTAGTGTTCTAAGTTGGTCCGAAATTTGATTGACTCTGGAAGCCATTCCCCAGCCAATGATATTGACTGCGTATGAAACCTTGGAGCCTTGCCTGATTTCCATGGCATCAATTTCCTGTCTTTCTCCTTGAAGGATTTTTTGGATTGCCTTTTTGGGCTTTAGCTCTCCTAAAGTCTGCGCGAAAGCATTGCCAGTGCCTGAAGGAATAACCGAGAAAGCTAAATCAGAGGCCTTTCCAGACTGCATAAGGCCGTCTGCCGTTTCATGAATGGTTCCATCTCCGCCCATTGCACAAATTACATCGCACTCAGGTATCTCATCTGAAATGACATGATTGAATATGTCGTCCTTTCCTTGGCTCTTAAAGACGGTGTATTTCACATTCTTTGATATAAGTTCTTCTTCTATCTCAGGAAAAATCTTTAATGGACTACCGTTTCCTGCATTGGGATTCAAAACAAAGTGTATTTTTTCAATTCTTGAGAAAGACATATACAAAAAATATAGCTTTATCCTCTTTATTACAAAAACATTTGGTTTTATACTTCACAGCGAATAAAAAACGATGTCATCATTGTTGTGATCGATGAGGGCAGTAATAAGGAGTTTATGTGAGTGATTCAGGTATAGGATTTTCAGTCAAAAGATTTGTAATTTTCATAGTTGCATGTGCCATTATAATTGTTGCCTTTGAAGGCATGGGCGATGTCGGCGGAAGCATGATCAAAGGTCAGGTTTCTAGAACCACCAGTAAATTTCACCCAGAAAAAAATGTTGAAGACAGAATCAAGCCTGCATTCGTACTTGAAGATAAAGCAGCCGTTGCGAGTACAGACAATTCTTCGGATGACTCTGTTGCCGATTCTTGGAATGCTGCAGACTCATGCGAACAAGTCATTGAGGGCAATGACATGCTTCAATTCAATCTCAAGGAAATGAAAGTCAGCGCAGCTTGTAGCAGTGTAACCGTTACTTTAAAGCACACCGGTGTAATGGCTGCAGAGATCATGGGTCACAATTGGGTGCTTACTTCTGATGCAGATTTTATGCCTGTGGCGGCAGCTGCTGCTGGAGCAGGCTTGGAAAACAACTATGTACCGGTTGGAGATGATCGTGTCCTTGCTGCTACCTCAATCATTGGTGGCGGTAAAGAAACTTCAGTGACTTTTTCAATTGGAAGTTTTTCGGCGGGAGATGACTATACTTTCTTTTGCTCTTTTCCTGGCCATTACGCCATCATGAAAGGGTCATTTAAAGTCATTGCTTAAAACATGACCACATCCACCTCCACATATTCAGGAGAGTTAAGAACACAAAGTGTTCATACGCAATCTGGTGAAACATATATCACGGATGCACCGACAGACAACGAGGGAAAAGGAGAGGCCTTTTCACCAACCGATATCGTTGCGACCTCTCTTGCTAACTGCATGATGACCATCATGGGAATCGTCTCCAAAAGGAAAGGTTTGGCAATCGAGGGAACCGAGGCAAAAATTGACAAATTCATGGGAACAGACCCAAGAAGAATCACTGAAATCAAAATTGATTTTTATTTTCCTTTGAATTTTTCAGAAGATGAAAGAAAACTACTGGAAAAATCTGCTCTGAATTGCCCTGTTGCGAAAAGTCTTTCATCGGATCTCAAACAAAACATACAATTCCATTATCCCTCTTCCTAATTTTTCTAAAAAAATAAAACAGCATTGCTTGGATTGCTGATGATGTGTAACAAGTCATCGATTCACTGAGTAAACTTGGTTATCATCAATAGAGAGTGATTTTAGATTTCATATGAATGCAACAGAAAACAAAAGAAGGCCTTCAATAACCAGCATATTTGTCTTGTTGGTCATAATTCTGTTTGCGGCTGGCTCTGGTTGGAATCACTATCAAACCAATAAGAAAATATCTTTGCTTCTCATTGAGAATTCAACGCTTCAAAACAACTATCAGCTTGAAATTTCAACCTTAGAAGGCATTACAGAAAAAGTTCAGGCTGAACTTATGGAGCAGAGAAAGCTCATTAGTGAGATGCAATCAAAGGTTGGCTCTATCGAAAATATTGATCAGCAAGACAGAGATTATTGGCTTATTTTACAAATTGAATACTTCTTAAATTTGGCTGATTCCGAGTTATTTTTGGGCAGAAACAATGAGCGGGCAAATGACTTAATCAAACAGGCGAAAACTTCTGCTCTGGGCTTGTCTGAGCAGAATGAAGGCCTTTTAATTCGGTTGACCTCATTGATTGAATCGGTTGATCTCTTTGTTGATGAAAACAGAATGGATGACATCACAGTGATCATTGATCAGATTGAAGATTCGTTGATTGAAGATGTGGATGTTCCTTTATTGCCAACATCAGATACGAATGCCTCATTTACAATTGATGGATTTAGAGAGTGGTTTGAAAGGATATTCAAAAATTTCGAGAATAACTGGTCAAACATCATTCTTGTAAAATCAAAATCAAACCTGGATATCACCAAGCTCTCTAATGAAGAAAAACGTGTCATACAGTCTCTCGTTATCCTAAATATTGATCTCATTAGACTTGCTCTTCAATCCGGAAACGAGACAAGATATTTGGCTGCTGTACTGGCTTTAGAGGATAAGTTAATTCGTTATTATCAAAGCACTTTCAGTGCAAATGAAATGCTTTCTGAAAACATTGCCTTATTAAAGAAACACCGCATGCATCCAACAGAGATTGGCATGAAGGACACGCTAAAAATAGTTGAGGAGATGAAGAATCAATGAAGTCTTTCGTAATCTTTATTCTGCTTGCGCTCTTGGTCTTTATCGGTTGGCATTACCTGATCAAGGATAATGGCTATGTTTTAATCGAGTTTCTAAATTACTCCATTGAAACATCAGTTCCTGTTTTTATAGGATGCTTGATTGTTTTGTATGTTGTCATTCGTACTTTTGGTGTTGTATGGCGGTCCCCTAAAGTGATTCGAAACCGAATGTCCATGAGGAGCAAGGAACGATCGGTCCGATTACACCATGAGGCCTTGGACCTTATCGGTCAAGGGTTGCACAGGAAGGCAGTGAAAAAACTTGATTCGTCAATCTCAGCGGATCAAACAAATGTTAATGCTGTGATTGATCGGATGAATGTTGCTGCCGAACTGAGTGATTTTAAAACAATCTCTGAACATGCCGAAAAGTTGATTGCTCAAGATTCTCAACATAAAACCTTTGTGTTTTCTCATGCGTGCAGACTCCTCATTGGTCTTGAGGAATATTCTTCGGCTCAGAAATTTGCAGATCAGCTCATGGAAGAGTCATCTAAAAATTCCGAAGCAAGAAATTTACTATTTGCAATCAAGAGCGCTGTTGGGGATCCGACAATCATTGATCAGCTGCCAAAATATGCAAAAATTATTGATGAAGAAATACTATCGGAAACCATCCTTAGGTTATCAAGAAAATTAAAAGGACAAAAGACAGTGGAAGATCTGTTTGCTGGTCTGCCGAGATCATTGGATAAACAACCCGACTTCATTGCTGCAAAATGCGAATTGTGGATGGCAAAAGAAGACCACATTAAAGCAGAGATTGAACTGAAAAAAGCAATACCATCCTATTGGAATGGAAATCATATATCTCTTTATTCAAAGCTCGAAGTATCAGATTTAGAAGCGCTTTCCTCTCGACTTGATGGATGGCTAAAAGAAAGACCAAGAGATCCAAACCTTTGGCTTGCAGCAAGTCGTGTTGCTAGAAGAGAAGGCCTATGGAGCAAGGCAAAACAATGTTTAGAGAGATCAATTGAATTCAAAAATGATTCTCAAAAACAAACAGAGTTGGCCTTAATTCTCGCTCATCTTGGAGAGAAAGATGAGGCTTTTGAAGTGCTAAGTAATATTTCAGAAACAGATGACAATCCCACTTCGTTTTAAATGAAAAAAGAAGCATTAGCGCTCATCAATTCATTCTTTAGATTCCTTGAAACAGAGCGGCGGTACTCGCAAAATACAATAAAAAGCTATCAAAGAGACTTGCGGCATTTCTCTGAATATCTGCAACCTAAGAAATTATCTCTTTGGTCAGAAGTTAAACCGCACCATATCCGAACATATGCCTCTCAAATTTTTATTGAAGGGTTGAGCGCAAAGAGTATTCAAAGGCGTCTTTCTGCCATCAGAAGCTTTATGAATTATCTGCTGAGAGAAGGCATGATAAAAAACAATCCTGCCGAAGGAATAAAGACACCCAAAGCTGCAAAAAAACTGCCCGGTATTCTGGATATTCAGCAAATACAGCAACTTTTGAATATTGAAGAGAGCGACCCTATAAGTCTGAGAGATAAAGCAATTATGGAGCTTATTTACTCCTCTGGGTTAAGACTCTCTGAAGTTGTTCACTTGAATCCGATTGATCTGAACTTATCCGATAAAAGTCTCACTGTTTTAGGAAAAGGAGATAAGACAAGGATGCTGCCCATGGGGGCCGAGGCAATAAAATCTCTGAAAAACTGGCTTGCCTGTCGAAATGAGTTGGCCAGTCCAGATGAAGAAGCACTCTTCGTTGGATCACGCGGTAATCGCTTAAGCAGAAGGTCGATTCAAAGCCGAATCAAACACTGGGCAAAAAAGAATGGCCTGCAACAAGATGTTTACCCTCACTTACTGAGGCATAGCTTTGCGACTCATATGCTAGAAGCCAGTGGTGATTTGAGGGCTGTACAAGAACTGCTTGGTCATAAGGACATTTCAACCACTCAGGTATATACTCATCTAGATTTTGAGCATCTTTCGAAAACCTATGACAAGGCACACCCGAGATCTGGTAAGAAATGAATAAAAAAGAGAACAATAAAACAACATCCTTTGGCTTTAAAACAGTTTCGGAAGAAGAAAAAACTGAAAAGGTTAAGGAAGTTTTTGACTCGGTTGCAACCAACTATGACCTGATGAATGATCTCATGTCCATGGGTGTTCATAGACTATGGAAACGCTTCATGCTCTCACAAACGGGTTTAAAAATGGGAATGAAAGCGCTCGATGTTGCGGGCGGGACCGGAGACATAGCAGCCCTACTAAGAGAGCAAGTGGGTGAATCAGGTTTGGTGGTGATGACAGACATCAATCCATCCATGCTCAAAGAGGGCAGATCAAGGCTCTTGGATAAGGGGAAACTAAAAAATATTCAAGTCATTCAGTGCGATGCGGAACAATTGCCCTTTGATGACGATCATTTTGATTGTGTGACGATTGCATTTGGTTTAAGAAATGTAACGGTTAAAGAAAATGCTCTTAAATCAATGTTTCGTGTGCTTAAGCCCGGTGGAAAATTATTGATACTGGAATTTTCCAAGCCCAATGAAATGCTTTCCCCTGCTTATGACATCTATTCCTTTAATATTCTTCCAGCGCTTGGTGAATGGGTGGCAAATGATCGAGAAAGTTATCAATATCTCGCTGAATCCATACGTGTTCATCCGGATCAAGAGAAATTAGAGCAAATGATCTTAAGCGCCGGCTTTGATCGAGCTGAATATCGAAATCTGACGGGCGGAATTGTGGCACTTCATATCGGATACAAGGATTAAATTTGGCCACTCTAAAAGCACTGAGAAGATTCTCATCCATTCTGAATGTTTTTATAAAATTTCATTTGGACGAGCTCATTGATGAACTTGGCTCAAGCAATCGTTCCAAAATATTCTTATTTCTAATGCCAAGAAGATGGTTCAGAAAAAAAATAAATTTATCCAGAGGCGAAAGAATCCGGCTTGCGTTAGAGGAACTGGGCCCTCTTTATGTCAAGTTTGGTCAATCCTTGTCTACAAGGCCAGACTTATTGCCTGAAGACATTGCGAAAGAACTCTCAAAGCTGCAAGATGACGTTCCGCCATTCTCAGAAGATCTTGCTTTGGAAATCATGCATGAATCGTATCCAGATGGAATCAATAGCGTCTTCTCAAAATTTGATGCAAATGCTTTGGCTTCAGCATCCGTAGCTCAAGCTCATGCAGCCACACTTGTCAGTGGTGAAGAAGTCATTGTAAAAATTATAAGGCCAAATATTTGGGATCAAATAAAAGAAGACATGAACATACTTTTCCTAATCGCTAATCTTCTCAATAAATTCACCATTGCAAAAAGACTTAGGCCAATTGAGGTTGTCGAAGACTATCAAAAGACAGTTTTGCATGAATTGGATCTGATGAGAGAGGCGGCAAACTGTTCACAAATAGGAAGAAACTGGGCGGGCTCTGAGATCATCAAAGTTCCTCAAATCCATTGGGACTTCTGCAGAAGAAATGTTCTTGTTCAAGAAAGAATCCATGGCATCCCCATAGACAATATCGAAACACTGAAAGAATTTGGGGTCAATTTTGAACGGTTGGCAAAGAACGGTGTAAGAATATTCTTCACGCAAGTCTTTCATCACAATCTTTTCCACGCTGACATGCATCCAGGAAATGTTTTTGTCGATGTCACAGATCCAAATAATCCTAAATATGCTGCAGTAGACTTTGGTATCGTGGGAAGCCTCGATGAGAGAGACCGCGAATACTTGGCTAAAAGCTTCAATGCGTTTTTTGAAAAAGACTATGGACAAATTGCAAATAATTTTATTTCAGCAGGATGGGTTCCAGAGGAAACAAAGGCCAATGAATTTGAGTCTGCGATCAGAACAGTCTGCGATCCCATCGCTGACAAGCCGCTTGAAGACATATCTTTTGGACAGCTGCTATTTAGACTCTTTGAGACGGCACGAGATTTTAATATGGTCAACCAGCCTCAGCTCATTCAGCTTGAAAAAACACTGCTTAATATAGAGGGTCTCGGTAGACAGCTCTACCCTAAGCTGGACCTAGTTTCGAGTGCAAAACCTGTTATGGAAGAATGGAGAAGGGAACAGCTGAGTATCACGAATACATTTAAAAAAATTCATAAGGATCTTCCGGAAATTAAAAAAACCATTGAATCGATCCCTCCGCTAATGAGAAAAATTCTCGAGGACGAAGAGAGTAAAAAAAATATGCCTCAACCTGATCTCTCATATTTTGTGAGACAGCTCTACATGGGGATCATCGGTGTTGGCTTTTTGATTGTTGGAGCAATCATGTTGGGATTCAACCAATTGGCTTCATTTTCAATTATCGCCATTGGGCTCATCGTTCTGCTAACATCTAAACCAAAGCACTAATACTAAAGTTGTTTTGCATGATTTAAGAAAATTAACCATAGATGCTGAGCTTCTCAGCATAGATCCAAATATTAGAAACACATTGGATGTGCTGATCAGTGATTATGAAGATCATGCAAAATTAAATACTATTGGAAAATTCCTTGTTTATCAGGGTCTTTCTAAACGGCTTAAAACCAGATTATTTTTAGAAAAAATAAACAGCGCCCTTCCCCCTTTTGATCAAAAGGGGCCTATCTTTGTCACTGGACTGCCTCGTTCAGGAACGAGTTACTTGTTCAACTTATTGCATACTCACTCAAGCTTGAGGAGCCCATTTACTTGGGAAATTTTTCAAGCAAACTCAATAGCAAAAAATAATCTTGATGTTTTAATAAAGAAAATAAAAACACGGTTTGAGCTCCTCAGTATCAATCAAGTAGTGCCTGAACTAACAAACATTCACCCAATGCATCACCATCAACCTGAGGAATGTCAGTTGATTACTGCTTATGATTTAAAAAGCATCAGCTTTGCTTATTCTGCAAACTTGCCAAATTACATTAAGGTTATATCGAATGCCTCATTTGAGTCATCCTTCAGGGTTCACCAAATGTTTCTCAATGGATTGGGCTCAGAAAATGGTTCAACCATGTGGCTGCTAAAAGACCCATGTCACATAGAACACATTGATGAAATCTTAAACGTTTATCCCGATGCTAAATTTGTTTTTATACACCGACATCCCAAATTCAGCATGCCATCGATCAGCAATCTCGCCCATAGACTCCGGCTTGGTTTCTCAAATCATTCGGATAAAGAGCTTGTTGGACAACAAATGCTTTCGTATTGGAAAAATGCGAGCGAGAAATTATTACTTAATCGTGGGCTTATTCCAGAAGAGCAAATAATAGACGTAAGCTTTGATCATTTGGTTGATGATCCATTTCAAACTGCTCGTCGCATTTTAGACAAGTTCGCCATTCCACATGATGATGGTTTGAGAAAAAAAACGGGCTCAAGGATAGAGAAAGGAAAGCCAAAGTCTAGGCATGTTTACTCTTATGGGGATTTCTTCAAGTCTGCTGGAGAAGTGGAAAGCAAATTTGAGAATTACATTTCCTTTTTTGATCTTTAATTTTTTAGTTGATCCAAAAACTCGTTAGGACTATTGCCCTGCTCTATTGCTTCAACTATTGCAGAGCCTACAATGATTCCATCGACATGGTTTGCAAGCATTTCCACGTCTGATTTTTCTCGAATTCCAAATCCGGCACAAACGGGTATTTTTGAAATCTCTTGAACTTGCTTTAAGTAGTCTGTTACATCTGCCGATAAAGCGTCTTCTCCACCCGTGACCCCTTTGACGGTGACTGCATATATAAATCCTGAGCTTTGATTAGTGATCATTTCAATCCGATCTTTAGGTGTTGCCGGCGTGACCAATTGAATCAGTGCAAGGCCTGCTTCGGACAATCGGTCATTGAACTCTTTGCTCTCCTCAATCGGCAAGTCAGGGACGATAAAACCGTCAACGCCAGATTCGAGTGAAGCCTTCACAAGCTCCTCCATGCCAAATACATAAAGTGGGTTTAAGTAGCTCATAAGGACAATCGGAGTGTCCAAGTTAATTTCTTTTAACTGATTGAATATCCATTTAAGTGTTACGCCATTCTCAATGGCCATATGACTGGATCTCTGAATCGTAACGCCATCTGCCATTGGGTCAGAAAACGGAACGCCTATTTCAATCACATCGGCTTTTTTTGAAATCTCAAAAAGGGTTTGCTTGAAGTCTTCGGCATTTGGATACCCTGCTGTTATAAATGGAATAAGCGCAGGACCGGAAGCCTTGGGGGCCTTTATTCTTTCCTCAATGTATTTAGAGCCTGTCATATAATCAATTGTTTATTATCTTGCTTAGTGTGGGCATATCCTTGTCTCCTCTGCCAGAGAGTCCGATTAAGACACGCTTTCCTTTGTTTTCATTGGCCCATTTCTTTGCCTCCACGAATGCATGGGAGCTTTCTATCGCAGGCAATATGCCCTCGTGCTCACAAACTTCTCTAAGCAACGCCAAAGCCTCATCGTCTTTTGCCGAGGTATATTTCACTCGATCGATCGATTGCAAGAACGCGTGCTCTGGTCCAACTCCGGGATAATCGAGACCAGCAGAAACGGAATGCGTTTCTTGAATCAACCCATCGTCATCGTGCAACAACATGGAATAAGTTCCGTGCAGGATCCCTGGTTTCCCAGAAGCAAGTGTTGCTGCATTTTCACCTAATGCATTGCTAGTGCCTCCCGCCTCTATACCAAATAGCTCTACTTCATCGTCTCCGAGAAAAGCATGAAAGAGTCCAATTGCATTTGACCCTCCCCCAACGCAGGCAAAAACTGCATCAGGGAGACTCTGGCTAACTTGAAGCATTTGCTGTCTAGCTTCCTTGCCAATGATGGATTGCATTTCTCTCACTAAATAAGGAAATGGGTGCGGACCAACGACTGAGCCGATAATGTAATGTGTGTTTTCTGGGTCAGATACCCAATCTCTAAACGCTTCATCAATGGCGGCTCTTAGTGTTTGATCTCCACTCATGACAGAAATCACTTCTGTTCCCAGCTGCTTCATTCGGTCAACATTTGGAGCTTGTCGCTCAATATCAATTGCTCCCATATAAACCGTGCAAGGAAGCCCCACTCTGGCGCATGCTGCTGCCGAAGCAACACCGTGTTGACCGGCTCCAGTTTCTGCAACGATTCTCTTTACGCCTAATTTCTTTGCAAGCATTGCTTGGCCAAGAGCATTGTTAATCTTGTGTGCGCCTGTGTGGGTCAAGTCTTCTCTTTTAAGGAAAACCTCAACGCCCCACCTTTTGCTCAATTGACTTGCATAGGTAAGCGCAGTTGGACGGCCGGCCCAGCTGTTCAGCTCACTTACTAACTCTTCTTGAAACGCTTTGTCTCCCAAGAAGATTTTGATATTTTTCTCTAGCCTTTTCAGAGCTGGCATCAATGTCTCGGGTGCGTATTGCCCTCCAAAAATACCGAATCTTCCAGATTCATCAGGAATCTCACCATCCAGCAATGCTTTTAAAAGTTTTTGATCATCGTTTTTCATAGTTTTGACTCATTAAATGCATGAACAATTTTATTAAATTGAATAATTTTTTCCCTACTTTTGATTCCTCTTGTGCTTTCAACCCCACTGCTCACATCGACACCAAATGGATTCACTGTTTCTAAAATTGAAGAAATATTGTCTGGTGATAATCCGCCGGCAATGAATAGTTTGTTGCTCTTGCACGCTTTCTTCAAGATTTCTTTGTTGGCCATTTGACCTGAGCCACTTGTGGGCCCCTCCAGTAAGGACAATGATTGATTATCAATGTTTGAGATATCCAAACCTTTCTCTGTGCGATATACCTTTATTTTTTTGATTTCGTTTGGGAGCTTAATTGATTCAAAATCATCTGCATCGCTTTGAATATATGTGGGCTTAAAATATTCCAAAACGCTATCAAGATCATCTTGTGTCGGATGCTGCATGACTGCAACAGTATTCACCTTTCTTGATGCCTCTAATACTAGACGAGTTGCAGACTTTGGTTCGATATACCTAGGCGATGACCGCACGAATACAAATCCAATTAAGTCTGCTCCGTGTTCTATGGCGCAATTCAGATCATCCAGTTCTGTGATTCCACATATTTTAATCAAAGTATTCATTCATCTTTTAATGTTGCCAATCTCATTTCGCTCAAAAGTCGCTGAGGATAGTCTGACTTCATCAAAGCCGTCCCGATCAATGCGCCTTTGTATCCGAGATTTGATACTGTTTTAATTTCAGAGGCTTTGGTTATTCCGCTTTCAGCGATGCAAATATGATCCTTGGGTATAAGACTTGAAAGCTCTTCAAATCTAGAGAAGCTGACATCCAAAGTTCTTAGATCCCGACAATTGACCCCAAGAAGAATATTTTTTCTATTCGCATTGAATCTTGAAAGAATGATTTGCATGCGTTCCATGTCTTTTTCATCAAAAGCTTCCAATAGAACAAACATTTGATGCCTGATTGCGCGCTCAACCATCTGGTTGAGCATGTCATCGCTGAGCATAGCTACGATCAAAAGAATGCCTCTCGCACCATTTATAAATGCTTCTGAAACCTGATAAGGCTCAACCAAAAAATCCTTCCTCATGGTTGGTGTTTCAGGAAAGGCTTTTGAAACATGCTTTAAATCTTGCAGAGAACCTGAGAACCTCAATGGCTCTGTTAAAACGGAAATCACATTTGTACCGCTTTTGACATAAATGCCCGCTTGATCATCGATATCAAATTCTCGTTTGGATATCTCACCCAAAGAAGGGGATGATTTTTTGATTTCTGTGATAAAAATAAAGCCTTCTTGGAATTCGATAGCGGGGCTTTCCTCAAAGTCTTCACATGCCTCTAAAAGACTTTCTTCTGATTGATGGATTCTGCTCTCTTCAAGCCTTTTTTTACTTGAAATAGCCATCTCCTGGAGAAAGTTATTTTTTATCTCATTCATCTTTGCTAATCAGTCGCGATAAGAACTCTTTTGCTTTGCCGTTCATGATTGTTTTCCTCGCTGTCTCTATGCCATCTGTCAGCTCATCGACTTTTCCTGACACTTGAAGCGCTAGAGCTGCATTCAGAACCAATGCATCTTCATGGGCACCGTTGTCTTTGCCTTCAAAAACATTAACAAGTGACTCTGCATTGACTTCAGAGGTTCCGCCTTTAAGCTCATTCTCTGTGCACGTTTTTATTCCATGTTCCCCAGGATCAATGATCTTATGTATGATGGTATTTTCCCTTACATCGAATAGCTCAAATTTTGAAGCCGGCGTCGGCTCATCCCAACCGTTTAATCCATGCACGACAAAAGCCCGCTTGATATCCATTCCGCTCAAACTGGATGCCATCAAAGATGCCATTTCTGAACTGAACGCTCCAAGCAGATAAAAGGAAGGCTTGGCCGGGTTTGTCAGGGGTCCAAGAATATTGAAAACGGTTCTGATCTTTAAAGCTTGCCTGATCGGAGCAATATGCTTCATGGCTGGATGAAAATTTGGAGCAAATAAAAAACTGAAACCGTTCTCTCTTATTTCAGCTTTAACAGCATCGGCTCCTGTTGGAAAACGGTAGCCGAGAAACTCGAGTAAATCAGCGCTCCCGGACTTGCTGGATACTGACCGATTGCCATGCTTCGCAACGTTCAAACCGCAAGCAGCACTGAGCAAGGCCGAACCTGTTGATATATTAAAGCTTTGCGATCCATCCCCACCTGTTCCTACAATGTCAATGAGTTCCAAAGAATCATCAAGTTTCACTTCCGTTGCCACCTTTCTCATTCCATTTGCAAAACCTCGAACTTCCTCAGCAGACTCTCCCTTCATTCTTAAAGCAACCAATAATGCACCGGCCAATGTGGGCTCAACGGAGCCGGCCGCCAAAGCAGTCATTAGTGTTTCGGATTGTTCCTCTGATAGGCTTTCGCCATTCATCAACTGTCCCAAAAGGTGCTCTAAACTATGATTCATGCCTTTCTCCTATTTGTGGTATTCAAGAAATTTGCCATCAACTGCATGCCTTCTGAGGTCATTATACTCTCGGGATGAAATTGAACGCCTTCGGTGTCATAAACATTGTGTCTTACGGCCATGATTTCACCAGACATTGTTGTCGCGCTCACTGTAAGCTCTTTTGGAAAATGATCTTCACTTGCAGACAAGGAGTGGTATCTGCCTACAATCATTGGCGTTTCAAGATCTTTAAAGATTGTTTGCTCATCGTGTGTCATTTCTGAGGTTTTTCCATGCATGAGTTGCTTTGCATAGGTGATCTCACCGCCAAAAACTTCGACAATGCATTGATGCCCTAAACACACCCCAAGAATAGGAATAATTGGAGCAAACGATTCAATAATGCTCATTGAGATTCCTGCATCACTGGGTCTGCCTGGACCGGGTGAGACCACAATAAAGTCGGGTGCCATGGCTTTTGCCTCGTCAATGGTGATGGCATTGTTCCTAAAGACCTCCACATCGGCACCAAGGGACCTAAATCCCTGCACCAAGTTGTAAGTGAACGAATCGAAGTTATCAATCATCAAGATTTTTTTCATAGCTCGCCCTCTTTTACCATTTTCAATGCGGTTCTGAGAATCTCGCTTTTTGCCAAGACTTCTTTGTATTCATTCTCAGGCAAACTGTCAGCAACGATTCCAGCGCCGGCCTGGAAGCAATATTTCTCATCCGAGAAAACAATTGTTCGAATTGCGATTGCCTGATCCATATCCCCATTTTTGGCAAAATAGCCCACTGTGCCTCCGTAAACACCTCTGAGGTTCGGCTCGATATCATCAATCAATTCCATAGCCCTGACTTTTGGTGCGCCAACCAATGTTCCTGCAGGAAATGCTGCTGCAAATAAATCAAAAGCATCGTATTTGTCCTCTAACATGCCTTGCACGCCACTGACGATGTGCATCACATGGCTGTAATATTCGATTGATTGATATGGGCTTACCTCAATTGAACCATGACTTGCAACGCGTCCAAGATCATTGCGAGCAAGATCAACCAACATAATATGCTCTGCGATTTCTTTTTCATCAGCCAATAGTGACTCTTTGTGCGCCTTATCTTCTTCAGAATCATTGCCTCTAGGCCTGGTTCCTGCAATGGGTCTAAGCGATGCTTTACCGCCATTCAGTCTAACCAAAGCCTCTGGGGAAGAGCCTGCGATCTTAAATCCATCCAACTCACAATAGAACATATAAGGAGACGGGTTGATCAATCGCATTGCTCGATAGACATCAAACGGATCTAAATCATAGCTGCCTGAAAATGCAATGGATAAAACAATCTGAAAAATATCTCCCTCGTAAATATGATGCTTGGCTTTATCAACAGCGTTATAAAAAGTTTTCTTATCAATGTTGGCTTCTGGTTCTGTGTAGGTTTTCTTTTTTAGGTTTGGATCAATATCGATATTAAGCATTGCAAGAATATCAGTCCTTAATTGCATTCTCTCGTCTTCATTGCCAGAGTGAAGCAGAGCCATTTTATTTCTCTCATGATCGAAGATCAGAAGTGATGTGGGCGCGATGTATGAACAATCTGGTGGTCCGAGGATCCCTTTTTTACTCTTGGATACTGGCAGATCTTCAAAGTAACGAATCATATCAAATGAGCTAAAACCAACAATACCCCCCGAAAAGGGAACAGCATCAATCGAAGGTTTTAGATCAGGAATCTCCGAGAGAGTTTTTCTGAAGAGAATCATCATTTCCTCTTGGGATTTGGGTGTGCTGATCTCATCCCCATTCAAAAAGAATTTTTTACTTCTAACTTGAATGGATTGCAATGAACCTATTCCTAAAAATGAATACCGCGATTGATCAACCCCTCTTTCAATACTTTCCAGTAAAAAGGTGGGCGTCAATTTTCGTAGCTTCATGAACACCGTTGCAGGTGTTTCATTGCTTAATTCAATATCAAAATATTCGTTCATTTAAAAAAACCCATCACCAAATAAAAAAAAACCCATCACCAAATAGGAGATGGGTAAACCTTGATTTCAAATAAAGACCGGCTGCCCTCTCCTAAG
>Ga0208410_1000316_pt1 | contig 29117 bp, 28 predicted proteins | sample ETN02SmetaG_3_FD_185787 | JGI IMG/M metagenome (GOLD analysis project Ga0208410, IMG submission 185787) | Marine microbial and viral communities from oxygen minimum zone, Eastern Pacific Ocean - ETNP2014F10-02SV257 (SPAdes) (version 2) | ecosystem: Environmental > Aquatic > Marine > Oceanic ... | reverse complement strand
GTGATTTAGATTATTATCAGTCTTTAATATTATATGAAATAATTCCAATCATTAATATAAGTGAAGAGGATTAGTTGTTGTTCAAAATTATTAGCATCAATACTAACGGTATTAGAGCTGCCTCTAGGAAAGGTTTTTTCGAGTGGCTTAAAAATCAGAATGCTGATGTGGTGTGCATTCAGGAGACAAAGGCCCAAGAATGGCAATTGGAAGATGATTGTTTCAGACCAAAAGGTTATTTTTGCTATTATAAAGATGCAATAAAGAAAGGGTATAGCGGTGTTGCAATATACTCTCGCTATAAACCTAAAAAAGTTATTTTTGGTATTGATAACAAAGAATTTGATGATGAAGGAAGATACCTTGAGGTTCGTTTAGATCACATAAATGTTGTATCCGTATACTTGCCATCAGGATCTTCAGGAGACATTAGGCAAGATTTCAAAATACGCTGTCTAAAAAAATTTGAAGAACATTTAAAAAAATTAAGAAGGCGCCACTCTGAATACATTCTCTGCGGAGATTGGAATATTGCTCACCATGAGATTGATCTCAAGAATTGGCGTGCAAATCGGAAGCACTCAGGGTTTTTGCCTGAGGAGAGAGAATGGCTCACTCATATATTTAATAATTTAGATTTTTCTGATGCCTTCAGACTTGATAATAAAGAATCTGATCAGTATACCTGGTGGTCAAATCGAGGACGTGCATGGGACAATAACGTTGGTTGGCGTATTGATTATCAGATAATAACACCAGGTCTGAAAGATAAGGTGCTTTCATCTGAAATATATAAGGATGAACGTTTTTCAGATCATGCCCCCCTAATCATTAATTATGATTGGAATAAATAGTTTGATACCAGTTAATACTAAAGAAAAATCTACTGGAAAAAAAAGTTGGAAATTTTATTTCCAAAAAAAAATATTAACGATATTTTTACTTGGATTTTCAGCAGGATTGCCTTTTCCATTGGTTTATTCAACCTTGACTGGCTGGTTAGAAGAGGCAGATATTGAGAGAAGTACAATCAGTACCTTTGCCTGGCTAGGTTTTGCTTATAGTTTTAAATTCCTTTGGTCGCCATTGGTTGATTCTCTAAAAATTCCAATTTTAGGAGATAAGCTCGGAAGGAGGCGTTCCTGGTTATTGCTTTCGCAGTTAGGTCTTGCATTCTCATTATTCTGTTTATCGAGTATCGATCCCAAATATGCAATAAGCGCGTTTACATTTGTTGCTGTTGCCGTTGCTTTATTGTCAGCAACTCAGGATATTGCGTTAGACGCATATAGAATCGAAATTGCGGAAGACAGAATGCAAGGATTGTTAGCTGCTGCATATCAATATGGATATCGTGTTGCCATTGCCTTTGGGACTGCTGGAGCACTTTTCTTTGCAGAGTATAGCTCATGGTCTATGAGTTATAAGATTATGTCTCTCATGATGTTTGTTGGAGTTTGTACAACGCTTCTCTCTAATGAACCTGAGATAGGAAGCCAAGAAAAAAAGTTAAATAAAACAGATATTTTAAAATTTAAAGACTGGATAATACTGTCAGTCATTGATCCTTTTAGAGATTTCTTCAATCGTTATAAGAGTCAAGCCCTTGTAATAGTATTATTTATTTCATGTTTTAGAATCAGTGATTATGTTCTTGGAATCCTAGCGACACCTTTTCTACTGGATATCGGTTTCTCAAAATCAGAAATAGCGAGTGTTGCAAAAATATATGGTTTATGGATTTCACTGATAGGGACGGCATTTGGAGCCACTGCTATATTAAAATTTGGTCTTCCAAAGTGCATAATTGCAGCGACCATTCTAATTGCCTCTACGAATCTCTTTTTTGTCGGTCTAACAATTTCAGGCCCAAGTATTTCTATGCTGACCGCAGCAATTAGTGCAGATAATTTTACTATGGGTTTTGCTGGTACAGTGTTCATAGCATATCTCTCCAGTCTCACAAATCTTAGATATACTGCTACACAATATGCTCTGTTCACTTCAATCAGTACTTTCCTCGGAAAATTTTTAGCCGGATTTTCTGGCAACATTCAGGAGTATATAGGATGGCAAGGGTTCTTTTTTTATGCAGTATTCCTAGGAATACCAGCTATTCTTCTCTCTTTCATCGCTGCAAAATACTATAAGAATGAGAATGCAAAAAAATAAATATATTGAAATTGACGTAATTGGTCTTTCAGATCTAAAAGTAAATAGTTGTAAAGAATTTAGTTACGGAGAGGGTGATTGGCCATTAAGAGGATTTGTTGCTCATTATAATCAAGATATTTTTGCCTATCATAATCGATGTCCGCATGCTGGACATCAACTTAATTGGCAGGCCAATGACTTCTTAACTTCAGAAAAAAACAATATCGTGTGTTCTTCGCATGGAGCAATTTTTGATATATTAACTGGAAAATGCATTGCTGGGCCGTGTCTTGGGGATAAGTTAAAAAAATTTAGATGTTTTCTAAGAGATCAAAGAGTAATTGTAAGGATTCCATCGCATTATCTTTAAGAAATCTTTGTTAAGACCCAATCCCAAATAGAATGCCCTTTATGCAGACCTTTTTTCTCAAATTTAGTGGAAGGCCTGTCTAACTTTATTTTGCCCTTATGTTTAACATGAGTACTGACTATAAAATTAGCATTTTTTTCTAATATGTCAGTAATATGTTCTGCATAGTTATTCCAGTCTGTTGCGATGTGAAGTTGACCATTTTTTTTTAATTTACTCGCACATAGATCAAGAAAATCTTTCTGAATAAGTCGACGCTTATGGTGTCTTTTTTTTGGCCATGGGTCTGGAAAATATATGTTGATTCTCTCAAGTGATTTATGAACTATTTGTGCCGCTAACACATCACGAGCATCTCCAGAGCAAATTTTAATATTATTGATTTGCTTCTTCTTTGCCTTAATTAAACAACTGCCAATACCTGAGTCATACACTTCTATACCAAAATAGTTTTTATTGGGATTGCATTCAGCGTTGGCGATTAGGGCTTCACCATCACCGAAACCAATTTCAAGATGAACAGGGTAATCATTGTGAAATAGTGAGTAGAAATTTAATTTTTTTTTTGAGAAGTCCACTCCGTACTCAGACCATAATTGTTCTATGGCAGAATGTTGTCCAGATGTTGTTCTGCCAGTTCTTCTTACGAAACTTTTTATTGTTCTCACTTATTTTGACCAGGCCTTTATAAAACCTATCATTGCTATGGCTGATAAAGTGATCCCTATTGAGGTGTTCGGGCCAAATAAAGCGAGAAGTATTCCAGATATAAATAAAGTAGCCCCAACTCCCAAGAAGAAAAATTGTTCTTTTTGTCGAATAAATTGTTTTTTTAATTCGGCAATATTTTGTCTATTCTCATTTTCTATTTCAGCTTGAGATGAAAATCGTTTTATTATTTTTGGAAAATCTCTCGCGGTTTGTCTTAATAACGGAAGATTTTTTCTGAAGTCAGAAGCTACCGATTTAAATCCAATTTGTTCATTCATCCACTCTTTCAATACTGGATATGCTGTCTTCCATAAATCCAATTCCGGATATAATTGACGACCGAGACCTTCGATATTAAACAATGTTTTTTGAAGTAATATAAGTTGAGGTTGAACCTCCATATTAAATTGTCTGGCTGTGTTGAACAAACTGATTAAAACATTGGCAAAGGATATATCTGAGAGAGGTTTATTGAAGATTGGCTCACAAACGGTTCTTATCGCTATCTCAAACTCATCAACCCTGGTCTCACTGGGAACCCATCCAGAATCTATATGTAATTGAGCGATTTTATTATAATCACCTTCAAAAAAAGCCAGAAAATTCTCAGCTAGATAGTACTGATCATCTTTAGTGAGTGTTCCTATTATACCGAAGTCAACAGCGGCATATTTAGGGGAGTCAGGATCCTCAATCTGTACAAAAATATTACCAGGATGCATATCAGCATGAAAAAAATTGTGCCTGAACACTTGCGTAAAAAATATTTCAACACCATTTTCAGCGAGTGCTTTTATATTGGTTTTTTGTTTTTTTAAAGTATCAATATCTCTAATGGGTGTTCCATATATCCTTTCTTGAACAAGAATATTTGTTCTACAATAGTCCCAGTAAATCTCAGGAACATATAGCATTTCGGATTTTGAAAAGTTTTTCTTCAATCTTGCTGCATTAGCTGCTTCTCTTTTGAGATTAAGCTCATTGATTATTGTTTTCTCATACTCTTTCACTATCTCAGTTGGCTTGACTTGTTCACTCTCACTCCAAAAGTTTTCGAGTGATCGAGCGATAATATAAAGCGCAGAAATGTCTTTTTCGATTTGAACCTGAATGTCCGGTCTAAGAATTTTTATAATGACGTTCTTGCCATCAGAGAGTTTTGCGCTGTGCACCTGAGCTATTGATGCGGCAGCCAATGGTTCATCATCGATTTTTTTAAATATTTGATCAATAGATTTATCATATGCCGTATTTAATATTTCTAGTGCTTGTGATTTTGAAAATGGGGTGACTTGATCTTGAAGCTTGGCAAGTTCATCAGCGATTTCTTCCGGGAGAAGATCGCGGCGAGTGGATACGACTTGCCCAAATTTAACAAAGATAGGCCCTAATTCTTCTAATGCTCTTCGAATTCGTTCTCCTAGTGAAGAATTTTTGCTAATTTTTCTTGGTAGTAATATAAAAAAATATTTAAATGATTTTAGTACTGGCACTTTGTCTAAAAGCTCATCGAGACGGTAACCAACTAGGATTCTCTGAATGGTTATGAGCCTCAAAATATTTTTACTGATTGACATAATCTTATTCTATCTTTGAAATTCATTTATTTTTTTTTCAAGACGTTCGATATCGTCTCGAATTTTTGAAACTTCTTTTGAGAAAATATTAAATTCATATTTGCTAGGCATTAACTTAATTTCCTCTTGGAGGTATTCCTTAATGTTCTCCTGGAGAATATCTGTGGTGTTATTTAACCAGTCGCCAGTTTTTTTTGAGACTGTGACAATATTATTCGCCATTATATCTCCGACAAAGTGAGATAACTCCTCCTCAATATCAGGATTTATCATTGCGAAAAGTTTTTGAAACTTTTGTGCAACTGCTACATCTCCATTAATACTGATAGTTCCATCTCTTAGTGCATCAGAAGAATTGTTTCTAAGTAGTTTGGCAAAGCTAATTAGTGACCCTGATATTTGAACGTCATAATTTTCCGTGATTGTATGAGGATTAAGCTCATTTGAATTCATAATGACATTAAAAAAGCGAGAGGTGTTTTTGATGTGAATAGACAGTATTTTTCCTTCAAGCTGATCACTTATTTTTTTTGCCGATGTTCTTGTTGCTATCTGACTATTTATTTTAATAAGAATACTTTTCGAGATTTTTAATTTATCAATCATCAGAACTTATAGCCTTCGTGTAAGGCTACGATTCCTCCAGTTAAGTTTGTATATCGACATCTCTCAAATTTTGCTTTTTCCATCATAGTCATTAATGTTTTTTGGTCAGGATGAACTCTGATTGATTCTGCTAAATATTTATAGCTATCCTCATCTTTAGCAACCAGCTTCCCTAAAAAAGGAAGCACCTTAAATGAATACAAATCATAAGTGGGTTTCAAAATATTCATTGGCTTAGAAAACTCGAGGATCAATAATTTACCGCCTGGTTTTAAAGTTCGGTATATAGATTTTAGAGCTTTCTGCTTATCGGTAATATTTCGAAGCCCAAAGGCAATTGTAACGATATCAAATGTATTCTCATTAAATGATAAATTTTCACCATCCAATTGAACAATTGATAAATTATTTGAGACACCATAATTTACTAACCTTGCTCTGCCTTCATTTAGCATTGAAAAATTTATATCTGCCAATATTACTTGACCCTCATCACCAACTTGAGAAGAAAAAATTTTAGCAAGATCGCCAGTTCCGCCTGCCAAATCAAGTACTTTATGACCATATTTTGCTGATGCTCTCTCTACAGTGAACCTCTTCCATAATCTATGCATACCCATTGACATGAGATCATTCATCAAGTCATATCGACTTGAAACAGAGTCAAAAACGTCTTTTACATAATCTGCCTTTTTTTCCTTAGGGACTGTCTTGTAACCAAAATGAGTTTCTTTATTATCCATATCAACGCTAATTTTTTTATTCTGGAGTATATCCAGAAGCTTTAACTTGGTCGAGGTAAGCCTGCCAATATTTATTTTTATTATGACCTAACTCATTAAGATATTTCCAAGTATAAATTCCAGAATCATGCCCGTCATCGAATATTAGTTTGATTGCATAATTTCCTATAGGCTGAACTTCATTGATCATGACGTTTTGTTTGTTTAGTTGGAGTATTGATTGCCCTGGTCCATGGCCTTTAACTTCAGCAGACTGAGAATGCACCCTGAGAAACTCAAAAGAAAATTCATATCTTGTATTATCAGGATAGACTAGTAACAAGGTCCGATCTTTCTTGCGAACCGTTATTTCGGAAGGGACCTTATCCATATCTAACTGTCGTTTTATTATAGTATATAGCGACTTAGATCTTCATCTTTGGAGAGTTCAACTAAGTGATCATCTACATACTTTTTATCAATTTTTATATTGCTTCCATCGATTTCTGATGCTTCGAATGATACAGTTTCTAATAATCGCTCCATGACAGTGTGCAGTCTTCTAGCACCAATATTTTCCGTATTTTCATTTACATGATATGCAACTTCGGCAAGCCTTTGGACGCCATCCTTTGTAAATTTAAGATTTACACCTTCTGTCTTAATCAGAGCAGTATATTGCGTTGTAAGAGAGGCATTTGGTTCTGTGAGAATTTTAACGAAATCTTCAGTTTTGAGTGATTTAAGCTCTACTCTAATTGGAAATCGACCTTGCAATTCTGGTATCAGATCTGATGGTTTTGAGACATGAAAAGCTCCTGATGCAATAAAAAGTATGTGATCTGTTTTAACCATACCGTATTTGGTATTAACTGTTGAACCCTCTATGAGTGGAAGAAGGTCTCTCTGAACACCCTCTCTGGATACATCTGCACCGATACCCTCAGATCTTCTTGCAATTTTGTCAATTTCATCAATAAAGACGATTCCTTGTTGCTCTACCGCATCTATTGCCTGAGATTTAAGCTTTTCTTCATCGAGCATCTTAGCTGCTTCCTCATTGGTGAGCATTTTCATTGCATCTTGGACTTTTAGTTTGCGAGTTTTTGTTTTGCTATTAGATAAATTCTGAAACATTCCTTGTAATTGATTGGTCATTTCTTCCATACCAGGAGGCGCCATTATCTCTATTCCAACCGGAGTTGCTTGTATCTCTATTTCGATCTCTTTTTCATCAAGTTTTCCTTCTCTCAACATCTTTCGAAATTTTTGGCGTGTATCATTCATGGATGAATCATTTTGTCCATTCTTACTCTCCAGTCCTGGTGATGGGGGAAGTAATGCATCAAGAACCCTCTCTTCAGCTGCATCTTCAGCACGATGTTTTACTTTTTCCATTTCAGCTTCACGGGTAATTTTTACTGCTACATCCACGAGGTCTCTTATAATGCTATCAACCTCTCTACCAACATAACCAACCTCAGTGAACTTTGTTGCTTCAACCTTTATAAATGGTGCTTTTGCTAACCTGGCAAGTCTTCTAGAGATCTCTGTTTTTCCAATTCCTGTTGCACCAATCATGAGTATATTTTTTGGAGTAATTTCTCCTCTCAGAGGTTCGTCCACATTCGATCTTCTCCATCTGTTTCTCAATGCAATAGCAACGGCACGTTTGGCTTCGTCTTGACCGATTATATGATTATCAAGCTCCTGAACAATTTCTCTTGGTGTCATCTGAGACATAGTTTATTCCGCCTACTTATTTTTTTGTTAATTCTTCAATGATGATGTTGTTATTTGTGTAAACACAAATTTCGCTAGCGATATTTAGTGCTTCTACTGCAATAGTTTTTGCGTCTAATTTGGTATTTTTCATAAGCGCAAGTGCTGAAGCCTGTGCAAAAGCGCCACCAGATCCAATTGCCATAATGTCATTTTCTGGTTCTATAACATCTCCATTGCCAGATATTATTAATGATGAGTCTTGATCTGCAACACATAACAATGCTTCCAGTCTTCTTAGTCGACGATCTGTTCTCCATTCTTTTGCTAGCTCAATTGCTGCTCTTGTAAGATTTCCATACTGCTCAATTTTTCCTTCAAATAACTCAAACAAGGTAAAAGCATCGGCCGTGCCTCCTGCAAAACCAGCTATAACCTTGCCTGATGCAAGGGTTCTCACTTTTCTGGCATTTCCTTTCATTACGGTATTTCCAAGACTGACTTGGCCGTCACCTGCAATCGCAACTTTATTATTTCTTCTTACAGATACAATTGTTGTGCCTCTATATTGTTCCATTAAACTCCTCAATCGATAGAAAACTCTATCGTCTTTTCAATTTACCCTTTTCGTTTATTTTTAGCCCTAGGGTGTGTTTGATCGTATATTTGGGCGAGGTGCTGAAAATCAAGGTGTGTATATATTTGGGTAGTGCTTATATTGGCATGACCAAGCAATTCTTGGACACCTCTGAGGTCTTGACTGGATTCAAGAAGATGAGTTGCAAATGAATGCCTTAACATATGAGGGTAAACTTTTACTGATAGGTTTTGTTTTTTTGCCCAATAATTCAGTCTCGATTGGATTGATCTAGCTTTGAGCCTCTCGCCTCGAATGCTTATGAAGAGCGCTTTGCTATCGGACTTGATCTCGTTATTTCTTGATTTTAACCATGATTTGATTGCATCTATTGCAAATTTTCCAACCGGAATTATCCTCTGCTTATTCCCTTTTCCAGTAACAATTACAGTGGCATCACTCAAATCTATATCAGTGGTATTGAGATTAACAAGCTCTGAGAGCCTGAGCCCGGATGAGTACATTAACTCTAAAATTGCCCTGTCTCTGTCTGGGATAAAACCGCTTTCCTTAATATCGAGTAACCTCATCATCATATCTGTGTCAAGATTCTCAGGTAACCTAATTTTGGCTTTAGGTGCCCGAACATTTTGAGCGGGATTATTTTTGATCTTTTTTTCTTTAACTAAATAACGAAAAAAAGACCTCAATGAGGATAAGTTTCTTTGAATGGATTTTGGACTAACACCAGATCTGAATCTTGAGGCACTATAAGAGCGAATATGTTCGCTATCTATTCTATCCCAGGAAGATATTTTGTTTTTCTTGCAAAAAGAAATAAATACATTCAAATCTTTTTGATAATTTTTACATGTGTACTCGGATAGTCTCCTTTCTACTTCGAGGTATCTTATATAACGATCAGTCCACTCCTTTTGTTCATCTGAAAGCATGGATGTCAAATTGATTTTAGTTGATAAGATTTAAGAGATTGAGAGATTAGTTGTCCAATTACTTTAAGATAATCCATACTCATATCTGGATTGAATCGGTTTTCATCGTCACTGCTTATTGCTAGAAAGCCCAATTTTTGTTTTATGCCCAGAGGTATCAGTGCACAAGATTTTACCTCATTTGGCTGATTGAACAGTAATTCAAGCTGCTCGTCTTTTAACTTATTACAACGGGGTAAATTGTTATCAATAAATGACTTGAATGGTTTTAATAAATCATGAGTTTTTTCGTAGAATAGAATGTCTTTATTTTTTAATTTAATGTCATTATAAAACAAGAAAGTACACTCCCTGACATCAAATTCTTCAACTAAATCCTTACAAGATATGCTAATCGTATCTTCAAAATTTTTGGAATGAATAAGTTTGTATGCGAATTCATAAATTTTATGTATAAGATTTTGGTTTGATGATGCATTTTGTATGAGTTCGTTAAGCTTATTTTTTAAGTCTCTATTTTCTTCTCTGAGAATATCAATTTGTCGTTCAACAAGAGATACACTTCCTTTTTTTGAGTGAGGTATTTCTAAGTTGGCTAATATATCTGGTTTATCTAGGAAGAAATCTAGATTCTTTTCTAAATATTCTTTTACATTTTTTTCACTTATCGTATTTTTTTTTGACATTTATCTTTCCTGGGCTCGTGAAATTACTCAATGATATATTTTTCTTCCTTGAGGCTATCAATTATGCCATTTCTGGGATCCGGGTATATGAGATTATCAATTAATTCATTATTCATTCTGGCTGTATCAAGACGTCTTGATTCTTTCATGAAAGACAGCCTTGTTTCTTCCCATGTTTTGATTGCTTCCGAGGTTTTTATCTCTTTAGGTTTATTGATACCAGAATATTCACAAACAGACTTATAAAACCATGTCTGACTTTTATGGCATCCATCTGAAATATTATAAATTTTACTCAGATTTTTCTTTTTCAGTGCATTGATACAGCAACTTACAAGATCTGAAATATGAATTCGATTACCTGGCTTGGCCTCTGATTCACTAATGACAGTAAAATTTTTATTCAACCTATTTATGCCTAATCTTTTTGGCCCATAGATGCCTGAAACTCTGAGTATTACAAGTCTAACATTGTTTTTGTCGCACCATTTTTCAAGAAAGACTTCTGCCTCAACTCTTTTTTTTGCCCTTTGAGTTTGAGGATTTGTTTCAATTAACTCATCAGTGAGTTTACCTGATCGGTCTCCATATACCCCGCTGGTACTCAAGTAGACAAATCTAATTGGTTTAGTATTGAGGCTATTTACAAAATTTTGCAATCTAAGATCCAAAGTCTGATCTTTGTTTGGTGGAATGGTGTAAAGAACAGAAAAAGGATCAACAGTTTTTATCTTATTGCTATTAGAATCTAAATTTATTTTTTGGATTTTGAATTGTATGTCTTGATCGAAATTGCGACTTACAAGACACGTGTCACTTTTTGAAAGTTCTTCAGCAACCCTCAATCCCGTGTAACCAGCTCCAGCAATTATAAAATTCATCAATAATCTCTAGTCATCTTCTCTTGATTTGGCTCTGATTGATTTTCTGTATGTTTCACATGCAGAGTCAATCTTGCCAAAATGAAAAAGGATTTCACCTAAAACAAAATAATTTCTGTCATTAGGCTCTATTTCAATTGCTCTTTCAATGCATTCTTTCGCCTCTTCCCACCTTTGATCTTTTATTAATATTTCGGCATGTATTCTCATTAATTTTGAATTATTTTCATATCGTTTCTGCCACTGAGATATTTTTTTTATAACTTTTTCAGGCTGATCTTGATTGAGGCTTATGAAGTTATATATGAGAATTTCATCGAATGTTTTCTTCAAAAAATTTAATAATGTTTTTTCAGCGACATCATTTTCATTCAATTCTTTTAATTTTTTGCAATAGGTATCTACGAGATAAGAACTCTCTTTCACTGAATTGGATGCTCCTTTCCATATTTTCTTGAGCAGATCAAAGTTTTTTGCATCCTTAATAAGTTCAGCAATTGATATCAGCTCTAATTCAATAAGTTTTTCTTCTTTACTGCGATTTAAGGATTTGAGTAATGCGAGATTATTTTCAAGTTGCTCCCATTCTGAGAATTTTATCTGCATGTCCGCGAGGAGTTCAGCTGCGATTGTATTATCTGGTTCTATTTCGTTTATTTTTTCAAGCGTCGCTTTTGCATTCTCGTAATCCGATGATTTTAATTGTGTATTGGCCTGAATTAAAAGGATATGTGTTTCTGCGCGACTGAGTTTTTCGTAGGCTTTTTTTATCCACTCGTCTCTTTCTTTATATTTACCTTGAGAATCATATGCCTGAATTATTTGGGTGTATGCAAGAATTGGATTATCACAGAATGGTAAAGCTTTTAGGGCACTTCTTTGGGCATCATGATAGTCACCTTTAGACATTGCTAAAATGCTATTTTCAAGGAGCTTATTTGATTTATCACGTTTCGAATTTTTTGCTTTATTTAGGAGAAAACTGGGAGCACTGAGGACTTTAGACAATACGTAGATCAAAATCAAAAATGCACTAAAACACAATAAAAAAAATATTAAAGATATATCTATAACGAAATCTTTATAATAAATTGAGATATGTCCGGGAAAATCAATCAAATTTTGAGCCAGTAAAGCACCCAAAAGTATTGTTAAAATAATATAAAATCCAAATTTCATTTAATCTTTTGTTCTCTCTTCAATAAGTAGTTGATAATCCTCGATCATGTTAATTATTTCTGGCAGATTCTTCATTTGACCCGCCCTATAATTTGATTGGTCTTGAAGCTTTTCTAACATTAAAGCGACTTTCTTATCTCTACTGTCAAAATGAATTTCTAGCCATTTTATGGCTTGATCAATTGAGATCTCATATAAGATCCAACGATTAATCTCTAATGATTGTTTTGCATCAAAGAGTAATTGTTGAAGATGACGAGTGATAATTTCTTCTGAAATTTTTATATTCTGGTCATATTGATCTAATTTCTTCACAGAAATCATTTCACTCAACGAGCTGGATAACGATCCCCATATCTCTTTATAAATTGATGTTGATTGATCATCATTTTGCATGGATGGCTGCTGCAATTCTTTTCTTTGCAAAAAAACAGCATCTTCAATAAATTGACTAATGTCAGCAATTAATTGATCTTTATTTTTTATTGATCCGGCTATTTGGTTTTCAATTTCCGATTCTATTGTTTTTTTTATTTTCATGGCTTCTTGATCATCAAAATTCACCATCAGATCGAGTGCTTGTTGAAGTGTCGCAATGATAAAAACACTGTTCATAGTAAATTGATCATGTAAATTTGCTATTTTCAGTAGATATTTAACTTCATCAACTAACCATATTTCTGTTCTATTATTGGGGCTTGATGAGCGATCTAGATTTTTTATTGAGATAATTTCTCGCTCGATAAACAATTGTTTCTTTTCAATATCCTCAAGTCTTTCGTTTAACTCATTGTCAATGACGCTCAACTTTTTGATGTTTGTGTTTAGAAGATTTTCATATTTAGCTCTTATTTCACCTTCGATATCATCCTGAAATACGAAGTTTTTCTGAAAATAGATATAAAGGGTAACTGCACCTATGATAGAAAAAACAAAAAATACAGCAATAATTACTGGGAGTCTTGATGGATCTTTTTTCTTTTCTTTATGTTTGATTTCTTCTTCCAATTTCAGTTTCCTTTGGCTAGAGCATCCAAAATCGCCTGGTTCCTCGGATCAAAAGTAACTATACATCTCGCATTACTTATCTTGCTCCTTATTGCATCAGCTATTCTCTGGCTGGGGATAATAAATGTTGGCATCTTATTCATATTGACATCATTCTCTTTCATAATTGAAAAGAAATTTTCGAATACCTCACAGCTTAATATAACGATATAAGCAAAACTATTTTGTTTAAATTTCTTTTTTATTTCTAAAATTTTCTTGTTGTTATGTTGAGCCTTGGTTTTTTGATAAACAATAAGATTTTGCACGTTCGCCCCTCTGTCAAGAAGCTCCAATTCAAGTTTATCTCTTCCAGTCTTGCCACGAATAATGGTGATGCATTTATTTTTAACATTTTCTAAGAGCTTACCTTTCAGGAGACCTTCACTACTGAATTCTGTTGATGGTGAGAAATTTACTTTGATTCCTAATTTTTCAATCCATGATTTCGTGGTTGGACCAATTGCAACAATTTGTGAGTCCTGGAGCTCAAGATATTCATGACTTATCTCAACAGCATTTTTACTGATGAAGATAAATATGTCACTTTTCGATAACGCCGCAACGCTTTGTTTTATTTTATTTGAAGAGAAGGGCGATATTTCTAGTATTGGAAATACGTATGGAGCTTTATCCTGATCTCTTAATATCTCAATTAACTTACTGCAATGTTTTTCTGAGCGTGTTATTAGTATTTCTTGCTGGTTTGATTTTGGAGGTATCATTTATCTGGCTAATTTTAATATCTCAATAGCACCAATTTGTTTTAAACGATCTGCTAGCTCTAATCCCAGTTCCTCAGCATTATTTGCAGAACCAGTTACTGTATCTCTAGCCTCGACAGAACCATCGGGAGAAATAACAATACTCTCTAGTCTGCATTTTCCATTTGCATAAGTAGCATAAGATCCAATTGGTGAATGACAGTCAGCAAACAATGCGCTATTGACTGACCGCTCACAATTAGTGGTAACTTCAGTTTCAAAATCATTTATCTTGCTGACTATATCTATGATCTCTTCTTTTTGCCTAAGGCATTCTATACCGATAACCCCTTGAGCTGCAGCTGGAACCATCTCCGCTGTTGAGAAAGTTTGAGAAATCTCGCCAGATAATTCAAGTCTATCTAATCCTGCTTTAGCAAGAATGATAGCATCGTAATCTCCAGATTCTAACTTATCGATTCTCGTGTTCACATTGCCTCTTAGGTTTTTTACCCTTAGATCAGGTCGAAGTTTTAATATTTGTGACTGTCTTCTCAAACTTGAGCTACCAACCAAGGATCCTGATTCTAGTTCAGCTAGTTTTAATTTTTTTTTAGATACTAGACAATCAAATGGTGACTCGCGTTTAAGCACCGCAGCTATGAAAAATTCTTCTTGCAGTAGAACTGGCAAATCTTTCATCGAATGAACTGCAATATCTGCTTTTTTTTGCAGAATTGCATATTCAAGCTCTTTTATAAATAGACCTTTTCCTCCAATTTTTTGAAGATTTTGATCGAGAATTTGGTCGCCTTTCGTACTGAGGGGAAGTAATTCCACATCCTCTATTTCTGGGAGTTTTTTCAGTAAATTGGAAACGTGATTGGCTTGCCATAGAGCAAGCTTACTCTTTCTCGTTGCTATTCGAATTATCAATCTGGCCTCCAAAAAATACCATATTACTGAATAATATTGTTTTTCCGATAATCATTCATAATGCTAATTATTTGAGTCTAAGTATTTTTCTTTTTAGTCAATCAATCAAATTAGCGATTACAGTGTTTCTATTTATTTTTATCCAATTGTTTTTCCAGTTCTTCTAGTTTCTCTCGGGTCCTTTTGAGTACCTGTTCTTGTATTTCAAATTCCTCTCTAGTTACAAGATCAAGATTTTTGATTTGCGATTCTATAAGTGACTGAATATTCTGCTGGAGATCACCTTTGATGGCTTCGAGGTCATCTGGTAAATTTTCAGTAATTTTCTTTTTTATATTTTTTAAATAATTCTGCATATGCCTATCCTCTTATAAGAAAGCATTATTACAAATATTATTCTACTAGATTTTTTAGGTCGTGACTGATTATTCAGAGCTGTGACAGATAAGAATCGAGTCTATCTGTATTCATTACAAAATTCTTTTTTAAATTTTCAGAATTTTTTTTTACGTCTTCTAGATTAACTGCATCACCGACCTGAACAATGCCAACCATTGCCATCATCAGATGCGGATCACATTGGTAAACATAAACTCCCTCAGTTTCTAATTTGACACTGAAGTTTTCATTCATGAGACCCTTCCAGCCATCAGAGCCCGCGGGCGTCATATTAGGAATAGTTGCTGAGTTATGAGCTAAGTCTGTCACTTCAAAGTTTAGCGTGTCTCCTGGCGAAACTTTAATAACTGCTGGATCAAAAACCATGGTTCCAGTTGGACCAACATTTAGCATCCTAATGGTATGTTCTGAACCTGAAGAGAGTTCAACTTTTGCTAGTGGCGGAGGACTTACTGATTGTATTTCTGTTGATGTGTCCTCATCTTGAACAGTTTGTGTTAGCACTGAATTCTGTTCATTGAGTATACTGATCTGGCCAAATGGTTTAAGCCTTTCTTCAATGGATACAATCTTTCTAACACTTCTTTTTTTTACTAGGTCTTCAGTTTTTTGTAAGACAAATACAGTCATAAAGGTTATGAAGAGTGACGTCAGTAAAATCCATATCCATGGTCTGTATTCTGATTTTTTTTTGTTATTTGACAAGATTATTACCGTTTATAAAATTACGTGTTTGATCATTCCAAATTGCGCGTGCAATATATCAAGAAATTGATCAGAGTTAAACCAATTAGGAATTAAAATATTTTAAAAAATAAAATTGTTGGTTTCTTTTTTGTGTTATTTTAATTTTTGATCATTTTTTGACTGAGGAAATAATGATGAAGAAATTGCCTTTAATAGTTCTAATAAGTATTTTACTTGCTGTTCTCGGTTGTTCTGATAATTCAAATAGAACAGAAACAGAATTAGAAAATAAATTTGCCGATCTTGTATTAAAAAATGGGTTTATCGCTACTGTTGATCCTAATATAGGAAATGTGACAGCAATCGCGATAAATGACTACTTAATCACTGCAACCGGTGACGATCAGAAGATTGATGAATTTATTGGCGCTAATACAGAAGTTATTGATCTTGATGGACGTTTTGTTATGCCTGGTTTTATTGAGGGTCATGGACATTTTATGAGTTTAGGTAGATCAAAACAAATTCTAGATTTGAATGATGTTGACGGATGGGAAGAAATTGTATCAAAAGTTGCTGTAGAGGTTGATAAGTCTAAACCAGGAGAATGGATTTTTGGAAGAGGTTGGCATCAAGACAAATGGAGCAGCCTGCCTGATAATGCAATTGATGGTGTGCCCATCAATGATACTTTAAGCAAAGTATCCCCTCAAAATCCTGTCGTGCTTGGTCATGCAAGTGGCCATGCAGCGTTTTGGAATGATGCCGCGCTCGAAATTGCCGGAGTGGATGAAGATACGCCGGATCCAGATGGCGGTACAATCGTGAGGGACCTTACAGGCAAAGCAACCGGTTTAATGAGAGAGACAGCGCAAAGACTCATAAGCAAAGCACGAAATGAATATGAAGGTAGACTTACACCTCAGGAGACTGAATTAGATAATCGTGAGCGGGCAAAAATGGCTGCAGACGAAGCATTAAAATATGGTGTTACCTCTTTTCATGACGCCGGAGCAAGCTTTGAGACAATTGATTTTTTCAAACAATTAGAGAGTGAAGGAGAATTAGGCATTCGTCTTTATGTTATGGTCAGAAGAGAATCTAATGAAATTATGGATGCTGCGCTTCCTCAGTATAAAATGCTTCCTGAGGGCAATGACTTTCTTACGGTTAGATCGATAAAGCGACAAATAGATGGAGCATTGGGGGCCCATGGAGCATGGTTATTAGAACCTTATCTCGATCTTCCTGAGACTACCGGGCTAGTATTAGAAACAGTTGAAGATATTACAGGTACAGCCGAGGTCGCTGTTAAACATGGATTTCAAGTGAATACACACGCAATAGGCGATAGAGCTAACAGAGAAGTGTTGGACATTTATGAAGGTGTTTGGAGGGAGTTGGGTGTAGATGGAAAGGATTTGCGTTGGAGAATAGAACATGCTCAACACATTCATCCAGACGATATTCCAAGATTTGGTGAGTTAGGGGTTATTGCATCTGTGCAGGCGGTTCATGGTACTTCAGATGGACCCTGGATACCCAGTCGACTTGGAGATGAAAGAGCCAAGGATACCTCCCAGCCATGGAGAACACTGTTTGAGACGGGTGCGATTATTACAAATGGTACTGATGTTCCAGTAGAAAGAATAGATCCGATTGCTTCATATTATTCATCTGTAACGAGAAGAATGAATAATGGGGATGCCTTTTATCCCGAGCACATTATGACAAGACAAGAAGCTCTTGAGACATATACTATTAATGGCGCTTATTCGGCTTTTGAAGAGGATATCAAGGGCAGCTTAACACCAGGAAAATATGCAGATTTTATAGTGTTATCAAAGAATCTATTAACTGTAGACTATGAAGAGATTCCATCAGCTGAAGTTGAAATGACATTTGTTGGTGGTGAGTTGAAATATAAAAAATAACTGCCACGCAAATATTTAATAAAGATTTTGAGCCAATTAATATACAAAAATTACATTTCAGGGGAATTTAAATCATCTGATAATTTATTTGATGATATTAGTCCGTATGATGGATCAATAGTCGCAAGAGTTTCAGAGGCCAATAAAGCTGATGTTGACCTGGCTGTAAGATCTGCAAGAAAAGCCCTCAACGGGGTTTGGTCAGAGATGACTCTGGACTCAAGATGCGCCCTCATAAGTCGAGTTGCAGACGAAATTGATAATAGGTTTGATGATTTTGTTAGCGCTGAAATTGCCGATACTGGAAAGCCGCTAAATCAAGCAAAAACAATCGATATACCAAGAGGCGCAGAGAATTTTCGTTTCTTTTCAAATTATATTAAATCAATGGGCACTGAACTCTTTGATTCGCAAACTCATGACGGCGCAAAAATACTAAATTATTCGATTAGAAAACCCAAGGGCGTTATCGCTATTATTGCTCCATGGAATTTACCTCTTTTGTTGTTGACGTGGAAACTTGCGCCAGCACTTGCAGCAGGTAATTGTGTTATCGCAAAACCGTCTGAGGAGACACCAGGAAGTGCAACTTTATTAGCTGAAGTTTTTGACAAAGTAGGTTTTCCTGCTGGAGTTTTCAATCTATTGCATGGTTTTGGGCCAGCTTCAGTTGGCGAGTATTTGACTAAACATTCAGGAATAGACGCAATTACATTTACAGGTGAATCATCTACGGGCTCAGAAATCATGAAAGCTGCTGCACCAGGCGTAAAAGCACTTTCGTTCGAGTTGGGTGGAAAAAATCCGGCAATTATCTTTGATGATGCTGACCTAGATGCAGCAGTGAATGGGACAATTAAATCTGTATTTTCTAATTGTGGGCAAGTTTGCTTATGTACTGAGCGAGTTTATGTACAAAGCAAATTATATGAGAGATTCATGGAAAAATTTACATCACAAGCTGAAAAGTTGATTGAGAATTGGCCTGAAGGTGATGCAAGTAATTTTGGCCCCCTAATTTCAAAAGACCACAGAAAAAAAGTTTTAGATGCTTTTTCTAAGGCCTCTTCAGATGGTGGAAATTTGATAACGGGTGGAGGAGTTCCAGAATTTTCAGATAAAAGAAAGTCTGGATTCTGGATAGAGCCAACAATATTCACAGGACTGGATGAAGATTCTGAATTCATGAAAAACGAAATATTTGGACCTGTCTGTCACGTCAGTCAATTTGATTCGGAAGATGAGGTTCTCCAGATGGCTAATAATACGGATTATGGTCTAGCTGCAGCTGTTTGGACAACAGATTTAAAAAGAGCTCACTCTTTTTCAGCCAAGCTTGATGTTGGTATTGTTTGGATTAATTCGTGGTACTTGAGAGATTTAAGAACACCCTTTGGCGGCACAAAATTATCAGGTATTGGCAGGGAGGGTGGCCATCACTCTATAGAGTTCTATAGTGAGATATCAAATATTTGCCTTAAATTATAATGTCTTATTTTCATTATTTATTTCTATATATTGTTATTGGCATTTTTCCTTCGATTCCCATAATTGCAATTTATTTATTCTTCTCAAAAAAGGAATATAAGGATATTCTTAAGCTACCCTTATTCATTTTTTTTGCGATAATGGGATGGTTATTAAATAATTTGTTCAATCTATTCTGATATTATTGATTCTATGATCTCTACTCCTGATATAAATGATAAATATCCTGATACGGGGGTAATCACTGATTTTATTCACTACGGTGCAGTTACTTCATTCTTTGGAGAGATTTCAACTGTCGAATGCTTTGAAGATAATTCTCTTGTGAAAAAGAAATTATCAGAGAAAAGTGACGGTGGTGTTTTGGTAGTTTCTGGAAAAAAATCAAAAAAAGTTGCTTTATTGGGCGACATGATTGCCTCTATGGCTAAAGAAAATGGATGGTCAGGTATAATCATTGACGGATATGTGAGAGATATTGAGATTTTGCGAAATATAGATATAGGAATAATGGCTTTAGGTTCTTGCCCAAGAAAAAGTAAGAAAGAAGGCAAGGGTGAAGTAGATGGAATTATAATGATAGATGATATAGCAGTTAAACCAAAACAATGGTTGTATGCGGATATTAACGGAATTTTAATTTCTGCAGGGAATCTTGAATTAGAAACTTAAATAAAATTTCAGGTATTGTTAGATATATATTTTTCCAATAACTCCTGTTTACCTGATTTAATTTTAGGCTCATTGATATTTTCAACTATTTCTTTCAGTGAAAATTTGCCAGAGAGTATATCTTGAGATTCTTCGGTATTCCATGCCTGATACCTCTCGTCTTTAAACGATTCTAAAAATTTATCTTCAATTACATTTGATGCATTTATCAGTGCTTTTGCAAGGACATCTAATCCGCCGATATGTGCGATGAAAAGATCCTCAATATCAATACTTTGACGTCTTAACTTGGCATCAAAGTTAAATCCACCACTTTTGAAGCCGCCGTCCATGAGGATCTGAGTAAGGATCAGAGTCATTTCTTTGCAATCGTTATTAAATTGATCCGTATCCCACCCATTTTGTGGATCGCCTCTGTTGATATCGATTGAGCCAAAAACATCATAAGCAATTGCGTTTGCAACTTCGTGTTCAAAAGACAAGCCCGCTAATGTTGCATGATTAGCCTCAATATTCAGCTTTATTGAATCAATAAGATCGTATTTCTCAAGGAAAGCCACAACTGTTGATACATCCCGATCGTATTGATGTTTTGTTGGCTCGCATGGTTTTGGCTCTATTAAAAGCTGACCTTTGAAGCCAATTTTTTCTTTATGATCGATGATTAGGCTTAAAAATCTGGCATATTGATCTAACTCCTGCTTAATATCAGTGTTTAGAAGTGTATCGTAGCCCTCCCTTCCTCCCCAAAGGACATAATTTTTTCCGTCTAATTGATGAGTAAGTTCAAGCATATTTTTAACTTGATATGCGGCGCACTTAAATACCTCGGGATCTGGATTGGTCGCTGCACCGGCCATGTATCTCGGATGACTGAATAGATTTGCTGTACCCCATAACAATTCAATATTATGTTTTTGCATCTTATCTTTGAGTGGATCAGAAATTCTTTTTAAATTTTCAGATAATTCTTTAACTGTATCTGCATGTGCTGCTACATCCACGTCGTGGAAACAAAAGAAAGGTGCCCCTAATTTACTGAAAAAATCAAATGCCGCATCAAGTTTTTCCAGCGCCGCTTGATGCGACTTAGGATTTGAGAGCCATGGTCTATTGAACGTTCCTTCGCCAAAAACATCATTTCCCACCCAACTAAAGGAGTGCCAATAACATACTGCAAATCTAAGATGCTCTTTAAGGCTTTTTCCTAAAATAATTTTTTCTGCGTCATACCAGTTATATGCTAGAGGATTGTCATTGTCCTCTCCTCGGTATTCTATCGTTGGGATGTGCTTAAATATTTCGTGCGCCATTTCGTTCTCGTTAAATTAGTTAAATTTTTTTGTTGCATAATACAGCTTGCGCCATGTATCAATTTTCTCTGAATATTTTTGAACATGATTGTTTTCTGGTTCAATAGCTTCAATGATTGGAGCTGCTTCATTTATAGTTTCAATTTTACTCTTATTTATTCCACATTGGGCTAGTAATGCAGCTCCTTTTGCTGGACCAACATCAGAGCCATCTCTGTATATAAGTGTTTTATCTAAACAATTAGCAATAATTTTGCCCCAATATCTTGAACGAGATCCTCCACCGATCACTGTAATTGTATCGCATTTTCCTCCGGCATCTATTAACGCATCAAATCCATCCTTTAGGGCAAATGCCACACCTTCCATACTTGCATGAATAATAGCTGCCCTGTCAGTCGTCGATTTTAGACCTTGGAACATGGAAGTAGCATAAGGGTTATTGTGTGGTGTTCTCTCACCGTTAAGATAGGGCAAAAAAAATACACCATCTGAGTGACCTTTCTTTTCTGCTGCATCATAAGCTTCTTTTGGCGAATCGAATCCAGTGAGATTCGCGCACCAGTCAATTGCAGATGCCGCAGAGAGTATCACAGCCATCTGATGCCATGTATTTGGCATAGCATGACAAAAAGCATGTATACCCTGCATAGGATTGGGTAAAAAACCCTCTGTTACAATAAAAATCACACCTGATGTCCCGAGAACGAGAGATGCATCATCCACATTTATTACCGATGAGCCAATCGCACCTGCGGCTTGGTCACCGGCACCAGCAACAACAGGAACGATTGGTAAGTCCAGCTTTTCAGAGGTCGACTTTGAAATCATTCCAGTTATTTCATTGCTCTCAAAAACTTTTGGTAATTGTTCAATCGATATTTCTGTCGCGGCAATTGCTCTTTCACTCCATGATCTTTTATTTATATCTAACCACATGGTTCCAGAGGCGTCAGAAACATCAGTTGAATAGTCGCCACACCATGCAAATCTGAGGTAATCTTTTGGAAGTAGAATTTTATTTATTTTAGAAAAATTTTCTTTTTCGTTTTTCTTTAGCCAGCTAATTTTTGGGGACGTAAATCCTGGCATAATTTGATTGCCAATTATTGGTTGTAGTTCAGGAAAATTCTTTTCCAGTTCCTGGCATTCTTGATGAGATCGGCCATCATTCCAGAGAATAGCAGGCCTGATAAGTCGATCTTTATTGTCTAATAAAACTGCACCATGCATTTGTCCAGATAGACCGATCCCTTTAATTTCTGTACGAATTTTTTTTGGAATGGATAAAATGGTTTTTTCTGTCGCTTCAAGCCAATCAAGTGGATTTTGCTCTGACCACAACGCTCGTGGGCTAGAGGTTTTAATTGGTTGACTGGATTCAGATATTTTTTTTCCAGCACCATCAATGACAATTGTCTTGATAGATGAGGTTCCAAGATCAATGCCTAGATACATAGTCAGATTTTATTGGGATACCTGGTCTGAGAATATTGAGCACAGAACAGTTTCAGTTGATTTGATTGTTTCAATATCATTTCCAAATTTTTGTACGAATTTTTGATTTTCATCAAAGATAGGCCAATTAGGTGCATTATGTCCGTTAGGATTTCCAGTTTTTGCAAAGTTCGTCCAGTAATCTGTAATTATTTCTGTAATTTCTAAATCCAAATCGCTGGTTGTCATCCATTCATCGTGAGTATTAAATACATAGGGTAATTCTGCGCCGTGATAAGCTCTAATCATTGGATGCTGAGCTGATTTACCTTCTCTTATCCTGCTGAAATAATAGACCCAGCTATTTCCATTATCTTTAGTAATTTTGCTTGCAAGATACTCAGAGGGACAGAGCATTCCTTCTGCAGTATAAAGCCTGTCTAAAGCATTTCTTGGATCTTCTTCATTTTGCAGCGCGTTCATTGCTATATGGCTGGATGAATCAAACAACTGTTTTGATATTGATTCAAGCATCTCATCATCGGTATTTTCAGGTGTATTAGCATAATATTCATCTGCATTCGTCCCAACAATTACTTTCATTGATGAGAGATTACTGTTTTGAATATCTAGCCAAGTTGGTTTCTCAATCAAATAACCATCGACTGCGGGTGAATGATAATAATCAGGAAAAGTTTTTTGGTAAACATCAAGAATCTCTTGTGCTGGTATAGCTCTTAATTCTTCAAGAGATAATGGTTTATTTTCAGATCCGATAATTTTGCCAAGTTTACTGCCTCGATCTTGTTCATTTTGCATGCTTGATCTGACATGCCCATTACCAGGGGTTTCTTCTGGTAGACCAAAACCCGCATTACTTTGGAGTATTGCTTTATTGAAAAGGCCATTAGCAGGCTTAGCAAACATCAGTGCCAATATATCCTGAGCACCAGCTGATTCTCCAAATGCTGTTATATTTCCTGGGTTCCCACCAAAATTTTTTATATTTTTCTTAATCCACTCAAGTGCCGTTACTTGATCCCATAATCCAAAATTGGCTTTTATTTTCTTCTCATCAATGTCTGGGTGTGAGAGGAAACCAAATACACCAAGTCTGTATGCAATACTGACAACAACAACATCTTTTTCTGCTAATGCATAACCATGATAGTTTGGTTCAAATGACCAACCACTGTCATTGCTTCCGCCATGAATATAGACCATCACGGGAAGATTGGCATCTTCGTCAAGCACAGGTGTCCATACATTTAAATATAAACAATCCTCATCTGTAAGCAGATCTGCCACAACATTTCTATCATTTCCAAATATTTCAGCAAGATCACGATACCATTCTAGAATACCCATGTGCTGCATACAGGCAGGGGAGAACTCAGTTGCCATCCTTTTAGAATTTTTCGATTTATATGGAATGGGTGCTGCCCATCTGAGTTTTCCAACTGGTGCCTCTGCAAATGGAATACCCAGAAAAGAGGCAATTTTCTTGTTTTGAGAATATTTACCAATAAGGGTTTGATTGTCAATTTCGACTCTCGGGGCATTTTCACATGCTGAAATTATTGTAGTCAGAAGTATTAAACTAATTAATCTATGCATTGCTGAATCGACCTTATGAGCTACCTATATTTAAAGTTATCATAATCCTAAAACATTATTGAGAAATGTATTTCATAATACGGAATTTTTCATGACTAAACTTCGGTAAAATATGTAAAATTACGGATACCAAAAAGCTTATTGCTCATCATAATTTAATTTAATATAAGAAAAATGACCATAAAAGAATTAATTGATAATCAGAAGATCGGCTGGTCTCTTCATCAGAGATTTTATACTGATCCAGATATTTACGAGGCCGAGCTTGACCATATAATAACCAAAAATTGGATTATGATCGGTCACGTCTCTGAATTTTCAAATATTGGTGATTTTAAAGTTTTTAATATGGCAAATGAATCCGCGATTATTGTCAAAAGCCCTGATGGTGATTTAAAGGCATTTGCCAATGTCTGCCGACACCGAGGGTCTCTTGTCTGTCTTGAGCAGTCTGGGACAATCAGAAAATTTAGTTGCCCTTATCACGGGTGGGTATATGATCTCAATGGCAACCTGATTCAGGTGAGAGATATGCCAGATGATTTTGATAAAAAGGAATATGGTCTTCATGGCCTATCCCTGGATATTGTGCACGGGCTCGTATTTATCTGTTTTTCAGACAGCCCTCCTTCTTTGGAATCAGCAAAAAAAGAATTGAAAGATCCAATGTCTGATTTTGATTTTGAAAATATGAAAGTTGCTGCCTCGAAAATGTACCCAATAGATGCGAATTGGAAATTATCAATTGAGAATTACCAAGAATGTTATCACTGTGCAACAGCGCATCCTGAGTATGCGAAGATGCATACAATGATGTTAGATCGGGAAAAAAGAGAAAGAATGCAAAATCACATGTATGAAAACATGATTGCCTGTGGTTTAAGGGACTTAGAGATTGAGAAAACAAATATTAATGCTCCCTCAGGTGAACAAGGATACGAGTATTCCAGGACAGCATTGTTCAAAGGATACAAAACTGGAAGTAGGGACGGAGAGCCAGTTGCCCCTCTTCTTGGGAAACTCAAGGATTATGATGGCGGCGCCTCTGATTTGTCTATCGGGCCATTCTCGTTTCTTCTTGCATACAGTGATCACGTGGTTTGTTATGTTTTTTCGCCTGTTGATCATAACAACAGCCAATGTGAGATATATTGGTTGGTCAGAGGTGACGCAGAGGAAGGAAAAGATTACAACAAAGAAGAGTTAATGTATTTGTGGGACATTACAACAGAAGCAGATAAAGAGATCATAGTAAATAACCGTAAAGGTGTTGAATCACGTTATTATCAATCCGGCCCATTCTCAGGTATGGAAAGGCAGGAGAAAATATTTATTGAGTGGATTTTGAGAGAATTGACAGCAAAGATTTGATTTCAGTTATACTCAAATCAATTAAAAATATCATAAGGTTCAAATTTGGAAATAAAACTCAATGATCAGGCAAAAAAGTGGCAAAAAATTGCTCGTGAATATGCCGACAAATACCTCCAGCCGCATGAAATTGAAGCTGAACTTAATAACGGAGAACTTTCAAAAGAGCTTACCCTCAGAAATAAGAAAAAAGCCATTGAGCTCGGTTTCACCGCAATAGATGTTCCTCAGTCATATGGTGGGTTGGGTTTATCAATGGTTGAACAGGTAGCAATCTGGGAGCAATTGGGTAGGGTTACAAATGCACTCTCATGGTGTTTTCCTGAGGCGCAATCTTGGATGTTCGATGCTTGCTCTGAAGAGCAAATAAAGGAATATATACTTCCACTAATGGAGGGCAAAAGAAAGGATTGTTATGCAATTACTGAATCTGGTTCTGGCTCGGATGTAGCAAATCTTGAATCAACAGCAAAAAAAACCACCGAAGGTTACATCCTTAATGGAGAAAAATGGTATGTAACAAGTGCTAATCTTGCAGACTATTTTTGGTTTCAAGCATATATACCAGAAGAAGATGAAGATGCTTTATTTTTAGTTGATAAAGATACGGAAGGTATAGAAATGATAGCCTCTCCACTTTTTAGTCATACCTATGCAGCACATCACCCAACTTATAAGTTTGAAAATGTGATTGTTAAGAATAATCAACGTGTCGGAAAACCCGGTGACGGCATGTCTTTCACACACAGTTGGTTTAGGCATGAAAGACTGATGATTGGTGCGAGAAGCTGCGGTGCTGCAGCAAGATTGATAGAGGAAGCGAAACAATTTGCTGAGGAAAGAATTGTTGATGGCAAACCACTCATAGAAAAGCAAATCATTCAATTCATGCTGGCTGAGAGTGCCACTGAACTCTGGGCTTCAAGGCTGATGACATTTGAGGCAGCCAAAGCAGATGATGATCAGATGGATGTAAAAGTGCTACACAACAGATGTTCTATGGTCAAATTGTATGTATCAGAAGCGGCAAATCGAATAGCTGACAGAGCCTTACAAATCTTTGGCGGAAGAGGCTATATGCGTGAAAATGTTGCTGAGAGATTTTTCCGAGAACTCAGATGTGATCGAATATGGGAAGGTACAAGTGAGATTCAGAAATTAATTATTGCCCGTGCATTACAAAAACGCGGACTGGACGGAATGTAATAGAGTATGCGAAAACTGACTAATTCAAATTCTCAATTTAAAAAAGCAATACAAAAACTACCGTTGGGCGTCTCTTCAAATTTTAGATACTGGGGAGCTGATAAAACGCTCTATATAAAGAAAGGCAAAGGCGGAAAAATCTGGGATCTAGACAACAATGAATACATCGACTACAGACTGGCCTATGGTCCAATTATATTAGGCTACCAAGATGAGCGAGTCGATGAAGCAGCTCGATCAGGTATGGATATTGGCGGTGTTTTTGCTTTGGCAACCGAATTAGAATATGAAATTGCTGAAAGAATTAACAAGATGGTCAAATCTGCAGAGTTAGTTCGTTTCTCTAACTCTGGAACCGAAGCTGTTATGGCGGCATTAAGAGTAGCGCGAGCGTACACAGGCAAGGATGGCCATGTCATTTTGGAAGGGGGATATCATGGGGTTTTTAGTGAGGTAATGTGGTATTCAGAGATTGAAGACTGGGATCCAAAAACCGGTAATCCAGATCTTCTGCCATTTGGGGAGGGGATACCCAAAGTTACAAAGAAGCTCAATTATACGGTGCCAATAAATAATGCAAATGCCGTTGAAGATCTCTTTAAAAAATCAGCGCACGATATTGGAGCATTTCTGGTCGAACCGATTATGGGAAACTGTTGCAGTATAACTGCTAATCAGCAATACATGGAGGACGTTCGATATTTATGTTCAAAGCATGAGATTCTTATGATTATCGATGAAGTTAAAACAGGTTTTAGGGTTGCGAGAGGGGGAGCACAAGAGTTATACAACATTGAGGCTGACTTGTGTACATTCGCAAAAGCCATAGGCAATGGTTACCCAGTAGCAGTGCTCGCTGGAAAAGAAGAGATTATGCGAAATATTGGAGGAGACGACGGAGTGGTTCATGGCGGGACATTCACAGGTCATTCGGTTTCTTTATCAGCAGCAGCAAAAACTCTTGAGATACTTGATGAGACCGATGCACTCAAAACAATTGAAAATTATGGTCTAAAGTTACAAAAAGGAATGAGTAAAATTCTCAGTGAGAGAGGTATCGCCCATGATTTTTCCGGGCATCCATCAATGATGGGATTATTTTTTGCTGAACAAGCTCCGGACGATTATAGGGGTTGGTTGAACTCAGATTATCAGTTCTATGATACACTCGCTCCTAATCTACATGATATGGGAATATTGGTCGAACCCGATTCAAGAGAGCCCTGGTTTCTTTGTGAGTCTCACGATATGGGATGCTTACAAGAAACACTGGACAAATTTGAACAAGCAGTAGATATTACGAGAGAAGAACTAGGTTTGTAACAAATCAACTCATATTTAAGAATGAAGAAATACGATGTAATTGTTGTTGGTGCTGGACATAATGGGCTAGCGAATGCGGCTTTTCTTGCAAAAGCAGGGCTTGATGTACTGTGTGTAGAAAAAAATGATTATATTGGTGGAGCTGCAGTAAGTAGAGAGCTTTATAAAGATTGGAAATATTCAAACTGCTCTTACGTATGCAGTCTTCTAAGACCAGAAATATATCGAAATCTTGAACTTCACAAGCACGGGCTTCAGGTTACACCCTATGGTGGATCGCTTCAGTTCATGGAAAATGGGGATTATTTTGGTTCTTATCATGATCCTGAAGCAGCACATCGTGAGATGGCAAGACACTCTCTTCATGATGCCGATGCATATTCGAGGTACTCCACAGATACTATGAGGCAATGCCGACTCATACGAGATTTCTTGTTGAGAACAGCTCCAGATCCAACATCATTCAAACCCAGAGACATTAAGGAATTGATACTACTAGGAAACAAATTTCTTGAGCTAGGTGAAGATAGGTTATATGAGACAATTCGTTTCTGGACCATGAGTGTTGCAGATTATCTAGATGAATATTTTGAGACAGACGTTATTAAAACAGCACTTTCTGGTAGCGGAATAATAGGGACAGCACTGGGTATTCATTCACCCGGAACAGCATATGTGTTGTTGCATCACTATATGGGCGATGTGGATGGAAATGTCGGAACTTGGGGTTTTGCTCGTGGCGGAATGGGTGCCGTGTCAAATTCACTTGCCGGAGCATTCCAGTCGTATGGCGGAGAAATTCGCTCTGAGGCAGGAGTTGACCAGATCATAGTTAAAAACAACCG
>Ga0208410_1000315_pt1 | contig 29137 bp, 17 predicted proteins | sample ETN02SmetaG_3_FD_185787 | JGI IMG/M metagenome (GOLD analysis project Ga0208410, IMG submission 185787) | Marine microbial and viral communities from oxygen minimum zone, Eastern Pacific Ocean - ETNP2014F10-02SV257 (SPAdes) (version 2) | ecosystem: Environmental > Aquatic > Marine > Oceanic ... | reverse complement strand
CAAGAAGCGGTCTCCGACGCAAGCGCAAGCCGAACTCGCCGACTGCGAGGAGGCGCAAGCGACGCTCGGTAAGCGCGTCAACAAGAAGGTCATCGCGATGTTCGATAAGGCTGAGTCTGAATTCAAGGACTTGCAAGAGAAGCGACGCATCGTGTTGAACGATAGAACGAAGATTCAAAAAGTGATCACCGAGTTGGATGAAAAGAAGCGCGAGGCGTTGCAGTTGACGTGGGAAAAGGTCACCAAAGACTTTGGGTCCATCTTCTCCACCTTGCTTCCGGGTACATCGGCCAAGCTCGAGCCCCCGGAGGGCGGCACCGTCATGGACGGTTTGGAGGTGAAGGTTGCGTTCGGTGAAGTGTGGAAGGAGTCGCTCTCCGAGCTCTCGGGCGGTCAACGCTCGCTCTTGGCGCTGTCGTTGATTCTCGCCCTTTTGCTCTTCAAACCGGCGCCGATTTACATTTTGGACGAAGTCGACGCCGCGCTCGATCTTTCGCACACGCAGAACATCGGCAGAATGATCAAGCAACACTTCCCATTCTCCCAGTTCCTCGTCGTGTCGTTGAAGGAGGGCATGTTCAACAACGCCAACGTCATTTTCCGCACCAAGTTTGTTGACGGTAATTCCACCGTCACCCGTACCGTGCCGGCGCTGAAGGATAAACAGGACAACACCCGTCCCGATGAACCTAACGCGCTCGCGGAGGCGGCGTCAAAACGTCGCGGTGCGGCGACGTCGGGCAAGGGTAAGGAAAATTAATCCGAGCCGAATCTCCCATTGGTTGTAAGATATCTCAAAGCCATGACTAAAAATAGGACGCCGGCGCACGACGAGCTCGTGGCGCGCGCGATGCGTCGCATTCCGAATAAATTTCTTCCGCTCTTTGAGCGGGCGTCGACGTCGGACGACTCGCTCGACGACGACGACGACGATGAGTCGCGCGCGAGACGAACCGTGTTCATCACCGAGAGCGCCGAGGACCGAGCGACGGAGACGCCAGAGTACGATTTTGAATACGAACAGTTTTATCCGAACGGACGCGCGGCGCTCACCGCGTTGAAATGTGCGCTGCGAAACCCGCTGTGCGCGCCGCACGCCGACAGACTCATCTCGGAATTACGTTATTTGAGACTCACCGCGTCGGCGGAGCACAGACGCGCCGCCGCGGCGGACGCGCGCGAGTCCACGCGAGCGTCTCGGCGCGCCGAGTCGAACGCGATATCCGCGAGCGACGATGAAAAACTCGAAATGTTAGAAGACACGCTGATTGCGCTCAAGACGCGAGTCGCAGCGCTGGCGTGCTTGAACGAAGACGCGTCGCGCGAGACGACGAATGCCGGTAGCGAATGATGATTGCATCTTTACAACATTCAAGGCGCGGCGCCGGAAAGATCCTGAACTAATTGACCTGCGTTTGCGAGAGTATTGCGCATTCCCTCGAGACCCTCTGCGCGTTTGTGCAGCGCGCTCTCTTGGCACGCGCGTATGAGAACGGCAAACGTAATCTCGGTGGGCATGAGTCCGTCGATGCGTTGCATGTCGTCGAGCACACCGAGCGCTCTCGTCACTTCACCGCTTCGAATGTGTGCACCGATGAGCGCGTTGTAGACGGCGGCGTTGCGTGGGACATCCCAAAAGTCACGCATCTTCTCCATCACCGCCTCGGCTTCGAGATCTCGACCTTGGCAACCGAGGCAGTGAATGTACGCGCCGCACATGACGGTGTGCGGAATGATGCGCGCTCGGAGCATCTCCGCCCACACGCCATCGGCGGCGACGTACTCTCCGCTTCGCTCGGCCGCGGAGATCAGCTGTGTGAACGTGTACGAGTCCGGTTGAATTCTCGACCGTTTCATCTCGTCGTACACCTCCGTGCATCCCTCCCAATCTCCGTAACGCGCGTACCCGCCCAACAACGCGTTAAACGTGTACGTCGTGACGATCATGGTCGAGTTGCGCATATCCGTGAAGACGTCGTTCGCGTGCGCCATGTCACCCGCGCGTCCCGCCATGGTGATCACCGCGTGCATGAGCGTCGTGTCCGGTCTCACGTCGTACTTTTTGACGCGCTTGGCGAGAGCGTTTCCTTCGATCCATCTTCGAGCGTTGTCGAACGCCGTCAACGTGAGCGCAAATGCGAGACTCGTCGGTTGCACGCCCGGTTCGCGCGCCATCTCGTCGAGCACGAGCATAGCCTCGTCCGGCTTGGCCTCGTCTCGCAGCGCCGTCAGCACGGCTGTGTACGTGTACAAATTTCTCTCCTTGCCCGCCTTGCCCATATCTACAAACACCTCGTACGCGCCGCTCCAATCGCTCATGCGATTGAGCGCGGCGATGACGGCCGACGCCACCTCGTTACAAATCAATTCGTCTTTTCCTTCCTCGACGAAGCTTCGCCACAATTTTTGCACCGTGCGCGTCGCCGAGAGCGTTCTCGCCGCGCCCGCGAGCGAGACGTACGTAAACTCGTTCGGCGCGTACCGACCGCGCTTCCGCGCCATCCACAGGTACAACGCGTGCGCACGATCGAAACTCCCGCGCTCACCGAGCTCTTTAATCGCGAAATTCAGCGTCGACGTGCTAAACTTAAACTTGGCCCCCGGAGGATTCACCGCGCTCGCGACGACGTCCCACTCCAGCGTCTCGCCCCTCACCGGCGTCTCGATCGATTCCATCGCGCGCACGATCCGCTCACCCGGCCGAAGCGTCGATTTCCCACCTCCACCGCTCGTCTGTCCGTGACCTCCGCGATTGTTCGACCCCCCGCGTCCGCCGCCGTCCCGTCGCCGTCCTCCGCGCGCGTCCACGTGTCTCTGCAGCGCCCCGTGCGAGGACTTACTCACCCTCAGATCCACCTCCGCCGCCCTCGCGCGCTCCCCTCGTCCACCCCCTCGTCCTCCACCACCCCCACTCGCGCGCCCCCCCCGCGCGAGCGCGTACTTTTGCCTTCGACTCGCGCGCGTTCCCGCGCGTTCCCGCCCGTCCCGCGCTCCCTCCCTCCCCGCGCCCGCGATCGACCCTCCCTCACCACCGCGTTCGCGCGTCTCCTCCGCGCGCGCCTCCGTCCCCTCCCGATCTCGAATCCCTCGCGTCACCACGCGCGCGTCGCCTCGTCCCACGACCCTCGACGCGAGACCCGAGTCGCGCGCGCGCTCGCGTCGAGACGTCCCGAGACCGAATCCTCGTCGACGCGCGTCTCGCTCTCTCTCTCGCGCGCGCGCCGACACCGACGTCGACACCGACGCGACGATCGCGCGCGTCGCCATCGCCATCGTCCACGACGCCCGTCTCTCGCGTCGTCGTCGTCGTCCGCGTCTGACGCGTGGCTCTCGCGGGGCACGAGACGACGGGCGCCGCCGCTCGCGAAGACGCGCGCGTGTGCGTAAACAGTCTACGCGTCATGTTCGCGTGGATGAGCCTACAAGGCAGATTGCTAAAACTCCATAATTTGGGCCGAATTTCAAGGATGTTTTTAGCTTTTCGGAGATTTTCCCACACTCTTCTTCAATTACCATTCGGCTTTCTCTAAAGCGGGGAAATCTGCGTCCCGCCCGCACCGTTCGAGTTCCCCCGCCACCCCCCCTGGTGCTGGTGAGTCAACCACGGTGGTTTCGAGAACACCACGGACACTAAAAAAGGACATATAGGGCTTCTGCGTGCTGGTATAGGAAGACTCGTTCCATACTACACCTCTGTGTTGAGGGATGCGGACACCCGTCCGTCGAGGTCTCGGAAAGTGTCCGTTGCGTTCGCGAGACGACGACGCGACGAGGAACGAGACGACGAGGACGACGAGACGACGAACGAGACGCGAACGAACGAGCGAGGACGAACGATGACGACGATGACGACGACCCCGCGCGCGTTCGGACGCGAATTGGACGCGAACGAGACGCGGATCGGGTCCGATTCGCCGAAGATGACGACGACGCCCGCGCGCGCGGGCCTGACCAAACGATCGTCGTCGAGGGGGATGCCGACGATGAATGCTCGGGATTTACGCGCCAAGGGGGCGGTGGTTTCATCGCCGTCGACGCCGTCGACGCCGTTGTCGGCGAGAGCGAGCGCGTTGTTGCGGGAACAACGCGCGCTGGCGAGTCCGCTGCGCGCGGCGACGGCGCCCGAGAGACGGGCGAGCGCGGTGAAGTCGACGGCGACGAGGGGAGAGGGAGAGAGCGCGACGAAGAGGGACGCCGCGAGATTGCGTGAATTGAACAGTATGTTGTTGAAACAGTTGGTGGACGCGCGGGCGAAAGCGGCGGAGGCGGAGAGCGCGAGGGAGGGTCTGCGCGAGGAGACGGCGAGAGAGGTGCGCGCGTCCCGGGCCAAGGCGGCGGAGGCGGAGGAGGCGGCGCGCGCGCTTCGCGCGGCGGCGAAACGGGCGAAAAAGGAGGGGAATTCGGGGGAAGATTCGATGGAGGAGGCGAAGCGATTGCGAGAGTTGAACGCGCGCTTGGTTCGGGAGGTGTCTGTCGCGAGAAACGTCGTCAAGGCGCGGGAGAGAGATCAAGACGAGATGAAGGAGGTTGCCGCCGAGGCGGATCGACGCGCCGACGCGCTCGAGGCGGAGATGGAGACGAAGCGGAAGACGCTCGAGCGCGTGCAGATGGCGCTGGCGGGAGCGACGGAACGCGCGGCGGCTGGATTGCGGGCGAACATTGAGGTGCAAAAGCTCACCGAGGCGAACGCGGTGCTCATGGGCGAGTTGGCGGCGCTGCGCGAATCCGCCGAGAGCGACGGCGATTCGTTGCGCGCGCAAATCGACGCCAAGTCTGAGGCTCTGACGGGCGCCCGGGCGGATTTGGCCAAGGCGGAGGCGGAAGTCAAGGCTCTCAGCGATTCCAAGGCTGACGTCGACGCGTTGCGCACGCTCAACACGACGCTCTTGCATCAAATCAAGACGCTTCGCGTCAAGGCGGATCAATCGTTGAACCTCTCTCGCGCGCTCGACGCCAAGGAGCGTGAATTGTCCCAGATGGCGGCGGATTTGAAGGCGGCCGAGAGCGCCAAGGTGGACGCCGACGAAGACGTGAACAAGCTTCGTCATCTCAACGTCGTCCTCATCCAAGAAATCTCCGAGATGAAGGAAAACGCCGAGGCGAGCGCCGAAGCCGTCGCCGCCAAGGAATCCGAATTGGACGCGGCGCGCATGGCTCTCGAACTCGTCGAAGAGGAACAAGAGCGCACGCAGGGCGACGTGAACAAATTGCGGGAATTGAACACCGTCGTCATGGCGCAAATCAAAACCCTCAAGAAGGCATCTCTGGACGACCGTGCCGCGTTCAAGGCGAATCTCGACGCCAAGTCGGCGGAGCTCTCCCGAGCGCGCGCCGACGTCGCGCGACTCGAAAAGGCTGCGGCCGCATCCGATGGCGAATTGGAAAAGGCACTCTTGAAGCAAACGACGTTGTCCGCCGAACTCTCCACCTTGAAGAAGATTGCCGAAGAAAACATGGCGACCAATGCGCACCTCGCCGCGCAAGTCAAGGAGAAGAAGATCGAGCTCGCCGACGTCAAGGAACAACTCGCCGCCGCGCAGGCGCAGGCCTCTCGCCTCGACGCCGCGGAGAACGACGTGTCAAAGCTTCGCGAACTCAACTCGGTGCTCATCGCCCAGGTGAAAACCTTAAAAGTGGTGCAAACCGAGAACGATTCTCTCGCCAAGGCGCTGCGGGAACGCTCCGGCGAGCTCGAAAAGGTGCAACTTCAACTCGCCGCCGCCGAGCGCGCCAAGGCGACTGGTGAAAAGGTTTCCGAAATGCAGATCGCCAACTTGCGCGAACTCAACACGCGCATCATTCAGCGCATGGCTGAGGTGAAGGAGGAGCAACGAAAAAAGTTTCAACAACTCATCGACAGCAAGTCGCTCGAACTCTCCATGGCAAAGGCGGATCTCGACAAGGCGACGAAGGAAATCGCCACCGGACGCAAGGACACCGCGTCTCTGCAAAAGAACATCGACAAATTTCGAGTGATGAACGCCGAGTTGAACGGTTCCATCAAGGCTTTGGAATCCGAAATCGCGGCGGAGAAAGAATCCACCGCCGAGATGCGCGAAGCCATCCTCGACTCGCGCGCCGAGTGCGAGAATTTGAAGAGCCGATTGCAAGCCAAGGATGACGAACTCGAATCCGCGTGGTCGGCGCTGATGTGCGTGAACGCCGATTTGAAGCACGCGCTGCACGACGCGTCTGGCATGCGCGCCTTGGTGGAGAAGCGAAGCGAAGAGCTCGAGGAGACCAACGTCAACGTCGATCGTCTTCGCGATTTGAACGCGATGCTCATCGAGCGATTGCACCGCGCCAAGAAGGCGACTCTCGAGGCTGAGGCATTGAACGCGGAATTCGCCGCCGCGCGCACGCAAGCCGAAGTGACCATTCGCCAAGAGGAGGCCAAGGTGGCTGCGCTCGAACAACAACTCAAGGAGAAGGATTCCGAGTACACGTCGACGACGACGGCGCTGCGCGCCGAGATGGAGGCTGGTAATAACGCCTCCACTCAGCGTCTCGCCGATCTCCAAGCGCAAACGCATCGGCAAATTCAATCGCTCGAGCGTCAACTCGAATACGCCAAACTCGATCTCGACAAGGTTCGACGCTCTGAACAGGTGCAAATCGAAGATCAAAAGCGAAGCGCCGAAGAAATCGAATCCCTCTTGGCGCAAGTCGCCCAAACGGAAGCTTCGGCGAAGAAGGACGCCGCGGAAGCGAGCAAGCACATTTATTCTCTTCAAAAGGAAATCGCGGCGCAAGACGCGTCGAACAAGACGCTGACGAAGAAGGTCAAGTCCACCAAGGCGGAGATCAAGGCGCTCGAGGAAAAGCTCGCCGAGGCGCAAAGCGTCTCCAGCCAGCGATGGAAGGATTTGGCAAATGTGTCCAAGGATTTGCAAGACGCGTTCGCCGCCAACAAGGCCAAGGACCAAGCCATGGACAAGATGCGCGTCGAGCTGAGGGATCTCACCAACACGGCGGAGCGTTTCACTCGTCTCGCGCGAGAGAAGGGCGACGAGGTGAAGAGTATGAGCGTCCAGTTGACGCAAACCGAGAGCAAAGCCGCATCGCAAGAGAAGCGCATCGCACACCTCAACGCGACGTTGCAAGAAACGTCGTCCGTTCGCGATGAGTTATCCACCAAGGTTTCCGCGCTCGAGCGCAAGGGTGGCGTCGCAGAGATCACCATTCGCGCCGCCGCCGAGCACTTGTACCAAGCCAACGCCCGCGTTCGATCTCTCGAGCATCAACTCAACTCTGAGCGCGCCGAATTCGAGCGCACGCAAAATTCTTTGACGCAGAGCATCAATGCGGCCGAACGATCGATGGAAGAGAACATGTGCATCATCGCCAACCTCGAAGCCAAGTACCAAGAGACGCTCCAAATGTTGCTCATCGAGCGCGAACAAAACGCCGAGGAACGCGGCGAGATGCGCAAGGAGATTCAATTCGTCAACACCGAGTTGGAATCCGTCTCGCTCAATCTCGAAAAGATGATCGAGCGCAACAACCGAGGCATCTTGCTCAAGGTGGCGGGCAGCGACGTGTACAAGCTCGTCTTTGGCTCGGCTCCGACGTTGCGCGCCAAGGGCGTCAAAGCCGTCGTGCGTCTCGGCATGCTCGGCGGCATCGCCACCCTCGCGTGCCGAACGGTGAACGAGCTGAAAAACAAGATTAAAAAGTAATCGCGCGTCGACGTACGAGCGATGTCGCCGCGCCGCGAAGTCATCCACGACCAAAGCGCGTCCGCGCGCGCCCGAAAGATTTTTTGGTAATATCACTCCAGTCGACACTCCAAACCCAGACGCGCGCACCATGTCCTTCGACGCCGCGCTGTCGCGCCCATCCCTCGCGCCGGGTGCGTTCGCATCGCCCTCTCGCGCCGATCGTCGATCGCGCGCGCGCGCCACGCCTCGAGCGCACGCCGACGCGTCGTCTCGGGTAAAGAGGAACATCGAAAAGATTCAGTCTCGAGGCTCGCCGTTCGTCCTCGACGCCGAAGACATCGCCGTCGGCGTGCGCTACGCCTCGGACGTCTCTGAAGCGTCTGGCTCGCGCGATTACGCCGCGCTCTGCGATCGATGGCTCGAGCGACAGGGACGCGACTTGCGCGAAGCCTCGAGCAACGTGGCGACGTGCGCGGAAATCGGGCCCAACAGTTTCGTCGCGCGATGGAGCGTCGAGTTCGTGCCGGCGAAGATGAAATGGCTGTATGATTTGGGATTGAATTGGCCGCTGGGGGAGTTGCGCATAGAGAAGTACGACATATTGGATCGCGTCGGGGAGACGACGAAGTTTACGTATCGAGCGCTCTTCGCCGTGCTCCGACGAGCGGTCGTCGAGCGTGAGATGCGCATACCGATCGCAAAAATCGAAGGTGTGAGTAGACTCACCTTCGACGACGACGGCAAGTTGAGCAGACACGAAGAGACGTTGACGCTCGTGGAGATGGTGAACGCGGGTAAAGTGCGCAACAAGCGAATCATGCGCGACGTTTTAGAGTATTTGGACACGAGAAAACCGCCCGGGGTGAGCTTGGCGGACTGGGACATTCAGGTCGAGGACCGCGTGGACATTTATTCCGTTCCGGGAATGCGACAGTTGGACGTGGACGGGATGGAGGATTCCGCGGGTAATATCGAAGACGCGACGGCGGTGCTAGGCTTCTTCACGCTCGTCGTGATTTCCTTCGGATTCGGGTTCGGCGCGTGGTACCTGAACGGTCTGAAACACGAGGCGTTATTTCGACAGATGCTCGAGGAGGGCGCGTATTGACGCGTCGCCGCGCTCGCTTAAATTTTAGAGAAAAAAGTTTCATTCATTTATTCGACTACGTACAAGTGTTGCGCGTTCCGGCGTCCCCGCCCTCTTCTATCTACCCGGCGGACGCATGCCCGGAGGCGGTCCACCGCCCGGCATCATCGCCGCCGGCGCCGGTCCACCCAATCCACGCATCGCCGGCGCCGCTCTCGTCGCCGGCGGCATGCCCCGTCCCGCGCCCGCCGCCGTCCCCGGTCCGGACGCCGCGACTCGCGCCTTCTTCGCCCCGCTCTGCGGCGGTCCCTCCACCGTCAGCGACACCACTTCCTCGCCACGAATCAACACGAATCCGAGCACTCGTCGCACGTGTCGCTCATCCTCATCGATCCCCTTCTTCGGCGGCAACTTACGGTGCTCCTCCGCGTCCGCGACGACTAAATTCATGTGTCGATCAAACGCCATGAACCGCCCGACGATCTGTCGCCCGTCCACGAGCGTGATCCGCATGCGGTAATTGATGAACGCCAGCATCTTACTCGTGCGAGAGACGCCCATGACGACCGGTGGCGGGCCCGCGTCGCCGTGTGCCCACCGGGATTCCCCCGCTCGAGGGTTTCGCTCCAATTGTTTCAATTCTCCTCGTCGCCCCCGGGGCGCTCGAAACGCGCCCGAGCGCCACCGCGCGACGCGCGCGCGCGCGAGAAGAGCGCGCGCGCACACGAAAAAAAAAGTGTGCTCGCACCGCGCGCGATGGATTTCGTCGCCGGCGTCGCCCTCTGGGCGTCACCGCCGATTATAAAATTCCCGGGTCTCCTCGCGCTGAGCGCGATGCGACGCGCGGTGCGACGGGGACGACGACGCGACGCCTCGCGCGCGAGCGAGGACGGCGCGGGTGACGCGGGATGTACCGATCTCGCGTGGGTCGACGTCGCGATGACGCTTCGGGATAAGAAAACGGGCGAGGTGACGAGACGGTTGTTGCGCGAGTGCTCGGGCGAGGCCAAGGCGGGACGGTTGGTGGCCATCATGGGACCGTCCGGGGCGGGGAAATCGTCGCTGTTGAACGCGCTCGCGGGTCAGGTGACGAAGAGTAAACGCGTGCGGTTGACCGGGTCGCTCACGGCGAACGGGGAAGACGCGAGGGACGGGAGGAGGTTTCGAAAGGCGTACGTGATGCAAGAGGATGCGTTTTATTCGCAGCTCACGGTGCGGGAAACGTTGGAGACGGCGGCGAAACTGGGTGGGGCCGAGGACGTGAAGGGGACGACGGAGCGTTTATTGAGCGATCTCGGTCTGACGGCGTGCGCGGATACGCGCGTGGGCGATGCGAAGACGCGAGGGATCAGCGGCGGGGAAAAGAAGCGACTGGCGTTGGGAGTGCAGCTCGTCGGCGCGCCGAGCGTCATCTTCGCGGATGAACCGACGAGCGGTTTGGATTCGTTCCAGGCTGAGCGCGTCATGACGACGCTGTCTCGATTGGCGAGAGAGCAAAACAAGACGGTGGTGTGCTCGATTCACCAACCTCGATCGTCCATCGTCGAGTTGTTTGACGACTTGTATCTCCTCGCGGGCGGGCGGTGCGCGTACTTTGGTCCCATGAAATCGGCGCGCGCGTGGTTCGGCGCGGCTGGATACGCCATTCCTGCCAATGTCAACCCTGCCGAGTATTTGTTGGATCTCGTGAGCGTCGACGTGTCGTCCGCGGAGACGGCGACGTCTTCCGAGAAGCGCATCGCTGACATCGTCGAAAAGATGCGCAAGAATCCGCCCGCGCAGGGTGAGGGTGGTGCCAAGCGGCGCGCTTCCGTCGGCGATGGTGCGATGGCCATCACGGGTAAGCGTATCGGATTCTGGGGTCAGTTCCCTCTGCTGTTGAGGCGAAGCTGGCGCCAAGTGACGCGCGACAGGGCGACGAACAAGGTTCGTCTCATGACGTCTCTCAACAGCGCCATGGTTTTCGGAAGCATCTTTTGGAAAATGTCTCTCACGCAAACCGCCATTCAAGACAGAATGGGCCTGTTGCAAGTGTCCGCCATCAACGCCGCCATGAGCGCGCTCATGAAGACGTTGACGTCCTTCACCAAGGAAAAAGTCATCGTCGACCGCGAGCGCGCGTCGGAATCCTACGGCGTCCTGCCGTACCTGTCCTCCAAACTCGTCGCCGAGCTCCCCGTCGGTGCCTTTTTCCCGCTCGCTTTCGGCGCGTGCGTGTACCCGATGACCGGTTTACACCCCACTCTCGCCCACTTTGCCAGATTCTGCGGTATATTAACCTTGGAATCCTTCTCCTCGGCGGCGATGGGTTTGGCCATCTCCTCCGTTGCGCCAAGCACCGAAGCCGCCGTCGCCATGGGTCCAGCCGTCATGGTCCTCTTCATCGTCTTCGGCGGTTACTACGTGAACCCAGACAATGTTCCCATCTACTTCAAGTGGCTCAACAAGTGTTCCCTCATCAAGTGGGCCTTTCAGGGCTTGTGCGTCAACGAATTCCAAGGACTTCAATTCGAAGCCTCTCGTCCGTTTGACCAAAAGACGGGCGAAGACGTCCTCGCCCGTCTCTCTTTCCAAGACGCCACCGCGCTGAGCAGTCTCAAGGAGCAGGGCAACATCCTTGGGTTCTTGTATCTCCTCACGCTCTATCTCCTCGACACGAACGCGCCTAAATTCCTCACCATGGAGGATGCGCGCGCGTAAATTGAAACTGTGTAACGCTTTTGTAACGCTTTTTTTCGGTTCTCACGTCGTCGCCGCACACGCTCGCGCGCGTTCGATCCGCGCGGTTTTCGAGCGCGAACGAACGCGCGCGCGATCGACGCGATGAAGACGCGCGCGTCGTCGTCCTCGACGTCGTCCACGACGTCGCGCGTCGCGCTCAAAGAGCGTGGGAACGAAGCGTTTCGAGCGAAAAGATTTCCCGAGGTTGGTCGAGACGGAGCAGAGCGCGCGCGTGATGGACGAGAGACTGACGACGAGCGCTCTTCGCAGGCGATGGATGCGTACATGCGCGCGTTGGAGACGTGCGGAGAAGACGTCGCGGTGTTGACGAATCTGAGCGCGACGTATCTGGAATTGGGAGAGTACCGGTTGGCGGCGGATTCGGCGAGACGCGCGTTGGAGGCGAACGCGTCGTGGAGGAAAGGGTATCATCGCATGGCGGTCGCGTTCGAGCGCATGGGTGAGAAAGAGCGCGCGTTAGGGGTGTATCGACGCGGGTTGGAAATTTGTGGATCGAACGCGCAGATGGAGCGTCGAGCGGAGATGTTGGAGAAGGCGTTGGCGCGTGAGGCGGAGGCGCCCGAGGCGTTGAAGACTCGAGGGAACGCGCTTCTTCGCGATGGGGAGAACGAGATGGCGGAGGAGATGTACACGATCGCGATCGAACAAGGGCGGGCGTCGCGCGAGACGCTCGTGACGTTGCATAACAACAGAGCGGAGGCGAGACGACGCGCGGGATTGTTCGAATTGTCCATTGAAGATTGCACCACGGTGCTCGTAATGGAACCGATGAATCTCAAAGCCGCGCTCAGACGAGCGGGGATGTACGAGGCGCTCGAAAAGTATTCGCACGCGTGCAAAGACTACGAGCTCGCCCTGCGAATCGATCCTAAGGACCCGTGCCGCGTTCGTCAGAGATTGAATCGATGTCGAGCATTGGAATGATTCGTCGTCGTACTAAAATTACACGCGTCAAGCTAAGAGCCCGGGCTCGCCTCACTGAATCGCTCGATACAGCACAATCTCTTGTTGCTTAAAGTATCTGCGATCCCACTCGTCCACGAGAACGAGATTCAGATAGTACTTGACGCTGAATCGATTGTTTACGTTTTTGTACGTCGGCGTCAAATCGTACGGCGACAGGAACAACCGCACGGGGATCGATTCCCCGCGCACTGGCGCACCGTCCATGACTTCGTACTTTGCTATCGTCTCGCTCTCGCTGTGCGTGCTCGCACCGCTCTCTGTGCTCTCTCTGCGCCTAATCTCGAGCTCCATGTGCTTGATTTTAATCCTAACCAACAGAAAGTAAATCTTCCCGACGACGACGTCCCGAAGCGAGTACTTCGCCTTGGCGTACTCAAACTCGATGTGCAGACAATCCTCGATCCCAACCTCCATTCTGATCGAGTTGTTCATCTCCGGCAGCGCGGGCACCGGGTTTCGCACCCAGTATTTAAACTCTTGCGTCACGTTGCTCGCGTACGATCGACTCACCGTCACCCGAAGAAAATATCGCAACCGCACGTTGATCCCGTGATAACTCTCGTACTGCATCTCCACGTGTTTAAATTCAAACGGCATACTCTTCGGCGACGAGAGCTCGCCCGGTGGGTCGAGATCGCGCGCCAACGCTAAGAAATCAGTCGTCGATCGGTCTCCGTACTGCTCAATCTGCCCAATCAACTCGACGCGCACGCCGCGGTGTTCCACCTTCTTTCCCGGCACCGGCGCGACGTGCACCTTCCCCCTGATGGTTTGTCCCGTGACGAACAGCGGGAGACGCTCGTGCGCCGTGCCTTGCTCGTTCTTCACGCTCACCATTGGTTGGTCATCGCCCGCATCGTGCGTGACGTCCACCGTGCACACCTTGCCGAATCCGAGAAAAGACATGTCAAGCGCGCGTGCGATCGCGTTTTCTCTTCGTCTCGGTCGCGCGTCGCGCGCGTCGAGTCGGGCGCGCGAACGTGTGCGGCGAGATGGAAAGATGTGCCCGCTCGCGGCGGTTTGAGCTCGAGAACGGGGACGGGGACGGCTACGCTATGCATTTCATTACTTGATTGGTCGGTGTATCGGTGAACCGAGAAGAGGTATGATCGAATCCATCGACGTCGCTCTCGACGCGCGAGTGAGAAGACGAGCGAGCTCGCGGGAGCTCGAGGAGATTAAAAGGTGAACGTGACGAAGCCTCTGTCGTCCTCCGCTCCGGCGGCTTGGTCCTCCTTCTCGGGCTCAGGCTCGGGTTTGACCGGGGTCGGTTCGACAACGGGTTCCGGTTCAGCGACGGGTTCGGGTTCCGGTTCAGCGACGGGTTCGGGCTCCGGTTCAGCGACGGGTTCAGGCTCCGGTTCGGCCCGGGCGACGGGTTCCGGCTCCGCGACGGGTTCCGGCTCCGCGACGGGTTCCGGCTCCGGTTCCGGCTCGGACGCGACCTCTGGTTGCTTCTCCACCACCGTTGTCACCGCTTGCGCCGCTTGCGTGCCCTTTCGTCTGTTGTTACCCGCCTTCTTTGCCTCCTTGGCGGCTTTCTTCTCCATGGCGCGACGTTGCTTTCGCGGCAACTTGGCGTACTCGGCGGCGGCCGCCTTCTTCTTGTTCTCCTCTTCGAGCTCCTCCGGTGTCGGCACCGGCGGCGTGGAGGACGTGATCCAGAGCTGCGACACCCACTTTTCGTGTCCAGACTCAGCCTCCGTGGCCGTGTGAAGCGTGCGCGCGTCCGGCATGCACGCGGCCGCGCTCGGGAAGAAGACCAACGCCTTGCCCTTTTTCGGTTGCACGTCGATGTCCAAGTGTTCGAAACGAGTTGCGCCGCCCTTTTCGACGTCGTTCAGGTACACCAACACGGTCGCGCGTCGTTGGTACCCCTTCTCCGCGGCGATGGCCATCGGGAACGCGTCCTCGTGCGCCTTGAAATACTCGCCGCCCGAGTAGTGCGCCACCTGCGGAAGCTCAAAAGACCACTTTTCCTCGCCAGCCTTTGGCGCTCTGAACGCGTCGGCATCCTTGCTCAGACCCTCCACCGCGGGCAATAAATACTCCGCGCGGCTCAATATCGCCTTCTTCGACGGGTGGTTCTCCAATCCGTGCGAATTTAACGCCACCGTTCTCGACGTGCGGATATTTTCGTTTTGCGCGCCGCCGATGGCGCTCATCGCCAAACCGCCGCTCGCGTCAGCCGCCGTCGTCAGCTCGTCGCACTCGCTCGCGGACAAAAAGTCATCCACGGTAAAAATCGGTGGATCGATGTTCAACACGCGCAATCCCGGCATGTCGCGCGTGCGCAGCGCCATGAACTCGAATCCCAAAAATCCCGTAAAAGATTGTCTCCACTCCTCCGGGGCGTCCTTCAGCAGCACCCCGCCCGCGAGCAGCTGTTCGGGCAAGATTTTCGATAGCGTCGTGCGCTCGTGCGCCGGGACGAAACGCGGGTCTTCGTTTGGGGCGTCCGCGGCGGCATCGGCTGCGGCGTCGACGACGATGCGCGCGCGCGCGCGATGGGCTTGACCTAGACCCCTCAGGGATTGGCCGATGGGCGCGCGCGCGCGCGCGACGACGCGGACGTTGGATCGAGTGCGTGCGCGCGCATCGGACGCTTTCGCGCGCGCGGCGGCGATCGCGCGGGGCGCGACGACGAGGCTCGACATGCTTCGTTGTGGGGGCTCTGGGGCGCGTCCCGGTGGCGACGGCTGGATATCGAGCGGGCGTCTCGATCGATACGCGAGGGACGTCGACGATTACATGCGAACCAAGACGGCTCGACCGAAGGCTATGCCGAGAAATGTGGCCACGGTGTACCCGAGGACGCCGACGAGCATGCTGGGGACGATGAGTGATTTCCAACGCTTGCTCGAGGCCATGGCGGCGGCGGTGGTGGGGCCGCCCACACACGCGTTGGAGGCGAGGAGTGCGAACGCGCGGTCGAACATGAAAATCTTGCCCACGGTGAGGAGAAAGGCGAGGTGCACGGCGACTTGGAGGCAAGAGAAGAAGAAGAGCGACGGAGCGGTGGTGATCATGAGGGTGATGGATCCCGACGCGCCAACTGCGACGAAAAACGCCTGCATGACGAGAGTGGCGAGCGCTTCTCCCGAACCCGCGAGCGCGCCCAGACGTTTGGGCATCGCCGTCGCGAGGACGACGGTGATGAGGGTAATGATGGGTATGTCCATGCCTCGTAAACCGAACGCACCGGATATGAGTTTCGCCGCGTACCCGACGCTCGCGGCGACGGCGAGCGCGTACGACGCGTTGAGCACATTGAACGGCTCACCCGCGCCCTCGCCCTCGACCGCAGCGCCGCTCTCCTCAACTATCGAATCATATTCTTTTTCGTCTTCTCTGGGCATCACCCCTTTCGCCAACGCAAACAATCCCGCAAAATACAACGCGTTCATCAAATTATCCGCCGCCAATCCCGCCGCCACGATGCTCGGCGTCATCTCCAACGCGTTCGCCACCGCGACGAAATTCACCGCTCCACCGATGTGTCTCGCCATCAACGCGCTCGCCATCTTCCATCCCTCCTGTCCCAGCGCTCCCATGGGCACCGCCGCGTACGCCGCCAACGTCCCCAGCGTCGTCCCCGCCGCGCCGACGACGAAACACGGCAACAATTTCGCCGATCCTCGCAACACCCGTCGCACGTCCGCCGTGAACAACAGCATCGGCACCGCCAACGGTAATAAAAACCCATTGATCGCGTCGTACGTCGCCGAGGACGTGGGCATGACCCCGGCGTTGGCCAGCGCCAACGCCGCGAGCGACGATACCAACGGCGCCCCCCCCGCGTTCGCCCCCCACGGTCGTCGCTCCGCCCACAGCCCGAACGCCGCGCACGCAGAGACCGCCGTCCACACGCCCACCGGATCATTCGGCGCGATGAGCGCGAGGGCGACGACACCGTCCCGACGACGCGTCGGCATCTTTTTCGCCGCCGGCAAAGAATTCGACGACGAACGCGACGAACACGACGCGCGCGCGCCCGAACGCGCGCGCGAGGCGACGGGATGCGCGAGCGACGTCGTCGAGGGCATCGTCGCGCGCGTCGTCGTCGCCGCGAGTCTCGACACTCGCCGTCGAGCGGCGGCAAATCGCGACGCCTCGCGCGATGTCGGGCGTGCAACCGGCGGCGTCGCAGGCCAAGGTGTTCGCGGGCGTCGCCGCGGGGTTGGTGATCGCGGCGATGCCGTTCGCGTTCAAGGAGGTGCGCGCGAGGGAGCAGGCGGTGGCGGAGGCGAGGGACAGCGCGTACGACGCCAAGGATGAGGCGAGAAACGCGCGATTGAGTAGAAAGTAGACTGCGACGCGAGCGGTGTAGTGCGAACGAACGAAGAGATCATCGATGGCGTCGTCGTCGTGTGCTTTATGTGTATAGGCTTTTGGTTACAGCGGGGCGCGTGGCGCGGGGTGGTCTGGCTAGACGCGGACGGCGGCGGCGTTTGAACCCGCGGCGTCCGAGCGACGCGAAAACGCTCGTCGAACGTGGTCTAAAGCGTCGCACAGAGGCTCGTTGGCGCGAGAGATGTCGTGCAAATCGTGCACGGATCTCGTGCCCGCACGAGTGTCGTTGAAGACGACGAGACGCTCGGCGTAGGAGATGAGAAGTTCTCTGCCGTCGGCAAAGTTCATCTGCGCGGTGGTGTTGGAGAGTCGCCACAGGACGCCTCGCGACGTGTGCACGTAATCGATGACGGTCGGTGGGAACACTCGAGTGGTTTCACTCGTCGTCGCGACTCTCGGAAGACCGCCGGCGGAGCGAAAGACTGATTTGCTCGGCGCGCCGGAGAGGTGCTTGCGGAAATTTTCCGCGAGGATAACCTTCTTCGCCACATCGTAGCCGAACCGACGCGCGTCGGCGGGATTGACTATCATTCTACCGAAATCCCGACCCATTTCTCGCGCTCGATCGGGGTCCACGATGGTGTCCTCCACCGGCGGATTGGAATTGTTTGAGTCTCTCGCCGCCGAGTACACGATGGGCGAGTCGCGGTCGCTCGTCATGTACGACATTTTCGTGTCGTCGTTGAACAAAAGGCCGATCGTGCCGTCGCTCAGCTTGTACGCCACGCCGTACATGGACGTGTAGTCTACCCAAGACTCCACCCAGAGAGGCGGGAACCGTTCCATCCGTTCCACCTCGCCTCGCGATTCCGCCTGTTCGGCGGAGCGCAAGTGCAAATTGTCCAAATCCTCTCCGAGTCGCAAACGTCCCATCTCCGCGCCGCATTCTTCCGATAACATTCTGGCGATGTTGCCGTCGCGCGCGCCGGTATCGTGATCGAGAACGCTCTTCGATACCTTTGCCGCCGCCGCGCGCGCGGCGACGCGCTCGATCGCTGCGTTTGGATCTAAACTCTGCAGCGGCGACCGAGCGACGGCCGAGAACGCGTGCGAACCGCTCGTCGCGTCGTCGCGGTTTTTCAACTTGCGCGATTTCATCGGCGACGACATCGGCGCCACGCGCGAGTCACTCGGTCGCGATTTCGGCGGCTCGACGACGAGACGCCAATCTTCGTCGCCGAGTTTCATGAACGGATGTTCGGCGAACTCTTTCAAGCTCGGCCGATCGGCGGGTTCGGGACTCAACGCACGACGAATGAGCGCTTTGGTGGACTCGGATATGGCCGGTTCGTCGGGTATCTCGTACTCGTTCGCGCGAATGCGTTTGTACGTGAGCTTGACGTCTTTGGTTTGAAACGGCGGCTTACCGAAGAGCAGCGTGTACAAAATCACCCCCAACGACCACATGTCCACCTCGTACGAATGCCCGTCCCCTTCTTTACCCTTCAAAACCTCTGGTGCGATGTAATTCGGCGTCCCACAGATGGTCTTTCGTCGTTCACCGTCGTTTTCCAACGCGCACGCCAATCCAAAGTCGCCGATTTTCAAACGCTTGGGCGCGCCTCGCTTTCCCAACGATTCGCGCGTTCCCGGCCCACCTCCCTCCGCCTTGATCTCCGCCAACCCCTCATCCGTCAAGAATAAATTTCCTAGCTTCAAATCTCTATGAATCACTCGCATCGAGTGCAAATACGCCGTCGCCGCCACCGCCTCTCGCATGTAACACGCCGCCGCGCGTTCGCCCACGCCTCCCCGCGACTTGACCACATCCGCCAACGTCCGACTCGAACACTTCTCCATCAGTATGTACACGTGCATATCATCCTCAAAACACCGTTCGAACCGCACCACGTGTTCACACGCGACGCTCTTGTGTATCCTAATCTCCGTCCGCATCTTCGCGCGCGCGCGCGCCTTCTCCAACGTCGACTTCGCCACCACCTTACACGCGTACTCCTTCCCCGTCATCGTCTCCTCCACCGCGTACACCAGCGCGAATCCACCCTTCCCGAGCGCTTTCCCACGCGCGTACCTTCGACGTCTCTCTCTCCCCTCGCCATCGACGCGCGTCTCGACGATCACGCGGGGACATTGCACCTCGCGCGCGCGATCCATTCTCGGTCGTCCCACCGTCGCGCGCTCCCGGCGATCGTCCTCGACGTCCCCGCGATCGACGGGCGCGTTCATCGCGCGCGCGTCGTCACCGCGCGCGCGCGAGACGTCGCGGGACACGACGCGCGCGGCGGCGTCTGTCGCGAATCATTTCAAATTCGCACGCATCCGCCCAGCGCGAGCCCTCGCGGGTGACGATTCGATTTCCGACATGCACGCGCGCGCGGTGCGTCGCGCGAGCGTCCGATGCGAGCGACGACGGTGCGAGACGATCGGAAAAATAGTCACGCGCGAGGATGCGACGCGCGGCGCGCGCGAGCGACCGAACGCGCGTCGTGGAGGCGGTGGAAACGCCGATTCCGCGAATGCACGATGTCGTCGCACCGCCATTTCAAAAATCATCCACGAAGGAGATTCATCGCGCGCGTCGTCACACACCTCCGCGCGTGGACGTCCCGCGCGGTGGTGGCGACGCGCGCGCGAACGTTCCGCGGCGCACGGTCGCCGAAGTCGTCTCCACCGCGTCTCTCGCGTCTCTCGCGCGCGCGAAAACGACGACGAGGGAACACACGCCATGTCCCAGCCCATCGCGACGTCGACGTGGATATCGTCGCCGACCTCGCGCGAGAGACGCGATGGCGACGACGATGACGTCGTCGTGCTCGACGCCGACGTTGACGTCGACGCGCGAAGACGCGAAGGCGACGCGACGCGCGATGGGAGGGATGATGATGACGCCGACGCCGACGAGACGAAACCGCGCGGCGGCGGCGGCGTCGAGGCGTCGATAAAACGGTACTTTCGACCGACGTCGATCGATGCGGAGACGTCGACGAGCGAGGGAGAGGGAGAGGGAAGAGGAGAGGATGGATCGGTGGTGAGAAAACGTCGACGAGACGAGGGGAGGACGGTGGTGGTTGAGTCGGCGCCGGACGCGCGCGCGTTTACGACGAAATCCATCGGCGGGTGCGAGGTGAAGTTTCCCGAGGGATTGAGTCCGCATCCGGCGCAGGTGATGACGATGTCGAGCATCATCAGGGCGTTGAATAAAAAGGAGAACGCGATGATCGAGTCACCGACGGGAACGGGGAAGACTCTCGCGTTGTTGTGCGGGGCGTTGGCGTGGCAGGAAAAGGCGTCGAAGGACGCGTCGGCGTCGAAATCGTACGAGGCGTGGGTCGAGGAGCATGAAAAGTACAAGGCGGCGAGGAAGAGGTACGAGGCGGCGGTGAAATCGGGGAAACAGATTGAGGCAGAGCTCGGGGCGGGATGGGCGTCGAGCGACGCGCATTTTCGGCGAGCGCCGCCGGAGAAGGCGTCGACGCCGAAAATTTACATGTGCACTCGAACGCACTCGCAGATTAGTCAAATCTTACGCGAGCTCAAGCGCACGGGGTATTCACCGAAATATTCCGTGTTGTCGTCGCGACAGCGCATGTGTCCGATGAATAAATCGGACACGGAGTGTAGAGAGTTGATCAAGGCGAGGGGCGGCGTGAGGACGGCGACGGACTGCGGGTATTACAATAGGCACCAGCGCGCGGTGCGCACGATGTCGCGATTCGAGGAAAACGGGCAGATGGGTCATTATCCCGCGGCGTGGGACATGGAAGATTTCGATCGCGTCATTGAACACGAAGACGCGTGTCCGTTTTACACGCTTCGTGGCATGGCTGAGGAAGCCTCGTTGATTTTCTGTCCGTACAATTATCTCTTCGACATCAACGTGCGACGAAGAATGGGACTCAACATCGACGGCGCCGCCGTCATCATCGACGAAGGGCACAATTTGGAGGACGTGTGCAGAGGCGGGTCGTCCGCCGAACTGTCGCTGGATGAAATCGGCAAATACGCTGACGACTTGGCGAAAAATCACGGTAAAATCAACGAGCAGACGACTGTTCTGTCGAGGTTCTTTCAGTCGATGTCCAATTTCTTGGAGGAACAGTTCAGAATGAACAGCTCACCCGATGCGACCGTGGTGACGTCGAATCAAGTCAAAGCTCTCACGGAAGATGTGTTGAAGGATTTCCCCGACCATCTCCCAGCGATTCTTGAAATCGTAGAGGAGTTGACGACCACCAAGTCGAATCTCTTGACGCCCATCACCGCGCCGGCGGTCGGACTGGCGGGCGACATTGCAGTCATATTGATGCTCGTGCGGACGTGTTCTACGGCGTATAACGTCATCTTCGGTAGAAACATGGATATTTCCGGCGACACGTGTCCGGGAATCGCGTTTCAGTGCATGCAACCCGCGGTGGCGTTTCACGAAGTCGCGAGAGATGCGCGCTCCATCATTTTGACGTCCGGGACGTTGTCGCCCATGACGACGTTTGAGGCCGAATTAGGCGTCAAGTTTGCCTCTAAAATAGAGGCACCGCACGTGATACCCACGAATCAAGTGCACGTCGAAGTGTGCGGAGCGCTCGGTGAAATCACGTACAAGGCGACCGAGGGCGACGTGCAAGGGTCACGTTTCGCGAACAATTTGGGTTTGTTCCTCTTGCGTTACGCCAAGATCATCCCAGGAGGCATGCTCGTCTTTTTGCCCAAGTACTCCCTCATCGATCGAATTTTCAGAGAGTGGCACGTCACCGGCGTCTTCTCCGAGTTGAGCGCGTTCAAACGCGTGTGCGTCGAGAGTCGCGGCTCGAGAGGCTTCCAAGAGACGCTCAACGAATTCGATCGCGGCAACAAGAAGGGTAAGGGATCGCTCATGCTCGCCGTCTATCGCGGCAAGGTTTCCGAGGGGATCGATTTCAAAGACGACGCCGCGCGCGCCGTGTTTTGCGTCGGCATTCCCTTTCCGAGCATGTTTGACGTCAAAGTCAAGGCGAAACGCAACTATAACGATTCTCCCTACTGTAAACAGCGAGGAATGTTACCGGGCGGCGAGTGGTACAGAGCGCAGGCGTACCGCGCGTACAACCAAGCCCTCGGTCGATGCATTCGCCATCCCAAGGATTACGCCGCGCTCTTCCTCGTCGATTCGAGATTTCTCGAAGGAGGCGTGTGGATGATGAATAACATTTCCAAATGGATTCGACGAAGCGTGACGGCGTGTCACAATATTCACGACAGCGTTCGCACGGTGGACGAATTCTTCAAGCGTCTTCGCGATCCGGAGGCTTTGGGCGCGAATGCGAACGCCAACGCGAACGCCATCGACGCGCCGACGCCGAAACCGATCGAGACGAAGGAAAATTTCTTCTGCGGCGTCGGTCACGCCAAGAACAAACCTCTCGTCGACGCCTTGGACGCCATGTGCGCGGCGAGCATGCGCGCGGGCGAAGATCCAAAGCGCACGAACGCCTACTCCAAGGCGTTGGCGTCGATTCGCGCGTTACAGGTGGAGGTGACGAGCGGCGCCAAGATTGCAAAATCCGGTTCCGATAAAGTACCGAACGTCGGTCCGTCCATCGGCGCGCAAATCGATTACTTTTTGGCCAACGGCGTCTTTGAACGTCACGCGTTTTACGAAAAAGGTCAACTTCCACCGTCGTGAGCGCTCGACCGCGAGCAGATCGAAAATCATCACGCCTGCGCACTGTCACCACGTAGAATCCAAGTTGTTGTACCGAATCCCGTTCGCGCGAGTCCACCGCGCGATGATTATGACTCATTCTATTCTCTCCGAGCGTCTACCCGCTCCGCGCCCGCGCGACTCGTCCGCGCGCGTCTCTCCTCGAAAAATACGTCGACAGCGCGATCACCCCCGCATGCGTCACGCTCAACGACTCCACCAACCGTCCCATCGGTAACGTGCACACGCAATCGCACGCCCCCAACTGCGCCGCCGTCAAACCGTCCGCTTCGTTTCCGAACACGAGCGCCAGCTTCTTCCCGTCCTCGCCCCCCGGCGCCGCCTCCGCCAACGCCTCGACGCTCCGAAACCGTCGCTCCGGCGCCGCCTCGTCCTCCCACGGATGAAACGCCACCGCCAGAGAGCACCCGACCAACGCCTCCTCCAACGACGACTTCACCTCCGACGCTCTCGGCACCAACCGCCGCGCGCCCTTCGCCGCCGACGTCGCCGCGCGAGACTCGACGTCGCACATCGGCGTCACCACGCGCAGGTCGCAACACTCGAACGCCGCGCACGCGCGCGCGAACGCCCCGACGTTGCTCGCGATCTTCGGTTCGCAGAACACGACGCAGACGTCGCGCAACACCGCCGGAGGGTCGCGAAGCGCGCCGCCGTCCCGCGGCAGCGCGTCCGCCCACGCGTCTCTTCGTTCGTTGTCCCCGCGCTTGGCGCCGCGAATCGCGCGCGCGAGCGTCGAGGACGCGTTCGCTCGTCGGTGTGTCGCGGATCGAGACGTCGGCGCGCGCTGGACGACGCGCGAGGGCGTCGACATGACGTCACGACGATGAATGTCGAGAAAAGTGCATCGTCATCCCGCGACGCCTCGTCCGGCGCGCGCGATCGAACGCGATCGAGCGATGCGCGACGCGTTCGATCTCGATCCCAACGACGTCTTCGCGCGCGAGTCGCGAACGGAGTCCACCCCGCGGGCGTTCGCGGCGCGCGAACGCGTCGAATGTGAATTTTTCCTTCGAGACGCGCCGACCGTTGACGCTCGCGACGCCGACGCCGACGCCTTTGTCGACGCCGCGCGCGTCGTCGTCAACGCCGAGATCGACGCCATCGCCTTCGAACACGTGTGGAACCGCGAGAAGTTCTTCGTGGAGGTCGTGGGAGAGGGACGCGGGAATGATTCGCGTCGGCGGCTCGGCGGCGGCGTCTCGTACGGAGACTGCGTCGACGATTGTTGGTACGTCGCGCACATCGCGCGGGAGATAACTCTCAGACACGTCTCCATCGTTCTCGCCGCGCGGGTGTGGGACGAGGATGGGGAGTTTTTATTGATTGAAACGGCGGAGACGTTACCGCGGTGGGTGACGCCGCGACGGGCGACGGGGACGACTTTTTTGAGACGAGGCGAGCTCGTCGTCGTGGACGCCGATTCGGTGCGCGAGAGCGACGAGGGAGAGGGAGACGTGACCACGCGCGCGATTGAACGCGTCGAGGGCGCGAGGGCGTTGGGGCCGATGACGCAAAAAGTGTTACGCGAGCGACTGGACGCGTGTCCCGCGCGCGCGCGCGCGGGCCGACACGCGGCGTACGTCGTCGCGCCCGCGTCCGTGGCGAGAGTTCTGCGTCGAGAACCGCAGCTCATCGCGTTCGCGATCGAGAGTTTTCTCGCGAGGGATCCGAAAGGGTTACGCGCGGTGGCGAGGATGGAGACGTTTACGCCGAGGGATTACCATCCGACGGCGGTTCGAGCGACCAAACGTCTGTACGCGCGATTGGCGGGCGAACGGTTCGAACCGCCGCCGTGTTATCGATTACCGCCGAAAACGTCGGAGGAGTTCGAGGCGTATGAATTAGGGATGAAGATCACGTGTGGGTTCGAGATGCTGGTGGCGGAGGCGCGTCGCGAGGAGGAGGCGCGTCCGGACGCCGACGAACGGAAGACGCGCGAACCGACGAGCGACGCGGCGTGGCGACGATTCAAGGCGAGTTTGGTGGCGAATGGATACTTTAGAGACGAAATGGAGGGAAGCGCGATGTATAAGAAGCTCATGGCGAACGCGGTGCGAGCATTTAAGGGGTCGTCGGTGGCGGATGAGGCGAGAAGGCTTCGAGACGCGCCCGCGAGACGCGTCTTGGAGATTCTCGCCGTCCCCGTGGAAGACGAAGACGCGTTACCGATGGCGACCCCGGCGGACGCGAGCGATGACTCGTGGTTGTTGAACGCCGAGAAAGAATTGAACGAAGAACTGAAGAGATTGGAATCGAGGCGCGACGACGTCGTCGCCGACGCGGCGAAGAGCGCGAGGACATTTGTCGAAGGAGGCGCGTCCGGACGCCGAGGCGCGGAGTCTCGCCGCGATCATAATTCGACGACCGGGTCGTGTCCGGGCGATTTGAACATTCCGGACGGCGACGGTGTGTTCACATTGAACCCGCGCGCGTTTCTCTCCGAGCTCGGCAAGGCGCTCGGCGTCACCGATGATGAGAAATTCCGCACCTTTATGGACGCCGACGCCGAAATCGGCGACGATTTCGATTTCGGCGGTGATTCAGACTCGGACGACAATTATTTCGACTCCGACGTCGACGATCGCGGGTTACCAGAGGATGATTTCTTCGCCTCGTCCGGTTCCGAGGAAACAGACGCGCTCGACGAGTCCGGCGCGTCCGAGCGTCGCGCCGACGCCTTCGCGCACGTCGGCGACGGTCTTCCCGACAGCGACGACGACGACGATTTCGACCGCCACTACGACGCCGTCCTCCGCGACCAACTCGCCGACTCAAACATAGACGTCATCACCTCCACCCCCTCCGCCGACGCCGACGTCTCCGCCGCGCTCGCCCGCGGCCTCCTCGCCTCGGCCGGCGCCGCCGCGTCCCGAGCCGCCGGTCCCGCCGGTCCCGCCGTCTCCCTCCTCGCCGCCGCCGGCGTCGACGGCGAACGAATTCGAGACATTTCTCGAATGGACGTCTCCGACGTCGACTCCTGACGAGCGCATCGGCGGGTTCGCGCGCCGGCGAGTCGTCGTCGTCTTCGTCGTCGTCGCGCTCTTCGACCTCTTCGCCGACCAATGGTAACGAAACATTCCATAGCCCCTCCTCACACGCGCGCGCGTCCGCGGTCGACCATGCCCCCCGACGACGAGCGCGCGCCGATCGGTTCCAACGCGTCCGACGCGCCCGACGCCGACCGCGTGACGACGTCGCTCGAGGATTGGGACGCCCATTTCGACGCCCTGTTGGAATTCGAGCGCGAGCGCGGACACTGTAACGTCCCCGGTGGCGTCGTCTCGCGAGGCATGCGCCTCGGCGCGTGGCTCAACGCGCAGCGAGATCTTCTGCGGAAATCGGAGGGGCGACCGCTCGGAACGCACGCGTGGAGAGAGGAGAAATTGCGCGAGTTGGTGGCGCGGGACGCGCTGTGGATCGACCCGCCGGGACGGAAGAGTTGGGACGAGGGGTTTCGGGCGCTCGAGCGGTGGGCGGAGGCGACGAACGGTGGAAAGGATTATAACGCGCCGAATGCGTGCGTGCACGACGGTGTGCGCGTCGGGACGTGGTTGGTGACGCAACGAATGCGACATCGCGCGGGCGAGGCGTGCCGGACGCGGCTCAAGCCCGCGCAGCGAGAAAAAATGGACGCGCTCATCGCCGCGGGGAAGCTGTACATCGATAAACCGGACTCGTGGGTGCGGAACTATGAGTTAATGCTCAAGTGGTCGCGAGAGTGCGCGGGTGGGAAGCACTGTAACGTGACGTACGATTGCGTGTACGAGGGCGTGCGACTCGGGACGTGGTTGAACACGCAGCGACAGCGGTATCGCGGCGACACGACGAAAAACCACCCGTTGAGCGCGGACGAGAGACAAAAGTTGCAGACGTTGATCGACGAGGGAAAATTGTGGGTGAAACAACCGCCGGACGCGTGGGAGACAAAGTTTGAGCTGTTGTTACGATGGGGAGACGAGACCAACGGCGGGTTGCACTACAACGCGCCGCAGACGGAGACGTACGGCGACGTCAAGCTCGGACAGTGGCTCGGCACGCAGCGTCAGCGCTTCATCGGAAACAACGGGCGAAACAAACCGCTCCGACCCGATCAGAGGCAAAAGATCCAATCGCTCATCGACTCTGGGAAATTGAAATTGGCGAGAACGCGCGCGCCGAACGGAACGTCGCCGCGGCGTCCGAAGAGAACCGCGCGCCTCCCGCGTCCCGACGTTCCCGCGCCTTCCGCGCCGTCATCGTCGGCCTCCAAACGCGCGAAACCACCGGTGCCGAAGAAAACGACCAAGAAGAAGCGCGTCAAGGCTTTCTGACGTCGACCCGCGTAGCCATAGACGCCGACGCGCCGAGTAGCGAGCGATTCATACGGCGCCGGTCCAAAGATTCACGTCTCGTCCCACCGCCGCACGCGTCCACCCTCACTCGCACCTCGCTCGCGACGACGCGCGTCCCGCATCCGCTCGCTCGCTCGCCCGATCTCGACGCGTCGCGTCGTCGTCTCGCGCGTCCCCGGCGTCGCCGGCGTCTCGCGCGTCCCAGTCCCAGTCCCAGTCCCGCGCGCCGCACACGCGCGCGCGCGAGACCGACGCCATGGATCTCGCGAGCGCGCACGAAAACTACGTCACGCGCATGCTCGACGCCGCCAAGGGCGGGATGAAAGCCCTCGTGTGCGATCGCGAGACGGTACGACTCGGCGTGACTCGATCGATGAATGCATCGAGATGACGCGCGCTTTCGGTGCGCCCGCACGCACGTCACGCGTCTGACGGCCCGTTTTTTCGACGCAGGTGAACATTCTGAGCGTGGTCATGTCCCAGAGCGAGGTTTTATCCAGAGAGGTACGCCCCACGCGCGCCTCGAGCCCGCGCATCATTCATTTTCATTCAATTCGCGTCTCGGCGCGTTTCGCGTCGCCCGTCCGGGACGCTCGACTGACGCTCGCGCTCGACCGCTCGACGCAGGTTTTCCTCATCGAACAATTGCACGAAAACCCGCACGAACCGATGCGGCATCTCAAGGCGATCGTCTTCGTGCGTCCGACGAGGGAGAACGTCAGAGCGCTCGGCGGGCAGTTGCGCCGCGGGACGTACGGCGAGTACCGCGTGTTTTTTTCAAACGTCTGTTCGGAGACGTTATTGCGCGAACTCGCGGCCGAGGACGAGGATGAGCTCGTGGTGGAGGTACAAGAGTATTACGCGGACGTCGTCGCGATGGAGAAGAACGCGTTCACGCTGAATCTCGGGGAGATGAACGCGGCGTCGACGCGTCCCGAGCGATTTTCGCGAGGCGGCGGCGCGGCGGTGGATCGATGCGTGGAGGGTATCTCGAGCGTGTTGTTAGCGCTGAAACGACGTCCGTTCGTGCGTCATCAGCGATCGAGTGAATGTGCGCGACGTCTCGCCGGTGATGTGGCGAGATTGGTGTACGAACAAGAGGCTGGATTGTTTGATTTTCGTCGACGAGACGAGGGCTCGACGCACGTGTTGATTCTCGATCGATTCGACGACGCCGTCACGCCGTTGCTCTCGCAGTGGACCTATCAAGCCATGGTGCACGAGATATTCGGCATCTCGTGCACGAACAGAGTGGATTTGACGCACGTGCGGTCGCTGAGCAAAGACCTGCGCGAACTCGTGCTCAGCGCGAGAGAGGATAGATTCTTCGCCGATAACATGTACGCCAATTACGGCGATTTAGGCGCGAGCGTCAAGGCGCTCGTCGACGAGTTCCAACAGCAGACCAAGATGAACAAGAAGATCGAGTCGATAGATGACATGGCGCGATTCGTCGAGTCGTATCCAGAGTTTCGAGCGAAGAGCGGGAACGTGTCGAAACACGTGGCGTTGATGTCCGAGTTGAGCGCCGTCATCGAGCGCAGACGACTCATGGCGGCGTCGCAGGTGGAACAAGAGATTGTCTGCGGCACCGATCGCGCCGGGGCGTTCGCGCAGGTGGTCGACGCGTTGCAAAATCCGAGCATCATGGAGGAGGAACGATTGAAACTCGTGTTGTTGTTTGCGTTGCGGTACGAAGGGGAGACGACGCGCGTCGCGGATTTGACGGAGATTTTAATGCGGCAGGGCGTCAGTCGTCGTCGGGTCGGACTCGTGCGCACAATCTTGACGCTCGCCGGCGAAAAGGCGCGCACCGGGGATTTATTCGGGAACCGTTCGTTTCTCGGACGCGCGAGCAAGGTGGTGGGAAGTCTCAAGGGTGTCGAAAACGTCTACACGCAACACTCGCCCCTCTTGGCGTCCACCGTGCAAGCCGCCGCCAAGGGCGCGCTCAAATCCGACGACTACCCCTTCGTCGGTCCCTCCCCGACGGGAACCGCCGCGGGCAAACCCACCGAACTCATCATTTTCATCATCGGCGGCGTGTGTTACGAGGAAACCAAGGTGTGCGAACAATTCAACGCGTCTCGCGCCGGCGTCTCCGTCGTCGTCGGCGGATCGACGACGCTCACCGCGCGCGCGTTCATCGACGATCTCCTTCGCGCGCAAGACGCCGACGGGTGAGACCGACCGACTCGATGAAAAAAACCATGTCACAACGAGTACCATAGTAGCCCATCGCATCCATTCGAATCCATCGTCGTCTTCCGCGGCGCCTCGGCCTCGTCCCGCCGCGTCCCGACGCGTCCCGACGACGATCGATGATTGCCACCAC
>Ga0208410_1000314_pt1 | contig 29225 bp, 20 predicted proteins | sample ETN02SmetaG_3_FD_185787 | JGI IMG/M metagenome (GOLD analysis project Ga0208410, IMG submission 185787) | Marine microbial and viral communities from oxygen minimum zone, Eastern Pacific Ocean - ETNP2014F10-02SV257 (SPAdes) (version 2) | ecosystem: Environmental > Aquatic > Marine > Oceanic ... | reverse complement strand
TTGTAGGTCTGAAAATACTTACAATCTATCTAATTGCTTCAATGTGGATTCTCTATCTAACTTCTCATATCCATTAGAATCTACAACTGCTATCTCGACAGTTTCTCTATTTAGGTCATCTTCAAGTGATTCTCTTAAAGCCTCTAAACCAAGTTTTATTGCCGCATTCTTAGTCATATTCAATTTCCAATGATCCTCAAAATGATCAATTACAGTAGACCTCCCACGGCCTATTGCACCAGCCTGATATGATTGATATGCACCTGATGGATCTGTCTCAAATAAATGAATTCCTTCATCATCGACTCCTGCGATCAGTAAAGCTGTACCAAATGGTCTTGCTCCACCATATTGTGTGAATGATTGCATAAAATCACACATTTTCTTAACTAATGTAGTAATAGCGATAGAATCTCCATAAGTCATTTTATTAACTTGACATTGGACTCTTGCTTTGTCGACCAACTGTCTAGCATCAGCCACTAGACCTGATGTAGTAATTCCAATATGGTCATCTATCTGATACATCTTTTCTATGGAATCTGTTAAGATTAATTTACTTGAAATTCTCTTATCAACTATCAAAATAACTCCATCTTTAAATTTAAGTCCAACTGTTGTAGTCCCTCTTTTTACTGATTCTCGAGCATATTCTACCTGGTAAAGTCGACCATCTGGAGAGAATGTAGATACTCCATGGTCATATCCGCGTCCGCTTGGCTGCATGTTAATCAGACTGCAACCAACGAAGGTGTCTTATGAATCTTGACAGTTAGAAGGCTGAATAATAGTGGCATTCATGGACAATGACGTTTTCGGACAAGTGTGAAAGTTGCAGTCCTAGCCTCTGGGGGAAAAGATTCCACCTATGCTTCATGGTGGGCATTAATGCAAGGATGGTCGTTAGAAGCAATGATCACTGTAAAAATAACAGGAGATGATTCGATGATGTTTCAACTACAAAATACTGAAATTGCAAAATTTCAAGCAAAATCTATTGGAGTAAAATGGATTGAAGTAAACTCATCAGGAATAGAGAATGAAGAAATTTATGAACTTGAAGATGAAATTAGAAAAATTCAAGGTTCTTTAGATGCAATTGTAGTAGGTGCATTAAGATCTGATTATCAAAAAACTAGGATTGAAAGAATGTGTGAGAGGTTAGGTCTTATTTCATTCAGTCCATTATGGCACCATAGCCCTTCAGAGCATATGAATTCTCTAATTGAACATGGTTTTGATGTCAGAATAGTTTCTGTTTCTTCAGAAGGTTTGGATGAAAAATGGCTTGGAAAAAGGATTACTGAAGATAGCTTAAAGGAATTAACTATTCTCTCCGAAAAGTATAGATTTAATTTAGATGGCGAAGGAGGAGAATTTGAGACTATTACTCTAAATGCCCCTCATTTCGAAAAAACAATTATTTGTGAAGGAGAAAATAGTTGGGATGGGGTAAGAGGGGCGTGGAATCTTACTAAAATTCAACTATCACCATAGGGTTATAATCAAACATGGAAAGCGTCTCGGAATAATGGGGAACAACGTGACGGTATCACCATTGGACTACAGATATGGAAGAGATGAGGCTAAGTCAATCTGGTCGAGAGAAGGTCGACACGAGAGACAATTAGATGTTGAAAGAGCATTGATTTGGGCGCACTGTCAACTTGGAAGAGTTAGTCCAGAAGATTATGATAAAGTTGCAGAAATTGCAAAACCAGAAATTGTAACTGCGGACAGAGTTGACGAAATAGAGAGGGAAACTAGGCATGACATTATGGCATTAACTAAAGCAATGGCAGAAGCTGCCGGTGACTCGGGTTGGTGCATACACTTAGGAGCTACGAGTAATGACATTGTCGATTCAGCAGTAGCATTACAAATACGTGATAGTATCAATTTACAACAAGAAACACTCAAAAGATTGCTCTCCACTATGTGTGACTTGGCGGAAAGAGAAAGAGATACTGTAATGCTAGGACGCACACATGGTCAAGCAGCAGTACCAATTACATTCGGCCTAAAAGTAGCTGTTTGGGTAGATGAATTCAGAAGACATCTAGATAGGCTTGATGAACTGACACCTAGAGTTACTACTGGTAAATTTTTGGGAGCAGTTGGAACGGGAGCAGCACAGGGAGATAATGCATTCGAGTTGCAGAGTCTAATCATGCAAAATTTAGGATTACAAACTCCAATTGCGACAACGCAAGTAGTAGGCAGAGATCGTTACATAGAGTGGGTTTCTTGGATGGCAAATGTATCTACAAGTATCGAAAAGGCATTACAAGAAGTAAGGAATCTTCAAAGAAGTGAGATTGCAGAGGTTGGAGAATATTTTGATGCTGAAAAACAAGTAGGATCTTCGACCATGGCGCATAAAAAGAACCCCATTACTGCCGAAAATGCTTGTGGATTAGCTAGAATAGTTAGATCTATGATTATTCCTTCATATGAGAATGCATTGTTATGGCACGAAAGAGATTTGGCAAATTCCTCCGCTGAGAGATTTACATTATCACATTCAATGATATTATTAGATGATATAATCATAAAATGCGATAAAGTACTATCAAAATTAGGCGTTGACTCAGATAGAATGAGATACAATATTAAAGCACAAAAAGGACTTGTAATGGCTGAAAAATTAATGATCGCTTTAGTAGATAATGGCATGCCAAGAGATGAAGCACATGAAGTATTGAGGACAGCCTCGATGAGCGCAATAAATTCAGGAGAAGATTTAGAAGATATTTGTGCAAGATCGGATGCTATATCAAAGATTTTCACAAGACAGGAATTATCTGAATTATTCAAACCAGAAAGTCACTTAGGCTTCAGCGGAGAAATAGTAGATCAAGCTGTTGAAATGGCTAGACAAAGAATCTAATTAATCCATATTATCATCTACAAGCATTAGTAATACTCAAGCACCCTCACTAGTAGAGAGTACTATGATTGATATGAGTAGAGGTCCGGTTCATATCTCGGCAGGACCTAGTTCAAACTCTAGTTCAATGTCTCTGAGTATAATTCTAGAAGTTCTTGAAAAATCTAACAAAGTCATTTGGATGACTAGAATTATACCTGACCAAAGGAAAATATCAGATATCTTAGGACATCTGAAAGATTCAGTCCTGAACAGAATGATAGTTATAGAATTTGGAGATAATCTGTCCGAAAAGCTAGAAGAAATTACAGGAATGCTTTCTAATTTGAACAAGAATGATTTGCTAATAATTGATGACTGGTGTGGAAATTATGGAAGAGCAAAATCAAAAGATATAGATTTAATGAAAAAATTAGCAGAAAGTTTTGATGAATTCAAGATAATAATAACCTCCGATTCATATGAAGATGCTTCAGGGAAAAATAGAGGTTTTCGAGGTTTTATGTTTAGAGGGGGGAAGATAATAGAAGAGTTATTTAGGACTGTTTGGATTATAAAAATTGATAATCAATATCAAAAAATATTGATTTCTGATCAAGGAAAAGAGTTAGTTGCAGAGGCTACAAGAAATGGATATAAATTAATCAACTAAGTTTATCAATTAATTTCTCTAACTCTTTAATGGCTTCTTCACTAGGTTCAGATAATTTCTCAGGTTGCCTAGCAATTCCAGAATATTCTTCTGAATTGGAAATATTCTCACCTCTACGTAGTTTAATCATAAGGATGTAATAAGACATTATTAATGCGATTATTACTAGTAATATACCTACTAACAAATCGATACTCATAATTTCACCTAAATTAAATTCGAATTGGTTCACCTAAAGAAAGCGGCCTAGAGAGATGTCTACGCTGTGAAGGAGATGGTTCAACCCATCCATTAGTAAGTTCGAGATTATTCAAATTAATATCCTCAAAGAGCCAATGTTTGTCGATCTGCCTTTGACAAAATATGCATCTTAATGGTTGATTAACACCGGCACTTCTCATAGTCTTATTATTACAGCAAATAGGCCTACCAGTTACTCTAGGAACTGGAGATTCTACTCTCAATCTTTCTAAATGAATGCTACCGTCAGGAGATTCTAGACCTAACCAATTGATTCTATCACCAGGAATTAATTTTCGTAATAAACGATTTACATCTCCACCTTCCTTGAATGCTACCAAAGTTTTGCTACCCCCTCTGAATGTGACCTCTAAGCTTGAATGAGCCCCTTTGGTTTCCTTCGGATTTGTCAAAACTGTTGAAGTTGAGAAACCTCTAATGTGGTCGTCACTAAGTTGATTAGTTCGATGAATCGCAAATCTTTGGCATTTCTCAACATCCTTATTTGATTGAAGCCATTCATGTGCAGAAAGAACTGCTTGAGAAGTTGATCCTCTAATGCCATAAAGTACAGGACATGGAGTTCTTGGTGCAATTAGTCCTTTTTCTTGAGTTGGATCGCGATTAACAAATGTTTCAGGGTGTTTTATTTCCATGTCCTTAACAATGGATGATGAAATTTCTCTTTTTTTTCCGATGTTGTTAGGGTGCCTCCAAGCTATCAGTTCCCATGTGGATTCTTCATGAGGTTTCCAAGCTATTGCAGCAGATGCTCCAATTAGCCCCCAATCAGAATTTAAAGTCATTTTGTTGACGCCTGAAAGTTTCTTTATTCTATCAGAAACATCTACTTTTTGCCGTACAGCTTCCCAGTAAAGATCTTCATTTATTTCTTCAAAAGAATAAATTAAGGCAGGGGATGTAAGAGAATCTATTTCTCCATCTATTCTCAGGCTATCTTCTAAATCTGAGAAAAAAGAAGATAATAAATTTTCAAAACGGGATATCGATTTGGAAGAGCATTCAATTATACAGGATAAAGCACCATTACCTCGAGTTCTTCTTTCCGCAAATGGCCATAATCTTACTAAACGTCTTTCAATAATCTGAAAGCCAGGTAAATCTGATAGTGAATTAAGTAAATCATCGAATGTTGCGGTAGTACAACCATAATCCGCTGTATCAGTATCATCTAAACCAATCCAAATTTTGATTCTATCAAGATTTTGCAAATCTAATCACCTAAAATCTCAGAAATTACGTCCGAAATACCAACTTCGGGATTACATCTAATTCCTTTGACTCCGAAATTAAATGCCGCTCTCATATCTACATCTCTATCTCCAACCATTATTGAGTCTGATTCGTCGGGTTTATCGACCCAATCATTATCAAATCTAAGTTTGATTTCAATATTTTTCTCAGAGGCTGAAATAATTTGCCTACCAGCCTCAAGCATTCCAGGATTTGGTTTACGAGCCCAAGCCCCTTCCCATGGAGCATATGGGCTATACAATATCAGATCTAAGTGAGCGTTAGGATTCTCTGAGAGCAATAATTCTCTTAATTTATTATGAATATCGTGAAGATTATCATGAGTCCAGAAGCCTCGTCCAATCGGTGACTGATTAGTTACAACACAAATTCGAAAGCCTGATTCTCTTAATGCGGCTACAGAGTTAGCAGTATTTGGAAAAATAACTAACTCATCTGGAGAATTGATATAATTCTCAGAGCCAACATTGAGTACACCATCTCTATCTAAATAAGCAATTTTACCATTCCAAGTTCCATTTGGCAAGGGTAACAAATCTAAAGGAGAGTCAATTTCTGCACCGTCTCTATTAGGGATTAGCATAAAATCACAAACCATGATGAGACTTAATTGCTTCTTTGACGATATGGTTAACTATCAACTGAATGTCTTCAATTCTCTCCATTGATTGGGTAGGAGCGACAAGAGCTACATCAACTAATTCAACAATCATTCCTCCCGATTGACCATTGAAATCTCCAGTAATTGCAGCAGTCCTACAACCATTTTCTTTTGCAAAGTTTACCCCATTTATCACATTAGGAGAATTTCCTGAGCCTGTGTATGCCACTACCAAGTCTCCTTCTCTGATGAAAGTGGATAATTGACCAACAAAAACATTTGAGTAATCAGTATCATTTGACCAAGCGGTAAATGAAGAAATATTATCGCTATGTGCGATTGTTCTTAATTTGAGTTCTTTAGACCAATCGCCTGCACTATGAGATGGAGTTGCTGCACTTCCTCCATTACCTATGAAATGGACACTTCCTCCCTCTTGCCTTGTTATTTCTACAAGGCTCCAGAACGCCTCTAAAGAGCCCATAGGAATATTATCAAGAGCCTGTTTCAAATCACTGATGTAAGAGTTCGCAAAGTCAGAAAAATCGAATCCCATAGTAAAACCCCGAGTGTACGGATGAGGGCATCCTATTTACGAGTTGAGCGTAGTAGGGGTGACGATGGAAGAGCCAATCGGACTGCTTGTCTCTAAAATTGGAGAGGTTATTGGAGTAAATTCAATGGCTCTAGAATTAGGCATAATTATGACCGGTGCATTGTTTTTAGGCCTAGGATTTCATAGGAAAAAAGATACGAAATCGCGCTATTACGCGGCAATAGGATGGATTTTTACCGGATTATACTTTTACTTACAATCAGGACACTATGTTGAGATTTCAGACCCAGTTTTAGTACTAATGACGGCCGGTGCATTACCTGGAAGTATAGCTTTGGCTATCTGGGAAATAAAAAATGAAAATACACCAGATGCTTTACAATGGCTCAGAGGTTGTTTTACATGGGCAGTAGTTCCATATTTTGTCATTTTTAGTGTTCCATATCTGAATATGGCTCTCATTCAATTGACTGCAGAAAGTACTGAACTAATGTTGGAATTTTGTGGTCTAGGAAATTATCATATTGGAGAAATGATGGTAGCACGTGATGGTGCACCCGATATTCCTGTTTCGGAGTGGGACGGAAACAAATGGATACTTACAGAGTCTCTAGCAGAAGAAGGATTCTATGTTCAATTCTTTGATTCCGATGGTATGGTAATTGTTCAATTTATCATGGCTTGTTCCGGACTACAGTCAATGATAATATTTGTAGGAGCTATTGGGGCTTTGAGTTCAGTTTCTTGGAAAAGAAGAGCCAGAGGACTTTTGATAGCATTACCTACAATATATGTTTTGAATATGTTCAGAAATGCAGGAATTGTTTGGCTGACAGAAAGTTATCCTAACTGGTCATTATTAGGAATCGAAATGTTTGATTTTACTCATAGTTATGCTGCAAAAGCAATTTCACTCTTTGCTATGTTCCTTATGGCTATTGCCCTATTTGATTTGTTGCCAGAGTTACACAAACATATAATGAAGATTCTCAATCCAATATTAGATGTCGCTGAAAAAATTACAAGAACGAATAAGTCATCTTGAACGTAGTTGCTCGTAGAGTTTTCCAGTTAGAGGCATGTCATGTTCCCATGCAAATTCTTTCATGACACGTAATGCCTCCTTCTCTAATTCTGAATCTCCTACGAAATCTGTCACTTCAATAACACCATCTTTAGTATTGGCTTTGAAAGCAGCAATAGGTTCCTCTTTATGGAAAACCATGTAAGCTGAACCAAAGCCAAATCTTTCTCTGAGAAGGCTACCGAAGTAATGTACTAATGGATCGGATGGTGGGACAACCAAATCTCTAGTTTTTCTAATTCCATCTAGTCCTTCCAAGATATCTTGTCTACCCCAACAAATATCTTGTAAGTCATCCACTAAGAACCCCTTTATCAGAGTCCCATCGGATTCAAAATCATGCATAACATCGCTTATCTCCTCAGCAGAAAATGCAGAACCTGCTAATCTTTCTACCTGTTTCAAAGAAATTACAGGATACTCACTCACCAAATCTCTAAGATAATTTGACTTAATATCCCATAAATCACTGTTAGAAATAGGAGCTACTGTCTTGAATCCTCCTCTATAATCTTGTATTAGATGGCCACTTCTTACTAATGGAGATATTAACTTCCTGAATTCTGCTCTTTTCATGGCATGCCTCTCCATAAAAATTACAGGATCGTGATGTTCTCTAAAGAACTGTAGAATATCTTCATCCTCTTCATTGGATTGTAAATTACGAATAGTTAACAGCCTCTCAAAATGTTTCTGCCGACCCCATACTAAATGGCCTCGCAAATTTGTTCCTTGGGATAATTGATGTGCTGCCGCCATTGCTTTCAGATTGACTCTAAACATCTCACAACGTCCTCTTAAAGCGAAATCATCTCTTAATTCATCCATAGTTTCAAGTGCTAATGTCTCATTTTCATGCCTGGAATTCTGATGTAACCTATGGTGATAAAATAACATTCTATTAACCTCTTTTCTCGACCTAGGTTCTACGACCCCACCACGAATATATCGCTCTCCATCGCCCATTGAAATGAAACCTAACTCGGCAAGAATTTTCTGAATATTCTCATCACAATCATGTACTGGTATCGAATTAAATGCGTGCAAAACTGATACATCTACGAGTCTATCCCTATAATTCTCCAATAATTCGTCGAATGTTTCTTTAAATTCATCAAGATAAGAATGAGGGATATTTATATCTTTAATTTCTAGATAGTCATTTACTACAAACATCAAGATTCGCCCAATAGGGTCTACTCCCTTGAAAACTGGATGATACCATCCCTGTTTGAGGATTAATCTTACTTCTTGAATAAATCGACTGCAAAATGGATCTGATTGAGATAAAATTCTCATTTTCCTATCTTCAACTACTGGTTGTAATAGTAATTCTGCATCTTCTTGTGACGCATAATAGTCAGTTGGATCGGGTTGAAGAGCAACTATTCTCCTAATCTGTTTAGAATCATCTAAATCTCTCAAGACTTCAGCTAATTCTTCCACAGGCCTACTCACATAGAATCTTAATGTATGTAATCGAACAGGCCCTATGGCTTCAATTAGTTGCTTTACAGAGCTTGCAAAATCTAATGGCTCTACTACGTCATGAATCTTATGGAAGACTGCTAAGGAGCGTTTTCTATTAGGTAATACTAGATACTGCTTAGCTACCAATAGTTGTCTTTCTAAATTATTTAGAGCACTTTTCAGACTTCTCTGAATATGAGCATTTTCTTTACCTTTCGGATATCCATCAAATAATTCTGCACGTGATAAACCACCAGGAGTGATTTTATCTAACAATTCCTGCTCTAATGCACCTATCCATGGCTCTCCTCTTAAACCCAAAAACATAGGAATTTGGTCTTTAGAAGTATATCCGACTCTGTTATGAAGTAAACGCCCATTGTAAATATCTGAATCGTGTTTAATGTCTTTCCAGTCTCTAAATCGATAATTTCTCACACGATGCAATAGTTCATCTCTTCTTTGTACAAGAGTTAAGCTCCTTATTGCCTCGGAAGGTTCATTATATTCTTTGAATGATTTAGCAAGAAGGTGATTTTGGAGAGTACGGTAATCAACAACCTCTACACTCCCTCCAGTTATTCTGTATTCATCGACTCTGAGAATATATTCTCCCTCATCTGTTTGAGTAAAGAATCCGATAGAAACTAAATTTTTCATTTCTAATTCTTGGAGGACGGCTTCGACCTGGGCTTGAGGAAAAGGAAGTCTAGAACTAAGACTCTCAGATATCTGGGGGCCCTCTGAACCTAACATATCCAATAATTTCATTCTCAAACAGTCTTGTGGATCTGACAAGTTCTTTTTCTTCAATTCTTTAGGTTCAAAATCACCATCATAACCCACACCTACTTCATAAGTTAGGCCTCCAGTGTATAATTCCCTAATATCATCAGTCTCAGAGCCACCAGCTACTGCTAGACAACCTAATGTCCCGTGGACATCTGCCATTCTCATTGAGAACCATTTGTCATCTATTTGTTCATGACCAGTCCCTTGAACTCTAGTAATCAGTCCTCTTTCAGCTAACTCCCTTACCCATTCTTTAACTATTTCAATATCAATATCCTTTAGTTTATGTTCATAGAGAGGATTAGATAATTCTCTGTTCAAACCACCGCCCATGTCCATTAATTTCAATAAACCATTTGCATTAGTTGGTTCAGAGATTTTTGACATATAATATTCCGATATCTTGGATTTATCTAAGTCGGTGGCTAATGAACGCGCACCCAATAGGCGCCTGAGGATTTCAGGATCGACATCTTTAATCAGATAGGCTCTTGTCCTTAAAGACAAGAGATCTTCGAATGAAGACATGAATAATGTCATACCTAAAGGCGAAGGCATTTTGACTCTTCTATGAACAATTCTAACATGTTCACTATCCATTCTATTGATGAATATTTCAAGCTGAGCCATATCTAAATCAGAATGAAGAATCTCATTCATTGTTTCACGTATTAACACAGAATCGTCCATTTGCCTATGTTTTTGCATAATCTGTTCAGCCCTCTGCTGAAACTGCTTGGGACTGACTTCGTCTGCACCGATTCTTCTTGGATTAAGCATACTTCGACTAGAAATTTCTCTAAATCTCTTTGAAAATAATTGAGACTCCATCATGTGTTTTTGAAGAACATCTTTACTGTTTCCCTGTTTGAATATTTCAGGAATTAGAGATATTTCTACCTCATGACTTAATTTAATCATAAATCCATTCTCATCAAAGGAAAGTTCGTGGACGATAATATTGTCATTAGTTGCTATGCCCGCAAAAAGATGGCCAAGAGCAAGATTGAATGCCCTGCCTCTACAAGTTGTAACTATGTATGTCGGCAAAGGTGCCTCTACTTGTTCAACTAAAATTAAATCGTTACTGGGGACTTGGAAAGTAGTAGCTACATGTTCTTGGAAGAATCCAGAAACTGCATGAGCCACAGGTCTATTTAGACCTAAAATATCTGTGAAAATTGTCATTGGGTCTTTTTCTAAACGAGTGTATGTCGCAACTTCTTCAAGTAATTCTAAGACTTCTTGACTTAATTCGTGAGTCCTACTATTTGCTTCTCCAGTCCACGAAGGAATTGTTGGTCTATATCCAGTTGCAGGACTAACATTGACTCTAGTGCCTCGGATACTACTTACTCTGTAAGTTGAACCTCCGAGTAAGAATACATCACCGTTTCTCAGGCTAGATACGAAACTAGATGATAATTGACCAACCATTGTACCATCAGATGTGAAAACTAAATAGTTATTATTTGGAGCAATTGTACCAATATTAGTGTAATAGATCATCTGAGCGAAACCTCGCTTACCAAATTTATTATCTTCCCAATCGACCCAAATTCTCCTTTCATCCTCTAAAAGATCTAGAACCTCAATATAGTCATCATAAGGAAGATTTCGGTATGGCCATGATGCAGATGCCAACTCATATGCATCATCAATATCCCACTCTTTAATAATTGAAAGACCGATTAAAAATTGGGCTAAAACATCAAGACAATTCTCAGGGAATTTAAGAATATCCATTGAGCCCCTTAGAATACCAGTTTGTAAGGCAACTAACTCTAACAAATCATGAGGAGAAATTGGTAAAAATCTCGCACGCGGAAGGCCACCGACTTGGTGTCCGGCTCGACCAATTCTTTGTAATGCGGTAGCAATACTTCCTGGGGAACCTACTTGAATTACTAAATCAACAGAACCAATGTCTATTCCCATTTCTAAGCTACTAGAAGAAACTACACATCTGAGATATCCATTTTTTAGACGCTGTTCGACATCTAATCGTATTGCCTTATCCATCGAACCATGATGTCCCTCTACCCCTAATAATCCTGCAATTTTTAATTTTTGAACTACTGTTTCAGTCATATTCCTAGTGTTTACGAATACTAATGTAGTGGTGTGTGCTTCTACCAATTCCTTTATTCGATCTACATTATGATCTAATATTTCCTTGATAGGAGTTGAGGCAAATCTTGGTGTTGGCAGTATAATATCTAAATCAAGATCTCTTGAACCTGAGATTTTCGCAATAGACACTTTCTGAGTATCTACATCGCTATTGCGGCTATCAGATGCAACCAAATACTCTGCAACTGCTTCCAAAGGCTCCATAGTAGCACTAATTCCAATTCTCTGTACATCCGAATCTATCACAGAGTCCATTAGTGCTAAACTCAATGAAAGATGCGTCCCTCTTTTAGTAGGGACCAATGAGTGCATTTCGTCAATTATCATCCATTTCATATCATTCAAAATTGGCCTGAATCTTTTACTTGCAAGTGCGAGCCCCAAGGATTCGGGAGTTGTAATCAAAATATGAGGAGGTTTTTTCAACATTTTCTCTCTTTCTTTTTGGGGAGTATCTCCAGTTCTTAATCCGACAGTAATGTCCTTAGCTCTAGAGGGCAGATAACTTTCTTTGATTTCTGTTAAAGGGCCTATCAGATTCTTTTGAATATCATTTGCAAGAGCTTTGATTGGAGAAATATACATACATTGTACAGAATTTTCCAAACTACCATCTAATGAACGATTAACTAGATCATTAATCACTGTCAAGAAGGCTGTTAGAGTCTTACCTGAACCCGTCGGAGAACATAGTAAGAGATGCTCTCCCTCCATAATCTTAGGAATAGCTACTTTCTGTGGATGTGTGAAATCTGGAAACTTATCTTTGAACCAATTACGCACAGGTGGACATAATTTTTCCAGGAGTTCTTCAGACTCCATCATATCTTGTATATATTCAATATCTGGCATTTAATATACACCGCGACCCGAAGCGTATCGATTGAGTACTTATAATGTTGGATTAAATCACTGATTTTTTGATAAGAAAATTAAAATTCTGAAATCCGCTGAAAACATTAAAGAATCAATTTTTATTTCAACCTACTAAGGATGGCTTGAAAGGTAAACACTCATTCAAAGGTTCATAATATGGCGGATGAGAAGCGTATCGAGAGGCTCTCAGCAATGCTGAAGAGAAGAGGGATTATACTTCCTGCTTTCGAAATATATGGTGGAGTTTCCGGTTTAATTGATTATGGACCAGTGGGTGCATCGATTAGAAGAAGAGTCATTCAGAATTGGATAGAACATTGGACAATAAATGGAGATATTGTAGAAATAGATTCACCCACAATAACGCCTGAAAATGTATTAATTGCAAGTGGCCATGTTGGGGAATTTAATGATTTAATGACACAGTGTGAACAATGCTCAAGTGCTTTCAGAGCCGATCAATTAGTCGAAGGTTATCATCCTAATCCAGATATTCTAGTTTCAAAGGAAATTGATGAAATTTTAACTGCAGAGAAAATAAAATGTCCTAATTGTAATCAATCCCAATGGACTTCTTCGAAACCAATGAATCTAATGTTTGGCACAAAGATAGGAGCAATGAAATCTAGTAGACAAGCATACATGAGGCCCGAAACAGCTCAAGGAATGTTCATGCTCTATCCTTCATTGTATAGGCATTTTAGGCAAAAACTACCATTTGGTGCAATTCAAACTGGAAAGGGATATAGAAATGAGATTAGTCCTCGACAAGGCATGATTAGATTGAGAGAGTTTAATATGGCTGAATTGGAATATTTCATAGACCCTGAAAACCCCCCAATAGTTGATTTATCAGCAAATAAAGAGAAAATTAGCCTTATTCCTGACCCAAATGGAAATGAACATAAAGAAATAAAAATTACTTTACACGATGCTATGAATAATAATGTCATAAAGGATAGAACAGTAGGTTATTTCTTGTCAAGAACATGGGATTTCTTAATTGGAGTAGGTATTGAACCCTCAAAAATCAGATTTAGGCAACATGAAGGTACTGAGATGGCCCATTATGCAGAAGATTGTTGGGATTGTGAGATTTTAGGAGAACATGGTTGGATAGAATGCGTAGGGATTGCAAATAGAACTTGTCACGATTTGCTATCGCATGAAAAACATTCAAACTCAAATTCATTAAGAGCTTGGAGAGAATTTGATGAAGTCAAAGTAGAGAATAAAGAGATTCTAGCAGCGAAAACTTCCGTTCTAGGCCCTATGTTTAGAGACAGGGCAGGATCTGTTCTATCAGCTCTAGAAAATCTGGAAAATATACCAGATAACCTACCATTTAACTTAGAACTTGATGATGGTTCGAATGTAGAAATAACAAGTGAAATGGTAGAAAAGAAGATCATCAATAATAGTGTTGCAGGAGAATGGTTTACGCCTCATGTAATTGAACCGGCTTTTGGTATTGATCGAATTATCTGGCACATCTTAGATCATGCATACGAAGAAATAGAGAAGGAAGGGGAAAAATACAATCTACTGAGATTAAAAGAATCAGTAGCTCCTGCTGATGTAATTGTTTTACCATTATTTGAAAAGGATGGGATGGGAGTTACTGCAAGGAAATTAAACTCGCAAATCAATCAAATGAAAGGGGTAAAATGTCTGATTGACTCGAGTAAATCTATTGGAAGAAGATACGCTAGAGCCGATGAGATTGGTGTACCATGGGCGATAACCGTAGATCACCAAACATTAGAAGATGGGACCGTTACAGTAAGAAGAAGAGATGACCAAAAACAAATTAGAGTAGAGATGATTCAACTATTAACTCTAATTGATTCTAATATGGTTTCAACTTTATTCTGAATAATCTTCAATAGGCGCCCACTTAAGGAATACTCGTGACCGAACACTTGGTTGAAGACTGGACCGAGAGGTATAGGCCAACTTCAATAGGGAAAATGGAAGGCAATGAGTCCCAATTAAGAAAAATCAGGAATTGGTTAGAACAATGGGACTCTCCGAGTCCACCAGAGAAAAAGGGAATATTATTATCGGGACCTCCAGGAGTAGGTAAGACAACATTAGCTAAAGCAGTTGGAAATGAGAAAGGATGGACTGTAATAGAATTGAATGCTTCTGAAGAAAGAAATGCTGCTGCGATTAGGAAGGCAGCAACAAGAGGTTCACAACATATTTCATTAGATCAATTTTCAGGAAATAAAAATGAGAACGGGAGAACTCTAATTTTATTGGACGAGGTAGACCATTTGAGTGGAAGTTTTGCCAAACTTAACGATGAATCTATTGAGAAAAGAATCAGCGGTGATGAAGAGAAATTTAAGGGAGATTCTGGAGGGAAAGCGGAATTAATCAATCTTCTACGAAAAAGTAAACAGCCGATAATTATGACTTGTAATGAACCAATGAAACTTTGGGGAAGCGGTAGAAGTTGGAAACAAAATCAAAATCGTGTTCTAAAACTAGCTGAACAAATAATCTTCAAAAGAGTTGAAAAAATGCATATGAGGAAAATCTCTCGAAGAGTTCTAGATGCTGAAGGTTATTCAATTGACCCAGAAGCACTTGAAGCTTTAATAAACGGAAATCCAGGAGATTTGAGAGCTCTCGTTAGAGACTTACAAGCGGTCTCAGTTATTTCAGGTGAGCATATTGATTTAGTCGCTGTAAAAGACCTATCCTCAGTAGCGGTAAGAGATTCTCAAATTGATGTATTCAAGGCATTACAAGCAGTTTATAAAAGTAAATCGGGTAAAAATGCAGGCAAGATATTACTAAATTCAGACAAAGACCCAGATCAGATGATTTCATGGTTTACATGGAATAATCAAAGTGTATTTGACAATAGAACACTTGAAGAATTAAGCACGGCAATGGTTAGTGCAGATAGAGCATTAGCTACAAAATTTAAGAATAGAGCGTACAGATCTTGGTACTGGGGTTCAGTACTTTCTGCACAAGCAGCAGTTGCAATGAAACCAATAGATTCAGCAAGAGACCCATTCATAACATATCCAAACTTTCTGAGAAGGGGGGGGTCAGGAATTAAGAGTTCTATAATTGATAATTTAAGTAAGCAACTAGATACTAGTAAAGCATCAATAAGAGAAGAATTATGGCCTAAACTTTTGGCTGTTCATGATCCGGAAATAGGAGGTAATCCGTTAGATTTATCGTTATCTAAGAAACTTGGTTTAACTCTTGAAGACCACTTGTCACTATATGGAATTTCTAAATCTAAACCGATGGGGATAAAAATTAGTGAAGCTTTTAATGAAGAAATTGAAGAAGATTATGACTTAGATCAAGGAATAAAAGTTGATTCCGAAGAAAAAATCGAAGAAGAAAAGAAAGAACCATCAGGTACCCAATTCACACTGGATTCGTTCTAATTAATGGGAATCTGACCAAGTTTTGGGATGTAGTAGAACTAGAACTGTCAATAACTCTAGACGACCGAACCACATTAAAATAGATGTCCAGAATAACGTTACTTCGCCCATACTCGACCAAGTAGCTGTAGGGCCGTAGGATCCTAAAGCTGGGCCAGTGTTTCCAAGAGATGATACAACTACAGAGAGCACATCTTCTATATTCCAAGTCGGCTCTAGGAATGAGATAAATAACATTGAAGACATAGCAAGAACTAACCAAGCACTAATCATTCCTAAAACAATAAAGACTTGTTCTTCATCAATAACTTCTTCATTTACTCTCATTGCTATAACTTTCTTTGGTTGAATTATACGTAAGACTTCTCTCTTAGCTAATTCAAAAGCGACACGGATTCTTAGTACCTTTAGACCTCCACCAGTTGAGCCAGCAGAAGCACCAATTATCATCAATAAGAGCAAAACGAATTGACTGAAAACTGGCCAAGTAGAGAAGTCAGTTGAAGAATAACCAGTACTAGAAATAGAAATTGCTTGGAAAGCGGTATGCCTTAGGGTCTCTAGTAAACTATACCCCTCATTATTAGCACGGAGAAGATTCACTGCCATCGCAACCCATGCAACTAAAATAATTAAGAGATAAACCCGTAATTCTTCATCTTTGAAAGCCTCTTTCCCTCTACCTGCAATAATTAGATGATAAAGACTGTAATTAATACAAGTTAGTACCATAAAAACCATTATTATTGATTCAATCAAAGCAGAATCAAAAGCAGTTATTCCTGCATCAGTTGTGCCGAAACCACCTGAGGCAAGAGTTGTCATTGAGTAATTAAGAGAATCGAAAATCGACATCTCTCCTACGAAATATAATAACCCTAATTCGAAAACAGTGAGTACAGTATAAATTAACCATAATCTCCTAGCAGTGAATTGTAGGTTGGGCCCTAATCGAGATAGTGAGGGCCCTGTTAATTCTGCTCGTGCTAGATTCATACCACCTCCAAGAATACTTGAAAATATCATTAAACCAAGCATTATTACTCCGATACCTCCTAGCCATTGAGTTAAAGAACGCCACAAAATAATACTTCTTTTTTGCTCTGCTATACAATCTATATCATCACTTACCATATTTTCTAAAGCATTTATACAAACTGGACTGACTGAGGAATCTATTACTGTAGCTCCTGTAGTAGTAAATCCAGACATTGATTCAAACCATGAATAAAGAAGTCCACGGAGAATCTCTATGAAACTAACATCACCAAAATGATAGGGGCCATAGAAAGTTCCTCCAAGCCAAAACGGCATTGCCCCTAGAACGATTACAGGAATCCAACCCAATGCTACAGAAGCGAATGCTTCTCTGTCTCTAACTCTTTGATGACTAGTATTTTTCTTTGATCTTAAGATAAACCATTGACTAACACAAACTGCAATGATTATTGGAATTAAGTATGTCTTAATTGCATAGTCTTGACCTTCTGTGTAGAAACTGAATAATCCAACTAAAGAAAGAGGGACGCACACTACTCTAATCGTCCAACCTAGTACTAAACCAATTACATCCAAACGCATTATTAGTTCTCCAAAGACCTCTCAACTCGTTTTATGTCAGATTTTTCTAAGAAAATATAAATTCTATCGGACGCTTCAAGGTTTTCTACTTGACTAGGAATTTGGACACCTAACATTCCTTCTTCGTTTATCCTCTCAATCATCACAATTCTACACCCGATCTTGCTCTCTGCATCAGATATACTCTTACCAACTAAATTATTTTCTGAACTTAAAGTGGCAGACATAGAAATTAATTCAGGAATTGTTGGTATTGATTGATATGCTCCAGGGACATTCATGTGAATGGATTTGAGTATTGAAGTTACAGTCACTAAACGTCTACTAATCGGACGAGTTAATCCTATTCTCTGAACTGCTTCAACAAGTGCTCTATCATTCAGCAATAGTCCAGTTCTTGAAACACCTTTATCCTTAGCACGCATAGAAATAGCAATGTTAAGATTATCATCATCTAATGCGGCTACAGTTATATCCTGTTGATCAATTCCTAGTTCCCTTAGTAATTCTTCATCTTGAGGGTCTCCATGAATGACATCCAATCTTTTGTTGATTCCTATTTGTGAACCTACTAACTCATTAGCATAATCTAGATCTGGTTCAATCACAACTACTTCAGAACCTATGTCAAGATAATGTTTAGACAATTTATTTCCAAATTGTGTTGCTCCGAAAATAGCAACCTGAGGTTTTTCAGGAAGTTCAGGGTCTATACACCCTATCGCCTTTGTGATTTGTCCAAATTGTGATGTTGAACGAGATACAAATACTAGCGTATCCCCCTCGGAGATAACTTCTTCTCCAGTTGTTAATTTCCCACCACCTTCACTGGAAGAAATTGCATAAATTGATGGTAAATTGACAAAAATGTTTCCTGCTTCTCCAGTCATAACACCAATTAAGGCGGATTTCGAAGTGACCTCTACTGACGATATCCAAGAATTATCTCCAAAGGCGAGTATTTCATCGATTGAAGGGGCGAGTAAACCGGCTGCTAATTGCTCGACAATCTCGTCGGATGCACAAACAATATGGTCTGCACGAGTCCATTTTTCGAGAGGTCCCGCGCCTTTGTTTAGGTTCATCAAATCTGGATTACTTATTACAGCTATTGCAGTAAGTCCAGAAGCATTTCTATCACCTACTTTTTCACTGTAAACTCGCTTGGCGAATGCACAGGCAAGAAGATTAATTTCATCATTATTTGTTGCCATGACAATGATTTCAGCATCATTAATTCCAGCCCTAAGAAGAGAATCTCTAGATAGTACTGAACCTGTTACCAATAAGCAATCTAATGATTGCGATTCATTGATTGCACTAGGGTCAGGATCGATTAAAGCAACGCTTCTTTTTTCTTCCCTTAGAGCTTCAGCAACACCTCTGCCTACCTCGCCAGCACCTGCGATAATTACCCTCATTATCTCGCCTGCCTCAATAGAACGGATATAATCATACTTATTGGAGTATTCTAAATACAATGATTAAGTTATATTTTAGGATTTTTCACTAAATTTATTCTTCATCATCAATCACAAGAGTATCTTCGATACTTTCTACTCTTTCACCGCGAACTCTATTATCGGCAGCAAGACGAATTTTTTCATCTTGGCGCATGGTTCTGCGGAATGCTTGAGATGCAGCGGGAGTCATACCTAAAGGAAGCCATTCCTTTTGAGCAGTTGGCCAATAATAAAAAATCAAAGTAGAGAAGAATATTATTATCAGAGGTTGCCACAGAATAAATATACAACCAAGAATTAGTACACCTCTTGAAAAGGTACTAACATAGAAAGTTTTGAGTCGAGTAGATGTAAGCACTCCTACTCCCTGATAAGTAGAAAGTAATGCATTTCCTAGACATGCGATTACCGCTAAAGAAAGGGCTATCACAATAGCAATAATGTCAAATCCAGAAAAATCAGAACCAGGTAAAGCAGGATCAAATAATCTGACAATAAGGACAGAGGTGAACATTGCACCCATTCCAAGCCCTAAAGTCCACCCATAGGGTGTAGATGCACGTAGACTGACAACCTTTGGTCTACCAAGAAGGAACATTACCAAAGCGGATTCAGAAGCACCAATTATCAAACAAACAATAAATGCATAAATTATATTCAATTTCGCTTCTATTACTGCGAACTGTAAAATCATCTCATCTGAGGCGACAGCAAATACCATGCCTGAAACAATTCCAAAAAGAAGATACTTGAAAGCACCAGCCATATCATAAAAGCCGGTCATTTTTGCTATTATCCCTCTCCACCCTATGTAGACGCCTAGTAATCCTATTGCAAAGGCAATTTGCATCTGGACGAGGGGTATCTGGGTGACTGCCACGATTGGCGATAGGGTTCTACCTTTCAGTTCACCGTCTCCAATAACCTTCAAACCACACTAACATTACCCGAGGTTGTGGCACTCGAAGGGTTCAAGAATCGAATTCTTGGTTCAATAGGATTATTGAAGGGTAAAAGGAAGGTTGATGAAGAATCTGTAAAGGACCTCAGTCGGTCACTTAGAAGGGCCTTATTAGAGGCTGATTTCAATGTAAGACAGACCAAAGAAATTACCGAAAGGATTGAAAGAAGGCTATTAGAAGACGAAAAACCACCGGGATTAAAATTAGAAACTCATGCTATGAATCTAATTTATTCTGAATTAGTAAGAATTCTCGGCCCTCCAAGAGAAATTAAACCTCATAATGAGACTATACTGATGGTTGGTCTATATGGTCAAGGAAAAACCACTACAACAGCAAAAATGGCAGACTGGTGGAGAAGAAGACATGGAGTCAAAGTAGGAGTGATTGAAGCTGATGTTCATCGACCAGGAGCATATCAGCAATTATGCCAATTATTAGAAGGGACCAATATAGAAGTATATGGGGAGCCAGATGAAAAAGATGCTTCTAAAATTGTCAAGAACGGATTAAAGAAAGTCGGAAACTCAGATGTTGTAATTATCGACACGGCAGGTAGAGATAGTTTGGATGACGAATTGCGTCAAGAATTGATAAATATAGCAGAAATAGCCAATGCTACAGAAAGATTCCTAGTTATTGATGCTCAGGTCGGTCAAGCGGCAGGAAAAGTTGCTCAAACATTCCACGACTTAGTAGGAGTAACCGGAACTATAGTCACAAAATTAGATGGTACCGCTAGAGGAGGTGGTGCACTTTCTGCTGTAGCAACTACGGGAGCACCAATTGTATTCGTTGGAGAAGGTGAGCAGGTAAAAGACTTGGAAAAATTTGAATCTGATAGATTTATTTCTAGACTCTTAGGAATGGGTGATATCAAGGGATTGATTGATTTAGCACCAGGAGATCTAGACCAAGAAGAAGCAATGAGGTTGGCTCAAAGATTAATGTCAGGAAGATTCACACTAACAGATATGTATTCTCAAATGGAAATGATGAGTAAAATAGGTACTGTAGACAAACTAATGTCTCATCTTCCAGATACTATGTTTGGAGGTATGGGGTCTATGGGCAGAGGTCAGAAAAAACAAATGCAACAGAATCTAGAAAAATATAGAGTCATAATGGACTCTATGACTCAACTAGAAAAAGATGAGCCACTGTTACTAAAACATAGCAGAATAAAAAGAATAGCTAAAGGCTCAGGATGTACTGAAAAAGATGTCAAAGACTTAATTGGCCAATGGAATAAATCCAAAAAAATGATGAAAGGCATCAAAGGTGACAGAAAAATGCGTAGGCAAATGCAATCTATGATGAATATAGATGATGCAGATTTTGATCTTGGGTGATTATTTGCAGCGCTTTTATGCAATTATAGGACATAGGGCACCTAGCTCAGGTAAATTAAATCTCAATGACCTATCAGGGTCAGGAAGAATGGATGTTTTAGTTAGAGCCATTAATTCTACACTATTCATATCTCATGGAATAAGAAATGATTCCAAAATTACATTACATCTACAAGGAGGAGAGGGCCCAAATAGAAGGATATTGTTCGATGGTGCTACATTAGCAGGTGTAAGGCCTGATGAAAGATCAATTGCTGGACAGATAAAGGCTATAATGAAATTACCAATACCTCCAGTTGGTCACTTTCAAGAGGTTACACAAGGAATTTTTCATTCGGGTGGAGATATATCAGATACTATTAATTCATGGAATAAAGAAGAAATAGAAATCAATATTCTAGACACAGATGGTACAAATATTTCTAAAAAAGATAATGTTGAAAAAATTGGTTTCGTCCTTTCAGATGATTTACCTTTCACCGATGAAGAAAAAAATATTCTCAAATCATATCAAAAAATATCATTAGGGGAAAAATGGTTACAAGGACATTCTTGTATAGCCATTAGTCAATATGAATTAGATAAAAATCTAATTTAACCATAATGGAAAACCATTTTCATCTGAAATTGTTGCAGCATCTAGAATATCTCTAGTGACTCCTAATGGGTGATTCACGGGCCATGATGAGAGTGGAGATATCGCATATTCCCCTAAATTAACTGAAAAACAGTCAGAATTAGGTATATCCTCCTCAATTATTTCTGCAGCGCCTACCTCAAATGCCATGGAACCATCATCTAATTCATGACTTCTTATTGCATTACGATACCAGCGTGATCCTAATGAAACAGTACTAAATTTCCCATTCCATTTGACAGGAGCATTAAGATTAAGGAATATATTACCATCAGCAAAATTCTTCCTAATTGATTCTGAATCAGAGTTCGAACTTATCGGAAACTTAGAACCATTTTTTCTAAGGAAATCTGAAGGTACTAGAGGTAAAAAGTCGAGGCAAGATTTCAAAACTTTTATTGCACCTTTAACTGAATATTCAAAATTACTGTGTTCATATGTAGCTAAACTTACTGCAATTGATGGTAAGCCGTATAGAGCACTCTCTCTAGCAGCAGAAACTGTACCCGAATGCATTATGTCGACAGAGATATTAGGTCCCTGGTTAACTCCAGAAATACAAATTGTTGGCATCAAATCAGGTTCTAACATCTTAATTCCTCCGTCAAGAGCTGCTATTACACAATCACAAGGTGAGCCATCTAAAGAATACATTTTCAAAGGCACATTTTGATTTGATTGTAATTTATCTGCAATATCCTGTCGATTGACAACTTTCAGTTTTTTACGAACTGAAATACGCATACCAGTAGCTGATTGTTCAGTAGATGGAGCTAAAACAAAAAGAGGATAACCTTGAATATTTAATTCACTGATTAATGCTTGGATACCTGGAGCTTCAATACCATCGTCGTTTGTGACAAACAATACCGGTTTACTCATGTCTCTCCGAGGAACTATTGGTTCATGAAGGCGATTCATCAGATGTTTGTTCATTCGCCTCTTCAAATTTTACTAAGATAGCTCCAATTAACATTAACATGCCACCAATAACTGTCCAAATACCCAAAGATATTTGGCCATTCCATAGATAACCAATAAGTCCCCCAATAACTGGCTCGAATAATAATGCAATAGAAACAATTAGTGGCGAGAACCATCGCAATACAGCGTTAATTCCGGTATGACCCATTAAACCGGGCCCTAATGACAAATATCCAACCCATAAAATCCAGGCAATATCCGTCCATCCAAATATAGAAATTTCTGGAATAGCCTGAGAAAAACCAGTCCCCTCAATAATTACTGATGTTGGAGTCAACCATACTGCTGATAGAAAAGTAACAGGGAATGCATAGATAAATAATGGCATATTTCTTTCTGATCTAAGATACCTTCCTGAGAAAAGATAGCCGACAACAGTTACTGCTCCTATGAATGCAAATAAATTTCCAATCAAAGTTACTTCTCCACCAGAATCAATATCTTTCAAAGTCAAGGCTGCACCAAAGAAACCTATCGAGGCACCTAAAATATGCCCTTTTCTAATTTCAGAACCTAAAATTGGCATTAACAAAACTACAACTAAAGGATGACTGGTGACGAAGAGAAGACTATGAACTAAACTTGTATGATCAAGTGACCAAACCCAAGAACCAAAATGAGCAGCGAGAAAAATACTCGAAATGAATATTATCATCAAATCTTTCATATTGAAAATACTTCTATCTAGATTGTATAATTGGAAAATAAATCCAGGTAACAGTATTAATGCAGTTCCTTGCATCCTCCAAGAAGCTCGAAGAATTGGAGGGACCTCTGTCATTGATTGAAGAACTGCTCCGGCACTGGAGACTGCAAATAATGCTACAAAAAGTAGCAGCCATGCACTTCTGGGCGTAGAAACTTGATGCGCAGTCACAACATGACCTCTGAATCATGCAAAGGCTTCAGATGCTTAACTTAACCTACTAAACAAAGTAGTTAGAAGAGATTCACTAATCTTTAATGATCTCTGGTAATTCGGTATCGACCCATGGCTTCCATCCATTGAATCTCTCCACCAGCCTCTAAGTTCATTTCAGGATCTAAAGGCAGAATTAATGTAGAGTATGTTTTGCTATCCATTGCATGGACCTCTGCTCCTTGAATATGAGTGATTATAGCTGAACCTTTCTCTATTACTGGGACATAGATGTTATCTGTCACAGTACCTACATGGCTTCTTTTTTGGCCAGTAAAAATATCTTCTAACTCAATCCTTGCTTTGGCTGAACCGTGTTTACCTGGTTTTGATTTAGACATACTTAGAATTTTATATGCGCTTTCTTCCAAGGCCACATAGCGTCCAACTTTTAGTGTTCTAATTTCTACTCTGTTAGTGCCTGGCATGTATATCAAACCAAGTGGTTAGACTGCACCTTATCAGCATTACCCGAAGTATTGCTCAATAAAGCAGAATTAAAAAATTGGACCTAAGCCGGGAGCAAAAGCTCCCGACTCAGGTTCTACGTCCGACTAAATCAGATTTAGTCGTCTCTGCGGCTACCGATTAGAGCAGCACCGATTAGAGCGATAGCAGCGAATAGTGCAGGGAATCCAGGTACGGATTTACCGAATCCTGGTTGTGCACCATCGTCATCATTAGCTAGTGGACCGTCATTGTCATCTAAGTCAAGAACGTCACAGATTCCGTCACCATCGAAGTCAGATGGAACTGAGTTTGCATCCATGCTGTCAGATCCACAGGAATCTTCCTCATCATCGCTTACCTCATCTCCGTCATCGTCAGTATCTTCGTTGTCACCAACTCCATCTCCATCAGTATCATCCCACTCAGTTGCATCTGTTGGGAATTGATCTGTTTCATCAGAGTCGCCATCACCGTCATCATCGCTGTCAGCATTGTCTCCAAGGCCGTCACCATCTAGGTCATTAGATTCAGATGGATTCATTGGGAATGCATCGTCTACATCGTTAACTCCGTCACCGTCGTCATCTGCATCAGCATTGTCACCAGTTCCGTCTCCGTCTGTGTCAACCCACTCACTGTTGTCTGTTGGGAATGCGTCAATTCCGTCATTGACTCCATCTCCGTCATCATCAGCATCAGAGTTGTCACCTTGACCGTCACCATCCAAATCTTCTGATTCTAATGGATCTAATGGGAATGCATCGTCTACATCGTCAACACCATCACCGTCATCGTCAGTATCAGTATTGTCACCAACACCGTCACCATCGTTATCTGAACTCTCAGATGGGTCTAATGGGAATGGATCGCTTACGTCAGCTACTCCGTCACCATCGTCATCAGGATCTACGTTGTCTCCAAGCATGTCTCCATCAGTGTCAACACATTCTGCAGCATCCATTGGGAATGCATCATCTGCGTCTAGGCATCCATCATTGTCATCATCAGTATCAGCATTGTCTCCAGTACCGTCACCATCATTGTCATTGGTTTCACTTGAATCAAGTGGGAATGCATCCAGACCATCAGTTACACCATCGTTATCGTCGTCCGAATCAGCATTGTTTCCAATACCGTCAGCATCTGTATCGATAGCTTCACTACTGTTCATTGGGAATGCATCAACGTCGTCATTGAAACCGTCGTTGTCATCATCTAAGTCAGTGACATCACAAACCATATCCATGTCGTAGTCAGCAGGCATATCTGCACTGTCTAGGCTATCAGAACCACAAGTTGCTTCATCGGAATCAGTCCATCCGTCACCGTCGTCATCATCGTCAACTGTGTACAAAGACGCATCACAAGCAGAACCATTCAACATGGTGCTACCTAAGCTGTCTGTCATTCCATCACCATCAGTATCAAGACCAACACATGGATCAATTGGATCTAAGTCCATATCGTCATTTACTCCGTCATTATCGTCATCAAGGTCAGCATTTGTGATTCCTTGAGGCACTGACATTGTAATGTCGTCAACCCATACAGTATCTGAACCACCATCTACAATGGAGTCTTTCCAGTAATTCCATGTGAAAGTGTGTGCACCAGCTGATACAGTACCAGAGTATGTACCAGTTGCTGTACCTGACCAACGCATTGTGTATCCAGAAGTTCTCTGACAGTTTGCATCATTATCGATACAGAATGACAGATAGTCCCAGTTACCCTCTGTAGATACAGAGTAAGCGAAGGAGTAAGATGCAGCATCTGCAATTCCGTCACCATCAGTATCAGTATCATTTACCATGTTGGTTAATGCTACCATCATACCGGAAACTGTGCTTCCTTGGTTTTGGTTAGTTGTCATAGCAGAGTAAGCACCCGAAATTGGGTTTGTACTGTCAGCTACCCAAACGTGTGTTGCTAGAGACGATGTTACCATTGAACCTAGACCACCAGTCTCGAAATCTCCAGAGAATGGAGGAGGACCTGTGTAATCAGGTATACCATCACCATCTGTGTCAAGCCATGCTGTACCATCTAATGGGAACGGATCATCATCATCTAGTACGTTATCACCGTCATCATCTAAGTCAGCATTGTCACCAGTTCCATCACCATCAAAGTCAGATGATTCGCTTGGATCGTTAGGGAATGCATCCTGAGGATCAAGAACACCATCGTTGTCGTCATCAGTATCTGCATTGTCACCAATTCCATCTAAGTCATTATCAAATTGTTCTGTTGGGTCTAATGGATATGCATCGTTCAAGTCGTATGTACCGTCATTGTCGTCATCAGTATCTTGGTTGTCACAGTATCCGTCACCATCAGTATCAACTTGCTCATTAGCATCGAAAGGACAATCGTCACTTACATCGTCGACACCATCGTTGTCGTCGTCTGTATCTTCAGTTAGAGTTGTAGTACATCCTGCAACTATTGTGTCAGGCAGACCGTCTCCATCGAAGTCATCCGCAGCACATAGATCAAGTGGCCATACGTCGTTAACGTCTAGTGTACCGTCTCCATCATCATCAGTATCTGCATTGTTACCAATACCGTCAGAATCTGTGTCATCCCATTCTGTATCATCTAGTGGGAATGGATCGTCGACGTCATCATCCTGGTCATTGTCATCATTTGCATCCTCAGTTAGAGATGTTGTACATCCTGAAACTATTGTGTCAGGCTGGCCATCACCATCTGTATCTGTATCAGCACACTCATCCATTGGGAATGCATCTGAAGCGTCAGGAGTTAGATCGTTGTCGTCATCAGTATCTGCATTGTCACCAGTACCATCAGCGTCATTATCTGCCCATTCGTTTACATCATCTGGGAACACATCTGCACTGTTTGCATAGCTGTCACCATCACGGTCAGAGTCTAATGCGTCACAAGTCAAGTCACCATCTATGTCTCCAGGAGTGCTTGTTGCATCTAGAGGTAGAGATGTTGATGCGTATGCACCACCATCGTCACAGTTGGTTGTCTCATCTAAGTCAGAGTAACCGTCATTGTCGTCATCTAAGTCAACTGAAGTACCGTATGTTGTGATAGATGGTACTACTTGTCCAGCAAGATATGTGTAACTTGCTTGTACGAAACAAGCACCAGTGGAGAAGGATGGGTTACATCCGTCACCCCATGAATCAGTATATTCTACGGTGTATGAACCTGCAGTTGTCCATCCAGGACTTGAGGTTGTTGAACCAGAAGTAATGTATGAACCTTGAGCAGACTTAGTTCCATCTGAATTCAGTGTGTAGAACTGGTAACTTGAGAATCCACTGAATGAAGTAGCAGTACCACTTGGATCAGTGATTGTAACTCCGCCTTCACTTCCGTAACCCTTAGTTTGGATAACTAAGTCTAGTGTTTCTCCAGCAGGTAGTGTAAATGTACAAGATGTAGTAGATCCTGTTGGAAGAGTTAGATAACTTCCAGTTGCAGAAGGTGCACCTGACGAACCATCTGTTCCAGTACCTGTAGATGTTCCACAAAGTTGTACAGTCGCGTATGAGTTCACAGTAGAGTTAGGGTCGATGTAGTCAGTTAGACCGTCTCCATCGGTGTCATCCCATGCTTCAACATCGAATGGGAACATATCATCAGACCAAGATGTAGTCAATAATTGTCCACCGTCACCCCATGAATCTCCAAGAGTGAAACTGTATGTTCCAGCGTCAGTGTAAGACCATGTGCTTGTTGTGTAAGATGAGAATGATCCCATGTTTACAGATGTTCCATCTGGCATTACCATAGTTAGGCTAGCTTCTGAACCGTAGCTGTATGTAGTTAGTACTACATCCAGAGTTTCACCAGCAGGCAGTGTAATGCTTGAAGATACAGATGTGAAGTAAACGTATTGTCCACCGATTGATACTGATTCACCATCTAGGTGACCGTCATTATCGTCATCTGGGTCAATAGCGTCACAGAGGTTAACTGGTACAGTTGTAGTACTCTGTACACCAGTGTGAGCTAGTTTCACAGTATCTCCGTCGTTATCTGATGGAGTGCTTGTAGCAGATGTCTTATCTGTTCCACAAGCATCTTCGTACACGTCGTCCCATCCGTCGTTATCATTATCCATTGGATATGTGTCATCGCCGTCTGGAGTTCCATCTGCGTCATCGTCAGCATCTGCATTGTTACCGATGTTATCGCCATCTGTATCCCACCATTCTCCGGAATCCAGAGGAGCCCAATCATCTACGTCAGCATATCCGTCACCGTCATCGTCAGTATCAGCGTTGTCACCAGTACCGTCATTGTCAGTATCAGTAGTCTCTGAAGCATCTAATGGGAATGCATCGTAAGCATCTCCTACACCATCGTTGTCATCGTCAACGTCAGTTGTTAGAGTTGTTGTACATCCACTTACTACTGTGTCAGGCTGGCCATCGCCATCTGTGTCAACAGTAGCACACTCATCAGTTGGGAACGCATCTTCGTTGTCACCCATACCATCAGAATCGGAATCATCCCATTCTGAAGCATCTAGTGGGAACTGATCATTTGCATCATCATCACCGTCACCGTCTGTGTCAACTAGCAATGGATCTGTACCAGCTGCTGCTTCATCAGAATCGGAAACAGTATCGCCGTCGTCATCATTGTCCAGTGTTGTACCAGCAGGGCTAGTAGCAGGTGTTGCAGGTGCACTACTTACTGTTGCAACTGCTGATAGAGTAGAGTAACTTCCATCTGCTCCCCAAGTTAGAGTATATGTTCCAGCGTCAGTGTAAGTTGTAGTACCCTCCAGAGGAGATGCAGAGTTTGGATATGCGAAGCTTATCAGAGTTCCTGAAGGACCTGTTAGAGATCCTGTCACCCACACAGTACTGTATGGGAATTGAAGATCTAATGACATA
>Ga0208410_1000313_pt1 | contig 29276 bp, 18 predicted proteins | sample ETN02SmetaG_3_FD_185787 | JGI IMG/M metagenome (GOLD analysis project Ga0208410, IMG submission 185787) | Marine microbial and viral communities from oxygen minimum zone, Eastern Pacific Ocean - ETNP2014F10-02SV257 (SPAdes) (version 2) | ecosystem: Environmental > Aquatic > Marine > Oceanic ... | reverse complement strand
GTTGGTAATTTTCGTGATTCTCGCAGTGAGGGACGAGAATAGACTTTTGTCCTTTTCCTTGCGTCAATTCATCGCATTCATCGACAAGCGTCACGGTCAAATGTCCCCCTCTCCGCTCACCTTCAATGAAACTTTTCACCTTCTTCAAATCGCCAACCGTGCCAAGAGCAGCGACGAAAATCTGACCAACCTCTGCCGACGGCAAACCATTATCGTTGATCGCCTTTTTCCCCAAAGTGTGCTTCGTGTTGAACATCGATCCAAATCCAGCGCGTTCGAGCTTTCGTACCATGTCAACGATGGGCGCTACTTTGTTTGGTGCGCAGAGGATGACGACTCGCATGCGCAGAATGAGCGCTAAAAGCGCGATCGAAAATAGAGCGCCCGTTTTACCCTCGCGTTCCCGTCCCTTCAAGATAGCCTGCTGGCCCGGTTTCTTCGTTTGCTTGAACTGCAGTAAAACTTCACCGATTCGCATGATTTCCTCTCTTCGATATCGGCGACCCTCATCGGTATCGTCTCCGAAAGCATAGAGGAAATTGCTGTAAATAGACACCCCGTCGGGAATGATTGTCTGGGCTGTGTTCTCCCAATTTTCGTACAAAGATTCCGCCGTGCGAGGCAGATTGGGGCAGACTTGCTCGACGTCCAACGTTCTCCTCGGGCGCGCTGGCTGCACTCGCTCGATGATGACATCATGGTCCATGTCTCGATCAACTCCGTGTCGAATGAATCCATCGAGTGTCTGTTGTCCGTCGACTATGCCGCGACGTCTGCGAGGGCGACCAGGACGCGCGGTACGTGGGCGCACGCGTCGCGGCATCCGTCGGTCCGCCGGCTCGTGAGATTCAGCAACATTGTGTGGATCGGCTTCGTCCTCCAACCCTCGTTTTCGTTGCGCATTTCGCACGAGTTCGCTCAATCGGACGAGTTGTTCAAGGGACATTCCGTCCACCGCCCCTTGAGACAAGTTATTCAAATCGATCGTTGCCGGACTCGGCTGAACGCTAGGCTCGCGCAGATCGCCGCCAATAGCTTGAGAATTCACAGCTCGCAACGTATCTCGGGCAGATCCATGTGACTCCATACCACGCGCGTCGCGAGTGACCACCTGCGTTATTTCGACATCATCATCATCCTCGTTCCCCTGTGTCTCTTGAATCTCTTCCATCACGCTCGAAACATCCGATTCATCAGGAGCCGAATAATACCGAGTATCTTCGGTGCCTTCCTCCGCCACGTAATCCTCGTCGTCCTCGTCGTCGTCCTCGTCGTCGTCCTCGTCCTCGTCGACATAGTCCACGAAATAAATATCATCCCAATCGTCGACGTCTTCTTCTTCACGTCTCCCGGGTTGGAGCGACAGCTGCGCGTACTCGCCCTCCATCCGTTCGAATACGGCGTCGTCCTCTGAGACTTCCCCCCCGCGTGCCTCCGCCCGTGCCTCCGCCCGCGCGTCCACGGGCGCGACGACACGCGCTCCCGATCCCATCTCACCCCGTCCCATCGCCGCCACCGGCGATCCGGACACGCGATCGCCCGCGCGAATCATTTCGTCCTCGTCGAGATCATCGTCCGAGAAGGATGGGAACGACTCGCTCGCGCGCATCCCTCGCGCCTCGCGCCGATCCGCGACGCGGCTCGAGATTCGCCGCGTCTCTCCCTCTCGAAGGTCTCTCGCGCGCGGGTTCGATCGCGCGCGACGCGACGCGACGCGACGCGGATTGGCGCGACGGCGGCGAGATCGCCGATCTCCGGTGACGAGCGCCTCGTTTGACAAGGTGGGTGCCTAGTTTTAGTTGTAGTGTTCGCGCGGGTGCGCTCGCGAGCGCGCGCGCGCGAGGGGTCGTCGGTCGCCCTCGGTCGGTGCCCGTCACTTTTTCAATTTGTCGACGAAATCGTCCACGCTGAATTCCTCGGCGTATTGCGTCTCGTCCCACATCTCCTCTAAACCGTTGACGATGTTGGCGAGACCGCCCGAGGCGGCGCCCGCGGCGGCGGCGGCGGCGCCCTTGGCGACCGGGGCGCCGTCCTTGCCGAGCTTGGCGCCCTTTTCGGCGGTGAAGAGTTCGAGCATTTGACCGGTGTCCATGGCGCTCATGGAGGCGTTGTCGGCGTTGACGACGGCGTTGGCGACGTCGAGCTTGAAACGTTGGAGAGACATGATTTTCTCCTCGAGCGTGCCTCGGGTGAGGATGCGGTAAACGTTGACGGTTCGGCGCTGACCGAGACGGTGAGCGCGATCCATGGCTTGTAAATCCTTTTGTGGGTTCCAGTCGTGCTCGAGGAAGACGACGGTGTCCGCCGAGGTCAAGTTTAAGCCTAAACCGCCGACGTGCGTCGTGAGCAAGAGCACGTCGATGGACGGATCGGCGTTGAATTTACGAACGACTTCGAATCGTTGGGACGGCGCGACGCTTCCGTCGAGTCTGAGCCAACTCACGTCACGCATCTGTGAGGTGAAGAGTTCGGATTCGACCAAATCGAGCAAGCTCTTGAGCTGAGAAAACACCAAGACGCGGTGTCCCGCGCCGGCGGCGGGGTTCGGTTTGGCTTCCTCGCCGCTCGCTTTTTCTTCCTCCGCGTCGACGCCGATGCCGCAATCGATAAGAATCTGCTTGAGCGCGTCGAACTTTGGCGAACGCATATTCGGATCAAACTTTTTACCGACCTTGTCGCCCGCGGCGAGCTTCGGATGCGAACACAGTTTACGCAAGTATTGCAACGTCGTGAAGACGTGTTGTGCCGCGCCCTCGGCATTTCCACCAGTCTCGACGGCGCTCACAGCTTCGTTCTTAGCGTCACTCGACTCGAACGAGTCGTACATCTTGCGTTGAACATCGGTGAGATCGACGTAGACGTCTTGAATAATCTTTGGCGGTAAATCCTTGAGCACCTGATCCTTCGTTCTGCGCATGATGAAGGGCATGACTTGCTTGTGCAGCGCGCCCGTGGCGAGCGCGCCTTGTTCCGTGAGTCCACCTCCCTTTTTCGCCGCCGCCGAGCGCGCGGCGGCGATGCCGTACGTGGATTTAAACTCACGCTCCGTGCCCAAGAAACCCGGCATGAGAAAGTCGAATAAACTCCACAATTCGACGACGTCGTTTTGAATCGGCGTTCCGGAGAGGAGCAATCTGTGCTCGGCGCGAACCTTCTTCACCGCCTGCGTCACTCGACTCTTCGGGTTTCGAATGGCATGTCCTTCGTCCAGGACGCAATAACACCAATCAAATTTATTGAGCGATTCAAAATCCGCGCGCACGGATTCGTACGACATGATGACGATGTCGTACTTGCCGAAGTGCTTTTGCAACGCCAGACGATCCGGAGGACTGCCTTGATACTCGAGCGGACGCAAGACGTCTGCGTCGACGTATAATCCTATTTCGTACGCCCAGTGACTCACGAGAGTCGTCGGACAAATGACTAAGTGCGGCAGTTGTTTCAAACCAGCCTTTTTGCGTTCAACCGTCGTCGCGGCGAGGATGCACGTCGATTGCAGCGTCTTGCCGAGACCCATGTCGTCGGCGAGCGCGCCGTGAAGTTTGAATCGACGAAGGAACGCGAGCCAGTTGACGCCGTCTTGTTGGTACGGACGCAACGTTCGCGAACACTTGAACGGGAGCTGGAAGTCTTCAATCTTGCTGTTATCTAAGAGCGCCTCGAGGAATTCGCCATCCTTTTTCGAACGTTCCTTTTGTTTCGTCGTGAGCTCGCTCGGAGGCTCCTTGCCCACGGCGAGTGGGAGCAACGGCACCAGGTTGGCGAATGCTCGCGTCGCTAAACCACGGATCTTCAAATCCGGATCGCTCATTCGACCCATGAGAGGGACGAGGAGCAAGACGCAATACGGAGCGAGCGCGGCGCCGAGACTCTTCACGAGTTCGCTCGCGAGTCCCACTGCGCCCGCGCGTTTCGCCGTCTCCGACGCGGCTTCGCCTTCTTCCAACTTGGGGACGATGAAGTCCAAGAGAGACGACAACACTTTCTCGGGATGCCTGGCTGCAATCTTTGCGATCGTCTTCGCCGCCGTCTTGCGCACGGCGACATCCTCGTACAACGCAGCCGGGAACGCCGCCGTGGTCAAATTGATAACCTTCTTCTCGAGCGATTCGTGCACCCCGGGTCCAAGGATTTTGAGCAGTTGCAGCGCATCGACGAGAGATTGTAAATCGGCGGCATTAGCGCCGTCTTTGGGTGGTTGAGAGATCGGCTTCGCCATGAGCGTCTCGAGCGCGCCGAGCTTTTCAAACACGTCGGCGCCGAACTTTTCGGAGATCGAGCGAATCACCGCTTCACCACCGATTCGCGCGACGGTCGCATCGCTAACTGTCTCTTCTTCGACGATACCGGCAACAGACTTTTTCTTCTTCTTCGCCGCGGCATCTTCCGGTTCTTCTTGCTCCTCGGTCGATCCAGCCTTCAACGTCTCCGTTTCGTCGCCGCACACCATGGCGGTGACATTCTTCAACAACTTGTCGTTCGGCGACGGTTTGCGCGACGTGCACAGATTCATCATCTCCGCGATAGACGCGGCAGCTTTGACTTGCAGGTTTTCGTCGCGTTCGCGGCGCACGGACGACATCAAAGGTTGAATGAAGGGATTGAGTTTCGGCGGTAACGCTCCGAATCCAATCGCCGCTCCGGCGGCGGCGGCGAGCACCGAACCGTGTAATTTGGCCTCGGTGTCGCGCAATCGCTGCGCCGACGCGTGAAGAGAGCTTCGTGACGTTTCGACGGCGTCGATGTTTGACTGCGATGGGTAAGTGGAAATTTCGTATAGGTCAGTATGGGTGCGAAAAAGTCGAATCAAAAGTGTGCGAGACGGCTTACTTCTCTCCAGCCAATGCTAGCGCTGAGGAAACCTGTTGACTCTCGACTTTGATGTAGGAGCTGGACACGGCGCAAGACCATCCGATGCTCGAGGTATTGAATACGCGCGTTTCCACGTGTAATACCACGCGCAGAGTGCCCGCGTCGTCGACGTACGCAATGACGCCAACCGCAAACGCAAGCGAACTCCAAGGAGAAAAAAAGGTGACAAAAAAACGCGAAATCGAAACGTACCTGTGGAACAGCCGCAGAAAGAGTCGCGGCGGAATCGGCACCGAAACCATCAGCTTCTGGACTAGGGACCTCGCCCGTCACTTGAACTCCGTTCGTCGCGGCGACGCGCAAAAACGCCATGGATTCACTCTTGACGTACTTGACCATTTGCGCAACCTCGCCGTAAGGGTCGGGTGAGGGTGCGCTGGGATACGCGGGATTCGTGTTGGACAAAATCCCACCCAGTTGCGCGCCAGGAGCTTGTAACTCTGGCCGTTGCGGTCCAGGCGGAACCACTCGAAGCCAAGCCGTCAAGAAGTGCGCCCCCGCGAGACGCGCCGTCGCCTTTGCGCCCGTCAGCATGGTCACGATGTGCTGTTCCATGCGCCCAACGGAGCCGGTGCGATTTTGAGCGCCCAGCTCGGCCGCTAAACGCGCGAGACAATCTAAACCACGAATTCGTCCGGCGGTCGTCGCGGGCCAATCCTTCGCGACGGCGCGAATTTCACCCTTCACGCTCGGCGGCGTCGACACGAAGATGTGAGTACCTTCGCCGCACGAGTTGACGACGGTGGTGGCGAGATCGCACCATTTTCCACCGTGAACCGTGAACGTCGCTTCGATGATGGCGATCGGTACAGTTCGAAGGAGCGCGGTCCACGCCTCGCACGCCGCCTCCGCGCTCGCGGTATCCGTGTCCAATAATGCGTCTTGAAACGCGTGTCGCATCGCCGGAGCGCATGCCTCTTGCACCCACAATTGCGTGCTCGAGTTGGGCTCGACCGCCAATAATCGGCAGACAGTCTGCCACACCGCCAATCTAACCGAGCCTATGGGATGTGCGGCGAACGGCCAGAGTCTAGGCACGACTTCAGAAAGCTCAATGCTTGATTTCTGACGAGTCGATTCGAGAGCGTACAGTTTGGCGATGAGTTTCATGACCGGAACCGCGCTCGGAGATAAGTCATCGAGTTCGTTGAGCAAACCCCACAGCGACGACAAGAGCTCATTGAACTGAGGGTGCGTCGGCAGGTACTCGGCCGCCGGTAACAGCGATTCAGCTGCGGCGCCTCGAACGTCGTCGTCCGAATCTACGAGCGCCTTGGTCGCCGCCGGGAGAGCGGCGGGTAACAAATCAACAGCCAACTCGGATTTCGCGGCGAGAATGTACTTCAACCCAAGTAACGCAGAGTGCCGCACTTCCCACTCTGGGCGGGACAAGAGCGTGAGCGAACATGAGACCACGGAGTCCACAGCTGCCGGAGACAACGGTAAGAGTGCGGCTCCGAGAGCCTGCGCGGAAGTCTCTCGAACCGGTGCGACGGCACCATCGCCGGCGAAATCACCGAATCGGTCGAGCGCGAGAATACACAGAAGACGGACACACATATCTTCTAACCACGCCGCGTTCGTATCGCGCGCAGCTTCGACCGTTCCCGGTTCAGGTTTCACGCCCGGCGGCGGCGCCCACACAGCGGCGCTTGCAGCCTGATGCCGAAGCACTTCGCGAAGCGCGGCAGCGGCGCCGTGTCGCTCTTCCCAACCCTCTGAGAACATCATGTACGCGAGAGACTCGCATGTTCGGCTGAGAGGCCAACCGCCCGCGGCGACTTCCGCTTGCTCCTCGTCGTCCTCTTCCGCCTCTGCCTTTTCTTTCTCGATTCGAGCCGCGTCTTCATCCTTCTTGCTGCGCTTAATGTCCGCGGGATTCGCACCTTCGCGCAACATTCGCTTCGCCTTGCGCTTTAGCTTGTTCAGCTCGCGCGCGCTCAGGTGACTGTAATCGACGTCCCCCGTCAAACCGTCCACCGCCTCGGCGGCACTATCGCCGATGGCTACTTTTTCCTTCACTTGCACCTTGCCGTCGTCCAGAAGATCCTCATCCTTCACCAGATCGCTCATCTTCATGTTTTCATCCATCATTGCCCCCGCCTCGGGCCCCAATTCCATGCCTAACCGCCGCTTGAGCGACGCCTTCGCCTGCGCCAGACGCTCCGCCTTTGTCCCGGGTCCGTGTTCGAGGTGCCACCCGACGCCGCTCGAGCTCAGTAAAATCCCCGCCTTGTCCAACACCTTCTCGACGTCGAACTTGGCGAACGTCAGGTCCAACGCGTGATCCTCAGATCCCACCGGCGCGCCGCGACTCTCCTCCGTCTCCGTCTTCACCTCCGTCTTCAACCCCGTCGCCGTCTCCATCGTCGCCAGCGCGTCCACCGTCGGGTGCGTCAACCGACTCGAAATCTCACTGATCGTCGCGCTCGCCGCGACGCGCGTCTCCCATTTCTTACTCCGCAGGTGCGCTCGAACGCGACGAAGGAGATTCGGAAGCTGACTCGCGTGCGACGCCGCGAGCTCGCCGATCTGTCGAGCCGCCTCCCTCCTCGCCTCGGGCGTCGAGCCCGTGTCGAGGAGTTTGATGAGCCGGTCGAGCCGGGACCCTCCGGCGTCGGCCGACATCGCGCGAGGTCGAGTGGGGATGGATCGGATTGGATTTCGCAAAGAGTCGCGAGAAAACGAGGAAACGAGCCGCGCGCGAGGAGCGGTGACTCGTTCGTTCGATGGTTCGTTACACGTGCGTGACGCTTGAGATGTCAACGTTCGCGGGTCGTTTAGTCGACGTCGTTCGCGGAGCTCGCGCCCGGGGCGCCGGCGCCCGGGAACCCGCCGGCGCCCGGGAACCCGCCGGCGCCCGGAAAACCGCCGGGCGCGCCTCCCATGCCGCCCGGCATGCCGCCCATGCCCTTACCGACCTTGCCCATGAGTTTTTGTAACACCGGACCCACCTCCGGATCGGCCATGTACTGCATCGCGCTCATGGGATTCCCCATCATCGCCTGCATCGCTTGCATGACTTTGGGATTCGCCATGGCGGCCATCAACTCGGGATCTTCCATGAGCGATTTCGCCATCTCCGGCGACACGCCCGGCGGTAATCCACCCTCCGGCATACCGCCCGGCATACCGCCCGGCATACCGCCCGCGCCCGGCGCACCGCCCGCGTCGGTTTGTTTCGCCGCCTCGGCCGCCGCCGCGCGCCGTCGCTCCGCCTCGGCGCGTTTTTTTTCCTCCCGCTCCGCGCGTCTCTTCCCTTGGCGCACGTGCGCCTCGTGCACCACCGACAGCACCTTCTTATGGATCTCCCCGTACGTCTCGTCGAAATCCGCGTTCAAACCGGCGCTCAGATCCCGATTCGCCTCGTTCCACTTCCCGAGATACCGATGCGCGGCGCCTCGAATTTTCAACGCCTTGGCCGAGTCCGGATTCAACGCCAACGCCGCGTCGCAATCTCGAATCGCGCTCACCGGTCTCTTCGTTCGCACGTAACACTCCGCTCGTTTCGCATACGTCAACGCCGACGGAACGATACACAACGCTTCCGTGTACTTTTCAATCGCGCGCGCGTAATCCCCGACGCCGAACGCGTCGCTCGCCGCCGACTTCGCGTCTCGCGCCCTCGTCTCATCCTCTTCGGACGCGTGTTCGATCCCGGTCGTCGGTCCCATCGTCTGCGGCGCGTCGCTCTCGGGAACCATGCGTTCATCGTCGTCGACGTCCGCGAACGCGAACTCGTCGTCGTCGTCGTCGTTCGCGTTCGCGCGCGTTTTCGGCGGTGGAATCGTCGCGCGCAAATCTTCGATGAGAAAAGTCTTCAAGAAATCCAGCGACGGTGCGTCCAGAACGGCGGTGTCCTCGCGCATGCATCGCACGAATTGACGCAACGCGTCGAGCGTCGTCGTCGACGGTTCTTTATCCATGCCCGCGGTCGAAGACGTCGATGAATGACGCGTCGATGAGTGACGAGTCTCGAGAATCACGACCGAGACGTGATTCATGAATCATCGCGCGAGACGACGACGCGTCGACGGATGACGCGCGCGCGCGCGGTGTGTAAGATGCGCGCGATGATGACGCGCGCGATGACGACGCGCGCGATGACGACGAACGCGACGGTGGCGACGGCGATGGGAATGTTGTCGTACGCTGAAAATGCGTGGCGACGAGGTGCGCGCGTTGACGCTCGATGACGATCGCGACGACGCGCGCGAGACGACGATGCGATGGTGTTCTGACGCGCGCGCGCGTGTCGCTCGCGAGCAGGATCGCGAGAGGAGGCGCGAGGGGTGCTCGAACACGGTGACGATACCTTGGCGCGGTGCGCGACGACGGGACGCGAGGACGACGGCGACGACGCGTCCATGGACGCGCGATCGAGGGTGTGCTCGGCGTGGGGACACCTGACGCGCGAGCGAGGAGATGTGCGAGGCGCGGATGAGGCGTTGGCGACGGCGAGAGCGCGCGCGAGAAGCGTGGAGGATTGCGCGAGCGCGAACGCGATGTGGGCGACGCACGCGGCGAGACGGAAACCGAGCGAACGGGATTGGGCGTCGATCGACGCCGCATTGCGCGAGGGAGAGTCTCGGGCGGAGCGTAAGGGAACGGATGGAACGATGGTGGCGCTCGTGGGGGCGCGCACGCTGGCGGCGTTGACGAGGTTTCGTTCGGAGGAGGCGTTGGAGGCGGCGGAGCGGTGCGACGCGTTGATTCGAGGAACGGCGAGCGAGACGCTGGAGAGCGCGCAATCGAGCGCGCATGGGTGGGCCATCGCGAGCGCGATGAAGACACTGGGGCACGTCGAGCGTTTGCGAGGGTCCAGCGAACGCGCGGTTGACTTCTACGAGCGCGCGTTGGCGTACGCGACGGCGGTGACGAAGAACGAGTCGCCGGGCGCGATGGCGTCGAACATCATCGCTGCGGACATAAAGGTGGACGCGTGTCTCGCCTTGTCGCAGATGTACGCGACGATGGATGCGATTTCAGAGGCGGAAACGTTCGCAGCGCGCGCGGTGAGCGAGGCGGAGGCGTTGGGCGACGAGAAACATCCGCGCGTCGGCGTGTGCATCGCGGCGAGCGGCGACGTGTACGTCGCCAAGGCGTTGCGATCATCCGTGAACGCGGCGGAGGGTGAGCTGGGCGACGGGGCGGGCATCATGTTTGCGGAGGGATTGTACAAAAGCGCGCTGAAACTGATGCACTATCCGCACATCGTCGAAGACGCCTACATCGTCCTCGATTACGAGGCGAGACACCTGTGCGCGTTGCTACACGCGCGATACTCGAGCATACTCCGCGCGTCTGGTCCACAGCGCGCGCGCGAGGCGGACGCGTGGCTCATGAGCGCGAAAATACTTTGGCCTGACGAGCGGTGCGGCGACGCGAACACCGGGGGTGTCGACGGTAACGAGACCATGACGGGCGCGGCGACGAAACTTGGCATTAAAAACGCCCCAAAAGTCTTCATCGATTTACAACAAATGGCACCTTTGACCGCGCACAGCGCGGCGTGAGTGTAGAAGGATTGCATTGACTTTTTTAGATTACACACCGAGCGCAGAATTGTGCGCGCGCTGTAGAGCTTTGTCTAGATCACAGATTTTTTTTACTCCTCGTTCGTTTTGACGTGCAACTCGTGGTGTCGCCGCTCCGCCTTCGTGAATCCGAGTTCGCGATAATTCACCCGACTCTCGGCGTTCGCACCGCCGACTGGGGAGTGCATCGTTTTCGTTGAACCTGCGCTCAAGATGGCGTTCAAATCGCCGCCCGCCGCGGCCGCGCGCATCGCCACCTCAAGCTTGGCTTCGAAATCGAGCGCGCTCGTCGACGCCGTCGGGCGCGCGGGCGGGTCGTATCGCTCGGGCGATTTCACGACAAGTTTCTGTTGGAACTCTCTCTTCGGCACTGCGCGCTCGAGCGGTTGTTTTTCCACGGGCGTGCCAACGATTCGCTCCGGCTCGCTCGATTTCTTCATCGCTTCCGACACCATGCGCTCGAACGGATCGTCAACGACGTCTTCGCTCGTCGCGGGACTCTCCTCCTTCGCGAACACGACCTCCTCATCGACGTCCATCGCCATCGGTGACATCGGCGTCGGTGACGCCGGCGTCTTCACGCTCTCCTCCGTCGTTTCCTCCGTAGCTTTCGCCGGCGGCGAATTCGTCACGCCGCACTTCGCCGCGAGCATCCTTCCCACATCCACACCTCTCGCCTCCGCCTCCATCGCCCGTCGCAAACGCGCCTCAAACATCGCGTGCCTATCCTCTTCGCACACCTCGGTCGCGTCCTCGTCCCTCGTCCCATCGTCGTCTCGCCGCACCTCCGGGACGACGACGCGCGTCGTCCCGCTCAATGATTTCACCACCGCCGCCGCCTTCACGCGGTCCGCGACGACCTCGTCCACTCCTCGCGCCCGCGGCGCGTACACGGACGTCGTCGGCGATACCTCGAACGGAAACGTCTCGTCGTCCTCGTCGTCGGCGCCCTTCGCGCGTCGAGCGCACGCGCGCGAAAACGTTGTTCCCCTGAGCCACGACGAGCGCGAGACGCACAGCGGGGAGACGTTGGAGAGATCGTACAGAGCCTCGAGTCGATCGAGTGGATTCGTGTTCGTCGACATGGCGTCGGCGCGCGCGCGCGGAGGTGGGCGCGCGGTGTCGCGACGCGGGGCGAAGACTGAGGATGATGTGCCCATTCGTCTTCTCGAGCTCGCGTCGCGCGACGCTCGTCGTAAACTTACAATACATCACTAAGGCGCGTTCGACGCGTGCATCGCACGCGTCAAAGAATGAATAATCTCATCCCGAGGGTTCGCGCGCTCACCCGCGACCGACGGCGTCGTCGGCGCGATACGCCGCCTCGAGCGCGGCGTTCACGAAGAACCGCTCCGCGCGTTGCACGTCCAATCGTCGTCCATCCTTCTCGTACTTGCCGCGAACGAGATTGTACATCGTCGTCACCCGGTGCACGATGAACCATCCGCGCTCGACCTCGATCGTCTCCCCGCACGCGGTATTTTTGGGCAGGCGGTGCACGCCCAAGTCTTCGAACCGGGGCGGTTTCGCCACGCGCACCGTGTACGGCACGAGCGACGCTTCGTCCGCCCCCGCGCGCTCGCCGTCGCTCGCATCATCGTCTCGATGACGGTTACCTCCCGGTCCTCTCGCCGCGCGCGCGACGACCGCGCGCTGGGACGACGATGTCGAATGATGACGCGGCGCACGATGATATCGATGATCGACGGCGCCGACGCGTCCACCGACCGCGCGCGCGGTCGTGGTGACGCCCAAAGGCGCGCTCGTGGATGCGTTGACGTGTGTCGTCGCGCGCGAGAGACCGACGCGCATGTCTCGCGACGGAGAGACGCGCGCGCGTGTGAGGGGCGGGGGCGTCCCCGGGGAAGATTTTTCGGCAGGGACGCGGCGGCGCGCGTTTGAAGTCGTTACACGCGCGCGACGCGTTGATGAATGAAGCGGAGGCAGAAAGAAAAATGTGAAGACGGATGGCGCCGACTCGGCGGTCGAGACGCGAGGTCATCGATCGTCACACGAGGGTTTGAGCTCGCGAAGGGCGTCGAGCGCGGCGCCGAGCGTGAGCGCGGCGGCGCGCGGTCGCGTTTCGTCGGCGACGGATGATTTGAGTCGCGCGATGGGCGCGTTGTTTTCGTCCGTGACGCCGTGTGAATCGTCCGTCGCGTCCTCGTCCAGGGCGGCGTCGAGCGGAAGAGGGCCGTCGGTGCTCTTTCGTCGAAGCGCGGCGGAATCCTCGATGAGGTGCAGTAAATCGGCGGCGGTGTGTTCGACGGACGTCGCGTGCGGGTCGGCGTCGTCAAAGGCGAAAGGAAAGTCCGTCTCGTCGTCTCTCGAGAGCGGTGATCCCACGTCGTCGCTCGCGCCGCTCATGCGTCGCGCGAACGCGGCGGCGGCGGCGGAGACGCCGCCCGGCGAGTGCGGATACACGCCGACGACGTCTCGAAGCGACGTGCCCAAACTCGAGCTCGACGGCGACGATCGCGCGGCGCTTCCGGGAGACGCCCCGCCGAAGAAACCGGGCACGGGTGATTCCGGGCACACGAATCCGCCCCATGGAGACGGTGAGCCGCTCGCGTAGCGCGCGTGCGATCCGGGTCCGCCTCGCAATTCGGGCGTCGATTGCGGCGACGCGTGCGGCAAACCGGGTGAACACGCGATGGGCGACGCGCGAGGGAACACGCCGCCGGAAGACGGTGACGATGAAACCGCGGTGTTTCGTTTCGCCGCGCCCGGGGCGAAGATCGGGGACGACGCGGCGCCGGCGATCGGCGTCGCCGCCGGGCTCGGGCCGCCGCCGCCGCGGGCGGCGCCGGTTTTTCTCGGTACGTCGTCAATCTTCAAACAGGACGACATCGTGGACCGACGTTTCGGCGACGCGAGCGAAGGCTCGATCTTTGTTGACGCGCGCGAGGACGCGTTCGCCTGTTCGATCGTCTTTCGAGCGTCGACGTTCGGCGACGCGTTGAAACCGTAAATCGGCGCCGGTCCGGCGCTCGGCGCGGAACTCGGCGCGTTATCGAATCTCTGATAATTTGGACTCGTGTAATCCGCCAACGGCACCGCCGCGGGACTCACGGGCGGTTTCACCTGTAAAGCTCCGGACGATAACGACGCGGTCATCCCTCCCCGCGTCGTCGGCGGCGGTCTCGCGCTCGGCGACGGAGACGCGTCGTCGAAGAGTAAACCTCTCGCCAAATCCGCGCTCTGACGTCGTCGATCATCGCTTCGCACGGTGCGACCGTCACCTTTGCCGTTGGGCGATGGTGAGAGCGACATCTCGCCTCCCGCGAGCGCGACGTCGGGACTCGCGTCCAGGGGATCCGTCGTTTGCCTCGCGTTCGGCGTCGTCGCGACGTCCGCCGGCAATTCCGACGCCACCGCCGCCGCCGCGTGCATCGCCTCCTCGGCGACGATGAACGCCTCTTCCAACGCACTCACCGCCATTTGATCTAAAAAGTACACGCACGCGCGAAGCTTTCCGATGGACGTCGGCACGTCGGCGAACGCGAACGTCTGAAATCCCAACGCCCTGCCCGGATGCGCGCTCGCCAAATCCATCCCCTCGCCCGCATCTCGGAGCTCGAACCCGAGCGTCACGCCCGAGGACGTTTTCCCACCGCGCATGCCTCGTCGACGCATCGCTCGCAAACGCGCACCGTGCGTCGGAAGCGTTCGCGACAACGCGATGAGCGTTCGAATCATGATAACCGCTCTCTTGTACACCACCGACGTCTCTAAATCCTTGTTGAAGTGATTATTCCCACCCACGCTCTCCCCATCCGCGCCCGCGTGGAACACCCACCGCTCGACCAATTCCCTATGACGCCCGCTCGTCGTCGTCGTCGCCGGCGCGTCGACGCCTTCGTCGCCATCCTTCGAAGACATCTCTCGTTCGAGAAACACGTCCAACACGACGACGCGCTCACGAAACCCACCACCCCGACCGAACGACCCATCCTCCGCGCCCTTCCCGTCCTCGTCCTCTCCCGTCACGACGCGCGTCGTCTCTCGGCGTCTCGGCGTCGCCGCGTTAAACCACCGATTCGCCTTCATCGCCCCTCGACCCCCCCCCCGCGCGCGCTCCGCCTCCCTCGACTCCATCACGACGTCCGCGCATTTACACACCCACTCCATCGCGACGTGCGCGCTCCTGTCCCCCATCGCGCGCGTCGGCACCGCCCTCGAACGTCCGAAATCGAACAGATTCGTAATCCGACGCGAGCGTCGTCGTGGACGTCCGTCGCGTCGTCGCGGTCGTCCGTGGAGCGAGCGTCGAGACGACGGGGACGTCTCTCGCGTCTCGGTCGTCTCCGATCGTCGGTGGACGTCGCGGTCGTCGCGCGCGCGACGCGATGACGAATGACGCACCACTGATGGGTCGTGACTCCTCACCGAGTCCCTCGGGTGCCTTGAAAGACACACTGGTGGCGTGCTCTTCTAAACCCTAAACCCTACACCCTCCACCCCGGTCGAGGGCGGGTCGACCGCGCGCGTCGTCGACGACACACGCGCGCGCGCGAACGCCGCGGCGACGCGAAAACGCGAACGCGAGCGTTGCGTCCGCGACCGACGTCTCGCGTGTCATCGCGTCGCGCGTTCATTCATTCATTCGTACATTTCGTTCGATCGTCTCGGTGACGTCTCGCGCGACGGCGACGCGCGTCGAGGACGATGGCGACGGTGCGTGGGGTCTCGTGCGCGCGCGTCGGACGGCGATGTGCGTCCGCGCGCGTCGGTGTCTCGCGCGCGTCGGTGGTGAAGAGCGCGCGCGCGCGCGCGGTGAGGGCGGTGAAGACGCGCGCGGCGCGCGAGGGCGAAGAGGATAGCGCGGCGGCGAAGACGGAGACGGAGACGGAGACGGAGACGGCGTCTTATAAGACGTCGGTGACGGATGACCCGGCGTTCACCGCGGCGGCGTCGACGGTGGAGCCGGTGATGACGCCGTCGGTGACGACGGAGGGGATGAAATCGAGAGCCTTCGTCGCCGCGCCGCCCGAGTCGGTGCAGCGCGAGCAGGTGCGGAGCTTTTTGTATCCGGGCGAGGACGAGCTTCCGGATGACGTGTCGATGACGATTTGGGAACATCTCGAGGAACTGAGAGAGCGGGCGTTGGTGAGTGCGGTGGCGGTGGGGGCGTTGATTCTGGTGTGTTTCTGTTTCGCCAAGGATTTGACGATTTTCTTGGAGGAACCGGTGGCGTCGCAAGGGGTTCGGTTTTTACAACTCGGGCCCGGGGAATACTTTTTTACCACGGTCAAGGTGGCTGGGTACACCGGGTTGCTCGCGGGCGCGCCCGTGGTGCTCTACGAGGCGATCGCGTACGTCTTGCCCGGTCTCACGCTCAACGAACGGAAGACCCTCGGTCCCATCGTGTTGGGTTCGTCGGTGCTCTTTTACGGCGGCATCGTCTTCGCGTACTACGTGCTCGTGCCGGCGGCGTTAAAATTCTTTGTCGGATACGCGGACGGGGCGGTGGAATCGCTGTGGTCGATCGATCAGTACTTTGAGTTCGTTCTCGTGCTGTTGTTTTCCACCGGGTTGTCGTTTCAAGTGCCGGTGATTCAGCTCTTGCTCGGACAGACGGGTATCGTCTCCTCCAAGCAAATGTTGAGCGTGTGGAGATACGTCGTCGTGGGTTCCGTCATCGCCGCCGCGGTGTTGACGCCGTCAACGGATCCGTTCACGCAAATGTTGTTGGCCGTTCCGCTCATGTCGCTCTATCTCGGCGGCGCCGCGCTCGTCGGTCTCGTCGAATCGGATCGAGAAGAGGGCGAGACGGCGCAGTAGTGGACAATTCGTCCGATTTCTTTCGCGCGCGCGCACGTTCGTTTCATAGCACCTCGCATCGTCGTTCGCGGCAGTGCGTTTACAAACACTGTAGGAGAAAATACGTACAATTTATTCATCTCAATTATTGTTACACACGTACACGTACACGTACACACGAGCGGAGCGCTAGGTGGCGGACGCGTCGAGACGACGTTTTCCCGCCAACGCAATCATCTCGTACGGTTGCGTCGTCATCGCCGCGCGCGCGTCGCTTTCGCGCATGCCGAATAGAGTCGCTAAATTCACCACGTCGTGCATCGAACGCACGTCGATCGCGCGTTCGACGCCGCTCGATAAAATGACGCCGTCTCGACCGCCTCGCGTCGCTCTCGCCAACGCGCCGGCGTTGGCGAAAAACCACATCCTCGACGTCGAGTCGCGAAGCGCCTCGCCGTAACACAACTCGAACCAAATCTTATTCTTCAGCGCCGCACGCACGTCGCTCGCCGCGAATCTATACCCGAGTTTACCCCCCGCGCGTACGCTCACGATGTCGGCGTGCTTACTCGCGCACGCGCTCGCGAACGCCCTCTCACTCGTCGGTTCCAGCGCCAAGACGTCAAACTTCGCCAACTCACTCTTAAACACCCCCAACACGTGTTGCAACGCGCTCGGATCACCGAACGCGATCGTACACCTCGAACGCGCCCCCTCGTCGTCCCGCGCGCTCGCCTCCGCCGCCGCGCGTCGCAGCGCGTCCGCGCTCGTCACCCCCTCCTCCGCCTCCACGCGCGCGTCCACGACGAACGCGCGATACCCTATCACCGAGCGCACCCCACGCGTCGCCTTCTCGTCAGTCCACTCGCCCTCGCGCGCGTCGCGCGCGACGTTCCGCGCGCCGATTCCACTCGCGCTCGCATCTCACGCACCGACGTCTCTACCGCGCTTCACGACCGCGTCCACGCCCGCGCGCGCCGACGAAGGATCCCCGCGCATGCCTCGTCGCACGCACGCGTCCACGGGCGCGCGCATGCCGAGGAATTCGCGAGCGACGCGCGATGACGTCTCGAGGCTCGAAAAGCGCATCGTTAGGGTCCGACGGCGCGCGAATCTCCCCCGCACACACGCGCGCGCGCGTCCACGTCCGCGTCGAGCGCGATGACGTTCGTCGGGACGCGCGCGGTGCGAGCGACCGCGATGCGTCCGGTGGCGGTGACGCGCCGCGTGAGGGTGAAGACAGCGCGCCCGACGTCGAGGGCGCGTCTCGTGGATGGATTCGCGCTCGCGAGCGCCGCGAAGCCGCGCGGTCGTCTCGCGGTCGCGCGGTCGAGCGCGAGGGAGGAGGATGATGATCTCGATCGTGGACGCACCGGTGATGGGCTGGCGCCGACGTCGTACGACGGCACGGGGAGCACGGGGGACGTGTACGCGGGGCCGGCGAAACTCGCGGGAGGTTTGCGACGACACACCGTCCTGGTGTACGTCGCGGACGAGACGGGGATGATCAATCGCGTGGCGGGAGTGTTCGCGAGGCGAGGGTACAACATCGAGTCGCTCGCGGTCGGATTAAACATCGACAAGGCGATTTTTACGATTAGCGTCATTTGCAGCGACCCCGACGTGGAAAAGTTGATTAAACAGGTGAATAAGCTGGCCAAGGTGAGAAAGGTTGAGAACGTGACGAATAAGGAGTGCGTGGAGAGAGGTTTGATGCTCGTCAAGGTGCAGTGCGAGCCGGAGCAGCGATCGCAGGTTTTGGAGATTAATCGCATCTTCCGCGCGAGCGTGGTGGACGTGGCGGAGCACTCGCTGACGATGAGCGTGACCGGTGATCCGGGTAAGAACCGCGCGTTCCAGAGCGCGTTGATGAAGTTCGGAGTGATTCAAGTCGCGCGCACCGGGAAATTGGCGCTGAAGCGCGAGCCGGTGTATAGCGAAGCGCGTTCGCGACGAGTCAGGCTGATGGAGGCGATGAAAAAGGCAAAGGACGCCATGAGCGGTTTGAACATCAAGGAAAAGAGCGCCAAGTACCAGAGTGTCTTGGCGTCTCGCATCGTCCGCGCGGTGGCGGGTATGGAACACGACGACGACGGTGATTTGCAAGTCGGTGATGTGTACACCTCGCTCGAAAACGACGACATCGGCGTGTGGGACGTGCCAGTGCTCAGCTCGTCCTTCTCCGGTTTGGGTCACGGCACCGACAAGGTGGACATCGACAAGGTGGACGACAACGCCAAATACAGCCCGCACACTATTTCCATTTTGGTGGATAACCGCCCGGGTGTGTTGGACTCCATCACCGGTGTGTTCGCTCGTCGAGGATACAACATTCAATCCCTCGGCGTCGGTCCGGAGAAATCCTTCGACGTCTCGCGCATCTCCACCGTCGTCCCCGGCACGACGGAGGACATCTCCATGTTGCTCAAGCAAATCTTGAAGGTGCCGTACGTCATCTCCGCGCAAGATATCACCATGACGCCGTTCACGGAGCGAGAGCTCATGCTCGTCAAGGTGGTGTGCCCGCGCGCGCAGCGCGCCGAAATCATCGACTTGTGCGGCATGTTCCGCGCGAAGGTTTCCGACATCTCCGAAGACACCGTCACCATCGAAGTGAGTGGGAAACAACGTAAGATCAACGCGATCCAGGCGCTTCTCGAACCGTACGGCGTCTTGGAGGTTGCCAGAAGTGGCCGCGTCGCACTTCCGCGCGATTCCGGCGTGGACAGCAAGTTGTTGTTGGCCATCGAGAATGAACAAGACTTGTGGGAGACGCGCGACTAGAGGAGTCATCATGCGCGAACGCATCGAGATGGGAGGAATAGCTGACTGCAACACTACAATTACAACACGACCGTAAACATTGATCGCCTTTAATCGAGAGCTCCGGGGAACAATCGCAAGAAATTATCACCGCGAATCTTCGCCAAGACTTCGGGATCGCATGCGAGCTGTTCGCCCAAAACCGCCACCGCGCCCGCGTACCCACCCTCTTCCATCGTCACGAACGGGTAATCCGAGCCCCAGAGGAGTCGGTCCGGCCCGTACACTTCAAGTAACCGCTCGAGCTGCGCGCGCGTCGAATCCGCGCCGTCCTCCGTCTCGACGCGTACGCGAAAGTGCGCCGAACACTTGACGTTGACTTGTTTGAAATCTCGACCCAGTTGAAGCAACTTTTCAAAGTTTTCATCATCCACGCCCTTGGTGAATCCAAAATGATCGATCAAAACGGGCGTTCTCGGTTCGTACGCGCACAGCGCCCGAATGGCGTCCAAGTGTAAATGTAATCCGTGAAAGCACATGAATCCCACCACCGCCGGCGGCGTCGCCTCCGCGCACGCGCGAAACATCCGCTTACCGACCTCACCGTCCATGCCCTCGCCCTCGGGCCACAGGGCTGGATTAAACCTCGCGCCTCGAAACGTCCCGCTCGCGAGCGACTCGCGCAAATCCTCCGTCCCCGACTCGCTCGCCGGATTCGCGAGCGCCATGCCCACGAAACGACCGGGATGCGCGCGCACCGCCTCATCGACGTACGCGTGATCGAATCCGAGATTGATGGGCTGGACGATGAGACACGCGCGCACGCCGTTGGCGTCCATCTCTTCGATGAGTCGGTCGTGCGAACCCGCGCACGGCGGTGTCTTTCCTTCCTCGTACGCGAACGTCGACGCGTCGGGCCACACGTGCACGTGGGCGTCGACGATGGTGCGTTGCGTCGCGCGCATCGTCACCGCGCGCGATCGCGCGGGCGCGCGAAGGATGCTCGAGGCGACCGCGAGGCGCATCGTGACGCCGACGCGGCGAGTCTCGCGGCGCGTGAATGAAAAAATAGTACTAGCTACTCTACTCGTACAGCGCGTCGACGATGTCGACGACCTCTAACGCACTTCCTCGACACAGCGTCACGCCCGCGCCGCCGTGACCGACGCAGTGAATCAAATTGAAATTTTCGGCGTCGGACGCGTCGGCGTCGAGCTCGCATCGAACCACCGAGCGGGACGGACGCAATCCGACGTTCGTGCCAATGATGCGCGACGGATCGAGCTGGGGCCAGAGTTTTGAACACTTGGCGACGATGTCGCGCTCGTCCGCGGGATCCGGATCGAGATTGAAATCGTTCACCTGCGCCGTGCCGCCGAGGACGGTGCCGAATTCGCCCCTTCTGGGAATCAAATACGCGAGCGCTTCCGGATCGTCGTCGAATAAGCCCTCGCCGCAGTCCTGATCGAGATAGACGACCTGACCGCGAATCGGTTTGATTTCCTCGTCGCCGAAGAGCTCGCGCGCGCCGAGACCGGCGCAATCGACGACGAGCTCGGCGCCTCGGAGCTCGGAGACGCTCGTCAGCCTTCGTCGCTCGAACGACACCCCGCGCGTCTCGCATCGACGCTTCAACCAAGGTAAAAACTTGGGCATCGCGATCACGGGGACGTCAAACGCGTATCCGCCGCAGTGTCTCGTCTCGTCGTACTCTCCGGCGACGAGCGGCGCGTAGTAATCCACGCTCGAGCTCCACGCCGCCGGTCTTCGAGGCTCGCGTAAAAATTCCTTACACCGTCGCATCTCCACCCCGCACGCCTCGTCCTCGCGCATCATCGCTCGAAACCACTCAAACGACGCGACCGCCCACTCGTCCGCGCGTTCGGGCGGGTCGGTGCGCGTGAGGAACGGATACCAAAACGCCGCCGCGACGCTCGACGTCGTGCCGCGTTCCTCCGCGAACCGCTCCGCCACCACGCGCACGCGCTCGAATCGTCCACACTCTTCGGCGAGCGCGAGCGCCACTGACATGCCGATCACGCCCGCGCCGACGACGACCGCTTCGCTCGGCGCGCATCGCTCGGAAACGCCATCACCGTCGCCGTTCGTTCGAGCTCGAGCTCGAGCTCGACCTCGCCGACGCGTCACCGCGCCCGAGCGCGACGACGACGTCCCGCGCGAAGACGACGCGCGACGACACGCGTTCGCCTCCATCGTTCGCGCCGAGCTTTGACCCCTCGCGCCGCTCGCGTCGGCGTCTACCGCCGCGTCGTTCCGCGTCGACTCGTTTGAACCGTCAACGACATTCATCGACGCCGATTCGACATGGCGTCGCCGCGCGCCGCGTACTCGCCCGAAAACGTGCGCTCGAACGCGCTGTTCGACGATGACGATTACCTCGACGCCGTGGCGACCCCGGGGGGCGGGAAACCGACGTCGTCGTCGACGTTTTCGTTCGAATCGCTCAAGGACCCGAGGATCGATTGGGGCGCGATCGCCGCCTGTGATTCCCGAGAGGCGCGACGTAGCACCGACATAGACGCGCTGGAGAGCGCGCTGGAGGCGTGCGTGCGCGCGGACGTGGACAGCGTGACGAATCAGGACATGTGCGAGCCCAAACGAGGTCGAGAGCTCACCAAGCTGTTGCAAATGTTGGTCGAGTATTTATTGCACGTGCAGGAGGCGCTGAGCGAGGGGAAGGAGCGAGCGATTCGTGAGTCGGAGGGGTGGCGCGAGCGCGCGAGGCGCGAGCGGGACGGGTGCCGGAAGGTGTCGCGAGAACTGCGGTTGGCGGCGGAGGCGCACGAGGCGGAGTTGATCGCGGTGGCGGCGGAGTACGCGAAGAAGCGGAATAATCCGGACAGCGCCGAGTTGGAGGACGCGAGACGGCGAGGGGAGTCGATCGCGGCGGAACGCGCGGCGAGAGATTTGGAGAAGCGATTGCGAGAGCAGCGAGAGCTGTTCGATGGGGCGGTGGATCGAATGCGCGCGGCGCACGCCGAGGCGCAGGCGGAGGCGGCGAGAGAGCTCTCGGCGAGAAAGGCTGAACTCGCGGCGGCGCGCGCGCAGTACGTGGCGTCGTCGGCGGATTCAACGAAAGAGGCGAATAGAATGGTCTCCGACGCGCAGGCGCTCATTCGTGAGGCGCGCGAGAAGGCTGAGTTGGAAAAGTCGAACTCGTCGCGCATGCGCGCGGAACTCAACGCCGCCGTCGAGGCGCAGCAGCGACACAAGCGCGCGCTCGTGGACGTCAAGTTGGAGCTCACGCGTCTGCGCGAAGACTTCAAGTTCGAATCCGAATCCAACGCCGAGTTGCGCAAGGCGCTCGAGCGTCGCGATGAGGAACGAAACATCATGCGCGAGCAAATCGAAACGCTTCACGGCAAACAATCCTCGACCCTGACGGAAGAGATGGCCGAGCTCACGAGCATGCGAGAGCTCGCGAAAAATAATTACGCAGAAATCGAACGTCTCAAGCGCGAGAACGAAGTGTTGCGCGCGGACAAAAATTCGAAATCAACCTGGGTCGAGGAAGAGAAGAAGAAATGGGTCTCGGCGAACGAACAAATCTTACAAGACGAGGTGTCCGAGAGAGACGGCGAAATCACGCGTCTCGTTCAAGAGGTTGCCAGATTACGAAAAGAACTCGAAATCGAACGTTCGAGGAAAATGGTCACCATCAAGCCCATCATCGAAGAGATGGAAGCTCGCGCCGTGATACCTCCTCCGACACGACCCGGGTTGATGCGACCGTCGGCCCCGACGCCCGAACGCGAGCCGGGAGCGATGTCTCCACCACCTCGAAGGCGTAAGGCTCCGCAAGCTGCCCCGCGGAAGGTTGCAGACATGGACACCGCGCTCACGGCGATGATGGTCGATCTCAACGTCGATGTACAATCTGAAGCTGGACTCTCGGACGCCGCGTTCGAAGCCGCGATGAAGACGTTCGAGGCGACGAAGATGCGAGATGTTCCGAAAGAGCTGCGCGCGAAGTACAAAGAGTCGAGCGCGCAGATTCAACGGGAGATTGAAAACGTCGCTCGCGTTCGCTAGATGTGTATTATGAATAAGAAATCAAATCTCGCAAAATTCAGCGCCCTCCTCGGCGATGGATTGTTCCGTGCGGCGAACAATCTCCACCAAATCGTCTCCATCGATGCCACCGTATCGCAACTGGTGCGCCTCGATCATCGTGGTCGTCGCCTCGACGACTTCGTTCGAGTCCTTACCGAAGGCGCGGCGAGCGTTGTTGGCGAGCATGGTGCTCTGCTTGCACGCCGCGAATCCGCCCGGATCGACCACGTTCAAGTCACCGATGATGGTCTTGATGAGCGCATGCTTGACCTCGGTCGCGCCCGTGCACGACAAGGCGAGAGAAAGCGTGTCGTACATGGAGTAGCACGACATGCGCGCCATGGCGAGCTGACTTTGATCCAAGTCCAACGCCGCGAGACGCGCTTCGAACCATTCGCGAAGCTCCAGCAACGGCTGAACGTTCGGCAAAGTCTGGCCTTTGGTCTTCTTCATCTCGGCAAGTTCCACCTTGAACTGCTTGAGTACCGACTTGAATTTGCGCTTCAAGCCGTTGACGGCGCGCGTGATGCCGCCGGCGCCTTCATCCTTGCCCTCGGCTTCGAGCTTCTTCTTTTCATCCTCGCTGACGTCGCCCGTGGATTCAACCGCACATCGCACGCAGTTACAAGAGTATCCACGTCTCTTCGCGAAGGCGTCGCGATCAGCCTTGGGAATGAGAGTGTCGTAATACTTAATGGTGACCTCGGAGCCAGCCGGAAGATCCTTGGAGGCGAAAACGAGCATGATGGAGCCAACGTTGATGCGGTGCGCGTTCGGGGCGCACGAGTGGTTCATGAAACTCGGAAGCGCCCATACGCCGCATAACTTACGGCCGGAGATGGCGCAGTTGGCGACAACCTTGGGGAGGAAGGCCAATTCCTCCGGCGTTTGCGGCACGGGGGCGTTTTCCTTGTTCGCCGCGCTGATGTGTTTGCGGAACACATTCATGCTCGGCGCATCCTTTTCCTCGTCCTCACTCGACGTCGGCAACGCTTGCAAGATGGCCCAATCGGCCGCGTGCGCGCGCGCTGCTTCGTACAATCCACGCACGAGATTTTGTTCCACCGTCTTACCGAACGAGGCGACGCTCAACGGCGATTGCACCATGAGCAACTCCCCGGCGCTCACGGCGCTCGTCGTCACGACACCCCGTCGCCCGTTCGTGAGCTTAGACACTTTTACCGGACCGATGTAATCCGCACACCGACGGAAGCTCGCGCTCATGCGGTTGAGATACAACGCGCCGAGATCGTACGCGCCCGTGAATGCTTGCTCCTTGAGCATGACGCACTCCAGCTTCACCTTTTCGAGCGTTTTACGCGTCGGCGCGTCCGCCTCCTCGCACGCCAACGCGATCCCCTCGTCAACAACCTTCTCAGCATCCGTGTACCGCGCCATTCCGTTCAACGCCATCGCCTTTTTATACAGCGCCTTCAACTTGCTCGACGTATCGTCGCGCTCCGCGCACTCGTACGCCTTGCTCGCATTCTCCAACGCCATCTCAAACACTCGCGCGCGAAGATAACACTCCGCCTTATTCGCATACGCGCTCCCATCCTTCGGATTCAGCTTCAACGTCTCATCGTACGCCGCGATCGCGCCCGCGTAATCGCCCTCGGCGAATTTCGCGTTTCCCTCGACGCGTCGTCCCTCCGCCTCCTCCACCTTTTGCGCCTTTCTCGATTGCGGAAGCACCGCCCCGAGTCCTTTCATGCCGAACATCGTCTTTCTGCGTCGCGCACGCCGCCTTCACCGTCGTCAGTCATCGCCTCCTCGCCTCCTCGCGCGTCTCTCCCGTGTCGATGTTCTCGTTATCCACTCGCGCGGTCGTCATATGCATCGCACATCATCGGCATCCGTCTCCCTCGCGTCGTCTCCCTCGCGTCGTCGACGGTCACGACCGGACCGCGCGCGTCCCCCTCGTCGTTCGATCGATCGCTCGCTCGTCTCCCTCGCGTCGCGTCTCGCACCTCGTCGCCGGAGTGGCGCGCGCGCGGCGAGGGCGCGCGCGGGACGATATCCGAAATGGTGGGACTCAACGACCGGTCATGACCCATCACGCAGAGCTCTCTCGTAGTGCACGTCCTCTGGAGCCGATGGACGTGGTATTTATGTAGTTCGTCTCGCGGTCGTCGCGCGGTCGTCGTTCTCTCGTAGTGCACGTCCTCTGGAGCCGATGGACGTGGTATTTATGTCGTGAGACGCGCGCGCGCGTCGAATCGATGGGCGCGTCGTCGACGACGCCCGCGAGCGTCGTCGCGCGCGCGTCCGTGCGCGTGCGCGCGCGGACGTCCCTCGTGAATCGATTCTCGAGCTCGTTCGCGGGGTCCGGTGTCGTCGTGCGCGACGAGGGGAGGGTGATCGTGGTGACGTGCGCGCACGTCGCGCGGTGCGCGGGAAGGAGGAACGCGCTGTGTGTTGAATTTCACGACGGTGCGACGGTGAGAGGGCGCGTCGCGGGCGTGCACGCCGACCTCGATCTGGCGGTGGTGCATCTGGAGGAGGAGGAGGGGCGAGAGAGGGCGCGCGCGTGGTCGTTGGTGGTGGACGACGCGGAGGACGCGCGCGCGGGCGAAAAAGTGGTGGCGGCGGGAACGCCGCAGGGCTACGCGAGAGCGGTGGCGTTCGCGCGCGGTGTGCGAGGGGAGAGAGATGGGGTGAGTCGAGGACGGGTGTTGGGGACGCACGGTGGGACGCACGCGATGCACGACGCGACGGTGTTGTCGGGACAGAGCGGCGGGCCGTTGTGTCGAGCGGAGGCGCCGGGACGACTGTTCGGCGTGCACAGTTTCGGGGATGCGTTTTACGGCGGCGCGCGAGACGTCGCTGTCATGGCGAGGAACGTGAGAGATATCGAGATATTCGAGAAGGGCGTCGATCCGGACGCGTACGAGACGAAGAGGGTGAATGAGATGATTTTCGCGTCGAGCGACGCCGCTTTGCGAGCGCTCGCGCCGGAATTGACGGCGAAAGAGCGCGCGTCGTGGATCTTTTAGGGGCTATGCATGTAGTGAGTGCTTGTAGTGGTACTCTTTGCGGACTACTTTGTTCTATTTTTCTATGGAATGAACGCTCGATGCGATCGATCTACGCTATGTCGACGGCGCGCGTTCGTACGACGGACGCGTTTGGTAATCGTCCATGTACCGAACGTCCGACAGGTACAAGCCGTACGCGGGCGCCATCGGCGGCGCCTGCGAGACATCTTTGGCGTCGAGTAACTTTTGAACGTCGTCGACGGTTAAATCATCCGCACCCACAGCCTTGAGCGCGCCGACAATGAGTCGAACCTGGTGATAGAGGAAACTGGGCGCGTCGACGCGAACGGAGATTCTTTGCTTAACGCCGCGCGCCTGCACCTCCGGCCACTCCGTCGTCTCCTCGACGACATCGATGCGGTTTATCGAACGTATCGGCGAACTGGCTTGACACCCGTTCGCTCGAAACGAGCTGAAATCGTGCTCCCCGACGAGTATCTCCGCCGCGCGCCGCATAGCGTCGACCCGCAACGCGTCCTCGCACGTCGCGAATCCCGCCCGCAGCGTCCTCACCTTGCCGTCGCGCGAGAGCGGTTTCCCTTCCCCGCGAGAAGACCCGATCGCCTGCACGTACCACGCGCGTTGGTGATCGAACAGACTCCCACCATCGTCTCTGTCCCCGACCGAGAGCTTGTACTCGTACAGACGCGAGACGGCGTCGTGTCTCGCGTGAAACGTCGGATTCAATTCATCCACGCGCACGCACTCCGTCACCCGCACCGCCGCACCGAGCTGTTTCAAATGATAATTTAAACCTCTTCGCACGCTCGTCTCGTCGTACGCGATCGTTCGACCGTCCTCGCCCGCGCGTCCGACGTCGAAGTGCGCCGAGTTTCTCGTCGCGTGCACGCCCGCGTCCGTCCTCGAGCTCCCGACGCACGTCACCGGTCCACGAGAGCCCGTGAATCGAGTCAACGCGTCGTCCAGCGCGCCCTGCACCGTGCGCACGGTGGCGTCGGACTGTCGCTGGAATCCGTGGAGGGCGCTCCCATCGTACTCGAAGAATGTGAGATATCGGGGAAGCGTCGCGGCGACGCGGCGAGACGCGCGCATGGCGGAGGGAGACCGCGCGTCGGGCGCGTCGTCGAGTTTCGCTCGCTTGGAAGACGGCGGGGACTCGGGCATGCGCGCGCGCGAGTGGGGAGGCGGCGAATGCGCGAACGAGTCACTTTTTCACGCCGGGGGACGCGCGAAGACGGGGACGCCGGGGACGCCGGGGACGCGACGAAAGAATGGTCGTCTTCGTCGAATACATCGTTCACCGGGGAGTGTCACTATTCGTACGCGGACGAGGTACTTCCGCGCACGGCGGCGCGAAAGACGGCGCTGTGCGCGCCGCCGCTGACGGAGTCGTACTCGCGGCAGATGGCGTCGCGTTCGACGTCGGTGAGTCTGGAACGCAATCCCACGGAGAGCATGTCGAGCTCGGGCGCGTCGTCGGCGAATGGAAACGCGTTGAATAATTGTACGAGCTTGTCGAGCTCGAGCATGGTGCTCACGGTGTCGTTGGTTCGAATGCCCGCGCCCGCTTGAACGACGGCGCCGCGCACGCGCACCGCGACGTCCGCCATGACGACGGAGACGCATTTTCGCGGTTCGAGGTTGAGATCGTCCGAGAGACCGACCAAGAATTGACCGACCGGGGCGTTGAACGAACTCGTCGCTCCAGCGCGTCCGCTCATGGCGTCGGTTACGGCGTAATCCGCGGCGGCGCGGAAAATGGCGACGCGCGCGCCCTCGGGACCCACCGACTTGGCCGCGCACCCTCGCTCTCCCGCGGCTGCGCACGCGCTTCTGAAGTCCGCGAGATCTTCAGGGCTTATACCCGAGCCGTTCACGCGCTTCCGCGCCAGATTCGCGCCCTCCGTTTTGGCCGAGAGAATCAAAGACTCTTTCCGTCCCGGCGGCACGTATTGCGGCGACGGTTGCACCCACCACGCGGGCAAATCCGCCTCTGATTTTTTCGCCGCGTCGGACGACGACGCGGGCGCCTGCACCGACGCGCGCGGGCGAGACGCATCGCCCGGTAATTCATCCAGCGCCCCCTCCAAACGACGTCGCTCTTCGCGATATCGATCCTCGCTCGCCGGCACCCATACCTGTCTCCCGCCGAGACTTCGATCGCCCACCCACCGACCCGGCCCTCGCGCGCCCGGCGGCGGCGGTCTCGAACCGCCCTTGAACACTCCACCGATCGCGCCTCCGATCTTTCGCACCGGATTCTCCCCGTTGACGATTTTAAGCGCCACCCACGCGCACGCGAAAATCGCGCCCCACGCCGCCGCCGCGCGTCCGTACGCGCCGTACGGATTCGGTCTGTACGGCCGATGCGTCATCATCCCGCCCGATGCCGCGCCCATGCGCACCGGCGCATCGCTCGACGATCTCGGAAACGCGCTCTCTCGCGGGAGCAACGCGTCCACCGCCTTTTGCGCCGCCTTTTTCGCCTTGCGCCTCACCTTTTTCACGAACCTCTTCGCCTCGGACGTCTTCGCCGGGCGTCTCGCGCCCTCGGTCGCGCCCGCGGGCGGTCGATCGACGTGTTTCTTGACGTAATCGTCGAACTCGGCGTCGTGATCGCGCGTCTCGCGCGCCTTTCGCGCCTCTTTCTCGCGAAGTCGATTTTTCGGGCCCGCGCGCGCGGCGACGCGCCGTCGCGAACCCGGACGCGCGGTGACGCGCGCCGCGCGCGCGGGAAACGCGACCGCGCGCGCGCGCGTCGACGCGCGCATCGCGATCGACGGATCGATCGACGACGACGACGACGCGCGGGAGACGAGTTTTGACGCGTCTTTCGAGTCGGCGTCGCCGACGGGGACGAACGCCGGTCGAGACGATCCGAGACGCGCCGATGTCGACGCGCGCGAGGCGTAAAACGGTACAGTACAGATCGATCGTTCATCACTACACGACGCGCGAGCGAGCGAGGGTTAAATTTCCAACTTGCTCGACGTGCGTTCGACGCGAGGTCCGAGCGCGCTCTCGCGCGCGGCGACATCTCCGCCGACGTCGCCGACGTCCAAATCATCCAAAGTCGTGTCCGCGACGCTCTGGTCCAACACCCACTCCGCGTCCACACCGACCGTCGACATCGTCCCCATCGCCTCCGTCTCCGCGTCGTTCAACAACCCGAGCCCGACGTCCATCAACAACTCGTCCACCGTCGTCTCTCGCAACATGGCGCTCGTCATAGAATCGCTCTCCAACAGCGCCGCGTCCACGCTCG
>Ga0208410_1000310_pt1 | contig 29377 bp, 25 predicted proteins | sample ETN02SmetaG_3_FD_185787 | JGI IMG/M metagenome (GOLD analysis project Ga0208410, IMG submission 185787) | Marine microbial and viral communities from oxygen minimum zone, Eastern Pacific Ocean - ETNP2014F10-02SV257 (SPAdes) (version 2) | ecosystem: Environmental > Aquatic > Marine > Oceanic ... | reverse complement strand
TCGTATGGGCATCATTATCTGCAAAGGGCCGATCCTGTAATATCTTGTGTCGGTGAGTGTTTACCCAACACTGAGATCTTCCGTCGTCTTGCTGCTAGGTTTGGTTTCGACGATCATATCTTCAAGGAAACGGATTCTGAATTGATGGACACCGCGTTCGTCGATGGAGACCCGCGCCTTGATGGAATCAGACCGAGTGATTTATCACTAGACCGGGCGCTGCCAATGACAACGAAAGATGGCTCAGACCTGATTCTCTGTGACACTGTCTTACCAGGAACAGTGTCCGGAAAAATTGAACTATTTAGTCAAGATTTGGAAGAACGTTTTGGATACGGTCTCCCACGTTTCGAACCGGTGGAACGTAAATATCCCCTGTCGATAATCTCGCCTTCTTCCGCTAAACGGACGAATTCAACATTCGGTGGATGCCCATTTTCGGATGGGCAAGAAGAAGTGGAAATCAATCCATTGGACGCTGAGATGCGTGGAATTTCGGACGGCGACAAACTGCTAGTTCATAACGAGCGTGGCGAAACATTGCTTATCGCGCGGATTACTGACGCAGTCTTACCAGGAGTTCTTTATACACCCAAGGGTACCTGGCTATCCACAAGTGAGACAGGACAAACTGTCAATGCACTTCTTAACGCCGATATCCGAACAGATATCGAGGATGGAGCCTGCTGCAACGAAGCATTCTGCGAAGCGAGTCTCGTGAGTCAAAACAGATAGTACTTTCCAAAGATATAATTTAGTCAGTGAGCAAGAGATGAAGAATTTTAAATGGTTGGATGAAAAGAGTGTAACATCCGGAAAGATGCACAACTATATTGAGACGGACACTAAAACAAAGATTGTATAGATTGTTCTAAGTATCTGATTTATATTGGTGCTCCCACCGTGACTCGAACACGGAGCTAGGGTTTAGGAAACCCCTATTTTATCCAGTTAAACTATGGGAGCATACAGCGGAGAGTATGATTTGAAAAGGTACTCAGGCTTGTGGTTGTTTGACGTTATGTTACTATTTAGACTCTAATTCATGTATAAATCAAGACAACATTTTTTTCTTACAGGTTTAATATCAGGAATTTATTGGAATTTTTTTCTCAAAAATTTTACTTGACCATCCATGTATTTTGTCTTTACTGAATTAAACAAGAGCTAAAGATAATCGGCTAAGCTAATAATATGTTAGAAGATAATAAAAAAATAGCAAAAGATGTCATTGATCTGGCACTGGGGTATGGTACTGAGCAAGTATCTGTTTCTTTGGCGAAGTCAATCTCATTTCAGGTAGATGTGCGTGAAAACAAGATTGAATCACTTCAGGAATCAGGTTCATCCGGAATTCATATTACAATTTCAAAAAACAATCGGCGCTCAACTGTCTCCTCAAATGATTTTAGAGAAGAGACTCTTGCGCCTTTAATTCGTTCTACACTAGAAGCATTGCCTTATATGGGTGAAGACAAGTTTTACACCCTCCCTGATCCTGCATTACAGGGACGTGCCCCTGGGGATCTAGAATTTCTCGATCCAGATTATAGCAAGTTAAGTTCAGGAGAAAAAGTTAAAATTTCTCTTAATCTGGAAGCGTTGAGTCTAAACACAGACCAAAGATTAAAAACAGACCAATCATTTTACTCTGATAGCAAATCTTACGTGGTACATGCAGATTCAAATGGTTTTTTGGAAGGGGAGACAAAAACTCTTTATAGCATGGGTATTTCGATGATTGCAGATGATATAGAACCAAAATCAAACGAAAGGGAATCAACTAATGTCGGGCGAAAACAAACTGACGGTTGGTACAGTGCTGCGCGTTTTCACAAGAATCTAACTTCACCAGAAGATATTGTTGAAAAAGCCCGTCGGAGAACCCTGCGTAAATTGGGTGCAGTAAAGCCCCCCAGTCAAGAAGTACCAGTCGTCTTCAGTTCTGAAATGGCTCAAAGTTTTCTTGGAAAAATTGCTTCTGCATTGATGGGTGAAAACCTGTTTCGCAAGCAGTCATTTTTGTTGAATAAATTAGATGAATCAATTGCGAATGCAAAAATAAATTTAATAGATAATCCTTTGCTTCCAGGGAAACTCGGAAGCAGACACTTTGACAGTGAAGGGGTTCAGGCAAAACCGTTAGTTTTGATTGAAAATGGAGTGTTGAAAAATTATATGCTTTCAACTTATTCAGCAAATAAGCTAGGTATGGCTTCTAATGGTCACTCTGGTGGAATTTCAAACCTTATTCTTAAACTTGGTGATTATCCAGAGGAGGAACTGATTGCAAGTGTCAAAAACGGATTATATCTAACATCTATGACGGGCCAGGGTGCAAACATAGTAACAGGAGATTTTTCAAGAGGAGGACAGGGGATATGGATTAGAGAAGGCAAATTAGCGGAGCCTGTAAGCGAATTTACAATAGCTGGAACTTTTGCTGAAATGTTGAATAATTTAAAAATGATCGGCAATGAAATAGACGAACGCAGTTCTATACTAACTCCCGCATTTAAAATTGACAAAATGATGGTCAGCGGAACATGAAATTTAGGAAGAGCGGACTAGATCAAGCACAGTTGAGACGGAATGTTCAAGTAAAGTGCTTCTGAACTTATCTCCGGAAATACCCTGCTGGAGTAATTCTTTCGCGGTCAATTTCAACCCTTCAAGATATTCGATTACAGCAAATTCTGAGACATCCTGATTGAGTAATTTTTCGGTTCCTTCGTACATCGCAACCAACATGGTCTGATGCTGTTCATCCCCAACTATGCTACTTGAAGGGAATGTCTCCTGTTCAAATTGCTGACGAAAAACACGGATATTCTCAAATGAAAGTCTTTTAACATTTGAAAAAGAAGAACTCTTATGATTTCCAGAAAATAAATTTTTCTGCTGAATCGCGGAGCTTGTTTGATTTATTTCCATTTCAATGGTTTGATTTTTTCTGCTATAGTTTTATTAGTTTGAGAAAGCTGATGCAAACTCTATGAAATTTTGGCTTTATTGTTCAAGGTTATTTGTTTAAACCACGAAAAATACTCATAATCCGTTTCAGTGCTTTGGGTGATTTGGTTCTGTCAAGCCCGATTCCCCGTGAATTAAAGCGTGTTTTTCCTAAATCAGAAATAACACTATTGACTTCTTACGGAATAGGATCTGTGCTGGTTAATAACCCACACATTGATAATTATATTTTTCACAACAGAAAAGAATCCTTCATAGAACTGTCTAATTTGATAAGAAAACTGAGTAAAGAGAAGTTTGAATTGATTTATGATGCACATCGCTCAATAAGAAGTATTTGGATAGTCTGGAATCTTTCTGGTTTTGGACTGTTTAAAAGTCCACAAGTCAGGTCCATCAACAAACGTAGTTGGCAAAGAAGTTTGTTGATCCGATTTAAAATCAATACCCTTAAAAATACTCCGCCTCAGCGTCAGCACCTACTAGTTCCACTGCAAGAAATTACTCAAATCGAACTACAAAATCACACAGAATTATTCCCGAACAAAGATGCTGTTTTATCTGTAAAAATATTTATGGAGAATAACAAACTTCTATCGAATCGTTTTATCGCAATTGGAGCTTCTGCTTCATATCCGCTAAAGTGCTGGCCTTTGGCAAATTTTCGTTTACTGATTTCTGATTTAGTCGCAAATGGTTGGCCTGTGGTACTAGTGGGGGATTCAAATGAAAAAGAGACTACACAACTTAAACAAGAATATCACGGAAAAATCCACAATACGGCAGGGATTTTTTCTACTCTAGAATCAGCTGAATTGCTAAGGCATGCAAGATTGGTTGTAACAAATGATACATCTGTAAGTCATATGGCTGAAGCAGTTAATACCCCTGCAATTGTCATTTTTGGTCCTACTGTTAGGGAATTTGGATATGTACCGTTTCTGAAGGAAAGTAAATTATTGGAAACAAATGAAGTGCTCAATTGTCGTCCTTGTAGCAAAGATGGACGTGGGAAATGCAGGAATCCGAACCATCTACAGTGCTTGACAACAATAAAACCGCAAAATGTTATGCAGTTAATTCTGGAGTTGGATTAAGTTATTGGCTTTGTATTCGATTAGAGTTTGCTAAGCAGCAGCTTCGGCTGGGCTGTTATTATTTGAGAATTTCGAATTAACTTCTTTCAAATCGAGTTTCCCTGCATCAGCCATTTCTCGCATAGACATCGTAAATAATTTTCGTGCTTCCCGGATTTCTTCTATTTCCGGAGTTTTTGTTTTTAGTGAAGAAACCAAGGCAGCACGACTTTTTTCAGGGAAACACATAATTACTGACTCTTTTATTTTTGTGGTAGAACCTGAAATCGCAGTAATTACTGAATCAGGTTGTATTTTACGGACTACTTCCAACAAAATATCTTTAGGCACATCCGGAAGTGAGTCAAAAATAAAGCAGTTACTTTCTATGTTATCACTCATTTTAATATCTGAGGTACGCAAACCATTGATCAATTCATCTCTGGTTGAGTTATCTAGATCACTGAGCACGTCTGCAATGAATTTAACTCCATCAACTCCTACCGTGCCCTCATCTGGAACAGATCTCGCTTTTTCAGCGAGGTTGTTGCCAATCTTTTCTACCAGCTCAAGTGGAAGTTCGTGTAGTTTTCCCATTTCCAATGCTACTTTGGTGCGTTCGTCTTTTGGCAGCTCACGAAGTAATTCGGCTGCTTCCTCACTTTCCATCCTTACAATAACGAAGGCTTTTATTTTTGCAGGTTCTTCTTTGATCAAAAATCCGATTTGTGATGTAGTTAACTGTTCCATGAATCCGAATGGATTTGTTTTGTTTTCTTCGGGATCCGTCAACTGTTTGGTGAGTAAAAATTTCTGAACGTCCTTTAAAACAGTGTTTGCATCTTCTGGAGACAGATCAGAATCTTCTGCCAACTTTTCAAGTTCCAAATATGTTTTTTGAGGGATAGTACCTGCAAAGAGTGTCCTTGAAGCGCTCATTCCAAACGTTGCAATAAGTTGGGTAAGCATTTCCATTGATTGTTTATCACGTGACATCTCATGTACAAGCTCTTGTTTCCAGTCATCACGACCTATGAGCTGCTTAATAATTTCCTGAACAAGACTTTCATTCTCCTCGTTCAACATGGTATTGTTCACTTTATATTCTGGATGTCCATCACTTTCAACCAGCTTGTCAATCGGACCTGGAATTGAAACCAAACCCTGATCAGGAGTGGAGGGTAGTTGATGATTATTTGTATTAGGTGGCATTAGAGCAGGATAACCAATTTGTTCTGTGCTGACATTATCTTTGACCTTTTTTAATTTCCATAGGACCCAAAAAAACAAAAGTATAAGAAAAATCAGCATTCCGGCTAGTATTTTTTCAATATCACTCATTCTCAACCAGAAAGGTTCTTCTTCGAGCAATTTTTCGGCTTCTTCAACTGCTGAATCAGCTTCCGTTTTTTGCTCGCCCTTTTTTGCTTTTTCATCTTCTGTAACAGCTTCCGCCATCGGATCAGGTAATCCTTCTGCTTCTGCAGGTTTTTCTAGTTTTTCCGGAAAAGGCTCACTTGGAAGGATCGGCACAAAAATAAGTTCATCACCGCGATCATAATCGAGCCCACTGAGTATGGGTACAATTTCACCGATATAGGAATTGACTGAAGGTGAAACTTCTTTATGCATTACCAGATCGACCCTCATCCTCGTAATCTGCCAATATTTCGCTCCGCTTGTACTGGAAGGGTCATTCAACTGTCCAAAACCAGGGAGAGTTTCGTTTGCCATACTAACCGCACGTTCTTCCCCAAATAGTTTTACTCGCAGCACGTAATCCTTCGGATCAAGGTAATACTTAAGCCCATTGCGAATTGCCTCCTCAATTTCAAATTGACGTATGCTAAGTGATTTTACCCTTTCCTGTGCCTGAAGGGAAAATGCAGGAGCAAGCAAAGTTAAGATAAAACAGAAAACGAATATTGGTAGAAAAAATCTGCATAGATTTTTGAAAATTTTCTTGTTAGGTTTTGATTTTGTTTTTGTCATCATATTTACCTGGACAAACGCATTATATATTTTTTCAACCCATCATTTGTTGGATCAAGTTCAAGAGCATGTTGCCAGTTTTCCAATGCCATTCTATTCCAGCCAAGCCGGTAGTATATGGAACCAAGCATAGCAAAAGCTTGTGAGGAAAAAGGATTTAATTCAATTGCTCTGCGCAGAGCTGTTATAGCTGAATCATAATTCTCACTCATGTAAGCTTTTCTGGCCTGCAGTAAATAACGTGTAGTTTCAACCTTGGCCTTCATGTCAATACGTCTTGGTTCAGGATTAGGTTCCAAAACAGCTTCAGGTATTTCTTCCACTGCCGACAGGGTTTCCTGTTCACCTTCTACTGCAGGTTCTCCATCAATTATTGTACCGTTATCATTTTCTGTTTCGGTATTGCCCTCAGTTGCAGCCTTTTCTGCTTCTGCAATTTCAACCGCAGCGTTTTCTAGGGTAGTTACAGATGATTTTGCAGGTGTAGTAAATGGTACATGTACCATTTTAAGCACATCTCTACCGGTTAGGTTGAGAAATTTAATACGTTCATCCAATGTTTGGCGCAGAACTTCAACATTGAAGAGTGAGACAGGTGTATTCACAACAGCAAAAATTGTTGTATACGGTCTTACCTGATTTACAATTCCAACGATTTTTTTTGTTTGTGTTGGTACCCAGACATTATTTTCGAATCCAGGCAATTTTATTTTTGAAATACTTTTATCACGCTTGGTAACAGGTGCAGTTTCCAAGATATATCGAATACTAACTGACACACCTACGTACTCTTTAGGCAATTTTTCACGGAAAATCTGATCTAGCTGTTTTTCAATATTTCTTTCAACTCTTCTTTGTTCGGGTGGTGGAGGAAGTTTTACATCTCCTTTATTTGATCTCCTTTGTTTTTCATCAACGCTTCCGTCTCCTGAAAGTTGCATTTCTTCTTCTTGTTCTTCCTTTATTTGGTTAAAAGGGATGGCAAGTAGTTCTTCAAGAGTTTGTTTTTTTTCAGCTGATTCAGCTGCTTTTTCCGGAGATAAATCTTCTTCCTGAGACTGATCTGAATTAACGGCTCCCTCCTGAGCACTCAATTTGTTGATAAACAAAAAACTCAGCAGACTGAAAATAAGCAGCGTGTAAAGAAAAAAATCTGCATCAAGATTTTTTTTTATTATCATTATTTACTCCATATTATCAAGCATTTGACGTACTTCTTCATCCTTTGGGTCTAAACGTTGAACATGTTCCCACATTTCCAGGGCTTCCTCTTTTTCTTCAAGGAGAAAATGTAATGATCCTTTCATTTTCAGGATAAATATTTTGTCTGAACGTTTCACCGCGACTTTCAACCCTTTTGCTGCCCATTCCAAACCTGCAACGTAGTCACCTGTCTGGAAAGCTTCTAGAATTTTTACACGATAATCCTTGAGTGCACCTCGCTGTTCCGGTGTAAGTGAACTGTCAGAACGTTCTGGGAAATCCTTACGGATAATTGCCAGTTTATCTCCACGATCCTTATCAAAGTTTATAGCCAGTGGTACTGCCTCTTTCAAGAAAGTATCAACTCTAGGAAGAACCGTTTCATCAAGTAGTAAATTTATCGCCATTTTGATGTTGCTGGAAGAAGGTGGTTCATTTTTTGTTTCTTCGTTGCTTTCTATCAATGAAAATTTAACATTTACTACAAAGTCTGTTTTAGCTATATATTTCATCAATAATTCAGTGAGTTTCCTCCTTACTATCTGTTCTTCATAGGGAGCGATACTGTCTGAGAAAGGTTTTGGGAAAGAAGTTCTTTCTACAGTTACAGTATCACCACGATCAGCAAGATAAAATTCCTGTGCAGGAATCAGTTTCATTAAAAATTGTTCTTGAGTTTCAGGTAATGTGTTATCCAGTAAAACACTGATTTGGACAGATTTTAAAGCTTCTTTCAATTCATGATTTCGTTTTGTTGTCTCAGAAACATCATCTTCATCATCGTTGCTTGTCTCTGTTTTTGATGCATCCTCCTCTAGTGGCAGGTTTTTGAGTTGCACTTCCTGCAACAGTTTTTGGTCCCAGTTAATTATTACAGAAACGTTAAAACGTTCTGGGGAAAGATAGCGTGACAGTAACTGATCAATATCTATTTTAAGACTTTGTTCAAATGCTGCCGTTTTCAAACTTAAACGTTTACTAGTTGCGTCTTGGAGTGGTACTGCGATAACGAAATTAGGACTGTCAATAGGATGGATTAAGTTTGACTGAAGTTCTCCCCTCTGCAAAACAATTCGAAGAATCCTTTTGTTACCTTGAGTTTCTTCTATAACAGTAACCGAATTTTTCCCACCCTCAGTCTTTTGGTTAAAAAGCACTTTTTTCTTAACAGGAAGTTCTGCGACTGGTTCAACTGATTCTTCTGTCGTCGTACAACCACTAAGAGCCAACACGGCGCATAAACTTACTCTAAAAATAAGTTTATAAAATAAACGCATTATACTAATTTTATTAAATAATTCCATGATAAGCGAAGATCTTTGAAATACTTAATTAAACAATTAAAATTTCCAGCCTATAGAAATAATTGATGCTCCGGTAGCTTTTGCATCTTCAGAAGTTGTAAGCATTGCAATATAATGGTAGTTCAGCGTCAATTGTTCTGCTACAGAAAGGCCGAATCCTGACTTGAAATATGGTGGGCTATTGAAAGGTGTCACTGTCATCATCCCTAAGCCTGCAAGAAGAGAAAATGATACCTGGTTTCCACCAAAATTAAAAACATCATAACTTATTGTTCCGTCTATCAAAAAACCCGTGATTGATGACTCATACTTGTTTGTCAAGTTGGAGTTGTCATCACTCAACATTGCTCCGCCACCAGTAAAACTCCAGTCATCTGTAAGCCGTACCATTTTTTCTCCTCCGATTACTCGCGACTGGTGGTCAACAGTTATAACACTGCCTGAAGAGGAAAAGGTAATAGGTACACTCATTTTACCGTAAAACACGTGTATATATGATCCACTTTTAGGTGGTGTTCCTGTAACTATTTTAGAAAAAACAATTTCACCGCTTTTTGCTTCATATGCATTCAGTGAAATGGAAAGCTGATCCCCTTCACTGGTAAAAACTGCAATATCAAGAAATCCTTTAACATTTAGTTCTTTAGCAACTTCCCTACGATATTTGTCGTCAGCAATTCCACGACTTATTTTTAGAAAACTTCCTGAAATGTTAGTTCTGATTTGACTGCATGATTCGCAGACGCTGACTTTTAAAGTTTTTAGACTGGTGAGTGTCTGCTGTAAACGACCAGTTGCGACTTTGCGAAAGTTACTCGGTAAAGTATCCCCAAAAGAAATACTTGATATTGCAACTGAATTTATTTTTGTCTGCATACTTTGAACGGATTCAACCAGACTTGGAGTAAGCTGCTCCAATTGAGATATTTGACGATCTTTCCAAAAAACCGGTTCTTCTTCATCTGCCGAAGCAGTTGTCAGACTTAAGGCGAAAATAAACGGCACCAAAAACAATTTGCTTTTAAAATTTTTCATTTATAATTTGTCAATACTTGGTGTGTTTTTTGCTGATTCTCAATACTCAGAAAAAATTTAGAGGCTTTCTAAACTTTTGCAACCTTCCTGCCAATATCCTAAAAATACAATGTTGAACCGAATAGTTCTTAAAGAAAAAGAGCAAATTACGACGTTGAAAGTAATTGATGAGTTAAGACGTGCAGATATCCAACCGGAAATGGAAGCTATTGAAAAAAGTTTAGCTTCAGCTAACACGCGGAAGGTTACTCTTGATTTAGACAATTTGCAAGTCTTTAGCGAGGACACTCATGAACTATTAGGTTTAATTATCAGGCATGTCAGACTGAAAAACATTCCAATTTCGATAACCGGAAGCTCCCAGCTAGATCCCGGAATTCTGCTAGCACTCTCAGAAGGTAGACCTCAAATTATTGAACAGCCGAAACCTGAAAAAGAAGCATTTTCGATAAAGCCTAAATATTTTTCTCGTTTCGAAACACCTTTCTTTTCCAGTGATAATGATAGCCCAGTGTTTAAGAGAGTGATTCCTGATAATTATAATCCGGAAAAGCATGATGTGGCAAAACATTTTCTAAATGATAAATCAAAAGATTTTGATATTGTCTTGCCAAAAGATTTTTCTAATCAATATTCAGCTTTTTTCAGGCTTGGATGGCTTTTGTTTGCCATTTTTACAGTTACTGCACTAATTTTAATGTATTATCTTTGGCCGGATTACCAGTCAGGTAAAATTCAGAAAGTATTTTTATTAGACAACAAAAAACAATTTTCCCTTAACAAAGAACTTACAGAAAACATTGCGGTTGCTGAGCCGAAAATGACTTCCCTGATAATAGCCGTAAAAAGCGGGAATAAAGGCTCTGTAGAGCATTTGCTAGCAACAGGAGCAGAATTGGAATTAAAAGATAAAAAAGGTTATACGGCATTTATGCATGCAGTCAAATCACAAAATGTCAAACTTGTAAAATTGCTGGCGGAACGTGGTGCGATGGTAGACCTGACTGATGAGTTTGGTGATACACCACTTATTTGGGCTGCGTCGATGAAAGATAAAGCAATTGTAAAATTATTGCTGGAACACGGGGCAGATCCTGATAAAGGAGATTTTACTCCTCTTATGTGGGCTGCTTTTCATGGAGATTTGCAAATGTTAAATTTATTTTTGAAATCAAGTGCTAACCTGAACGCACGTACTCAAGCAGGCTGGACTGCACTAATGTGGGCTGCTGAAAAAGGGAATACGCAAGCCATGTGGGAATTGCTGAAAAGTGGTGCAAGAGTCAACATGCAGAATAAAAGTGGGAAAACAGCTCTGATAATAGCAACCCAGAGAGGGAATCTCGGATCAATAGGATTATTGCTCAAAAAAGGTGGCGATCCTTCGGTGGTTGATTTTGATAAAAAGACATCATTAGATTATGCAAGAGATTCTCAGCGGCAGGACGTTATTCAGTTAATGGAAAAAGAAGTTGGTTTGCCATGATCCAAAATTTTTGTAAAAGTTATGCTTATTTTGCAGGCAGAGTTTGCAAAAGTTTCATCAAACGCTTCACTGACTTCAGATTATGTCCGCATCCGGGAATTGAAATGTCAGCGAAGTGTTTACTTGGTTCTACAAATTTTTCATGCATAGGGCGCACAGTAGCAAGATATTGCTTGATTACCGAATCAATAGTACGACCACGTTCAGACAAATCACGTTCTAAACGTCTGATGAATCTTAAGTCAGGTGGCACATCGACAAATACTAATAAATCTATCATTTCCCTTAGTTGACTGTCATTCAAAACAAGGATGCCGTCCACAATTATAATAGGAGAAGGGACAACATTTATCGTTTTTAAGGAACGTAAATGCTTGGCATAATCATAAATAGGTATTTGAACACTTTCCCCCGAAATCAGTTGCTTAATATGTTCAACCATCAGTTGAGTTTCCAGTGAATCCGGATGGTCGAAATTTATTTTTTGGCGTTCCTCAAATGTCAATTCAGGTCGGTTACGGTAATATGCGTCATAATTTATAACAGATATTTTCTCAGGGCCAATATTTTCTTTAAGTTCCTGGACAATCGTTGATTTTCCGGAACCGGAGCCACCGCCGATTCCCATCAAGAAAGGTTTCTTTGAAGCCATAGGAATGAGAGCTCTCAAAAATAAATTTTATAAAACATACAAATTGACATGATCATCAAGAAAAGTGCAAACCAGCGTTCAAGTCTCTCATTGTCAAGTTGGTGAGCAAGTTTGGCCCCCTGCGGGGCCATGAACATGGTTATCGGGGAAATGTATAGAAAACTCAACCAACTGAAATATCCGAAGCTTAACTGAGGGAGATTTGGGTTATTCCAACCGCTAAATATATAACCAATTGCTCCAGGAAGTGAAATCATCAAACCTAAACTTGCGGACGTTCCAATTGCTCTTAACATAGTTAAACCATAGGCCGTAAAGAAAGAGGTGAAAAAAACACCTCCACCGATCCCCATTATTGATGAAAGTAGACCGATCAAACCTGCAATGCTCCACTGTTTTGATACTACAGGTAGTTCTTCGCCAAGTAAAAAATGGTTTTTTCGTAATAAATTTAGTGCAATCAACATTGTCAGGGTTGCAAAAATTGTTTTTAGTGAATCACCACTTAAGTTACCTCCTAGCCATGAACCAACCAACGTACCGAAAACAACTGGAAATGCAAGCTTGCGGAACAAAATCATGTCCCCTGAACCTCTTTTGTAATGAGACCAGGTAGAAATAATTGAGGTGGGCACAATAATTCCCAGTGATGTCCCAACAGCCATGTGTGCAGTAACATCCGGAGAATAGCCCAGTTTATCAAATGCAAAGATTAAGGCGGGAACTAAAATAATTCCGCCACCGACTCCAAAGAGTCCTGCCAATAATCCGGCAAATGCTCCCGAAACAAGCAGCAAACCAAGTAGTGGAAAAAATTCAAGATTGATTAAACTGAATTGCATGTAAAGCTGGATTATTTTTTTGCTTTTTTCTTTTCAATTTTTTCTTTCAATTTTGGAAAGCAAATGGGTAGTACGTCCTCAAAGTTTTTCACAAAATGGGGTTTGATATCTTTAGTTATTATCTCATCCAAATCTTCAAAATCTTTTTTATTTTCTAAAGGAAAAATTATTTGTGAAATCCCTGTACGCCTGGCAGCAATTGTTTTTTCTTTTACTCCACCAATAGGCATAACCAAACCAGTGAGTGTTAATTCTCCTGTCATTGCAATATTAGGAATGACAGCTTCTTTTGAAACCAGTGAGTGTAGCGCACAAGCCATTGTTATACCAGCGGAAGGACCATCCTTAGGGGTAGCACCTGCTGGTACATGCATGTGGATAAAGTTTTCTGAAAAGAATTTTTTAATTTTTTCATCCCGGCTACCTTTTGAACGTATATATGTGTAAGCAATCTCCGTTGATTCTACCATTACATCTCCAAGTTGACCCGTCTGCTTGAATCCAGGGTTTTTAGCTTCTACAAAAGACGCTTCTATGAACAAAGTTGCACCGCCGACACTTGTATATGCGAGACCGGTAATGACTCCAACTTTAGGTTTTTTGTAACGTGTTTCTTCTGCGAAAACCTTGCGTCCCAACAATTCTGGTAGCTCATCTTTATCAATCTTTACATTTTCAATTTCTTCTTCTACAATCTTGCGTGTAGATTTTCTCATTATTTTTCTAAGATTATTTTCCAGACTTCTTACACCTGCTTCTCTGGCGTAACCATCAATTATTTCACGCAGAACCACTTTTGACAGAGAAAACTGTGACTTCTTGAGCCCATGTATTTTAAGTTGTTTAGGTAAAAGATGTTTACTGGCAATTTGTAGTTTCTCCTCCATGATATAACCTGAAAGCCTGATAACTTCCATACGGTCCAGCAATGCTGGCGGTATTGTATCCGTTTGATTTGCTGTACAAATAAAAAGTACTTTTGAAAGATCAAAACGTACATCAAGGTAATGGTCAAGAAAATCTTTGTTCTGTTCAGGATCTAAAACCTCCAGCAGTGCAGATGCAGGATCTCCCTGAAAACTAGCACCGATCTTGTCTATTTCATCCAGCATGATTACCGGGTTAGCCGTTTTGCAGGTTTTGATTGCATTAATAAATTTTCCTGGAAGTGAACCTATATATGTCCTACGGTGCCCTTTTATTTCTGCTTCATCTCGCATCCCTCCAAGAGAAAATCTATAAAATTTTCGTCCGATTGATCTGGCAATAGACTGTCCCACAGATGTTTTACCTGTTCCAGGGGGGCCAACCAGCAAAACAATCGATCCCGAAAGGTCTCCGTTTATGATGCCTACAGAGATCAGTTCGAGTATACGGTCTTTAACATCTTTTAAGCCATAGTGGTCACGATTTAGAATTCTTGCTGCACGTTGTATGTTGAAAACATCTTTACTGTAAACACCCCAGGGTAAAATTGTCAGCCAATCCAGATAAGTTCGAGTAACATGATATTCTGGAGAGTTAGGCTCGATTAAACGCATTTTCTCTAATTCTTCTTCAATACGCTCTTTTGCCTCTTCAGTAAGTTTTAGTTTCTTTATGCGTGCCTCATATTTTTCTGTTTCACTTTCTGAACCTTCTTTTGTAATGCCTAGCTCTTTCTTAATCTCCTTGAGCTGTTCACGTAGAAAAAATTCTCGCTGTTGCTGAGACATCCGATCTTCTACACGCTGAGAGATTTTTACTTGAAGTTTTGCGACTTCAAGCTCATGTCTTAGTAAATTCAAGGCTTTTTCAATCCTCTCTTTAATACTCATTGTTTCCAATATGTCTTGCAATTCCTTTCCGGATGCAGTCGTCATGGATGCTGCAAAATCAGCGAGTGTTGCAGGATCTTTGAGATTAATACGCCCCATCAACAGGCCTAATTCTTCCTTGAATAATGGATTTAGTTGAACCAGTTCTTTGATTAAATTGATAATCGAAACAGAAAAGGCTTTTAATTCATATTCAGATTTTTGATCACCTGTATCCTGCAGATATTCAACTTTTGCTCTATATACATGATCTTCAGAAATTATTTCAATAATTTCAAAACGCTCCATGACCTGCACGATAATATGCATCGGATCATTACTATGTTTTGATGCCTGTACTATCCTGCCAACTGCACCGATATTTGCCAGCCTGTCATTAATATTTTCTTTAGTCTCGTCACTATTTTCATCTGTTTCATTACTGTAAACCAGACCGACATATTTCAAAGGGCCTTTTAATTCATCCTCTAAAACTTTCTCCAATTTTTTATCAGAAATAATAACCGGCAGAAGCATTTTTGGAAAGAGCGGACGGTCGTAGAGTGGTACGACAAGCAAAGAATCAGGAAAAATATCTTCACTTATAACAAGAGACTTTTCCTCTGAAATAGTCTCTAAACTGCTTCCCTCTATTTCTATTATTTCCTCTTGATGATCTTCATCTTTTTCTAATTCAGAATCTGAAGATATACTCATAGTATGTTTATTTTCTTTGTGAAATTAATGATAATTTGGATTAGTATTAATAATTACAGCTGTTTTGCAATTGTTCAATAGTATAAGAAACATTATCCAACATCGGAACAGTATGGTCTAGCCAGAAATTACTTGATATAAATAATGTGGATTTTTATAAATGAATTTAGAGCAGGTATCTCTATTATTATTATCCACCGATATAACGTGGTATATTGGTGAAAATACCAGACATGTAGGTTGTTGCTTGTGAGAGGAACCACGGAAAAAGGATTGCTAAAACAGCTATCATTGCCCCCATTTTTGGTATAATGGCCAATGTTTGCTCCTGAATCTGCGTCACCGCTTGGAAAATTGATACTAATAAGCCTACAACAAGTGCACCAATTAACATAGGAGCTGAAAGCAGGGTGGCCATTCGCATAGCTTCGATCATTATTGATACAACAAGTGCTTCTGTCATAAATTAACAAAAAATTAAGGATTAAAAAGAGTTACAAATCTACAAAACTTTTGACCATTGAGCCAAGGATCAAGTGCCAACCGTCGACCAGAACAAAGAGCATCAGTTTAAATGGTAATGAAATCATTACCGGCGGCATCATCATCATACCCATGGCCATCAGGATTGATGCAACAACCATATCAATTACAAGAAACGGGACATATAACAAAAATCCGATTTGAAATGCAGCTTTCAGTTCACTTATTACAAAAGCAGGAATCATAACCCAGATAGGGACCTCATCAATGTTTTTTGGACGCTCTATTTTGGCAATACGAATAAACAAAGCCAGGTCTTTTTCTCGGGTAAAGTTTCCCATGAATCGTTTGATAGGCAAAGCCGCGCGACTCATAAATTCCTCCTGGGAAATTGCCTCCTCTAAATAAGGGTCGAGTGCTGTTGTATTTACTTCTTCCCAGACAGGCATCATTACAAAAAGAGATAGAAATAACGCCAGTCCAATTACTATTTGGTTTGACGGCGCCGTTGGTGTGCCGATAGCTTGACGCAAAAATGACAATACAATAACAAAACGTGTAAATGATGTTGTCATGATTAAGATGGCCGGAGCCATTGTCAGGACTGTCAGAAGAAATACGATCTGTAAAGTTGTCGATACCTGCTGTGGTGAGCTTGCTGAATCAATGGAAATATTGATTCCAGGAATTGGCGATTGTGCATAAAGAGGAATACCGATACACAAAATTGATAGTAAGAAAATACTTCGAAGCATCAAATTTAACCCGTAAAAGCGAGAAATTGATTGCAAAAAGATTGAGAAGCTATTCTTGTTGATTTTTTTACTTGTTTCCTCTTTAATTTTCAATGATGAATGAGGCATGTATCTTATTTGATGGGCTTTAAGAATTTTAACCGCTCTGAAAGCTTTTTAGAAAAATCCTGCATCATTTGATTACCATATAAAATTTTTTCAGATTTATTAGCTGTTTTTGAAGTATGTGATCTACTGGGAACCAAAGATCTGTAACTTTTATCATTTTTCTCAGAGACACTTCTATTTCCTATAGAATTTGCTTTTAGAAACACTCCATTTTTATGGCCTTCTAATTCTATAGAAGTGGAATCTGCTTCCATTGTCTCACTCAGAGTTTCCTTAAATCCCACCCCCCCATTTTTTTGTGCCAGTGTTTTTAAATAATCAGCCTGCATATGATCCATGTTTATTTCATTTGTTTCCTCATCAGTCTTAGCTGAATGCAAATACTCCTGATCTTTTTCATCATTTAATTCAGCAATCAGGTTAATGGAAGTTGGTGTAACACCGCACGCAAATAACCTCCCGCTCATCTCAAATACTACTATTTTCTGCTTAGGACCTACATGATAGCTTGAAACTTGACGAACACTTATTTTTCCCTGCATTGAGGAAAATCGTCCACTGAAAAAACGGTTATAAATATATGCTATTAAATAAATTAATATCAAAACGAAAAAAAGTGCAAGAACCAATGATACTATAGTTTCAACCCAGTCTTGTGAAGGTATTGGGGGGAAAACTGGCTGGTCAGACACAATCCCTTCTAATTCTCCTTTGGAAAAAGTAGAAGGAAAAGAAGAATCTGATTTGACTCTTTGTCCAATTTCATTTGTCAGTAATGTGGTGTTAGAAAGAGCTGGATTAGCTAACATTTTACCAGGAATTACCACCATTAAATTATTCCCGACATGATTTATTTCGGGATGACCTAAATCCACACGAGCAGAATTTGGCAGAATATCTAAATGAACAATATCAGAATCAGGGACTTCAACTGCGCGGATTGCTTTGATAAAAAGGTCTTCTTTTATAGTTGTCAGAAAAGGTAAGGCAGGATCTATTTTCGCTGAGTTAAAGAGCAAGCTCAGTGCGCCAGACTCGAAATTTATTACGGGATCTCCTAATAAATCTTCATCAAACTCTAAACGAAGCTGCGAGATATTTTCAAGGGATGTAACCTCGATGTATTTCAGCGTACGGACTTCAGATGCGGCAACAGATAAAATCAAGCCTGGCCATAATACCAGCGAAATTCCTGCTTTTAGCCAGGCTGATTTCACGATACTCATGTTTTTTTCTCAGAGTGCTGCAAATCGATTATCCGGACTTATGATATCCGTTAAGCGTACCGCAAATTTTTCATTGACTACAATTACTTCTCCCCGTGCAACAAGTAAATCATTAGCCCGTATGTCGAGAGGCTGGCCTACCATGCTGTCAAGTTCTATGATTGATTCCTCTTCCAACTCTAACAGGTCACTGATTAACATCTCCACACGCCCTACCTCCACTACAATTGAAAGCTTTACATCAAACAAGAAATTGATGTCCATATCTCCGGAAACAGCATGTGAATTAGATGATGCGGTTTCATCCCCAGCGTCCTTTGAACTGTCTCCCTCTTTTGCTTCCTGTTTCTCTAATTCTCCCTCACTCTTAACTTCAGAGAGAATCTGATCTCTGTTTGCCTTAAGTTCACTTTCAACGTCTGACCAATCCAGGTCATCCAAATTTTCGAAAGATTCTTCTTCTGCCATTAGTCAATGTTTTAAGCTCAATGGTTAAAATTTGATCTTCTAGGTTACAAGTTTAAAAACAACTCTACAACCAAAATCACTGTATATCATTACATAATTAGCTAAAAGTTCTTATCACTTGTCTGCAGACCTGTTTTACTTTACTGTCTGTAAAATTCCAGAAAAAGTATTCTCCTTACAGGCAGCGAATCTTCCCAGATTGTTTTATTAGGAAAAAGTGAGTTTAGACGGTTTTGCAAATCAATTTTGATAACCGCTCGATTTCTTGTATCATCAAATTGCTCAACAGTAATCGAATTGAGGTGAGTGATCACAAGATCTCTAACTAATGGCATTCTTGCAAGCATCCATTCTTTTGCCGCTCCATTTTCAAAAGCCAATTGGATACTGCTTTTAAGAAAATATTTATCTCCGGGCATATTTACTACAAAAGTACCAAGATCTAAATATTGCGGTTCTTCAAGCGGAGGGGGGCCCTCTCGGATGACTTTGATTTCACCAATTTGTTTTTCTTCCGCTCTCATTACAGAATTGAAGAAAAATAAAACTGATAGCATTAAAAAAAAAGCACCTAAATTTTTTACAAAAATGTAGAACGGATTGTAACTGCTTCGCTTACTGAAATTGTCCTGAAGATCTACTTCCATTTTTGTCCATCGTCTGTTAAACAATAAATTTATGCAGACAAATATGTTTTAAATTACAAGTGGAGTTTTACAATCCAAATTGTTGATTCAGCATACGAATAACTGAGTTCACTGTATTACGAACTCTTCAAACAACACTTTTTTAATCGGTTCAGGATCTTCCCATTCAGGTTTGCTGGGAAAAACCTGACTGATAGAACTGATAAGCCTTTGTTTAAGAGCCTCTCTAGCATCAGATTTTTTGACATCTTCTACCGATAATTCCTGCAACTCTGCCAACACAAGGTCTTTAACTTCTACCAACCGGACTGTTAAATACGCAGAAGCTCCGGGTTCGCTAAGCATCAGTTGAATGCTTGTTTTTAAAAAACGACGTCCGTCTTTGAGGTTTACCACAAAGCTTTCAAGCGGTAGAAAAATTGGCACTGCCAGCGGTTCCGCTACGTTCGTTACCTGTTGCTCTTTTTCTGGCAATTCTTCTTCTTCTCCCGACATAAGTAAAAAAAGGACTATACCAATAACTAGCAACAACACAACCGCCAAGATGATTATGATCATCTTCTTTTTACCTCCTCCTCCTCCTCCTTCACCATCTTCTTCTGCCATAGCATCTCCTTTTATAAATTGTGATTATTTATAATATTTTTGCCTAATCTTATATATTCAAACAATTGTTAACAATATCTTTATTTGTATTGATTGCTAATATTTTAAAAAATCTTTATATCATCGAAATGACAGATTTTTTGGTTCAAACCTTTTACAAAAGAATCATAGACATTTGATTTGATTTTTTCATTTAAAAAAACTTGTTATGTAATAATTGCTATGATTCATCATCAAACCTTCTTTTTTCATAGTTTTATATTTTATCCTGATCTGGCCCATGCTCGTGGTGACCCTTGAAAAAAAAGGTCAGGGTATCTACTTCGGGCTACTTTGATCATTGCCAAAAATTTTGGTACGTATTCGTGCGTTTCTTTCCGCAGTTTTAATTTCCAAAAATTTCGAGTGCCCTGAGATTTTATTTGACGGGCCATATAATTCGGACCACCGTTATACCCAGCCAGTGCTAATTCCCAGTTGTTGTCAAATTTCTTACCAAGAATTCTAAGGTAACGTGCTGCTGAGTGGGTTGATTTACGCCAGTTCAACCGATCATCTGATAACCAATCTACTTCTAATCCATAATCTTTGGCGGTTGATTTGGTGAACTGCCACATGCCCCTTGCATGTCCTGAGTCTGCTTTACTGTCAAAACAAGACTCAAGAATTGGTAAATGTGCAAGCTCAGGGGGCAGTTTGTACTTATAAAAAACCCGATGTATATAATGAAGATATTTTCTTGAAGTTGCACGGTCCAAGCAGATTTTAACATGTTTGTTTTTAGAGTAAACATTAACGTATTTACTTATACGTGAATTGGACTGTTTCCAAACCCCGTTTTTGTTGTACTCTCTCCCGTCTCGTAACCCAGATGTTTTGGCACTGCAACCTACAAAAAATAGTGCTGAAACCAAAAGTAGCCAGCGACACCAAATATTTGTTGATTTTATACATTGCTGAATCAAAAATAACGATGTGTAGTCAAAGTTTCGCAAGAATATATTTCTCCCGTATGAAGACATGATAATTTTTTAAACGCGTGTTTTTGCAGTTTTTTTTTATAAAATATCCCAAATACGGCTGAACCGCTACCTGAGACTAATGCACCAAATGCACCATTTTGGAGTAGTAAACATTTCAATTCAGACAAGACCGGATATTGAGGAAGCAATGAAGTTTCAAACTGATTGTTCAAATGATTTTGTAAATCAACTAAAGTTTTAACTTCCGGAAAGCTGGTACATTTTTCTGCGAGACAATTTTGGTATGCTGAAGGTGTAGAAATTGAAAGATGTGGTTTCATAATAACCAGCATTAATTCAGGATATTTCTTCAAAGGATTTATCTCTTCACCGCGTCCTCGGATTTCACAAGGAGAAGGGGCTAGAAAAAATGGAACATCTGAACCAAGTTCCAGAGCAAGTTCAAAAAGTTTCTCTGAAGGCAAAAGACCTATTTGAGTGGAAGATGGACGAAATATATGGTTTAATACCTGAAGAACACCTGCAGCGTTTCCGCTGCCACCTCCAAGTCCTGCGCCGGAAGGGATATTTTTTTCTAGGATAATTTCAATGTCCACGGTCACGCCAGAAGTCTTTTCGAATAATCTTACTGCTCGGACCACCATATTTTCTTCGAGAGGTACAGAAAAATTTGCGCCTTTCATTTTGAAATTCAAACCTTTTTTCTTATTTTCACAGAATCTTAATGTGTCAAATAAATTGACAGGCACCATATGCATGTATAGCTCATGGAAGCCGTCTTCGCGTTTACCCAAAATATAAAGCAGTGGATTAATTTTTGCGGGTGTCAGGATTTTCATCTATACAAGACCACATGCCCAGATTAACCACTTTAAATCCTCTGAATTAGTCAGCATAGGAGAAATTTCATTAAAAACAAGTTGGTGATATTCATCCAGCCATTTTAGTTCATCAACTGAAAGTATATCTCTGTCAATTAATCTTCGTTCAAATGGAATAAGTGTTAGAGTTTCAAAAGCAAGCCATCCTTTTCCGTCTGAATGTTTTGGAAATACTTTGGATTTTTTGATCACATAAAGATTCTCAAGTCGAATTCCACCCCAGTTGTGTTCATAATATCCGGGTTCGTTTGAAAGAACCATCCCTTCCTGCAGGCCAACATCGTATGCAAAAGGGGAGATTCGCTGAGGACCTTCATGTACATTCAGAAAAGAACCCACACCATGTCCGGTTCCGTGACCATAATTCAAACCTTCATTCCAGAGTCCGGAACGAGTAATGGAATCCAGAGAGGACCCCTTAGTTCCTTCAGGAAAAATCTGTCTAGCCAAACGAATATGTGCTTGTAAAACCAAAGTGAAAATCCGTTTTTGCTTCTCACTCGGGTTTCCTAGTATAACTGTGCGGGTTGCATCTGTGGTTCCACCCGCACATTGGATACCTGAATCAACAAGCAACAGATCTCCTTTCTTCATAGGATTTAAATCGTCTGGAGTCCCATAATGAACGATTGCTCCGTTAGCGCCTGAACCGGAGATTGTTTTGAAACTAAGCTCAGAAAAACCCTCGGCTTGCGCATATGCTTCATAAAGCCAGTCCGAGTATTGTTTTTCCGTTACAGGCTGTCCAGAATCAATTGCTTTTTGTAAACGTCTAAAACTTTTTACAACTCCGACTCCAGCCTGCTTATGAGCATTTTTTGTGGAGTTAATTTCCGCTGGGTTTTTAAGTGCTTTTGCTAAAAGGATAGGACTTTTCTGTTCTATAATTTGTTCTTTTGAAAAAGCCATATATGTACCCATAGTAATTTTTGAAGGATCAATCAGTATTTTTACATTTTCATCTTTTGAAAGTCTTTCAACAAACTCCTTATATTCATCATATGGTCGGAACTCCCAATCAGGACAGAATTTGCTTAATTCAGCATCAGGATGATGACAAAAACACAATGCTCTTTCCTGAAAAATTGCGGCATAAGCCTCAAAAACTGGAGTATGCTCAATATCACTGCCCCGTAAATTAGTTAACCAGGCAATTTCGTCAAGCATGGTTAACAGCAAAACATCCGCTTTACTGTGTTTCCCCATTCCGGATTCATTTATTTCCTTTCGAACATCTTCTAACTTGCTGGAACTTGACTTCCCTGTGTATTTTATATCAAGCGGATAGATGTTATTTTTGAGAGAATTTGGCCGATCATCCCAAACGGTGTCTACCAAATTGGGAGTTGTTGGTTTCAAAATGTGACCGGCCTTTTTAACATTATTTTCATAACGTCGCCATTCATTCGGGCTCATCACATAAGGATCTGCGCCAACTATTAAAGTTTTTCCTAAATGCGAGGCAATCCATTCTTGAGGGGCAAGTACACCATCATTCCCCAACTTCTGAATTTCAAAATTTTCTCCGCATGACTGCTCGGCCTGAATATGATAGCGCGAATCTACAAAAAGCTGGTGACGCCCTTCAACACAAAATACTGCTGTTCCTGCAGAACCGCGAAAACCCTGAGAACTTCTGTAAGATGTTGAAGCCCTTAGCCGGCAATTCTGAACAGGAAGATATTCATTAAGGTGTTCGTCTGCTGAAACAACGACCAGCATGTCCAATTTTTGTTCAAGCATTGAAGTACGTAGTTTTTGTATCATACTCGTTTGGTTTTATTAAATTTATAAGATTCTCAAGGCAAAACAGTATTCAGCAAACTAATCTACTGAGTAACACTAACAAAAAAAAGCTTTTTAGATCTTCAACAGCCTGTAGTATTTTTTATGTTTCAGAAATGAGTGGTTTTGGTAGGAAGTATATTGAAAAAATAAGTTTAAAGACCGAACTAAGCAGACCTTAATCAAATGCTTAAATCATCTTGAAAGTACAATTCTATTTCAGAACTAAATTTTTGCTAACCCATTCAGACAAAGCGGCTTCAATTTCTCTCAGAGATGGATCATCTGGTAGATCGTAATCATCAATTGTTGAGATGGCACGTTTTAGCTTCTTAGAAGCAATTAGTACAGACATGAGACCGGATATTTTTAGTGCCTTTCGTTGCTCATCCGGAGTTCTGTTTGCGATATCTTCATCAAGAATTTCCACAGTTCTTTCGTAGTCCTGCTGTTGGTTACTATCTGAAACTTGACTCAATAATTCTTCATAAGGCGGAATTTTTGCTGCAACGAGATTTTCTTTCTGCGTTAATTTGATAGCAAGTGTTAAAGCTAATGACTCCTCATTAACTCTAGCCTCAGGTGTTTTTATTTGCTTAGAGATTTGTGAAGCCATAGTAGTAATCTGGTCATCAGGAGTTTTTATTTGTTCTGAAATACGTTCCGCCATGTTTTTTACAGTCCCTCCATCAAAAGTAATTTTCTTGGAAATTCGGTTAGCCATGTCTGAAATTTGTTCATCAGGAGTTTGTATCTCTTTTGATATTCTTGTCGCCATTTCAGCAATCTGCTCGTCGGGTGTTTTTATTTGTTCAGAGATACGTTCCGCCATATTTTTTACAGTCCCACCATCAAAAGTTATTTTCTTGGAAATTCTGCTAGCCATGTCTGAAATTTTTTCATCTGGAGTTTCTATTTCTTTTGATATTCTTGTCGCCATTTCAGCAATCTGTTCGTCAGGAGTCTTTATTTGCTCTGAAATACGTTTAGCCATGTTTTTTACAGTTCCTCCGTCAAATGTTATTTTCTTCGAGATTTGGTCTGCCATACTTGAAAGTTGATCGTCTGGTGTCTTGATCTTTTCAGATAGGCTCTTTGCCATTTTTTCCTGGTCAAACATGTCTTCCAGGTTAGACTTTAATTTCTGGTCAGATTCTTCCATCAATTTCTTTATTACGTTATAGAGCATCTGTTCTGTGTCTTGGCTCATAACACGCTGCTCTGTTTCGTCGATAAAAAATGAAAAATTGTGCGAATCTGCTAATGCTTGAGATTTCCTACCAATTATTTGTCCGTTTTTAAAAGATCGAAAATGAATTAAATTTTCGCCTTCCTGAGGTTCTTCATAGATCTCAACCATGAACTGATTACCTGTTTCGTCCGCATAAAGTTCAGAATAAAGTTTTTTTGGAGCACTATCAATAACAACAGTGGAGATGGCTTCCTCTGATGCTTGCGCAAATGTTGATGAAACAGAAGCAAAAAAAACCACAAATACAAAGAAGGATCCCCCGATTAATAATTGTGTTTTCAAGAATGTCATATTTTTCTTAAGAAAATGATCATAAACTGATACATTATAGAATTAGCTGATTTATTAAATAAATCAATCCAAATTCCATTCCTTCAGCTATTTTAGTCTGATTTTAAAGGAAATTTAATCTTTTTGATGTCAAACAGATCTCATTTTGCAAAACTTACCTACTGAATAGTGTAGATGATTTATTCTGCCAATTCATAATTTCTCTTACTGTAATTTCCGTAAAATGATTTTGGATAAAAACTCCGGATATCTTTCGTACACGATTGTTTATTATTGACAAGCAAATCCTTTGACTCTAAATTCATTGCTGAGTCTTATTTTTCCGACTTTTTCAATTTTTTCAGCTTTTGAGTATACGGAGTAACATTTTGTAATTTCAGAGTGAACATCCTCGTAATATTTTTAAGATAGCAACATGACTATTTTTGATCAACCGCATCGACGTCAAAATGCACTTACTGGCGATTGGGTATTGGTTTCTCCTCGACGCACTATGCGTCCCTGGCAGGGGGAGAGGCATTATCCAGAAAGTGGAAATATTCCCTGCTACGATCCTGAGTGCTATCTATGTCCGGGAAATAATCGTGCGTCAGGAAATCAGAATCCGGATTATACTGGTCCCTATATTTTTCAAAATGATTTTCCATCTCTGCTTCCCGAAACCGAATTTATTGAAAGGGAAACTCCTCTTTTTAAGGCGCAATCTGTTTCCGGGAACTGCAGAGTACTTTGTTTTTCGGAACGTCACGATTTGAGTCTTCCGGAATTGGAATTAAGTTCCATCGAAAAGGTCGTCCAGTTTTGGGTTGACGAATACAAAGAGCTTGCTGAGAAGTACCGTTGGGTACAGATTTTTGAGAACAAAGGCGAACAAATGGGTTGCTCTAATCCACATCCTCATGGACAAATTTGGGCTGGAGATTTCCTACCAAACGAGCTATATAGAGAAGAGCAACAGCAACGTGAATACTTCGAGAGTCATGGTTCTCCACTTTTGAGTGAATATCTTGATCACGAATTGAGAAAAAAACAACGGTTGGTTGAGCTGAACGAACACTGGTTGTCAGTCGTCCCATGGTGGGCTATTTGGCCTTTTGAAACATTGATTATTCCTAAACGGCATGTCACAGGGCTGCATGAACTTTCAGGAGATGAACAGGCAGCGTTGGCTGAATTGTTGAAGAATCTATTATCTCGATACGATAACCTTTTTCAGGCCAGCTTTCCTTATTCAATGGGTTGGCACGGAGCATCTTTTTTCTCAAACTCAAAAGATGCTTGGAGACTTCACGCACATATCTATCCACCTTTGCTCCGTTCGAGTACTATCCGAAAATTTATGGTTGGTTATGAAATGCTTGCTGAAGTTCAACGTGACATTAGCCCCGAACAAGCTTCAGCTAGACTAAGGGAATGCTCAACTCTGCATTATAGTAAGAAGGCGTAATGAACAAAATTGCTCTCAAAGTTCAACAAGCTTTTGAAACTCGCTTTGGAGATAGACCAACCCACTTAATAAAAGCTCCTGGAAGAGTTAACCTGATCGGAGAACACACCGATTACAATGGAGGTTTTGTGCTGCCACTCGCTCTTGAAGAGGCTCTTTGGATAGCCGTTCGTCCTCGTAAAGACCAAGCAGTTATTCTTCATTCTCTAGATTATGATGATTCAACAGAAGTAAATCTTTCGAAACCACAATTGCATTTGAAAGGCTGGCATGAATACCTGAGCGGAGTTATTTGGGTTTTACAGGAGGAAAATTGGCATCTTACTGGCTGGGAAGGTGTGATGTCCGGGAACGTACCTCAGGGTGCAGGTCTTTCATCTTCAGCAGCACTTGAGATCGCTTTAATTCGTGCATTTTCAGAAGTATCCGGAATTTCATGGGAACCGATATTATCCGCGAAGTTGGCTCAGCGTGCTGAAAGTGAATGGGTTGGTGTAAATTGCGGTATTATGGATCAGCTTATTTCAGCTTGTGGTGTTTATGGGCATACTCTATTTATTGATTGCCGTAACCTTGATATTCAACAGGTCCCGCTTCCACAGGGACTCCGATTAATGATCCTTGATACAAAAACGCGGCGTGGACTTGTAGATTCTCATTACAATGAACGTCACAGTCAGTGTAAAGAAGCCTCAACGATTTTGGGTAAATCTCTGTTACGAGATGCTACAATATTTGAATTAGATGATCAATCGACTGGAATGGAATCTTTGCTATACCGTCGTGCGAAGCACGTCATCACCGAAAATGAGCGAGTTCTGCACGCAGTAGATGCTATGTACTCTAATGATCACCATCATCTGGGACAGCTTATGTACGATTCTCACAAAAGTTTGAGAGACGACTTTGAGGTTTCCAATTCTTCTCTAGATGCGATGGTAGAATGTGCACTTACTGCTCCTGGTTGTCTAGGTGCAAGAATGACCGGGGGAGGATTCGGTGGATGTGTAGTTGCTCTTATAACAGCAGAAAAAGAAGAGGATTTTGTTAACTGTATAAGCAAATGCTACTCAAATAAAACTAATCAAGATCCTCAGATAATTTCCTGCATACCAGCTGACGGGGCCTCCCGTATTGATCCATTAACTGATTTGTAAAATTTATAAACAATCAGGAATGATACGCTCTGATGATGTTTGAACATCATTAAGCAATAAATAGAGACAAATTGCTCTACAATTATGCGATAGGTCTTTCTGGAATGGTGATCCAATCACTCCATGAACCAGGATAGAGACGAGAATCTCCAAGTTCGGCATAGAACATAGAGAGGATATTATGGCAGGCAGTAATTCCCGAACCGCAATATGTAACAGTTTGGTCGGCAGATAAACCGTTTAGTAATTCCAAATACATTTTACGCAGTGCGGGCTTTGATTTCCAGTTTCCGTCTGAATCCAAATTTCCATCAAACGGAGAAGAGACTGCACTTGGAATATGACCAGCGACAGGGTCTAGGGTTTCGTTTTCACCGCAAAATCTTTCTCTACTGCGAGCGTCAAAGACACGTACTTCTGGATTGTCAATATAATTTAGGACATCTTCAGCCGAAACTGACAAGTGTTCCTGCAAGCTGACACAGAATTTTACAGTTTCCGGTAAAAATATATCTGCGCTGACCGGTCTCTCTTCCTTAACCCAACGCGTCCACCCACCGTCCATAACGGCAACAGCGTTGTGTCCAAGCCATCGTAACATCCACCATAGCCGAGCAGCATATATACCACCAGTATCATCATAAATCACAACTTGATTCGATGGATTTATTCCCCATTCTGAAAAAGTTTTAGTCAGGTCTTCTATTTTCGGTAAGGGGTGTCTTCCTGTTTTTCCCAGAATTGGAGGAGAAGCGAGGTCATGATTGAGATGTGCATACATTGCTCCGGGAAGGTGACCTTCTAAAAATTCGGCTTGTTTTTTTTCAGGTTCAGTCAACACAAAACGACAATCGAAAAAACGCCAGTTTGGATCTTCAATGTTTTCGTTAACGGCTTGGGGAGAAATCAGTGAACTGTACATAAGTTAATGTTTTTGAAGTAGGATGAAAATATTTTTTTTGTTAGGATTAAAAATACAGCTTTTTATTTTTGACCCAAATATACACCTGAAAGGATCAATATTATCGCACTAAGGGTGCCTAAGGAGAGTGATTCATCCAGAAACACAATCCCAAAAAATATTCCGAATATTGGAATAATGAAGGCTACATAAGAGAGAAAAACAGCTCCGGCTCTTAATATAAGGTAATAGCGCATCAAAAAGGCCATTCCGGTTGAAACAAGGCCGAGGTGAGTCAATGCTAAAAGACTTTCTGTCTCTAAATGCATTTTCCATGGCTGCTCCACTATCAACCAAAGCGGCAATACGATTATGGAAGCGCAGACAAAAATTGAGGCGCTGACTGAGTCTGCTGTGGGAACCCTAATTCGAGTGGCTATAACACCTGAAATAACATATCCAATACCGGCAAGAATCACCGCTAATTGAGCTAGGATGTTTCCATTTGATCCAGAAAATGCATCTGCACCAAAAACCAGAAAGATACCGGTGAAACTAATTGCCATGGCAAGTAATTGACGTATGCTGAATCGTTCATTATCACTAAAAAAATGCCCTAGAATAAGGGCGAATATAGGATTGATTGCCATTATTATTGCGGTGGTACTGCTGTCGATTTGTAGTTGTCCCCACGGTACAAGATAGAAAGGCATCAGTGTTCCTAAAATTGCCATCCAGAAAATTTTAACCCAATTCTGAGTTCCCCGCGGGAATTTAGTCTTACGTATAAAGGTTAGCAGTAACAGGGCCGCACCGGCCAGCAAAATTCTCACACTCATTACTGTCAGCGGAGTTACTCCTTCTAAAGCAATTTTAATTGCTCCAAAAGAGGTGCCCCACAGTGCCCCAAGTGCAAACAACACAATGTAATCATTTCGGGAAGCTTGTCGAGGCATTTGAAAATATTCAAAAATATCGAAATTCTTTGATCTACGTTTTATTAAAACGCAATAAACGGTTGGTTCCGTGTGAATAAAAGTTAAGATTGTGATGGATTAGATCTCACGGATTCGTGAAAGAATCTTTGCAATCTGAAGATAATTATTCTCTGAATAATTTAGTATTTAGTCAAGATCGATACACTACAATTAATTTGTTTTAATATCTTAGAAACTTTCAGTAAAATTTTGTAAAATATTGATTATGCTTGACAAATAAAACTTTCTCTGATATGCTCCGAATTATTATCTATGACATTAAAAATTTTTGAAAAACTACTCTGATGGCTGGTATGTTTTACAAAAAAAAATA